>Ga0307515_10022664_pt1 | contig 11053 bp, 11 predicted proteins | sample 17_EM_MG_FD_194513 | JGI IMG/M metagenome (GOLD analysis project Ga0307515, IMG submission 194513) | Populus trichocarpa ectomycorrhiza microbial communities from riparian zone in the Pacific Northwest, United States - 17_EM | ecosystem: Host-associated > Plants > Roots > Unclassified | place... | reverse complement strand
CTCCATTGTTTGGTTGTTGAGTAATTTGCAATTATGAAAAAACTCCTAGGATTTCTTAGTGCGGTTGCCTCCACCCCATAAGATTCCCGTTCCGTTTTTTTTTGTTTTTTTTTTGTTTTAATCATATTGTATTCACTCTAATTAGAGTATGACAAAGACCGATTCCCCTCCGCCTCCGGGCGAGCCGGCTAGATGGCGGAGCTCTCCATCCACTACCCAAAAACGAAAATTTCACCCCCTCCGCTCTTCCACCCCCTTCCCGTTCCGTTTTCATCCCGTACTTCACATCAGCTTCACAAAAGTTTCAACTCCCGACAAGAATTCTTGCCTGAATCTCAACCCAATCAGTTAAAATCTGGGGAGGTTGCACAATGTGCACGTGTTGGGGAGTACCTTGGTACATATGTACTTCATTATGTATGTGTGTCTACATGCTTTATTTGTAGTACGCAGTAAGTACTCGGTAAACGTAGTATTCACCCGTTACCCCACCTTAAGTGGTCGTATCATAGATATACTTGTCAATTTCGGTTTTGAATTTCTGGATACTTTTGAAATCGACGACTATGAATGAGCAATCTCACCCAATAACTATCACTTCCACATCAGCTCGCCACACAACAACCCTAATCGCAATTATACAACTATATTTAAAAAAATAACTATCCATAGTGTACATGATATTATCCACTATGGAGCCGGAATCAGATTTGCCGATTGTGCTCGGGCTACGTGACGCGTCAAAAAGAATGACGTATATGGAAGCCAAGGAATTAGCTGCCAATCAGGTTACGCCACATTTTACCCCGCTCGCTATTGTTCAAACGATTAAGTGCCAAACATTTTCACCATCGCAGAGTAATTCATTCAGCTTCCAACCCACAATATTCACCAACTGTCACAAAGCCCTTCACTTCCAATCGAGCATATTCCGAATCAATTAAACGATGGCTACCGATTTAGTCAGCGTCGCTATCGGCCTTTGTGGTGTCATCAATTTGGCCGATGCGGTACATAAGCAGGGTCGCCAGTTCTTGCACGACTGCAGCGACTGCCCGGGGGAGCTTAACGCACTAGTTTTGGAAGTCAACAGTCTAAAAGAAGCTCTTGAGGCGCTTGGGCCTCTAGTTGACGCTGTTGATACCCACTATCGTAGGACAGCTCCAGCTGACATCCTTGGCAGACCTGTGGCGTCTAGCTCGCTAACTTAGAAATAATAAGACACGATGGAGAGCCTCGGCTTTGCACAGTGCCTCAGAAATTTGACGGCTGTCGCGACCACCCTAAACAAGTTCCAAGAACATCAGACTCAGATTGTAACACTATGGAACCTTTGGACGATGTCAAAATGGCCTGTGAAGACGGAGGAGCTACTGAGTCTTTTACAGAGGATCGAAAGACACAAGAGTATCATAAACTTGTCGGCGATATCCAATAATCGGTACTATACTCATGTCTTAACCCATTCACGTAACACAAAGAACTCTGATTGGCAGGTTAGTGATAATGCGTTTTCGTTGCTGGGCAAATCCAACAGTGCCCCAAAACTGGTGTGTGATTTGCAGGATGATGGGTTGCAGAAAAGACTTGAGGAGCGCGGTATGTCCCTAAGGCTCCCCAGACTCCCTGTGAATTTCCCACTTAAAGACTCGACAGTCGTCTATCGGGGTATGGTACTGGAGTGGTTATCGCCGTACAATCATAATACGCAGCACGCAGAGATTTCACGTCATGTGAAGGACAAGACGAACCTGTGGTTTCTGAATGCTCCAACTTTCAGAAACTGGCTCACTAGCACGGAGGAAACTTCACCCATACTATGGTGCCCAGGTATCCGTAAGTTATTCAAAGCTGTTCCAGCAGCCATCCGTTGTCTGTCACATATCGCTAACGATTAGTTACACGGTAATCTCCAGCTGGTTCTGGAAAAACCTGCCTAACGTTTGCTAAGCCTCTCCATTGTTACTATCGGCGAGCTGACTGAAGGGAGGTTAGATCAATTGTGATCAAGCATATCCAACAAAGCGAGGTTCTAGCGACAAGAAAGCCGAAAGCGGCCGTAGCACATGTGTACTTCGACTACAAGCACCGAGCGAGACAGACTCCCGAAAATATTTTGGCCCAGTTGATAAAGCAACTAGAATTCCAAAAAGAATACCCTTCAACGATAACCGATATGCCACCAATGCCTCACATTCAACCATTATACGATCGTTTGCATAAACAATGCAAGAGGCCAGTATTTTCTGAGCTACAAGGCATGCTTCTTTCAATTGGAGAGGGGTTTGATGATGTATACCTGGTATTTGAGGCACTGGATGAATGTGATGAGACAACCCGACGGACTGTTTTCTTGCCGCTCATCACGCAGCTGTCAGGGTCCCTGACACGAGAGGGAAAGACTAGGTTCAAAATCTTCGTCACCAATCGACCTAATTGTGTGGATATCCAAAATGCCTTAGAACCGCGTGCACTCAAGCTGCCAATCATCCCAGACCCAGCAGATATGGAATTGGTAGCGAGGGCGAAGATTACAGTGGTAAGGCAAAAAGGTATTAGGATTTCTGTGCAACTGGAGCAGGATATAGTTTCTGCTATCGTACACAGCGCTGATGGAATGTAAGTCCCTATTCCTAGAGATCTCTACATTGAGATTAACTATTTATGCTAATACTGATGAACTGTGTTATATGTTGCTAGGTTTCTGTTGGCCAACATTCGCACCGATTATATTCTACGACAGCGAAGCGCCAACAACAGAAAGCTAGCACTCCATTCCATCCCAGGAGATTTGGATTCATCATATCAAATCGCGATGAATAGTATCGGCGCCCTACCAGATGAGAACCGAGCACTGGCGTTGAAGGCATTGCAGTGGATTGTTTATGCCAAACGCCCGCTGCAGTGGGTGGAGCTCCAGATTGCTCTATCAATTCCGGAAGGCCATTCAAAGTTGAATTTGGATGAAGCCTATTATGTGGAGCCTCACGATGTCATCGAGCTGTGCTCCGGTCTTGTTATTCTAGATCAGCAGACACAGATTATTCACTTCATCCACCACACTGTGCACGAATATCTTCTGTCCGTGTCCAGTATTAAAAATATGCCCAAAGCTCATCTTATGATGGCTAACACTTGCATCAATTACCTCTCTCTAGACGACATTGGGAATGGTCCTTGCACTAGCCAGGTATCCTTTAATTCGCGACTCAGCGAGAAATGCTTTTTGGATTACAGTTGTCGATACTGGGGTTATCATTGCCGTTTGTCAGGTGAAGAAGGAGATCTTGTCGACAAAGCCTTACACTTAATAAACAATCCAGCGCGCCAAGCTCTTATATTCCAAGTATTTCATGCGCCTGTGGACACCAAGGATTATGGATTCGACTATACTCCACAATACTTCACGCCTATTCATGCCGCAAGTGCTGTTGGGTTACAGCGAGTAGTTGCTCGTTTAATTCCAGAACGCGGGAGTAGTCGTCGGCATACAGTTAATGCTAGAGACTCGAAAGGGCTGACACCGTTGCATATGGCAGCTCAGGGAGGTCACGAGGCCACGGCCCTGCTTCTTCTCGAGAATGACGCGAACATTAAGGCGACAAGCAAGAGTGATGCTAACATCCGAGAAAAAAGCAAAAATGACGCGACAGAGCTATACCAGGTGGCTCAGTGGGATAGCGAGGCCACAGTTCGGGTACTGCTTAAGCAAGGCACCGACATCGATATGCAAACTAGGAGCGACTGGGTTTCAGCGAGAACCCAAGCACGTTGGCGCGATCATGGAGTTACGGCATTGCACATGGCCGCTCGGAGAGGCCACGAAGCCACCGTCCGGCAGCTGCTCAACAAGGGCGCTGACATCGAAGCACAGAGCCATAATTGCCAGACTGCGCTGCACGAGGCGGCCTGGGGAGGTCACAAGGCCATGGTCCGGCTACTGCTGGAAACAGGTGCAGATATCGAGACGAAATCCAAATCTTCTGGCAAGACAGCGCTGCATCAGGCGGCCGATGTTGGTCACAAGTCTACAGTCCAGCTACTGCTCCAGATGGGCACCGATATTAACGCGACATGCTACTTGGGTACGGCACTTCATCTGGCGGTTCTCAGAGGTCACGAACCTATGGTCCGGCTACTACTAGAGAAGGGCGTCGATATCGAGGTACATTGTGCGTCACGCGGCAAGACAGCACTGCATTTGGCGATTAAAGAAAATCACGAGGCCATTGTCCAACTGCTACTCCAGAAAGGCGCAGACATCGAGGCGAGGTCCATGTACGGTGAGACAGTGCTACTTCGGGCAGCTCGACATCACGACGAGCCCGCGGTCCGGCGGCTTCTTGATATGGGCGCTGACATCAAGTCGAAAACTAACAACGGCTCAACTGCGTTAATACTAGCGTCTACAGTAGGTGGCGATGCCACATTCCGGTTGCTACTCGAGAGAGGGGCTGATATCAACGCTATAACCGGCGATGGCTACACGGCACTACATTTGGCGGCAAGGGTGGGTAGCGACGCCATGGTCCAGCTGCTGCTCGAAAAGGGTGCTGATATCGAGGCCAAAACCAGTTGGGGCACTACTGCGTTGCACTCTGCGTATGAAGAATCTACGGTCCGACTACTACTCGACAAGGGCGCCCAAATCGAAGCTAAAAACAGTAATGGTGAGACGGTGCTGCACAGGCAAGCTTGGTATGGTGACGAGGCGATGACCCGGCTGCTGCTTAAGAGAGGGGCTCATATCAATGCTATAACTAACAATGGCGAGATGGCACTGCATCGGGCGGTTTGGCGGGACGATGACTGTTACCAGGCCACAGTTCGGCTGCTACTCGAGAGAGGCGCTGATATCAACGCGAAAAGTAGCAATGGCGAGACGACACTCCATCTTGCTGTTCAGAATCATTCTGAGGCCATGGTCCGGCTACTGATCAAGATGGGCGCAAACATCGAGGCGAAGACCAACAGTGGTGAGACCGCGCTTCATCTGGCGTCTTTCAAGGGCTCTGACGCTACGGCCCTGCTGCTGCTTGAGGAAGGCGCAGACATCGGCGCGAAACGCAACGATGGCCTGACGCCGATACACCAAGCAGTTCGGTGCTGGACTCAAGAAGGCATCCTACGGCTACTAATCAAGAGGGGTGCATATGTCGATGCGAAAAGCAACGAGGGTGAGACAGCGCTTCATCTGGCAGCATTGTGTGGTCTCGACAGAGCGGTCCTGCAGCTACTGGAGGAAGGTGCAGATGTCGAATCCAAACGCAACGATGGTGAGACGGTGCTACACCAAGCCGCTCGGTGCAAGAGTGGGTGGGCCACAGTCCGCCTGCTACTTGAATACAGCTCAGATATCGAGGCAAAGAATAACATTCGCAACACGGCACTGCACCTAGCAGCTGAACACGATCACCATGACGCAGTCCGAATGCTGCTTGTGAATGGCGCAGACATAGAGGCACAGAACAACACTCGCAATACTCCGCTACACCAAGCAGTTCAGCAAGGCCACCAGGCCACGGTCTTGGTATTACTGCATATGGGTGCAAATATCGAGGCGAAATGCAACAATGGCAAGACAGCGCTGCACAAAGCAGCTGAAAATGATCACCATGCTGTGGTCCGTCTGCTACTCGACAATGGTGCAGATATTGAGGCAAAGAACAACAATCGCAAGACGGCACTACAGCAAGCAATCGATAAGGGCCACAAGGCCACGATCCAGGTACTACACGAGAAGGGTGCCATCAATAAGGATCCCAATATCCATGATTTCTTATAATTAATTGACCCTCGGCTATGGGTTCTCCAAGCGACTGTTTCGTAAGAAGACATACCCATTTACTTGGAACCGACTGACACATACCGTAGTATTTTCCCCATGTACTCTAGCGCATGTGGCTGCTGGGTATCCGTGTGGACAGGGATTTTCATGACAGCTCATTGAATATAATTGTTTCTGCTTGCAGTGTGGTGGTCTCGGTTCTAGCTTCAGGTGTTACAGTTCTCATATCTTACCTTTTTCTTAAGTCTTTCATATTGAATTAAAAATTTATGTGAATCTTAAGGCGAGGAGTATTATTTTAAAAAGGATTGGGTAAAAGCTAACTTAGGGGTGTCACGGGTTGAGTGCTTCTAGCGGTTTTCATACATCGACCGATGATAGTGTCGTTAAGAAATCGGCGTCGTGTGATGTTGTAATAGCAAGAGCTAATGAAAATTCACGTATAGTCCATGGTTTTGCTGGTGGCAAACATGCACCATGCGATCTGTGGGTCGCTAGAAGCATGCCCTCTATTCTCAATGGTCGTACATACATGGCTGAGCTGCACACGTGACTCCATACACAACCTTAACCGACGTACACCCTGTTCTACTTCCCCCTTGCAAAAAGCTTTCCACCCGTACAATAAAGGAATGCTGCCAGCCTGTCGTCTCGCTGCTATCCGTGCGCTTCTCCTCGTTGGTGGTTGACATTTGGTCTAGCCGACCGTCGTCGGTCATTGTGGCCGAATTTGTTAAGTTCTCATCATTGTGTGCTCCACATACTCACTTTCCTCCCCTCTTCTTTCAAATTGAGTAAAATTCTTATGCTTTTCTCCTTTAACTAGCCCTCCTACTAGACTCGAACCTGGGGTTCACCGCCACTCACTGAATGCTTCCAACCAATGCTCTACTTCGCCGCTCTTGCTGACCCGGATCACGTGTGGCGGTTCCTGATGTCGAGACTCATCGATGGAGTAGCGCTTAAATCCACTGACATTGTAGGTTTTGTGGATGCGGAGGTGCCTGGGCAAGTTGGAGACCTCGAAGACTTTGTCTTTGCCACGCTGTACACGTAGCGTGGATGGGCCAACATGCTGTTGTAAAGCCCAACTAAGCCGCGCGCCAGGAGAGCTTGTCTAGGTGTCGGTGCCCGGTTTGGCGGCACTGTAGCCTGATCGCATGTTGCGGGAGGTTATCATCACACAATTGCCCGTCTGGAAGCTGTGTGGCTGCCGATTCTAGTTCGCCTCTGTGGCCTGGATGGCATGCGCAATTGCGAACTTATCTGGGGGCTTGGTGAGGATGTATGCCATGATTGTCGCGGAGCTCACTGCCTGTTGCCCTCCCGGCCTTGCTGCCGCGCTACCGTTGGAACTCGAATCGGTAGTGGTCGTTAAGGTGGTGATGTCACGCGACATTGACTGGACATAGCCGAAGTCTGCCTCAAACGCAATATCTTCTGTGGCTTTATGCTTACTAGCATTATATGGGGATTCTGCTAGCGGTAGTAGCTTCGTCCAGGTATTTTCATTGCCGGGGGTAAAGGTACGGAGGTATTCTCGACGACGCTTAAGGGGAGGATTCCCTTGTAGCTCCGTTGCCTATTTCTTATGTTCTTCCCACTCTGCGGTCGTCTGTCGCTACAGGCTACGGTCTATTCCTGGGGTTGTTGGGATTTGCAAGCCGCCAGCCGCTCGTGTTCGTAATAGTCCCTCTAACTCCCGAAAGAGGTCGTATTACTGCTTCCGGACTTGCCGTTGAACTGCGACATTACCTCCGCTCTTAGTCCGTTCCAGGTACGTGGATGTGAATTAGCGGTAGATACGGTTGCACACGACGATAAGCGACAGCATATGATTTTATGTAGGAAGATTATCGCTGTCGTGCAATTGCTCATCGCGAGGTAACAATGCCTCGGCACTTATCCGACTTACACAGACTAAACGCGGCCCAACCAGGACATTAAAGCAGCTTTTGGAGGGTATCTGCATGTACCCGATCTTGGTGGGGCCGAGCCCGCTGCTTAGGCTGACATGATCCCAATACTCTACTAGGTATGAACTTAATTGTGATACCAAGCGAACCATTTTATGGATGCTGTGGGCTGTAGGGTTGAATTTTGAGCTTTAACTGCTAATAGGCTGCGACGGCGCCATTGTAGGAAGCGGTCCCGCCACACGATAGCATACTTGCTAACAACTGTCGGGTGTGATGGTCGCCCTGTACGGCATGATCGCCAACGCTACGATACCTCCATCGCTCAACGCCTGGGAGTAATTACAGCACCATGCCGAGCGCCGCAAGCGGAAGTTGGCGGTTAGCGTGCAAGCGAATTCGCCGCTGTATTCTTGTTAAGCTTTCAATCGCGGGCGACAAACCACATTGTTCTTCGCCCGCTCTTCCGTTTATTCCGTAGGCCTACATCCCGAATTAGATAGTGGGCACGCTAGATATACACCGCTGCAGTGGTCAAGTCGACACCTCCGAACTATGTTTGAATCTTTCCCGGTGCTGTTACCAGCTTACAAACGTTGCCACTCAACAGCAGGCGTCTCAATAGTCCGTCCCGTCGGCCTAAGGTAATGAATGTCCGAGACTAAAGTTTTCGGGGCACAAGATTTAAGGACTGGACGGACCAGGTCACTCCATGACAAGACTAAAGGAGTACGGGGCCTACAGTCCATTAATTGGCCCTCGCATTCAACCTAATGAACCTTACAATCTAAAGTTTCAGTACAAGTTAACTTTGGTTGAAGTTTTGTTCAGGGATGTGGTATCCCGGATATTGCACATACAGGTCTCAGCCGGAGACGGAGATGTCTCGTATGGCCGGAGACGGAGATGTCTTGTATGGCCGGAGACGGAGATGTCTTGTATGGCCGGAGATGACTGTTGACTCTGATACGGGCTGATGGCATTCAGCCGTACTTGTACTTTCATATATATATACTGGCCTTGTGGCCCTCTTAGATAGAATACAATCAAGCTTCTCAATCATCACTATTTCAACACCGGAAATCTCATTCCCGAGCCGGTATACAATATCCGACCCTAGTCAACATTACGGTCATCTGTACGGGGCCTTAGCCCAGAAGTTTTTATCCGAGACGGACAGGTCCCTCCATACTCAGACTCCAGACGAGACGACGATACCGGACCCTGCAAGACTGTAGTCCAGACAGACGGTTGGGAGCTCCGAGTGACAGTAAATGATTGTGGTAGGTAAGATTATTGCTGCCGTGCAATTATACTTGACGAGGTGACTATCAAACACCCTGCGCAACATGATCGCTACACCCACGATCCCAGGGGCAACTGCACACCCAAGCAGTGTTCTCAAACGTCCTATCTGTCTGGCACAGTGTACCTCAGTGGCCTGGCCTGGCCTGCCTGCATGAAGCCGGTCCTGATCTTCACTAAAGCAGGCCTGTAAGTTGAAGCCTGGCCTGCTCCCAGGCCTTAGACTCTATGACCGGCCAGTGATGTCAACCGGTTCATCCATCCGGCATCACTGAAGACAGGGACGGAGGGAAACAACGGCCGACGCCACTTGCCGTCCCCAGCCATCCCCGGCAGTGCACGGTAGATATCCATGGATAATGAAATTCACAAGTAGTAAAACGAGTTGAATTATACAAAACCTCAATTTTACCCACACTATATTCAGTAAAGTCTATCAACTACCGTAAGTTCACCCATATCAAGCCATATAAAGCACCTAAATACCTGATATTGGCCGGGGATAGTGGATGTAGGCCGCAGATAGTGGATGTCGGCCTGTAACAGTATCTTAGCCACCATACCGCCCTCATCGAGTATGGACCAGATAGTTGACACCACCGGTCACGGCCGGCAGCCAGAAAGCCTGCAGGTCGGCAAGTCTTATGCGAGGCTTGAAGATATATGCAGCCTTCCGCAGGCCCGAAAGATATACGCAGGTCGGCCCAGGCTACTGCAGGTGTTGAAGTTGTATGTAAGCTTTAAATATATGCAGGCCGGCCGGGCCGCTTATGAAAACTGGTCCAGGATCACTCAAGGCGAGGACGGACGGACAGGATGGCGGAGGATAACATACTGCAGTCCTGGCTCATTCGCAGCAGTCTCCAGCTGATATTTATTGACGATGGAATTCAAAAGTAGCAAAACAAGGTAAATCATACCATACCTCACATTTACCCATAATGTATACAGCAAATTCTATCCATTGCTATTAGTTCACTCATCGCTAGTCTCATTGAACACCTATGTACTTGTTCTCCACTGAAAACAGTGAATGTCGGCCAGGAACGGAAGATGTCGGCCGGGAATGGTGTTCTCGCCGTCCCCACCAGTCCCCGCCAGTCATGCCGTCCTCGTCGAGTAAGGATGAGACGAACGGCCTTGGCGCCGTTCTGTTCGTCCTGGAGATATTTCTGACGGGACGGTTCCAAACACTGAAGCGAAGCAGGGGAGGCGAATTGGTTTTGACGTCTTAGGATTAAAAGTGACGATACCCATAGTGCTCACCATTGCATAGCGGTAGTGATGAGAAGCCGCACTTAATTCATTGGAAATCCGCTCAACCCGCGCTTGAGTCCGCCCGATAGCGGGAAGGCCAATATGCCTTGTCATTCTGTATATAGAGAGGCCGCTAGAGCAGAGAGAGAACGGTATCGCTTTTGGACTTTCTCATAGCGCCCGCTACCATTTGCAACATAATTTTATGTGTTCTTCTTTGGTAAGGCAGGAAACTTTGGAATTTAGATGGACTACTGGTATCTATGAAATCCACCAACCGCTACTAGTGCAATGATCATCTTCCGTTCCACTTCAACTGCGCGCCATATCCTAACTCAAACTGTGCATGCTAGTACTAGTCTCATTCATGGCATATTGATGAGGATATAACTTTACAAAACAAGAGGTTGAATTGTCTGTCTACAATAACTATGAAAGGGAAAATCTATGCCACTATTTACAGGAGGTGGAGTGTGTATTGCATATACAGGTCTCAGCCGGAGATGAGTCTCGTATGGCCGGAGACGGAGATGTCTTGTATGGCCGGAGACGGAGATGTCTTGTATGGCCGGAGATGACTGTTGACTCTGATACGGGCTGATGGCATTCAGCCGTACTTACACTTTCATATATATTGGCCTTGTGGCCCTCTTAGATAATATACAATCAAGCTTCTCTAGCATCACTATTTCAACAGGTTATGAGCCCGGCGCCCGCTACAATCTTTACTATGAATACTCTATTTATATCTCACGATCAAGAGCCTCAAAAACCCTAAACCACCCAC
>Ga0307515_10022663_pt1 | contig 11053 bp, 15 predicted proteins | sample 17_EM_MG_FD_194513 | JGI IMG/M metagenome (GOLD analysis project Ga0307515, IMG submission 194513) | Populus trichocarpa ectomycorrhiza microbial communities from riparian zone in the Pacific Northwest, United States - 17_EM | ecosystem: Host-associated > Plants > Roots > Unclassified | place... | reverse complement strand
TCTTGTTCACTTTTAATACTTTGCTTGTTAAATGGTTAATCTAGATTTATGTTGTCTAACCCTTGGTACAACAAATACTTGGCACTTTCATAGTCCAACAGTATGGTATAATCGACACCTGTGCTATGAAAGGAACTTGATTTGTTGTTAACATAAGTTATAATCATGAATACCTGACAACATTTACAAGTATTAGCATTATTCGAATAAGATAACTAATGTAATTATGTTAATAATTTATAATCCGATTGGAACCTTCTTTGTGTGTGGTTTCCAATTGAGTGATAAAAAGAGTTTATACTATACTTGTTTGAAATACCATTAGTGAATCCTCTAACATTGATAATTATTTTATCCTTGTTTAATCATTATATCAATATCACATCTCAAAGCTCTCTTCAACTCATTTTCTGTTATTATCTATTTCTTTATTTATAGTTTATACAGTTAACCTCCCTGTGGTTCGACCCCGGTCTTGCCGGGTTATTTATTACTTCGACACTCCTACACTTGGGAGAAGACATCAACTCTTTGGTCGTGTCAAATAAAAAGTACCCATTCCATGAGTAGATAATTTGTTTGATCAGTTGAAGGGTGCTAAGGTTTTCTCTAAGATAGAATTGAGATTTGGATATCACCAGTTGAGAATCAAGGAACAAGACAGACAAAAGACTGCATTCCGAACCCGTTATGGACATTACGAGTTTTTGGTGATGCCTTTCGGGTTAACTAATGCTTCGGCCATATTTATGGACTTGATGAATCAGGTGTTTCGGTCGTACCTGGACCAATATGCGGGGGTAATTATTGATGATATCTTGGAGTATTCAAGCTCTTACTTGGAGCATGAACAACATCTAAGGGTTGTGCTACAGACTGTAAGGGAGAATCAATTATATGAAAAGCTGGATAAGTGTGAGTTCTGGCTCAAAGTAGTATTTTTAGGTCTATGTAATATTCGCAGAAGGAATATTTGTGGATCCAAGAAAGGTTGAGGCCGTGTTGAAATGGGAAAGGCCTACCAACGTGATAGAAATCTGGAGTTCTTGGGTCTTGCTAGGTATTATAGGAGGTTTATTGAGGGGTTCTCCACCATAGCATCACCTTTGACTAAGCTGACCCGCAAGGAAGTCAGGTTTGTTTGGTCGGAAGAGTGTGAAGTGAGCTTTCGAGAACCGAATGAGAGACTCACTTCTGCTCCTGCGCTAGCCCTTCCATCAGGAACAGAAGGGTTTATGATATATAGTGATGCCTAAAAAAAAGGGTCTAGGATGGGTGTTGATGCTACACGGGTGTGTGATTGCTTATGCATCAGGACAACTAAAGTCGCATGAGGTGAATTACCCGGTTCATGGCCTAGAACTTGTAGCAGTGGTGTTTGCCTTAAGAGTATGGAGACATTGTTTGTGTGGGTCACAAGTTTAAATCTTTACAAACCATAAAAGTTTGAAGTATTTGATGTCATAGAAGGAGTTAAATATGTGACAAAGAAGATGGGCAGAGTTAATAAAAGATTTCGATTGTGTGATTAACTACCATATTGGTAAGGCTAATGTAGTAGCCGATGCATTGATTAGGAAGGGAAAACAATGATGAATGATATGGAGATTAAGGAACAGGGAAGTATAGTGGAATTGAAGAAATTGGGCTTGCGGCTAAGTGTAGGGCCTGAGGGATCACTATTAGCTCAGTTAAAGATCTGATATGTGCCTCGAGACAAGGTCTTGGTGGCTCAACAGGTAGATAAAAAAAGGTAAAGGATATTAAGGAGAGTGTAAACCAGGGTATAGAGAAAGTGTAAACACCCAAAAGAATATATATATATATATATATATATATATATGGAATTAATGACTCCACCATCGCTGCTGATTTCTAAATTGGCAGCGACATAGTTTTCGCTGCCGATTTCTGAATTGGTCAGCAGCAACACAATTTTGGCTGCTGATTTCCAGAATCGACAGCGACACAGTTTTCACTGTCAATTTCTGAATCCGCAATTGCGCTGCTGATTTCTTGAATCGGCAGCGACGCAGTTTTTCGTTGCCAGAAATCGGCAGGGACGCAGTTTTCGCTGCTGATTTCTAAATCGGCAGCAACACAGTTTTTAAATTGTCTTAAGGAGCTGGGAGGGAGGGGTAAAACCGGTTTTTGGAGAGACCAAAACAAGGATACGAACACATTTAATGTGCATATGTTGTTTGATCCGGGTGCCACCCACTCATTCATTGCTAAGAGAATTCTCACTAAACTGCGAAAGGGAGTAGAAATAGTAGAGAAGGGGTTCGTAATTGGAACTCCAATGGGAAGCATGGTTGAAACAAATATTGTGTATGTGGATGTGGGGGTTAGTCTATCTGGGTATGAAACAGATAGATTGGTATGCTAAAACTGTTACTTTCCAAACACCTGAGGGCAAGAGGATGATTTTTGAGGGAGAGAGAATTCTCAAACTGATCGCCTTAATATCGATGGTAATAGCCCAAAAACTTTTAAGAAAGGGATGCATGGGATACCTCGCATACATCTTAAACTCTGATGATGAAGGTCCACGACTGAAGGATATTCCTGTGGTGAAAGAATTCCTAGATGTATTTCCCGAAGAACTACCGGGATTACCCCCGGAGCGAGAAGTAGAGGTGTCTATAGACACTTTTCCTAGAGTCTCACCCATAGCCCAACAACCGTACCGGATGGCTCCGGCAGAACTGAACGAGTTAAAGACTCAACTACAGGAATTGTTAGACAAAGGGTTCATACGGCCCAGTAATTCTCCTTGGGGAGCACCGATCCTATTTGTAAGAAGGAAAGATGGAACTCATAGACTTTTTATTGACTATCGACAGTTGAACAAAATAACAATGAAAAACAAGTATCTGTTGCCTCGGATAGATGATTTGTTTTATCAATTCAAGGGAGCGAGGGCATTTTCAAAGATAGATCTGAGATCAGGGTACTATCAGATGAAGATTAAAGAAGCGGATGTAGCAAAGACCGCATTTAGAACTCGTTACGGACACTATGAATTTTTGGTGCTGCCGTTCGGGTTGACGAATGCCCCAACCCTCTTCATGGACTTGATGAATCGGGTTTTCCAACCATACCTTGATAAGTTTGTGGTGGTGTTCATTGATGATATACTGGTGTACTCGAATTCTTTCGAGGAGCACGAAGAACACTTGAGACAAACCTTACAAACCTTGAGAGATCACCAGTTATATGCAAAACTGAGTAAATGTGAAATTTGGCTGAAGAGAGTGACGTTTCTGGGACATGTCATTTCAACCGAAGGTGTTTTCGTAGACCCCCAAAAAGTCGAAGCAGTCTTGAAATGGGAAAGACCGACTTTGATCACTGAAATACGTAGCTTCCTGGGACTTGCAGGATACTATCGGATATTTATCGAAGGTTTTTCCCTGATTGCAACCCCTTTAACCCAGCTAACTAGGAAGAATAAGAAATGGGTGTGGTCGGAAGAATGTGAGAAAAGCTTCCAAGAATTAAAGAGGAGGCTCACCACTGCTCCAATGTTAACCCTTCCCTCAGGGACCGAGGGTTTTGTGGTATATAGTGATGCCTCGGGGAAGGGATTGGGGTGTGTTTTGAAGCAACATGGGAAGGTGATCGCCTATGCATCAAGGCAGTTAAAGACTCATGAGGTGAACTACCTGGTGCACGACCTAGAGTTGGCTGCTGTAGTATTTGCCTTAAGGATATGGAGACACTATTTGTATGGGTCTCAAACCCAAATTTTTACTGATCATAAGAGCCTGAAGTATCTGATGTCGCAAAAGGAGTTGAACATGCAACAAAAAAGGTGGATAGAGCTCATTAAGGATTATGACTGCACCATAAAATACCACCCGGGGAAAGCAAACGTGGTGGCAGATGCCCTTAGTCGCAAAAATAAAGCCACCCTGTGAAGGTTAACAGTGGGAAAGGAGCGGCAATTGGCGGAATTGAAAGAGATGGGTGCAGATTTGGGCATTAATGCAAGAGGTGGGTTAGTAGCCCAACTATTGGTGCGACCAACGTATCGGGAACAAAGACTACATGCCCAATTCCGTGACAAGGAGGGGTCCAAGATTAGGAAGAATGTGGAGGCCGGGGTAGAAATGAAATTCCAGGTAGTGGATGATGGATCATTGATGATGGGACAACGGTTGTACGTTCCTAATGACGAAACAGTCAAACGAATGGTTTTACAAGAAGCACATAAGTCCAAGTTCTCCATACATCCTGGCAGCACTAAGATGTATCGAGACCTGAAACATCACTATTGGTGGCCTAATATGAAAAGGGAAATAGCTGAGTATGTGTCTAAGTGTGGGATATGTCAACAAGTCAAGGTTGAACACCAAAGGCCTGCGGGACCATTACAACCATTACATATTCCAGAATGGAAGTGGGAGATGATCACCATGGATTTCATGTCAGGATTTCCCAAAGGGAGGAAATGAAATGACGTGATATAGGTCATCGCAGATCGGTTAACGAAATCCACACTATTCTTGCCTATAAAGATGACCGACTCGGTAGACAAGCTTGCCAAGATCTACATAAACGAGGTGGTACGACTCCATGGGATTTCGATGTCCATTGTATCGGATCGAGATCCCAGGTTCACCTCTCGACTTTGGCCGAGCATACAACATGCCTTGGGGACAAGACTGGACATGAGCACTGTGTTTCATCCTCAAACGGATGGCCAATTAGAAAGAGTCATCCAAGTCTTGAAAGACCTATTACGGGCATGTGTGCTAGAATTTGGAGGAAACTGGGAGGAACACATGTCATTGGTGGAGTTCACGTATAACAATAGTCACCAAGCCACAATAGGGATGGCCACATATGAAGCATTGTATGGTAGGAGGTGCAGGACTCCTTTATGTTAGGAGGAAATTGGGGACCGAAAGTTATATGGTGCGGAGTTGGTCCAAGTCACCACGAAGAAAGTGAGAACTATCAGGGATCGCATCAAAGCCGCACAGGATAGACAGAAGAAGTATGCTGATGTGAGGAGAAGACCTCTCGAGTTCAGTATGGGGGACCAGGTGTTCCTGAAGGTAGCCCCATGGAAGAACATGTTACGGTTCGGATTAAAAGGGAAGTTAACTCCCCGCTTCATCGGACCGTTCAAAATCTTGCAACGAGTGGGCCCAGTAGCCTACAAAGTGGACTTGCCCCCACAATTAGCCAAGGTCCATGATGTGTTCCATGTTTCCTTGTTAAGGAAGGCTGACGTGGACCCCGTCCGAATCCTACCCCAAGTTCTAGTAGAAGTCAAGGAAGACTTAACACTGGAATTGAGGCTTATAAGGATACTAGATCAGGAAGTGAAGGAGCTACGGAGCAAAAAGATCCCCATCGTCAGAATCTTATGGCGAAATGCTCAAATAAAAGAGGAAACTTGGGAGAGGGAGACTGAGATGAGGAAAAAGTGCCCCAATTTATTTGAACTACTAGGTATGGAGTATGAAACCTCTTAAATTTTGAGGACAAAATTCATGTTAAGGGGGGGAGAATGTAAACACCCAAAAGAATATATATATATATATATATATGGAATTGAATATATATATATATATATATATATATGGAATTGATGACTCCACCATCGCTGCCGATTTCTGAATCGATCAGTAGCAACGCAGTTTTGGCTGCCGATTTTTGAATCCGCAATTGCGCTGTCGATTTCCTGAATCGGCAGTGACGCAGTTTTTCGCTGCCAGAAATCGGCAGGGACGCAGTTTTCGCTGCTGATTTTTAAATCGGCAGCGACATAGTTTTTAAATTGTCTTAAGGAGCTGGGAGGGATGGGTAAAACCGGTTTTTGGAGAGACCAAAACAAGGATAAGAACATATTTAAACCAACCCCAAACACCCCACCTCATTTAATAGGGAGTATAAATACGAGGAGAGAGAAGGTGACCCTTCCTCTTCCTAAAAGTTGTCTGTAGCAGCTGCATGTCCAGGTGCATGCTGCTCTTCCCTTCCTCCTCCCCAACAAAAACTAAATCAAACCAGCAGAGAATGCCTTGTGAATGTGTGAGGGAGAGTTGAGACCTTGAGAGAAGAGTGGACAGCTGCCTAAAGGAAAAGAAAAAAGGGGCTAGAAAACATGAGAGGAAGAAGAATGAGGAGAACCAGCAAGCCAGAAATCATGGTAGAGGGCTGGCCTTAACTATGGGGTTGGCCAGCATGCATGTGTGTGTTCTGCTGGAATTTGTTGAAAGATTATATGCTGGAATTGATGGTTTCAATGTGTGTATTCTGCTGTAAATTGTTGAAAGATTATATGTTGAAATTGGTGGTTTCAATGTGTGTGTTATGCTGGAAATTAGTGATAGGTTATGTGCTGGGGTTGTTACAGCATGTGTGATGTGTGTTCATGCCAAAATATGTGTTGGACAGCGAATTGTGTCTGCAGCGACTTAGCAATCACTACTGAATTGTGTGTTCGGTAGCGAAATTGTGAGTCGCTGCCGAAACTGTGTCGTTTACAGCGACTTAGCACTCGCTGCCGAAGTTGAGTTGTCTGGAGTGAATTTGTGATTCGTTGCCGAATTGTGTGTTCTGCAGCAAAATTGTGATTCGCTGCCGAAACTGTGTCGTCTGCGGCGAATTAGCATTCGCTGCCGAACTTGAGTTGTCTGCAGCGAATTTGTGATTCGCTGCCGAAACTGAGTTCCTGCAGCGAATTAGCATTCGCTGCCGAATTGTGTGTTTTGCAGCAAAATTGTGATTCGCTGTCGAAACTGTGTCGTTTGCGGCGAATTAGCATTCGCTGCCAAAGTTGAGTTGTCTGCAGTGAATTTGTGACTCGCTGCCGAAATTGAGTTGTCTGCAGCGAACCAGTTTTCTGCCGAATTGGGCAGCTGGCAACGAACCAGTTTTCGCTGTCGAATGGGGACTCGGCAGCGAACCAGTTTTCACTGCCGATTTCTACAATAGGCCTCCTAGGCAGAAATGACTTAATTCTTAGTAACAATTTCATGATATGATGGTGTAAAATGTGGAACACTTGAATGTGAACATATGAACTCTTGGAATAAGTGTGGTGGCGAAGGTGATTCAAAGATACAAATGTACTGATTTGTGACCATTGATGTCTTAGGTGGTGCGGTCGGGATTGGACCATCGTCAAGACAAGAACAACCCACAGGTGGAGCAGGTAGGTGACTTTCACCTTCCTTTTTCATACATTGAATAATGAAATACTTTATCGTGAATGTTACCATATTGTGTTAGAACAGATATCAGATTGTCAAATGTTTAAATGTTGACAAAGGGTCGATTAGCTTCGGCTAATGGCTTCTGAATGGATGACCGGGACAAATGAATGATTAGCTTCGGCTAATGGCATCCGATTGGATGATCAGGACAAATGATTGATTAGCCTCGGTAAATGGCATCCGAAGGGGTGACCAGGAGAAATGATTGATTAGCCTCGGCTAATGGCATCTGAATGGATGACCAGGACAAATGAATGATTAGCTTCGGCTAATGGTATCCGAATGGATGACCGGGACAAAGGATTGATTAGCTTCGGCTAATGGCATCTGAAGGGATGACCGGGACAAATGATTGATTAGCTTCGGCTAAAGGCATCCGAATGGATGACTGGGACAACGCTCGATTAACTTTGGTTGATGGCATCCGAAGTGGATGACCGGGGTGTGTGAATGATTAACCTCAACAAATGATCCTTAAGAGAATAGTTTGGTTTAAGATTATGGTTGATTGCAAAAAAAAAAAATTGGTTCATTTATATGTACTACGAGTTGATTATACCAAGTACATGAAGAAACCATAAATGTCATGCTTCAAACATGGGATAATGTTAACGCTTCATTAAACTGCAGACCGTTTAATTATTATTATTATTATTATTATTAAGTAATTGCATTCTCTTAAATGTTTTGTACTGCAGTAGGGACGTCACACCAACGAGGTGCCTAGGAAACCCAATACACGAGGACCTACTTTTGCAAGGAATCATATAGTTTGCATTCTAAATCACAATGTATTTTGTATGAATCAATGTACTGAACGTATAATTTTTTTATTAGATCCTTTTGTTTAAATTCGTGATGGCTATTAGTAGGATAGGAATGCAAACTCATGTCTATGTATGTATATTTTTAATGTGAACTTCTAATCATGTAAACATAATATTATGGGTTTATGTAAGATTCACTTTTAAATGAAAGGTTGATTGTTGTTGATGTATGGATTGTATCTTGATAATGTGAGGGAACAGGTTCACCGATTATCGACACGATGTGTGTCAAGTACAAAAAAAAAATTACCATTGTTTTGGGCTTGAAAAGCCGAGTTGTTACAAAAAGCATTCCAAATGTTATCTGGTTGGCTAATAGCTATGAGAAGGCGAATTTATTTGCCTGATCATAAGACTTTAAAGGAAGAAGATTGAGAGAAACTCATGAAACCCGATTTGCTACTCATCCTGGAAGTACGAAGATGTATAAAGATTTAAAGGAATATTACCGGTGGCCAAATATGAAGAGGGAAATAGCAGAATTTGTGTTGAACTGTGGGATCTATCAACAAGCAAAGATAGAACACCAGAGACCTGCAGGGGATTTACAGTTATTGTCGATTTCAGAATGGAAATGAGAGGATATTTCTATGGATTTTGTGACGGGATTACCTAGGGAAGGAAGGGGAATGATGCCATATGGGTGGTTGTGGATCGACTGACAAAATCTGTTTTGTTTTTGCCTATGAAAATGACTGATTCAGTGGATAAGCTAGCAAAATTATATGTAAATGAAGTAATCAAATTTCATGGAGTGCCAATGTCGATTATATCAGATCGGGATCTAAGGTTCATGTCGAGATTATGGCCTAGCTTACAACAAGCATTAGGGACAAAGTTGAATCTAAGCACAACATTTCATCCTCAGACAGATGGTCAATCTGGAAGGACCATTCAAACTCTTGAGGATCTCCTTGGGTCTTATGTGCTGGAGTTCAGAGGGAACTGGGAAGATCTGCTGCCATTGGTGGAGTTTACTTATAATAATAGCCATCAAGCTACTATTGGTATGGCTCCATATGAAGCATTGTATGGGAGGAAATGTCATACCCCAATTTGTTGGGAGGAAGTATGAAAAAGGAAGCTTATGGGACCTGAAATGGTGCAACTGACAACTGATAAGGTGAGGGTGATCAAAAAGAGGATGAAGGAAGCCCAGGATAGATAAAAGAAAAAGAAGTTATGCAGATAACCGAAGAAGGCCTTTAGAATTCCAAGTGGGGGATAAGGTATTTTGAAGGTGGCGCCTTGGAAAGGCATCATTCGATTTGGAGTAAAAGGGAAATTAGCTTCGAGATATATTGACCCTTTCGAGATTAAGGAAAGAATCGGACCAGTTGCCTATTTTTTAGAGTTGCCTGCATATTTAGATAAGATTCACAATGTGTTCCATGTGTCATTGCCGTGAAAGGCTAAGATAGACCCCTCACGGGTATTGCCACACATTCCTATGAAGATTAAAGGCGATCTAACCATGAAAGCTAAGCCTGTCAAGATCTTGGATTGAGATGTGAGGGTGTTGAGGAAAAAGAGAGTTTCCATGGTGAGAGTATTGTGGAGAAACTCTCGAATTGAAGAAGAAACATGGGAAAGAGAATCTGAAATGAAGCAAAAGTTCCCGCATTTATTCTTCAACATAGGTACGTAACTTAAATTTCGAGGATGAAATTTCTATTAGGAGGGGAGAATGTAAACCCCGAGGAAAAATAAAGGTTGCTTAGATTGCAAACTAATTACATGAGAAATAAAAGTGAAGAAATTCATGCATATGGTTAAATAAAAACAGGAATTTGGAAAAAAATTTATATAAGTTTCTGGACGAAATATTTCGAGACATTATAAATCAACCCGAAAATATTGAGGGTTGGATTAAATTAAAGAAAATAAACTAAACTAAAAGTTGTGGGGTGAAACTATAAGAAATGAAAAGAGGTATAACTTAATTATAAGAAGATAAAAAAGAGAAGATGTGGGGGCCTAAATGCAAATAAGAAAAATTATAGAGCATAAATACTCCTATTCTCATAAAAAAAATCTGCAGCAATCGTAAGGAAAAAAAAGAGGGAGTTTTTGTATCCATTCTTGCAAAATCAAGAGAGAAACACAAAAATTTCAACAACCCATCCAAGATTAAGGGTTTATTGATGGAATAAACAGTTGTGGGCAAGGGATTAAGAAGAAAATTGAATAGGAAAAGAAGATGGAGGGCCGACTGTCATTAGATAAGAAAGGAGGGAGTTGAAAATCTTCAATTGGTTGAAGATCAAAACCTTAATTCGTGCCGGGTAAGGTGTTCTAAACATGATCTTATAAGTCATTTCAAATTCGATAATGAATTAATGCCTTGATGTGAATTATAGATTAGGGTTCTTAGACTTGAATTGGAGGAAAAGTATTTGTTGTTAAAATTAAGTTAATTCATGTGTGGTATGTGATTGGGGACGTGAAACCATGATAATTTACCCAGAAAATGTAGTTTGTGAAAGTTATGTGTGAAGGGAAGGGGGTGATGAATCTGGACAGACTCGTCTCCTAACTTTCGGTAAGATTTCGGATAGGAGGATGAGGGAATTAGAACTAGGTTCCTTCATAGAAATTATATTTTTAGATGTTAGCTAACTAAGGAAATTAGTCTCACTCAATTTGGAGCTGTAGAACTCTAGTTATGGGTTATCAACCGAGATTGGGTCATGACAGACCCTATAGGGCAGTAAGTCTGATTTGTTGATGAGCAATTATGACTGTCTTAGGGGTAGAACTGGGTTCTCCTTCCCTCAAAGAACTTATAGCCCCATGTCTTATCTTTCCAACACGACCAACTTCACTTGAAACGGAGTTCTATAATTCTAGATATAGTTAACAATTTGAGGAGAGGTCGGATAGTAACAGTTCAATATCTAGACAGTAACGGTTCAATGCCTAGACAGTAACAGTTCAAGACAGTAACAGTTCAATGTCTAGACAGTAACAGTTCAATATCTAGACAGTAAC
>Ga0307515_10022662_pt1 | contig 11053 bp, 9 predicted proteins | sample 17_EM_MG_FD_194513 | JGI IMG/M metagenome (GOLD analysis project Ga0307515, IMG submission 194513) | Populus trichocarpa ectomycorrhiza microbial communities from riparian zone in the Pacific Northwest, United States - 17_EM | ecosystem: Host-associated > Plants > Roots > Unclassified | place... | reverse complement strand
TTAGATGCCAAGGGGGCATTCTCCCCACTCACAGAACCCTTGTTTCGTTTACCAACTACCTGCCACTGAAACTGATTCTGCTTGTTATCCGCAGATTTAGAGTTCATAGCTCCTAGATTCCTCTTACACTCTGCCACCACTTGCAGCCCCTTGCACCTTAATAACATTGAGGTCATTCTGATATCGCTTGATCTAGGTTTCAATTTTGGTATTTAAAAATTACGTAACATGTCAGATTTGTGTCAAGATCCAAAACATGATTTTTATTGTTTGTTTTTGTCCAAATCTTTTTTGTGGCAGGAGTAAACAAACATTTTTTGAATGACAATTTCTTTGTTTTGTTTTTAGAATTTTTGATGCTACTGATATATTTTGGACAATAACAAAAAACAAAATATAATGATTTTTTTTATATGGCACAAATTCAAGGAGAAGAAGAGTTTGGATAATAAGGAATTGTTTTGTGAAATAAAAAAGAAACAAAAATTTTAAAAGGATATAACTTGATTAATGGAGCCAAGCTTTGATACCAAATGAGATTTGATAATAGTGTGACAGGATCTCACGGTCCAGCAACCCATACGTTAAGACACAAATTCCCGGAAAGCCAGGTAAATGAGATTTGATAATAGTGTGACATAAAAATAACTCGTATCTAGACATCAGCACTATTGAAAATGAACACCCCAACCCAAAGAATATTGATTAGCAAATGAGAAGTATAAGTGGTGATGCGAACCTCGTGATCACGTGCACACACAACCCACACGTAAAGACACTAATTCTTGGAAAACCAAGTAAATCAGGTTTGATAGGAGTGTGACATAAAGATAACTTGTACCTAGGCACCAGCGCTATTGGAAATGAAAAACCCCCACCCAACGAATATTGATTCGCGAACAATAAGTATTAGGATGACGCCATGAAGAAAGTTGTTCTGCGATAAGTCGTTTTTCAGTCCTTTAGAGAACCAAGGAAGGGAGATTATCCCACTAACACACAATAAGTGCACCAAAGAAGTTTATTGATCTGAAAATTGTTTAATCTTACATGTTTGGTTATGCCTTTATTTATACTGACTCTAGACTTAAAGAAACCGTAATGGACCCCCCTTAGGTGGACTTATATGAAACCCACTTACAATTGACTCAAATAAGTAATAATAACCCAAAAACTAAGAAGAAATTAAAAAAAAACAATAAAAATCCAAAAATTAGCATCCTAAATAAGCTCGAATCAGATTTGTCACCCTTAAGAAGTCCCAAATAAACTAGGAGAAATCTGATTTGGAAAATTTGTGTTGCTGCCCCCTTTGGTGTCCTTGATTAACATGGATTTTCTTGTTTAACTTGGACAAATAAGAAAACAAATTTCCTCATTTGTTGCTGATTTAATTACTTTCCTTCCTAAGTTAGGAAAAGCATTAAATAATCCTCCCCTCTTTAGGAATAAGATCTGGCCAACTTCCTTAATTAGGAGAATAAATTGCTGACTTTCTATCCATGCAGCATTAGGAAAAAACAAGCCTAACAAGGCTAGTATTGGGTCGCACACATCATGCCCTTGTTCCACATGAATTGGGCTCTTCTTGAACATGAATTAGATGAATTAAAGGGTGTCCTTCATACTCCTTAAATGTCCTAAGCCCCTCTAGGTCTATTTTGCTCCATATGTTCGGAACAATCCATTCAATGCTGCTTTAAGCTTCTTCGCCCTAGCTCTTGTTATTGGCACCTCTAATGGACCCTTGGCATGATTGCGTTTGGTGTTGGGCTGATCCTCGTCATCCCCTCTCTCTCTTCAAAAGGATTCGACCGCAAATCATCAGCTACTTCAAACAGAGTAAGATCAGAAACATTAAAGGCAGCACTAACACCATACTCACCTGGCAAATCAACTTTATAAGCAATGTCATTGATCCTCTCAAGGATCTAAAACAGCCCATCTCCTCGTGGTTGTAGCTTTGATTTCCTATGGGCCGGAAATCTCTCCTTGCGCATATGCACCCAAACCCAATCGCGGGGCTGAAAGACAACATGTTTGCGCCCTTATTGGCTTTGGTTGCATACACACAATTCCTGTTTTCAATCTATTGTCGCACACTCTCATGGAGTGTCTTTACCACCTGTGCTTCACGATTACCATCCACACTAACCCTTTCATCAACAGCTAAAAGAAATCAAATTCGTTGGAGTTAAAAGGTTAAATCCATACACAATTTCAAATGGTGAAAATTCAGTAGTACTCGCACATTACGATTATATGCAAACTCTATAAATGGTCTTAGGGACCCCGTGAAGCCATGGTATCTCCTTAAAGAACAAATCAGCAATGTTAGTTGCATCATCGATTTTATGACATAGAATGAAATATGCCATCTTTGAAAACCTATCAACAACTACAAAGATGGAATCCCTACCCCATTTTGACTTAGGTAAACCTAAGACGAAGTCCATCGAAATGTCTACCTATGGTTCTTTTGGTACAGGCAAAGGGGCATACAAGCCATGTGATTGAGTCATAGACTTTGCTTTCCTGCAAGTTATGCATTTATCACATATACGTTGCATATCTTTTTTCATTTTGGACCAATAAAAATGCTCATGCAACACATCCAAAGTCTTAACAACACCAAATTGCCCCATCAACCCACCTCTATGTGCTTCACGTACAAACAATTCACGTATATCACTTAATGGAACACACAAACGACTTTCTTTAAACAAATATCCATCAAGTCTATAGAATTTCCCAAAAGCCGAAGTTTCGCAAGCATCTAAACATTAGCAAAATCACTATCATCCTTGTACAATTCTTTTGTGTGTTCAAATCCTAGAAATCTAGCATCCAAAGTAGATAAAAAGAACATACATGTGCGAAAGTGCATTAGCAACAATGCTTTCTTTTCCTTCCTTATACTTGATCACATATGGAAAGGTTTCAATAAATTCCACCCATTTGACATGTCTCCTACCTAACTTATGTTGCCTTTTCAAATGCTTCAGTGATTCATGATTAGAATGTATCAGAAACTCCTTGGGCCACAAGTAATGCTATCACGTCTCTAAAGTTCTTACCAAGTGCAGCGAACCTCGTGATCACGTGGTCCCGCAACCCACACGCAAAGACACCAATTCTCGAAAAGCCAAGTAAATCAGGTTTGATAGGAGTGTGACACAGATAACTTGTACCTAGGCACCAACACTATTGGAAACAGAAATCCCCACCCAACAAATATTGATTCGCGAACGAGAAGTATAAGGATGACACCACGAAGAAAGTTGTTTTGCGATAAGTCGTTTTTCAGTCCTTTAGAGAACCAAGGAAGGGAGATTATCCCACCAACACACAATAAGTGCACCAAAGAAGTTTATTGATCTGAAAATTGCGTAATCTTACATGTTTGGTTATGCCTTTATTTATACTGACTCTAGACTTAAAAAAACCCTAATGGACCCCCCTTAGGTGGACTTATATGAAAGCCCACTTACAATTGACCCCCCTTAGGTGGACTTATATGACACCCACTTACAATTGACCCAAATAAGTAATAATAACCCAAAAACTAAGAAGAAAATAATTAAAACCCGAAAATTATCATCCTAAATATGCTAGAATCAAATTTGTCACCCTTAAGAAGTCTTAAATAAACTAGGAAAAATCTGATTTGAAAAATTTGTGTTGCTGCCCCCCTTTGATGTCCTTGATTAGCTTGAATTTTCTTGTTTAACTTGGACAAATAAGAAAACAAATTTCCTCCTTTGTTGCTGATTTAATTACTTTCTTTCCTAAGTTAGGCAAACCATTAAATAGTCCTCCTCTCTTTAGGAGAATAAGATATGGCCAACTTCCTTACTTAATTAGGAGAATAAATTGCTGACTTTTTATCCTTGTAGCATTATGGGAAAAAACAAGCCTAACAAGGCTGGTATTGGGCCGGACACATCAACCCCTTGTTCCACACGAATTGGGCTCTTCTTGGACCTGAACTAGATGAATTAAAGGTTGTCCTTCACGCTCCTTAAATGTCCCAAGCCCCTCTACGTCCATTTTTCTCCATATGTTTTGAACAAGCCCATTCAATGCTTTTTTAAGCTTATTTGCCCTAGCTCTTGTGATTGGCCCAATTGGCACTTCCAATGGGTCGTTGGCATGATTACGCTTGGTGTTGGGCTGATCTGCATAACCAAGGCATAGAGCTCCTTGTCATATGTAGGGTAATTCAAGGTTGCCCCGTTAAGTTTTTCACTGAAATACGCAATGGGCCTCCTATCTTGCATTAACACAGATCCTATACCAATACGTGACACATCACATTCAACTTCAAAAGCTCTCGTAAAGTCTGGCAAAGCTAAAACAGGCGTCGAACAAAGTTTATCTTTCAACAAATTAAAAGCCTTATCCATCATTCCATTTGAATCCAATAATTTTGTCATAATTTCAGTTAAAGGTGCAGCAATAGTACTAAAATCCTTCACAAACATTCTAGAAAAACTAGCAAGTCCATGACTCCTAACCTCACTTATCGATTTTGGTGTAGCCAATACCGGATGACCATAACTTTCTCCCTGTCCATGTTGATACCATGTTCGGTTAAGACATAGCCAAGAAAAACAATTTATTTTGCTTCCTCTGGATTACATATGTATGTTGGTTTATTAAGAAGTGAAGCTCCCGGCACAAAATCAATTTGATGCTCAATTCCACGAATAGGTGGTAACCCTTTAGGTAATTCATCTGGAAACACATCTTTAAATTCTTCAAGTAATTCCTTAATCTGTCTTGGTAAGTCTAATCCTTCTATTTGTAGTAATTGCTTTGCCCAGCTCATGAAAACAGCCCCCGCCGAAGCGAACATCAAAAGGACCATTAGGGGCTTTTCTCATGTCCAAGTTTCAATTGTAGGCAAATAAGAACCTTTGAACCAATTCTGATGCGAACCTCGTGATCACGTGGTCACGCAACCCACAATCAAGATTGAGATCTAATCCTGGAAAGCCGAAATAGGTCTGATAGGAGTGTGACACAATGGAAACCTGCCCCAAGGCACCAACACTATTGGATTGAGTAGAATGACGCCACGAAGCCAGTTAATCTTCGATAAGTCAGATTCAGTTCGTTCAAGAACTGAAGAATGCAAGAATCACTCTCACACGTTAAAACTGAAAATTTCAGAAGTAATTATCATCAAAGCTGCCGAAATTTTGGCTTACATGAGTTTAAATAGTTCTTGAAAAATTAACCCTAATGACTTATATGAGGTCCACTCAAAACTGACCCAAAAACCCTAAACTAAAAGGCCAATAACCTGATCCAAACAAGCCTTGGATCCTAGCTCAAAACAAAGTTTTAATTAAGCCTAAACATGAAAGAAAATAATAAGAATAGCTAATTTGTCATTAAATACCACTAGCTTTTCTTTCCTTGTGTAGCTAGGATGAATAAGGAATCCTTATAAGAAAAGGATTCTGAAACATTAATGAATCCTTGCCACACTTGGAGATTATACTGCAGCTCATTCAAGATCCTAGTGGAACTAGGAAATTTCCAAAACTAGCTGCCACATCCTTGTAGGAAAAGAATCCTAACCAAATAGGAAGTCGACAAGTCAAATGGAAGTAAATAACAAAATTCGTACAATCTCTGTTGAACAGTATTGTGGTGCCTTCCCGAACTCTGATTGACTTGAAATTTTAACCCATAGTAGGACAACATGTCTGGAAAGTCCACATAAACTTTTAGCCCGATCAATTGGTCGGATTGAGAAATATAACTATTGCTGTAAACCTGGACTGTTGCGCTTTTTACGCCAAAATCCGAATCTGACCTTACTTGGGTCGTATCACAAGGCTGAACCGTATCACCAGACGTATTGGTCTATGTTGTGGTTCTAATTCAGATGACTATGTGTTTGGGAAGGACTTGCGATATAGGTTAGAACAGGCTATATGAATTTTGTTATTTACTTCCATTTGACTTGTGGACTTCCTATTTGGCAAAGATCCTTTTTCTACAAGGATGTGGGAGCTTGTTTTGGGAATTGATTTTTAGTTTCGCACCTTATCTTTAATGACCTGCAATATAATCTTTAAGTGTGGCAATGATTCATTATTGTTTCAGAACCCTTTTCTTAAATGGATTCCTTATTCATTCTAGCTACACAAGGAACCAAACAAATAAGAACATTCAACCACTACTCAAAAACATCCAAATCTGGCCGGGAGTGGGGGTAAGATAAGAGAAGTGAAGAAAGTTAGGAAGGGTGATGAGAATTGTGTGGAAAAACCAAAGCAACAACCCAATTTTTATGCTCGAGAGGGTAAGGTAAGATCTGTATTTTTCACTAACAAGCCAATGATTTTACTTGTGTGCAAAGAGTGATATGGTTCAGCCTTGTGACACAACCCAAGTAAGGTCAGATTTGGATTATGGCGTAAAATTTGTACCATCCAGACTTAAACTGCTCTCCTCCTTTTCTTTTCCGCTTACATGATCAGATTGGTTTTTCTTGCATCTGATTATGTTGTAACTTTGTTTTTCTACTGGATTATGTTTGTTTTCTTTATTTGGCTTCATTGGTTAAGTTTTAGGTCCGGTTTTAGTTTTTACACCCTTTGTGTTCTTTTATGGGTTATTCGTGCAAGGGTGATATGGATCAGTCCGCGAACACCAAGGACCCATTAAATATTCCAAGTAGGCTCAATTAATTAATGATTTTTTATAGGCTGGTCAACTATTGAATGGAGTGGTTGTACAAGTTTTGACCACGGCTGAACTTGGAGATCCTTTGGAGCATCAAGAAAAGGCCTTAATACATTTAATCCATGCGCGTGCCCAATCCACCCTTATCTGAGCAATGAAGTTACGACAACAAGGCTACCAATTTTGTGCCTTCTCATAAAAGCACATTCATCTTGATACTGATGCGGATCAGCTCAACACCAAGCGTAATCATGCCAACGACCCATTGGAGGTGCCAATTGGGCCAATCACAAGAGCTAGGGCAAAGAAGCTGAAAGAAGCATTGAATGGGCTTGTTCAGAACATATGGAGCAAAATGGACCTAGAGGGGCTTGGGACATTTAAGGAGCATGAAGGGCAGCCTTTAATTCATCTAGTTCAGGTCCAAGAAGAGCCCAATTCGTGTGGAACAAGGGGTTAATGTGTCCGGCCCAATACGGTTCAGCCTTGTGATACGACCCAAGTAAGGTCAGATTCAGATTTTGGCGCAACAGTCCAGGTTTATGGAAACCGTTATAATTCTCAATCCGATCGTGTGATCGGGATAAAATTTTATGTGGACTCTCCAGAAATGTTGTCCTACTATGGGTTAAAATTTCAGGTCAATCGGACTTCGGGAAGGCACCACAATACTGGTCAACAGAGGCTGTATGAATTTTGTTATTTACTTCCATTTGACTTCTGGACTTCCTATTTGGTTAGGATTTTTTTCCTACAAGGATGTTGCAGCTGGTTTTGGGAATTTCCTAGTTCCACAAGTGAATCTGACTTATCGAAGAGTAACTGGCTTCATAGCATCATTCTACTCATTCCACTAGTGTTGGTGTCTTGGGGCAGGTTTCCATTGTGTCACACTCCTATCAGACCTATTTCGACTTTCCGGGATCAGATCTCAATCTTGATTGTGGGTTGCGTGACCACGTAATCACGAGGTTTGCATCAATTGATATCAGAGCTAGGCTCCCAAACAAGGTCATATCCTTCTGTTATTTTCATTTTTTTAGTGTTCCTTTAAGTTTTTCAGTGTTTGCGTCCATCTTGTTGTTTGTGTCTGCGTCATCAAACCAAAAAACAAAACAAAATACAAAAAAGGGTTATATTTTATCTTATTACTGTCTCTAATCATATCAGTATATTAAAAAGAAAAAAAAAGAAAGAGAGAGAGGGATTAGTTGAAATTTGAAAGATCTTTCAATTTTTGCCCCAGAAACACAACTCTTGGTGAACCATAAGCAAACCACCTCGGAATCAATTGAAACTTCATATTCTGTTTATTGGGGGTGAGATCGCATCATATTTCAAATTTGGGTTTATTTTGATATTGTTTGCTTGAGATTTTAATTCGAGGTTCAATTCTACCGCAAAAACACTACTCTTAGTGAGTCATAAGACAACCACCTTAGAATCAATTTAAACTTCTTAGTTTGACTACTTGGGGTGATATGATATATTAAATTTGGGCTTATTTCAATATCGTTTTCTTAAGGTTTTAATTCTGCCATAGAAAAACTATTCTTAGTAAACCATAAAAAAAATCACCTCAGAATCAATTGACAATCTGTATTATGTCTATTGAGGGTGCGACCGCAACATGTATAAAATTTGGTCTTCTTTTGATATCGTTTGCTTGAGGTTTTAATTGGAGGTTTAATTTTGCCGCAAACTGATCATACACGGGGTTTTGGTACCTAGACATAATAGAACAACCTATAAACTGAGATTTGCTGTTTTCTTAGTATCCTAATAATATGTATTAAATTCGAGGTCATTTGGATTGCGTTTTCTTTAGGTTCCAGAATCAGGTTTTGTCTTGGTGTAACAGGTTTGTTTTGCATTGTCTTTCAAAACTTGTTTTGTTTATGTTGATTTTGTTTTCGATCAATTCTGGTCCAAATAAAAGTTAGATTTGTAATTTCAAGTCTAAATCAGCGTTCTTCCTGTCGTAAACTATATTCTTGTTGTGTCTTCATCTTCTATTTTTCCTATTTGTGTCATGTATTCAGTAAGGGAGAGGGAACGGAGGATTCTAGCTCAAAAATGCAGAAAACTAAGCCATGTGATGTGCATCATGGGAATTATAATCCATTTCGTAAAGCTAAATTTAATATGCAAGAGGATTCAGATGGTCCAATGACAAGAGCGAGAGCGAAACAACTACAAAGGGCCTTGACGAGTCAAATTGGAATGATTGAAGCTGTGTCGGAGTTAAAAATTAGCAATCAGTTTGAAATTGGTTCAAGGGTGCTTATTTTCCTATAATTGGAACTTGGAAATAAACAACTTGCTTATTTTCAAGGCTACTTGAATTTGGGTTGATAATGCAAATAAGTGACGGAACTAATGTCTTTTATGGTCAGAATAGTAGATGAATTTGAACCCAATTTTGAAGTCATCCATTGCATGTGAAGACAAGACTCCTCTAGGTGGATTTCAAGTTCAGAACGTGATCTTTCTAGATTGTCCATTCATGATTGCATTGGACTTTTGTTCAAGAAGTTATAGCCATTTTAAATTTGGTCTGTTTATGTTTCAATTAAGGTCAGAAAACGGGTGCTAGTTAAATTTGTCTAGTTACTTTGTCAAAGTCTAATTTTTGGGCTTGACTTCTGTCATGTTGAATTTTCCTAATTATGGAGGGATGTTCCAATTATAAATATAGTGTCAGAATATGTAATAAACACTTTTGTCCAAGATTTGAAGCTTAATTCAGAGAATTAATAATTGTTCTTACAAATTGATTTTTGTGAAGAACCCTACCTAACTTATCACTCTTCAATCACAAAGAGTGTGGCGTCGCAATCCTAGATTGATCTTTGTGGCATCCAGATCAATTTATCAAAGTATCATTCTAGTCTATCCTCCATCTTATTTACCTTTAAAATCACTATAATCCAGCCTAAATACAATAAGAAAGACAACACAACCAGACCCATCCTTCATCCATTTTCTTCAGATTCATTGTTGTCGATTTTCGAATCATTCACGGACATCACCATGGTTAAGGGGTTTTCGAACAAGAAGTTGATAAGTGTAGAAGATTATTCTATGATCTTCAAGCTTCATGGGAAAAAGAGGTACAGTGCCAAAAAAAATGAAAGACGAAGGAGAGTCGCTGTTGTTATCATTCAAAAGTATGAACGCAAGTGGTTAGTACGGCGTGCTTATTTGAAATTCTTGGCAGTTACTATTTCCATACAGTGTTGTTGGAGAAAGGTGTTAGCAATAAGGGAATTCCGAAGGTTTAAACAAGAGGCTAATGAAGTCGCTACTAATCCTATTCAAGATTCGAGGGCGAATCTTCTTGAAAAGGGAGGGAATGATACGGTTTAGCCTTGTGATATGACAGCCTTGTGATATGACCATTGGATTTTAGCGTAAGAGTTTCTACTGTTCAATTTTACGCTATTGAGCATAACTTCAAATCCAACCATTGGATCGATCTGAAACTTTACCAGAAGATTCCAAAGGTATTTGTCTATGTTGGGGTACATTTTCAAGTGAATCCATGTCTGGAAAGGACTTGCGATATAGGTCAGAACAGGCTATACGAATTCTATTATTTACTTCATTTTGACTTGTGGACTTCCTATTTGGCAAGGATCTTTTTCCTACAAGGATGTGTGAGCTTGTTTTGGGAATTTCCTAGTTCCACAAGGATTTTTAATGAGCCGCAATATAATCTCCAAGTGTGGCAAGGATTCATTAATGTTTCAGAATTCTTTTTTTATAAGGATTCCTTATCCATCCTAGCTACACAAGGAAAGAAGGGTTGGTGGTATTTAATGACAAATCAGTTATTTTTATTATTTTCTTTCATGTTTGGGCTTAATTTGAACTTTATTTTGAGCTAGGATCTAAGGCTTGTTTGGATCAAGTTATGGCTTTACAGTTTAGGGTTTTTTGGTCAATTTTGTATGTGGGTTAGTTCGACGCACAAGGGTAGATCCATTATGGTTACTTTTAAGAACTATTTAAACACATGTAACCTAAATTTCACAGCTTTAGACTAAAATAGTGAGTGAGAGAGAGAGAGAGAGAGAGAGAGAGAGTGGTGCTGTCGGAGCTACATCTACTTCGTCCACCGTTGGATTGTTCTCATTTCTGACTATGTTGTTCCTTCCAACCTTCTCTCAACATTGACCGAACGGATTTGTTATCCAATCAACGAGGTAAGAGATATTGATATCGCAATATTTCTACTATTCTGCATTTTCAGTTCTGGAACTATGGAGAAGTGGTGAAGTTGCAGCATAGTGAATGGATTGTCATAGACATGAAGGCCTTTGCCATATGTGAAGATTAAATCACAGTT
>Ga0307515_10022661_pt1 | contig 11055 bp, 6 predicted proteins | sample 17_EM_MG_FD_194513 | JGI IMG/M metagenome (GOLD analysis project Ga0307515, IMG submission 194513) | Populus trichocarpa ectomycorrhiza microbial communities from riparian zone in the Pacific Northwest, United States - 17_EM | ecosystem: Host-associated > Plants > Roots > Unclassified | place... | reverse complement strand
CTTCCCTGCGCTCTATCTGGTGTACGTGCTGGTTCGCGGCAACAGCATCGGCTGGTACCCGTACCCCTTTCTGAACCCAGCCCTTGTCGGCGGCCATGGCGGCGTGGCCGCGTATGCCGCGGGCATCACCGCAACCTTTGCAGCCGCGGCCTGGCTGGTGACGGTTGTCGGGAACAAACGCGCCATCAACCAGCAGCCCACATGACAGGCAATCTGCATCTGGATTTCCAGAACACTGCGTGCAAATCGGCCGAACATTGATCGGCTGCCCGGGTGATTCAATGGATGCATGAACACCTTGCCTACCCTTTTCCTGTCCCACGGCTCGCCGATGCTGGCGCTGGAACCGGGCGCCACCGGCCCCTTCCTGCAAGCGCTCGGGCCGACCATCGACGCCACCTTCGGCCGCCCACGCGCGATCCTCGCCGTCTCGGCCCACAGCACGGCGCGCGAGCCGGTACTGCTCGCCTCGGCGCAGCACAAAGCGGTGTACGACTTCGGCGGCTTCCCTGATGCGCTGTACCAGCTGCAATACAACGCGCCCGGTGCACCTGAGTTGGCCGCCACCGTGCAAGGCATGCTGAGCCAGGCCGGCCAGCCGGTGCACAGCCTCGACCAGGGCGGGCTCGACCACGGCATCTGGAGCATGCTGCGCTTCATGTACCCGCAGGCCGACATCCCCGTGCTGCCGTTCGCCTGGGTGCCCAACCTGCCGCCGGCGCAGCAGTTCGCGCTCGGCGAGGTGCTGAGCAGCTTGTCGCAGCAAGGCGTGCTGGTGATGGGCTCGGGCAGCATCACCCACAACCTGCGACGCATCTTTGCGGGCGGCCGGCCGGCGGTGGATTCGCAAGAGATCGTCGAGAGTTCGTCGTTCCGCCAGTGGATGAACGAACGCAGCACAGCGCGCGACTGGGACAGCCTGTTCGCCTACCGCAGCAAGGCGCCCTACGCGGCCGACATGCACCCGACCGACGAACACCTGCTCCCCTGGTACGTGGCAGCGGGCGCCGGTGGTCGCGACCATGCGCCGCAACGGCTGCACGCCGCCGTGACCTACGGCTGCCTGGGCATGGACGCCTATGCCTTCGGGCCGCAGGCAACCGCGCTCAAGGAAGCGATGGCTGCCGAGGCGCTCGCCTAACTTCGACTTCCGAGAGGTCGCTCACGCACAGGCCAGCACACTGGCCTGACCCTCGTCCATCCACCGAAGGAGCGACACCCATCGGTGGGAACCGTCGTGAGGCGACGCACGGAGTGGAGTCCGCATAATCCCCGGCAACAACAAGCGGGGAGACAGCGGCATGAAATTCATTTTCGGCTTGATCGGCGCGATTCTGGGCGCGCTGATGGGCGAGTGGTTGGGCGCGGTGCTCGGTGTAGGAGTCGGCATCGCGCTGGCCACGATGCTGAAGAAGGCGGACGGGCCCACCAAGCCGGCCGCTCCTGCTGCCACGGCAGCGACGGCACCTGGGCTCGCGGTCGCCGTGCCGATGGAGATGCGCGTTGCGCGGCTGGAGCAGGAAGTCGCTTCGCTGAAGGCCGAAGTGAAACGGCTCTCGTCTCCGCAGCAAGCGGTGTCCGACGCTCACGTCGCTGCAACAACGGCAGCTCCCGTCGCCACGCCGCCTGAGCCTGCGCCGTTCGTCTTCACGCCGGTCCCCATCGCAGCCACCATTCCTGCCGCCGCGCCGGCTGTGCTCTCGGTACCTGCCGCACCTGCGCCGGTGGACCTTCGCGGCATCGAACTCGATCTCGAACCCGAGGCCGACACCGCACCGATGCCGCTCTCGGAACTGCCCACGCCGGCCACTGCCGAAGCGGCTGTCGCCAAGACCGCGCCTGCTGCCGCCAAGCCGCCCGCACCCCCGCGCCCGCCGCCTGTGCCGCGGCCCACGCTCGAAGAGCGCATGCCGCCCTTCCTGCGCAAGCTGGTCTTCGGCGGCAACACCATCGTCAAGGTGGGCGTGCTGATCCTCTTCCTGGGCCTCGCCTTCCTGCTGCGCTACGCGGCCGAACGTGTCACGGTGCCGGTGGAGCTGCGATACGCCGGCGTCGCGCTGCTGGGCGCCGTGCTGCTGGGCCTGGGCTGGAAGCTGCGCAACCGCAAGGACGGCTACGGCCTCATTCTTCAAGGCGCGGGCATCGGCGTCTTCTACCTGACGACACTCGCCGCACTCAAGCTCAACCACTTGCTGCCAACCGAGATGGCCTTTGCCTTCCTGTTCGCCGTGACGGTGCTGAGCGCCTTGCTCGCGGTGGTGCAGAACGCGCCCTGGCTCGCCTACGTGGCGGCAGCCGAGGGCTTTGCCGCACCGGTGCTGGTGTCCACCGGCGGCGGCAACCACATCGCGCTGTTCTCTTACCTCGCCATCCTCGACATCGGCATCTTCCTGATGGCGTGGTTCAGGGCGTGGCGGCCGCTCAACCTGATCGGCGCCGTCGGCACCTTCACGCTCGCAGGGGCGTGGGCGCACAAGCACTACACCGATGCGCTGTACCCGAGCACGCAGGCTTTTCTGTTGTTCTTCTTCGTGCTGTTCACGATGGTCGGCGTGTTGTTCGCGCGGCGTGCCCTGGCACTCGGCGACGAGCCTGACGCGCGACGCCCGCTTTCGCAGCGGGCTGCACAAGCGCTGGCGCAGGTGGGCCGAGTCGACAGCACGCTGACTTTCGGCGTGCCGCTCGCCAGCTACGGCTTGCAGTACCTGCTGGTGCGTGGTTGGGAGTTCGGCCCCGCCTGGGCAGCGCTCGGCTTCTCGCTGTTCTACCTGCTGCTGGGCGGTGGGCTCATGCGCGGTGGCAACCGGCGCTATGCGCTCCTCGGCGAGGCCTACGTGATCGTCAGCGTCATCTTCGGCACGCTGGCGATTCCGCTCGCGCTCGAAGGCGAATGGACGGGCGCCACCTGGGCCGTCGAAGCAGCCGGCATGTTCTGGCTGGGCACACGCCAGCAGCGGCGCTATGCACGCGCCTTTGCGCTGCTGGTGCTGGCGGGTGCCACGGTGCGGCTGGTCAGTGCGCTGGAGCTCGACTTCACCCCCGGCACGCCACTGCTGATGGGCTCGGTGCTGAGCATGCTGATGCTGGCCGCGAGCGCGTTGGCGATGTTCACCGTGAGCCGCCGCGCACAACTCGACCAGCACGCCGACTGGGAGGCCGCCGGCGCAGTCGGCCAGCTGTGGATCGGCGTGGCAGCGCTTGCGACCGTGGCCTGGCTGGTGCTCATGCCGGCCTGGGCCTGTGTGGCGACCTCCTTGCTGGCGCTGGGCTGCGCCGTGGTGCAGACGCGCATCAAGCTGTCCGCCCTGCAGTGGGCGAGTGCTGGGCTGCATGCGGTGGCGCTAGGCAGCTTCGTCGTCACGCTGCAAACCGTGGACGGCGCGGCCATGCTGAGCAGCGGATGGCAAGGCCTGGTGGCCGCAACGCTGATCGGCGCGAGCCTGCTGATCAGCGCCTGGCTGCCGCTGCAGGCGGCATTGCGCGAGGCGGAGGCCCGGCACACCGTGCCGACGTGGTCGCTGGGCAGCAGCGTCGGCCTGCTGGCCGGCATGGGCGCGCTCGCCTCGAGCCTGCTGTTCGTGATGCCGGCCGACGAAGCCGCACGCATCTGGCCGTGGATGGGCGTGGCGGCGCTGTGGCTGGGCTTGCGCCTGGGCCACCCGGCACTCGCCATCTCGTGGGGCGCCTTGCAGGTCATCGCGGCCCTGGCCTTCGGCCTTTACGGGCCGGACCTGTGGGCCGACGAGAGCGCGGCCCTCACACTGTGGACGCCGTTGGGCTTCACGCTGGCCGCGCTGATCTCGGGCGACGCCCTGCAACGCGCCGCGAAGAAAGACACTGCCCGCGCCTGGCAACGTGCCCCGTGGCTGCAATGGGGCGTGGTGTTGTGGAGCCTGGCCTGGTGGACGCAGGTGCTGCTGCCCGATACCTACCGTCATCTGCTGCACGCGCAGCCGAAGCAGTGGATGCTGCAGTGGCCCGCCGTGCTCACCGGTTGGGTGATCCTCACCTCGGCAATCGTCACCGCCGTGGCACGCTGGCGCGATTGGCGCGTGCTCGGCCAGACGGCGTGGGTCACCGCGCCGGCCTGGGTGCTCACGGCCGTGATCGGCATCGGCACCGTCGGCTTCGCGCCGCACGAGCACCTGGGCTGGGTGGTGTGGCCGCTCGCGCTGGTGTGGCACGCGGTGCTGCTGCGCGCCCTCAAGCGCTGGTGGTCGGCCGCGGCGCTGGTGCCGCTGCACGTCGGCGGCTTCTGGCTGTTCCTGCTGCTTGCCGCGCGCGAAGCGCAGTGGTGGACCACTGGCTGGGGCGAGCCGGGTTCGGCCTGGCCGGTGCTTGGCTGGGTGCTGGTGCCCGCGCTGGTGCTGGCGGTGATCACGCGGCCGCGCTGGCTGCCACGCTGGCCACTGAATGAGTTCCGCACGGCGTACCTCCTGGTCGCCTGTGCACCGGTGGCGGCGTACCTGCTGCTGTGGCTGTGGGTCAGCAACACGCAATCGGGCGCCGCGGCACCGCTGCCCTACGTGCCGCTGCTCAACCCGCTGGAGATCGGCCACGGCTTCGTGCTGCTGGCGCTGTTCTTGTGGCGCGGCGCGTTGCCGGCGTCCACCTCCAACCAGGTGCCGAGGCCGCTGCTGTTGGCGGGCCTGGGTGCCACGGCGTTTGCGCTCTACACCGGCATCGTGCTGCGCACCTGCCACCACTGGGCAGGCGTGTCGTGGAACGAAGATGCGCTGTTTGCCTCGACGCTGACGCAGGCCGCGCTCTCGGTGGCCTGGTCCATCGTCGGCGTGGCCTTGATGATGCTTGGCCACAAGCGTGTGCAGCGTGCGGTGTGGATCGTGGGCGCCGCGCTGTTGGGCGTGGTGGTGCTGAAGCTCTTCTTCGTGGAGCTGGCCGACCGCGGCGGGCTGTACCGCATCGTCTCGTTCATCGTGGTGGGTCTGCTGCTGTTGATGGTGGGCTACTTCGCGCCCGTGCCGCCCACTCGCAAGGAAGCAACTGTCGAGGAAGCAAGCAATGTGGCTTGATCGCCTGATGAAAAAAGCGCCGCTGCTGCTCGCCGCCTGTACGGCATCGGCCATCGCCGGCGAAGCACCGCTGGTGCTGCAGGGCACGGCCGCGTACTACGGCTTGCGTGTGCCGCTGGCGGTGCAGATGCAGACGCGCTCCGCCGACCTGAGCGACCTGCAGGTGCTCAACGCGCGCGGCGAACCGGTGCCGCATGCCTGGGTCGACGAAGAGCCGCCGACGCAAGAGAAACAACAGCAGGCCGTGCCCTTCTTCAAGGCGCCGGCCGCTGCCTCGGCTGTCGACGCGGCCCAGCAAGGCGGCTGGATTCTCGACCTGCGCAAGGTGAAGGGTGCGCTGCTGGAACTGCAACTGAGCGTGCCGGCCAGCGAGCATGGCATTTACGGTTTCGTGCTCGAGTACGGTGACGACACCCAGCGCTGGCACACCTACCTCGGCGAGGCTCAATTGCTGTCGTTGCAGCACCAGGGCCTGCGGCTGGACCACACCGAGTTCGACCTCGGCGGCCTGCGCGCGCGTTACCTGCGCCTGCGCCCGCTGCCCGGCAGCAGGCCTCCGCCGTTGACGGGCGCCAGCGTCAGCAGCGTCACCCGCTACATGCCCGAAGCCCCGCTGCAATGGAGCGACACGCTCGCACCGACGCAATGCACGCCGACGTATTGCGACTACGCGCTGCCGCGCCACCTGCCGCTCGAGCGCCTGGAATGGCAGCTTGCCGACGCCAACACGTTGGCGCCGGCGGACCTGCTCGTGCAATACGACGCAGGCGAAAGCAACCTGACCGGCCCGACGCCCTGGCGCCATCACCATCGCGTGCGTGACCACATCAAAGGCCTGCGGCACAAGACGGCACCGGCACCTGCCGAATCCACCGCCTGGTATCCGTTGCAGCGCACCACCGCGTACTGGCTCAAGCTGGCCGAAGGCGAAGTGCGCTCGCCGCCGTTGAACCTGAACGGCGGGCTGGTCGCCAAGCTCCGCGTGCAGCCCACGGGCGGCATGGTGCAGCTGGGGTCCAAGCCACCCAGCCTGCGTGTCGGCGCGCGCGCGGTGTCGCTGGTGTTCCTGGCGCGCGAGCCGGCGCCTTATCGCCTGGCCTGGGGCGGCGAAAGCAAGGGCAGCGCGCTGGCGCTCGGGCAGTTGATGCCGACACGCAAGCCCGGCGACCCGCTGCCGACGGAGACCGCTACCGTGACGCTGGCACCACCTGCCCCGGTGGCCGCAGCGGCGTCGCCTGCGTCCTCAGTGGCGAGTGCGGCAGCAGCCACGCCCGAGCCTTCGCGCAAGTTCTGGTTGTGGGGCGTGCTGCTGGCCGCCCTCGGCCTCATGGGCTTCATGGCGTGGTCGCTGCTGCGACCCACCGCCAAAGCTTGATCAGGGTGGCGCTGAAGAAGCGCCCGACGCCAGGCTCGCTGCCTGCGTAGCGCGCCGGGCTTCGGCCTCGCGGTAGCGCTTGGCGAGCGTGGCCGCGTCGTCGCCCGAGCGCTTCAAGGCATTGCGCATGGTGTTGAGCTCACCCGCCTGCCCCACCTGGGCGATCTGGTTGACCATCTGGATCAGCGAGGCGCAGCTCCAGGCGCTGTTCGGCGCAGGCGCCGACTGTTTTTGCAGCTGGTACATCGCGCTCACCTCATCGCGCGCGGCCGCCACCCGCTCTGCCGCCCAGCCGACGCGCTGGCCGATCGTTGCCGACAGGCTCGCGTCGGTCAGCGTGCTTCCCTTGCGGGCCAGCACCTCGGCCAGCACGGAGCAGACCTGCTGGCGATTGCTGTCACGCACCGCGGTCACGGAGCAATACTGGCTCGCCACCAGATGCGGTGTGCTGCCTCCCGCCTGGATGGCCAGCAGTTCGGCGGCCAAGGCGCCCCGTTCCGGCAGGCGCATGTCGGACGGCAGCTTGGCCAACACCATGCTGGCGACCGAGCCGGCGTACCAATCGGCCGAGGTCGCTTGCGACGCGCGGTACAGGGCCTCTGCCACGGCGGCCGCATCGCCACGCACCTGCGCATCGGTTGCGACCTGCAGCCACAGCATCGCGTTGCCGGAGTCCAGCTGAACCCATTGATCGGCCGACAGCATCTGGCACGCCCCCTCGCCGCGCTGGCCCTGGCAGGCGCGCATCGCGAGTGCATAGGTCTGCGGCGACCGCGTGGCCACGGCCATGCGCGCCAGCGAATCCCGGGCCAACGCATTGGCCGGAACGGCCGCGCTGCCCGCACTCGGGCTGCCGGTGCTTTGCAGCAAGAGGCCGAGGGCACGCGTGGTTTCGTCGGCATCGTTGGCCAGCACCGGCAGCAGCCGTTCGCGGGCCTGTTGCGCGGCCTGCTGGACGGCGTCGAGCTTGAGCGGCGCGCCGCTGTCGTCGGCCTTGACGCGGCCCACGCCACAGATCTCGGCCTCGTTCGGCGGGATGGTCGCGCTGGCCGCCAGCGCAGCGGCGGCAGCGGCCGACGCTGCCTGCGCCGACAGCTTCGACGTATCGGCGGAAGCGAGCATCTCGCCCAGTGACAGCCGGCTCGGTGCCGAATCGACGCTCACCGGTTCAGGCGGCGGCAGTTCGTCGCCCTGGCCAGCGAGCATCGCCTGCCAGATCAGCGCTGCCAGCGCCACCAGAATCAACACCGCGCCCAGCCAGCGGACACGGTTGCTTGGTTCGCTGGGTTCGTTCAGTTCATCCAACACGCTCAAACACCACCCTCCGCAATCGCCTCTTTCACTGCCGCCACCTGCCGGCGCGACACCAGCAACCATTCATCGACAGGCGCCACGCGCACCACCCAGCCTTCGGCGGCTTCGTCGTCGCCTTCGCCCGGCAACACGCGTCGCTCCAGCGCGAGCAGCGCCTTGCGCGCCACCAGCGCGTTGCGGTGGATACGCAGGAAGCGCTCGCCCAGGCGTTGCTCCAGGTCGGTGAGCGCATCGTCGAGCACATGCGTGTGGGTGGCAGTGCGCAGTGTCACGTACTTCAGTTCGGCCTTGAGGTACAGCACCTCGGACACCGGCACGCGGATCTTGCGACCCAGCTCGTTGACGAGGATCACCGGCTGCGCCTCGGCCGCAGCCACCGGCTCGGCGGCGCGCGTGCTCAGACGCTGCGCCACGCGCTGCAGTGCCGCCTGCAGGCGCTCGCGGCGCACGGGCTTGGTGAGGTAGTCGACGGCTTCGAGATCGAAAGCCTGCAGCGCGTGCTCGGCATGCGCGGTGACGAACACAACGGCCGGCGGCTTGGGGAGCTGGCGCAGGCGTGCGGCCAGCTGCATGCCGTCGGGCCCGGGCATGTGGATGTCGAGCAGCACCAGGTCGCATTCGTTGCCGGCGATCCAGGCCAGCGCCTGGCCGGTGTTGCCGGCTTCGCCGACCACGCGGGCCTTGGGCGCAGCGCAATCGGCCACCAGGCTGCGCAGGCGCAGGCGGGCCAGCTCTTCATCGTCGACGACCAGCACGCGCAGTTCGTCGTTCATGGTTCAGACCTCACAGCGGCACCACGATCTGCACCCGGAACACATCGCGTTCGAGGCGGGTTTCAAACTGGGCGGCCACGTCGTGCATCAGGCGCAGGCGCTCGCGCACGTTGCGCAGCGCGATGCCGTTGCCCGGTCGCGAGGGCTGCTTGGGCATCGTGTTGACGATGCTCACCACCGCATGCGCCCGCTTCACCCGCGTGCGGATGCGGATCACGCCACCCTCGGCCGACGGCTCCACGCCATGGCGCACCGCGTTCTCCACCAGCGGCTGCAGCAGCAGCGGCGGCACGCGCGCGGCGCCGGCGTCGTCGTCGAGCTCCCAGCTCACCTGCAGGCGGTCGCCAAAGCGCACCTGCTCGATCGCGAGGTAGCGCTTGGCCAGCGCCACTTCGTCCGACAGGCTGACCGACTCGCCGCTGTCGGTGAGCGCCACGCGAAACAGCTCGGCCAGGTCTTCGAGCAGGTTTTCGGTACGCGCAGGGTCCAGCCGTGCGAGCGTGATGGCGGTGTTGAGCGTGTTGAAGAGAAAGTGCGGGCGAATGCGCGACTGCAGCTCGGCCAGCCTCGCCGTGGTGTCGGCCGGCAGGCGGGCTCGCGCGCGCAGCGTGAGCCAGTAGAAGAGCGCAGTGGCCAGCGTGGCACCGGCCAGCAGCGGCGCGACCCAGGGCGTACCACCGCCGAGCAGGCCGAGGCCACCCGCCGCCTGCAGCCCCCAGCCGAACCCGCCGCTTGCCGCACCGAGCGCGATCGCCGCGGCCCACTGCATGGTGGGCGGCAGGCCGGCCAGCCGGCGCTTGAGCAGGCAGGCGACCACGAGCCACAGCAGCACCGCCGGCAAGGCCATGCTCGCCGCCACCGCCACCAGCGTCAGCCAGCTCCTGAAATCGGCCGCGGCGAACGAGACGCCCACCGCCAGCGTGACGTGCACGAACAACAAGGCACGCAGCACCACGCCCACATGGCACACATCGAAAGCCGAGCCGGCACCGAGAACGCTTGCCGCCGCATCGGGCGGGCCGAAGCCGGTGGGGCCGAAGATGCTGCTGCTGTGCGGCAGCTCACCCGGTCGCGTGTGTTCAGGCTCCAGCAGCGCCGTGCGGCTGCTCTTGGCGGAAGCGACTTTCGGTTCGGGTAATGCCATACAGGGGTGCCCGAATAGAATCGAGCGGTATTCAAAAACGCGCAGGCACTGCGTCGTGCATCGCATTGTCGCCAAGTCGCGCGGCTCGGCAATCAGGCCTACCAAGCGTTACACCGGCGCGTTACACCCTGAAGCGTTACACCCGCCTTCTTTCAGTCAGCACCCCATGTCCGACAACCAACTCGACAAGAAATCCCAAGCCTGGTCGGCGCTCTTCTCCGAGCCGATGAGCGATCTGGTCAAGCGCTACACCTCGAGCGTGTTTTTCGACAAGCGCATGTGGAAGGCTGACATCGCAGGCTCTCTGGCACATGCCGACATGCTGGCCGCGCAAGGCGTGATCGCGGCGAAGGACCTGGCCGACATTCAGCGCGGCATGGCGCAGATCACGCAAGAGATCGAATCCGGCACCTTCGAGTGGAAGCTCGATCTCGAAGACGTGCACCTCAACATCGAAGCCCGCCTCACCACCCTGGTGGGCGACGCCGGCAAGCGGCTGCACACCGGCCGCTCGCGCAACGACCAGGTGGCGACCGACGTGCGCCTGTGGCTGCGCGACGAGATCGACACCCTCAAGCCGCTGCTCGCGCAAATGCAGCTGGCGCTGGTCGAGGTGGCCGAGAAGAACGTCGACACCATCCTGCCCGGCTTCACGCACATGCAGGTGGCGCAGCCGGTGAGCTTTGCGCACCACCTGCTGGCCTATGTGGAAATGTTTGCCCGCGACGCCGAGCGCCTTCAAGACGTGCGCAAGCGCGTGAACCAGCTGCCGCTGGGCGCCGCGGCACTGGCCGGCACCAGTTACCCGCTCGACCGGGAACGCGTCGCCAAGGCATTGGGCTTCGACGGCGTCTGCCAGAACAGCCTCGACGCCGTGAGCGACCGCGACTTCGCGCTCGAATTCGCAAGCTTCGCGTCGATCACGATGGTGCACGTCTCGCGCCTCAGCGAAGAGATCGTGCTGTGGATGAGCCAGAACTTCGGCTTCATCGACCTGGCTGACCGCTACTGCACCGGCTCGTCGATCATGCCGCAGAAGCGCAACCCCGACGTGGCCGAGCTCGCCCGCGGCAAGAGCGGCCGCGTGGTCGGCCACCTGATGGGACTGCTCACGCTGATGAAGGGCCAGCCCCTCACCTACAACAAGGACAACCAGGAAGACAAGGAACCGCTGTTCGACACCGTCGACACGGTGCGCGACACGCTGCGCATCATGGCCGAGATGGTGGGCGGCATCACCGTGAAGAAAGAAGCGATGGAGCGCGCCGCCTTGCGCGGCTACGCCACCGCCACCGACCTGGCCGACTACCTGGTGAAGAAGGGCCTGCCCTTCCGCGACGCGCACGAGACCGTCGCCCATGCGGTGAAGACCGCCATCGCGCTGGGCAAGGACCTGAGCGAGCTGCCGCTGGCCAC
>Ga0307515_10022660_pt1 | contig 11055 bp, 7 predicted proteins | sample 17_EM_MG_FD_194513 | JGI IMG/M metagenome (GOLD analysis project Ga0307515, IMG submission 194513) | Populus trichocarpa ectomycorrhiza microbial communities from riparian zone in the Pacific Northwest, United States - 17_EM | ecosystem: Host-associated > Plants > Roots > Unclassified | place... | reverse complement strand
TTGTGTGCAATGATATTGGGACTTCAGAGCATGTCCTTAGCACTAAGCTTGAAGGATATTTTGGGGTGTTATGGGCAGAGTTGTCCATCTGGGCTGCACAGTGACATTTTCGAGTTTTTGGGGAGCTGATCTTGAGACAACCCTCCCAACAAAAACTGCCCTTTTTATCAGTACCCCATTCCTGTACAGTCCTTAATTTGTGCCAAAATGCTCTCAAGACATAAGAAAGTAAGTTTATAATGCTCCCTGGCCACCCCCACAGAGTTGTGGTTGCATCGCTAAATATTTGCAGGTGGGGAGTCGGTTGCCATGCCCAAACGGGCCGGGAATACCAAAGTTACGATCCAAGGGATATGATGACACAAGAGATTTCTCTGAGGGAGGACGGTGGAGATGGTAATCGAAGGCAATGTCCTGCAGAGTCAGCTCATGTAGACAGGGATCCAACAGGGCTCACCTGTATCGCCGATTCTCTTTGCAATACACACCGCTGTGCAGTGTTCCTAAGCGGCCCGGCCTGGGTCAGAAGCCGCCAAGAAAAGCCTGCAAGCCGGCCGCCAAGAAAAGCCGCCCGGCCGCCAAGAATAAGCCTGCAGGCCGGCCGCCAAGAAAAGCCACCCGGCCGCCAAGAATAAGCCTGCAGGCCGGCCGCCAAGAAAAGCCGCCCGGCCGCCAAGAAAAACCCTGTAGGCCGGCCGCCACAACGGATGGCAAGGTTATGAACTTATGATGGACGATGGCTGAGTTTACTTTGGTGGCTTTTTGAGTTTAAGACTTTAGGCAGCAGCAATGGGTGTCATTTAAACAAAATATGTTTATGCTTGTTCGATTGAACTTATACGTTGGCAAATAAAGCCTGCAGGCCAGCCGCCCGGCCGCCAAGAAAAAGCCTGCAGGCTCGGCCGGAAAAGCCTGCAGGCCCGGCCCTCATTTAAAAGCCGCCGCTAAGGGCGGCCCGGCCTGGCCGCTTAGGAACACTGGATGGATGGCTAGTCAGTACCACAGCATAGGCAGCCACTGGCTTTGGATATTTCAGGTGGCGATGACAAAGGTGGGCGAGAGGGCCGTGGTGTCGGCATCGGACTTTGGAGCAACTGCCGTACCGACGGATGTCAGTGCAGACGAAGGATAATGAAATGATGGCAGGAAACGCCTAAGTATGCTTCCGAGTGCACAGCACCCCTACACCGTTAGCGAGTGTATGGGGAGCAGTCAGCACTATCGATTCGAGCAGAGCAGAGCAGGGGTCCCAACGATCCGGGGAGATTGCTGTCTTTCGGGGCCCGACATCGTCGTCCCGTATGGGGCATGACTACGGGAAGCAAACTCCAGGATGAGGCCCCGTACAAATGACCGTAGTCTTTGACCAGGGTCTGATAAAGTATGCGTAGCTCGGGAATGAGAATTCTGTGACACTAAATCCCCCGAACAAATCTTCAGCTGTGATGAGCTTGTACCGCATTGGGACTTCGGGAAAGACTATTGGGATACCGGAAGCAGAGTATGCGGCGTTAGCTATTCCGGCGCATTCCGGAGCTGACAAGGAGACTACGTGGGGAGCCGCAGACGCTTCCAACCTGGTTCGGAGGACCCTATGGCACACGAATTGCGTGAAAGCACAATTACGGATCTAAGAGAAATTGCATGGGAATAACGGCGGAGTCTCGATAAGCTCCTGCCTAGGACCTAGCCCGGTGAAGTAATGACAACCCGACTAGGCGCGGCCAGAGCCGAGGGGCTGCCATCGATGAAAAGAAGCACGAGCTTAGCGAGGCGATAACACGAGGATTTTGGAGTAAAAAGGCGAATAGAGTGATACGTGCGCCACAACTCTGTATCTATGTTTAACGCGACGTGTAAAGAATATACTTCACGTTCTGCCAACTCAATACTTGACGTGCGTTATATGTAGCGCCACCTGCATTTCAATTGAAATATTAAGGTTAGGATATAGTGTAGACTCAGAGTTTAGCCCAGTAGCTTCCTTGTCATGTGGAGTTACATATTCGAGCCGAATTCTCTCGTTACCAGTTTGTCTAGCCACGTGCGAGCTTGCGAGCATGGTCTGCGGAATTTATTTCGCCACCACACTGGGCACGAGAGAACGAGCCGAACAATGTCGGGCATAAGACTAGACACTTGCAGTACATATTTGCCAAGGTTTCGTGCGCATGAAGTCGGAGGATTAGTCTCGGTAGAGATACTCGGCTTAGGATGTGATACTCGGCATCCTTGAGTATTGTATTCTCTTTCTCTCTGTATAAATCTGCCTGTTCTCCAGTACATTCAACCGCCCCGGCTCGTTCCCGACAGTTCCCGGTAGTCCCCTGCAGATATTCATTGGCGAAGAAATTCACGTGTTGAATTATACCGAAGTTCAAATTTATCCATAATATGTACTACAAACTCCATCCATTACAGATGGTTCACTCACATCTACTCCCATAGAACACCTGAATGCTTGATGTCTGCTGAAGCAGTGAATGTTGGCCGGGGACGGAGGATGTCGGCCGGGAACGGTGTTTTTGCCGTCCCCGGCAGTCCCCGCCCGTCATGCCGTCCTCGTCCAGTAAAGACGGGACGGGTGGCCTTCACGCCGTCCCGTCTGTCCTGCAGAAATCTCGGACGGCCCACCCTCCCCGTCCGACCAACGGGACGGTTGACATCACTACCGCTAGATACAGTCCACATTGTGTTGTACAGTTTTCTAGAACCGCGTGGAAAGGCTCCCCTAGAAGTAGATATATGCAGCGAGGGATAACAAGCATTCACTGGTCGAAGCCTGTACACGAGATATGTTAAACTCAGGCCATCACTGGTCGATGAAACACGTTTCAACAAGTACAAGAGTGTTGAAATCAAAGCGGAATTTAACCTCCTATTTTAATGGTATTCACAAATAGCTGCATGACAATGTAAGGGAATAAATATCCAAGCTGATTCTCACTCCAATTCCCCTTTCCCAACTTCCCATTAGTATCTACTGTGCTAAGATTTCAATCCCAAACTTAAAATTCCTATGCCTAACCACCTTCGTTGCTTTCATGGTTTATTGTTCCTAATAGAGATTTAGTAAGCAATGCTATCAGACACGACGAAATGAAGTATGAACTCACAAGCTACCTCTAGATTCCCATATGGATGTACGCAGCCCAAATCAATGGGTCGTCGATCATGCTCTCAGAACCTTCTTCACTCTCAATCAGGCGTGCGTTCCTAGCGTCCCTCATCTTATGAGTCCTAATACGGGGCCCACCCCGGAGATTTAATATAGCGTGGTGTAGGCCCAGTGATACCGATTCATTACTCATACCTGCTTCTATCATTGTACTGTATACCTCCCTCGCCACATCGACACAATGTTTATCTGATACTTCCCACAGCGACCCAATGACATGCCGAAACCCTGCAAGTTGGCAGGCACTCATCAAATGGATACCCTCGTCAAGCAATTCGTAATCTTGGTTCTCTGCTGTCGAACAAGCTGAAAGATACGCAAGGAGAGGAGGGTTTTGATGGTACTTCAAAGTCGAAAAGTCTTTGACTGTGAAGGGGTTCTTCTGCCAATCGGACATGAGCAAGGTGCTCTTGGATGGATCAGAAGGATGCGAATGGCTATGGCCGGCAAAATGAAAGATAGAGCAACCGCTTAAGGAGGCTAAGACCTCCTCTTTTTTGGGCTTGTGCAGTACTACTCTTGGGATCGAAGAAGGAAGGAGGCTCTCCAGCTCAATTATCTCCTTTCTAGCGAACGCAAGCTTGGTACACTTTGGTGTCGTCTCCATTGACACAATTACTGCTTTATCCGAAACTGTGCATTTGTTCTGTCGTGCTTCGTTCCGACGCGCATAAAGTAATGCTTTGACGGATGGGCTGTAAGAAGATATAACTCGATCAAGCACAGTCCGGGAACCCATTTCACAATGATATCCCGCAGCGTGAATTGGTAACATGCAAAGTGGCCCAGTTGGAATCCAGCATATACGAGGCCAATCGTCTGTTGTCACAGCCTCACGGAATCCTAATTCATGCAGAATAGGACCGGCCATGACATTCCACAACCATTGTAACCATTCTAACATCTGTTGCTTCGTTGGACTGCGAGACCTCATAGCAGAGGCTACCGCCTTAATAGCTGTAATATGTAAGCGGGGGAGCTTCAATGATGTAATTCTGTGCTGTTGAATAAGCAATGCATCGCAGCGTAATGAATGAACGTTGATAAGAACCACAGGGTGCATGTAAGCAGCTGCACCCATCAGTTCTTTTGCAGTCGGAGGCAGCAGAAACCGTTCGAAACTTGGCAAATGTCGGATCCTATCGACCGTTTTATCCAGTTCCAAACTTATCAAATGACGGGAGGGCCTTGGGGCAGTAGGCTCTGCAGATTTAAACGGCCGATCATTTGATATCTCCAGATCATTACGAAGCCGTTCAAATTTTATTGCTACTCCTGGGTGCTGCTCTCTGAGTTCGGTAAGATCCGTCCTGATTTCGAATTGGAGATTTGCTATTACCGCTCGACCAAGTTCTAACAGTTGCACGGCATTAGTCGCAGATTTCCCCGCTTGAAGAGCTAATGCGGCACTAAAAGAAGCGACGCCATTGTACTGCTTCATCATGTGCTGTTGATCGTGGTTGCCAAGCGATCGTGAACTAACATGAGGGAGTAGATTAACCGCAGTCTCTGTAAATTTGCTGGCGTCTACCCAATTCATGCCTTTTGCAAGGATGGATGCAAGTCTTAGTGCCGCTTCAATACGGTTAGCAGGAGGTGCAAAGTGTGCTGCGGTAGACTCTTTGAAATAACAAACGGCACGCTCGAGATCTTGGGGATCTCCCGCTTGCTGGTTCCTCCGAATCAATGTTTCCCCCAATTTGTTCAAACGGTGGATTCGGGCGGGGTGGTCTCGGGGGGTTGCCACTATTGCCTCTTCCATTCGTACAATGCCCTGCCGCAGGTCGTCTAGGTCTCTTGAATGTCCGAATCTAGAGCTCAACCTGAAGCCGAGGTTGTGCAAGCGGTGAGCTCGCTCGGGGTGGTCCAGAGGGGTTGCAGCTAGTGCTTCCTTGGCCAGTAGTATCGCCAGCTCCAAGTCATCTAGGTCTTTTGATAGCCCGAATCGTAAGTACAGTGCAATGCCCACGTTGTTCAAACGGCGAGCTCGATCGAGGTGATCCACAGGTGTTAGAGCCACTGCCTGTTTTGACTGTTGGATGGCCTTCTGTAGGTCGTCTTGGTCTCCCAGTCGCTCGAATCTCGAGGTCAGTCTGTAGCTAAGGTTCTCCAAAGTGGCAGATCGATCCGGGTGATTCAGGGGAGTTTCAGCTAGTGCCTGCTCGGCCAGCAAGATTGCCTGCTGCAGGTCGTCTAGGTCTCCAGTTCGCTGAAATCTTATAAGCAGCCTGCTGCTAAGGTTGCCCAAACGGACTCCACGATAGGGGTCACCCAAGGGGGTCATAGTCACTGCCTCTTCTGCCCGTAGGATAGCCTGTTGCAGGTGGTCTAGGACTCCAGTTCGCTGAAATCTCAAGTTTAGAGTGTTGCTAAAGTTTTGCAAGCAAACAGCTCGAAAGAGGTTGCCCTTGGGAGCTGCGGCTAATGCCTCTTCACCCCATAATATCGCCTGTCGCAGATCGTCAATGTTTGCCGTTCGCTCGAATCTCCAGCTGAGGGTAACAAAACGGATGTTTAAACAGGCAGCTCGAAGGGGGTGGTCCGGAGGGGTGGCAGTCGCCGCCTCCTTCGCCTGTTGGATCGCCTGCAGTAAGTCGTCTAGGTTTCCTTTTCGCTGGTATCTGGAGGCCAGCTCCTCGGATTTATTTATGAGCCATAATATTCGGCTGAAGGAGCTATCTAACGTTGCCAGAGCCAGACGCTTGTTATATGGTAGACCTCTAACACCAGACGCCATTGAATTCTGTATTGTCAGTTGCTCAAGTTATAGGGCCAAACTCAAGGAATTACCTTCGTGAAAGTAGTTTCCTTGGTGCGATAAGATGCGTCTGCTGGCTGTTCCTCGGTTGGCGAAATATGATAGTGTAGGTTGTTTCGAGGGTATTCACTCGCCACGACAGAACCGTCTCTTTATCTTGGGTCATGTACAACAGCGAACAGCTGTGTTCTCAAATGTATGTGGAAAACAAGCTGCGCCCTGCTGCAATCTGCAGCCACTAATCTGCATGCTGTCATTCGTCTATTGTTTGCTGCCTAGATATCGATGACATTGCATGTGCGCTGTGATCGAATCATGAAATATAGATAAGAGTCATGCAAGTGTAGTACTCTACACGCAACTGTAATACACAGGAGCCAATCACAGCTTCATACTAAACTCTGCGCCACCAGACAGGGCGCATCAAGTCGCATGGTACATTTTCGACCACAGCCACCTAACCGAGAGCGGTTACCGGCAGGATTATGAACACCGACAAGCACGGACCGTGAACAACACAGCTCCATGTCCATGAACATAGAACCGGGGCTTATTATGAATGTGCTCTTGAAATAAATGGAAGAGCCAACATTCGCGAGAAACCAATGATCATTTACATCGCTTTCGGTTACGTCCGGTTCCGTAGTTTAGTGTTACCTCATGGCAGTATCTTCGGCTCCACCGATGCGATTACGCTACGCCTAACGAATTGGCGAACACAGACAAGAAACAAATCATATGAACCCTGATCGACGCGGAAAGAGCCGCAACCGAGCACACCATCAAAATGAAAATTCATAATTTCACAACCACACAATAGACAGAGCTTGAATTAACAAAAATGAACCCTTTGGTTGAGGGAGAAAAAGATGGTATGATATGTAGAAAAAAAAATCGAGAGTAGATTGTGGATTGTCTTGTAATTTGGGAAGCACTGAATTCTGAAATTAATCCAAGATCTGCCCTATTAGAAATTGACTTTTTAGAAGAAGTTGTCTCGTGCCTAGTTGCATGGTAGCTCGAGCTAGATAACTGTAAGTATGTTGGTCACCATTACTGTAGATACCTACGGTGCACGTGCGCCTACATTAGACGGGATGGTCAAGGGTCTAAAACAGAACATCCGGCCCGGGACGGACCAGGCATCTCAGCACCAGCCACTGACCGGACGATTCTCCGGGGCCCCAAAAGGCTGTAGTTGGACCGGAATGTTGTACCTACGTGGAAATGGACACGCGAGGTGCGGTTGGCCCTTTGGAAATCTTACAGATGCGACTATCCTCTAGCAAGCAGTTCGCAGATCATACCAATCAGCGTGCGGTTTTTTAGTTGTTTTAGTCACGCTGCATTCACACTATCTAAAGTTAGGCGATAATATGTGATCTAAACCTAACCCTAGGGATGCAGACCGGCCTGGTCCTGTGCTGCACCGCGCCAGTCTGTGAGAATTGTGGACTCGGTGCAAAATGTGAGTGGTCAGTACTGGATTGGACACGGATGGTCCAAATCTGGACAAATGTTCCGAAGCAGCCCGGCCAGGTCTGCGCTATGGGTAGCCGGCATGCAGATATCTTAGTTGATTAATTATAATTCTTTCCACCTCTTTCACTTTTGCACATTAAGAGAGTATCAGAAATCTTGTAGTTGAGCAAAGTTTCTCTATCTGAAAAGAAAAGGGGAAGGATTTCGGAAAACCCATATGCATTGTATCATGGAATTATGCCGCGAATCATGTTATTATCACTCGGATGACCCTTGGTTCCATTGTTGCTAAGGTCTGAAAAGTGGTCGCCGGTACACCTAGTCACCGAGTAGCTCATTGATGTTGCCTCAATCACGATTTCTTACTCTCCAAGGCCAATAATAGCGCCACCCAACCATATGCACGGGACCTCCAGACTATTTATGGATTACGGTAGAATAGCGGGCAACCGCCAAGATAGACCACAGGCAGGAAAAGTGCGAGTGATTTACCATGATAGCACATAAAACCTCGATAACAAAGTCCATGGATGGTAAAATTTCTTCATCAGCCCCCACCACCCTGTTTCTAATAACACTATCGTACTTCTAATTGTACTCATCCAGTTTAAAATCCCTGTACTCAAGTCGAATTCTCCCAACTGCGCTCGACTTCATCAACACTTCTGGCTTCAAGTGCACTCGGTTTCAGGTGTACTCGACTCCAAGTGCGCTCGACTCTACCCCCCAGGTTTACTTTGACTCTACCCTCCCAAGCGTACTCAACTCTATGCTCCAGGATCTAGCCCGTTCTAAAACACAAAAATAGCTGCAGCTCGAGAACAACTCTGCAGATTCACGATCTGAGAGCGTTACCATATTCAGGACATCGAGTAGATTCTTTCACGTCTAACAATCCTCTAAATCAGACCGCATTTGATGGGGTTGACATGGGGTGGCGAATAATTGTACCCGGGGGTTTCAATCAACTCAACTATCACCCACGCCAACTCCATGAATATAACTCGGATTGAAACACTTGCTTGACGTCAAATGATCTACTTATTGCTCTCAAAATGGTTACTTTTATAGATCATGAATCTGCTGAGCTGTTCTCGAGTGGCTGTCAAATTTGGGTTTTAGAGTGGGTATACTTCAGAGGGCGCTGAGATGAGTGCAGCTGGGAATTTGGAGACGAGTGCACTTGGGAGCTTGGAATGTACCTGGAAGAACGAAGTCGAGCGCACTTGGGAGAATGGAGTTTAGTGCACATGGGAGTATGGAGCTGAGCGCGGAGATTTGGAGCCGGATGAGCATAATTAGAAGTACTGTAGTGTTGTTGGAAATGGGGTGGTGGAGATTGATGAAAATATTTTACTGTGTATGAACTTTGTTATCGAGGTTTCATGTGTAGTCATGGTAAATCACTCGCACTTGTCCTGCTTGTGGTCTATCTTGGCGGTTGCGCTCATAGGCTGCCGTAATGAATATAAAGGCATACGTTCCACCTTCATAGAGATCAAGAGACTTCATCTGTATCGCACAATTTAACACTTATAGTCCTTCAGGCAAATCACCAGAAATCCGGCATTCGCTGCGGGAAAAAATCACTCGCCACACGATACTACCAACCGAAATGCGGGCATGCTCCCACAGCGACATATCAAACAGTTCAGGTAGCGAGACGATAATCTACGGGAATTAGACCCAGACGTGGGAGCATCTGTTCTGCCACTATAGGACGCGGAAGAAAGAGCAGCGGGAATTGTGGAAAGCAGTCGGGCGGGAAACCTGCTAGAAGGCGAGATGATGCAGGCACGTGCAAATATCCGAGCTGCTTTCCCTAGCAATGTGCGATCAAGCGGTGATGAACTTCCTCGCGGCCACGGCGGTGGGGGAAGTTCCCACGCCGCTGAGCAGAGCAGAGTATACTGGGTAGTCTTTCATTCCTTTCTTTTGCTTCGGGTGCGATAAGTCATTTGCTTTCGTTTCGTTTGTTAAAGGGGAGGAAGGGTAGAAGGAGGAGAGGAGAGCTCCCCCACATAGTCGGACATCCGCGGCCGGAGGGGAGTCGGGTACTTCCATACTCTAGCCAAAGTGAATGCAGAATAATTAGTACAAAGCAAACAAACATAGGCGGGGATCTCAGTCCAATAAAGCGTAGTCCAGGATCGGGCATCGCCCTGCTCGGAAGATACGGGCGGTTGAGTACCCTGCAGCATTCCAGTTTTGCGGGCATCGCTACAACTATGATTCACCCGTCGCAGGGTCAATAGTGGCACAAAATAAAGCCACGCAATTGCGGCTTTCAACATCCGGAGAGTTCCGGGTGTCTAGCAGCATTGTAGTGTAGGTGCTTGATAATTGTTAGTATGTAGCTCGCCATTGCGGCAGACACCTACAGTGCTCGTGCGCCTACGTCGGACGGGATAGTCGAGCATCTAAAGCAGATGTGGTTGCGATTCCGATCAACATTTCTTAAGTTCTAAAATACGATCAGCATATCCCGAAACACAACGGGTTCCATTATCTCCATTTCTCCCCACAGTATCCTTAACTAATTTTCCTCTCCGTCTATTTAGCCCTACGTTTTCCTCCGACTCCCGCCTAACTATTGGCTCATCCCTGAGATAAGCGAGACGTAGGAGGTTTTGGGTCGCAGATCAGTCCCCAAAGATCATTTGTTTGCGGCTGAAATAAATTTAGAGCTGGCGTTGAGGCGAGGTTTATTTACACGCTAACTCACAGCCGTATCTTTGTTTGCAAATGAAACGAGTAACTCCAGTACCACCATCGCAGCCACTATCCACCTACTGTCCACGCTATTGCAATACTTTTGGCTACTGCTACTACAATCATCTTGAGCTGTGATTTACATCTTTCGGTGAGTTTTGTTGCTGGACTTTTTGCATCTGCTACATCTGCTGCATCCCAGCTACTGTCTCTCTGCCTGATCATGTGCTTTTCTTACTCCCGCTGTTACTGTGACTGCCGTTGCTCCCACTGTAGCGCCCTGACTGCTCCCGCTGCTCATGCTGCAACTACGGCTTCCGCTACTCTGATTCTTTATAATTCTCCTCTGATGTCATTTACCCCATATCTATCCGCAGTTGGGTACCCCGGGGGTGTTTCTTACCTTATACCTTAGTTATCTTCCCCGGCAGCACCGATAGGATTTAACTACACATACCCCGGTGATCACGACAACCTGGGATGATACCTACGGGTGTTGTTACAATGATGCGCGAGACTGGACTACAAAGTTAGGCCCCGAAAGTCTATTGTCCGCCCTGCACCGTTGGGATTCTTGGTTTCCACGGGGTATCGATATTGTAAATTTGATCATCTAGGTACATATGTTCACATCCAAGGCCACAACTAAAGAAGTATGATTCTAATAACGCAGTTCAAGAAGCGAAACTTTTTTGATGAAATTCTGTCAATTATCAATTTTACATTCTCGAGCTTTTGTTCTAACAGACTACGGCCAATCCCATCCAACTCTTCCAGCAGATCAATGATTCCACCAGCCCAGCATTGGACCAGTCCAGACCGGGTCCGTCCAAGTCCAGTCCAATCCAGTCCGAGTAATTTTTGGACCGGGATCGGACCAATCCCCACTTTTTCTGGACCTGGACTGAACTGGCCTGGACTGATT
>Ga0307515_10022659_pt1 | contig 11056 bp, 2 predicted proteins | sample 17_EM_MG_FD_194513 | JGI IMG/M metagenome (GOLD analysis project Ga0307515, IMG submission 194513) | Populus trichocarpa ectomycorrhiza microbial communities from riparian zone in the Pacific Northwest, United States - 17_EM | ecosystem: Host-associated > Plants > Roots > Unclassified | place... | reverse complement strand
TATAAGGAAGGAACTATCTAGGTAGGGATTAAGGGTCCTTAAATACATAACCGTACTCCTATAAAATCCTTCTTATATATAATATACGTATACTCTATCTACTCTATTACGGATTACGCAAATCCTATAGATTATATAGATTATATTACGTAACCTTAGTTACTATTTCTTATTACCTAGCTCTATTAGCTCTATTCTAGACCGTACTTAAATTAACTAACTAGCTTCTTCTAACTCTTCCTTAAGTAGTTATAACATTGTACTTAAAGCGTCCGTAACACCATCTCCCTCCTTTTTATCTTTGTCCTTAAAGACTCCTAATATCTCTAAGTTGTTTACTAGAGGTGTAATATCTATCTAATTAATTTGGTTAATATTATTGCTTATTATACCTAAAGTAATTCCTTTTTCCTCAACTACTCGTTATTCTTGCACTATTACTATAATATTGTCTCTTAGTAAGATTATACCATCTCCGTGTTCTCGCTATTTAAAAAAGGGGTTAGTTTATATTACGTTAGCGAACCTATCTTTATAATAACCGTCCTCTTACTTAGAGTGCACTAAAGCGAATATTTATTCGTCTTATAACGTTTGCTCTATCTCTAATGCTAAATATACGTAACCTATTACTTTTAATAGTTGTCTAGTTCCTTAATTAATTTATCTTAGGGGTTTGTGTTTAATCTGCTGCTATATAGCAAGATAATAAACGGTCTATTACTCTAGCGAAACTACGCCGTTTCTAGGACGCTAAATAGGAGGCTACTAATACTTAGTAAAGTGTTATGCCCAAGGCTCCAACCCACCTGGCCAAACAAACCTTCAAAAAGGTAGCAGTATCTCGCGACTGGGAGACTGCTGGTTGGAAACGTCTTATAAGCTCTCCAGCCTATACATGACGTATGGGTAGCGCAAGGCATGACATAAAGGGCCCTTAAGTCTTATCTGGCGGCGTCTACTCAGTTAATTTATCTTAAGAAGGTTTGTAAAAAGGTGCATTCTAAAGAGTAGAAACTTATAGAATAAAGTTTATAGGAACCCAGCAACAAAAAAACAGATCTAAGTAGCTCGGCAACTACTCTTCTTAGGTCCCCCTTAAGTAACTCATTTTTTAGCAATTTTCCTTTATTAATACTTCCTAATCTAATCTCTTCTAATACTCCTATACCTTTTCTATAGCATTTTCTAAATTCTCTAGTGGTTTCTAGGTAGTCTTATTATAGCCTATCTACTTAACTTTATACCATATTTTATTGTTAATGTCCTTATCTATCTATCGCAGTCACGTGAGGGGATATTTTAATTTTTGTATAATTGGGAGGCGCAGGGCTATAAGGTCGCTCTAGGGCTAGTTCTTAACAGTTTTGCTAGTTCCTAGCACTCAAATCTGCTAAGGATTTGCCCTAAAGCGGCCAGATGTCCCCAACTGTAAGCCTATGGCTATAAGACTATCTAACTGTAGTAATCGCATTAAGGCTAGCCCTTAGTGGTTTTGCTAGTTCCTAGCACCTACTAAGGAATTGCCTTAAAGCGCTATCTATATATAATGCATACTAAGTATAAGGGATAGTGGGTAGGGAAAGCGAATTAGCCACGTAGTAACTGCGTTTAATATTCGCGAATATTATAGGAGGTCTTAGCATTATACGTTGCTGAGGTAGATGCTACTAAGCAATATATAGACGCTAGTATCTATCTATTGCAGTCACGTAAGGGGATATTTTAATTTTTGTATAATTAGGAGGCGTAGGGCTATAAGGTCGCTCTAGGGCTAGTTCTTAGCAGTTTTACTAGTTCCTAGCACTTAAATCTGCTAAGGATTTGCCCTAAAGCGGCCAGATATCCCTAAGCGAAGCTCCTACGCCCAATAAGACATTACCGCATTCTGCTATATTCTGCCAAATTTTGCCACCTTATTGCATTCTGCTAAATTCTGCCACATTATTACATTCTGCTAAGTTCTGCTATATTATCGTATTCTACTATATTCTGCCGACCCTAAGTTATAAGCTAACCAATTAGGATTTTCCATGCCCGGCATAGAAAATCGCTATTAGCTCGCTTACTACTAGCGCCTTAGCGACCCTCTTAATATCTTAACCTACTACCTAGTGATCCTTACGCTAAGAGCAGTATACTACGCTAGAAGTAAGAGTTAAGGCGACGGAGGTTAGTGGTCTTAGTCCTAATATATAGGCGAAAGGCTTCTAATAACTACTAGCCTAGCTGCTAAATTTGCTAATATAAACACCCTAAATCTTTAGCGAACTGGGCAGCGCCCCGGCGGAAGGAGTGGTTTAAGTAACTACTTAGATTAATCCCAGCAGCTACTAAACGGGAGGAAAGGATCTTGTAAACCCCTAAAGAGGTAAAGGGTTTACCATTAAGACTAAATAAGGGAGAGTTAAGGGGTTGAGGGTCCCTATTAAATAGCTTCGTTATAGTAGCGACCAGGCATAATAGGCCGCCTACTGCCGCGATGGCGACGTTAACGCCCTGGTATTACTTATCGGCTTTACTCCATTTAAGGCGGAATGTTATCCTACTAGGCGTAAAGGTGATATTGTGTTAAGTGGCCTTTTTCGCTAGGAAGGTCGTTTGGTTCTTAAGCTCCGCTATAGTATATATAATCTCGCCTATCCGTAGAAATCTAGTAAATGCGAGGGTAAATGCGGCATTAGTATTGATATCCGGTAGCGATAGGCCGTGTGTTATTACCTGGGCTAGAATATCCCTAGTAATAGGTTGCTTGTCCTTTTTTACTAAGGGAGAGATAGCAGCTGCTCCGGCGAGTAATTAGTATACTATAGGATCCTTAAATACTGCAATTAAGATGCCGTAATCTATATAGCGCGAGCGAATTACGGAGACGTAGGCTTATAAGGTTTCGGCCTTAAGCCTACCTATCTATAGCTAGGAGGTACTAAATATATGGTAGGCAATCCATTCGCCTAGTTTACGCGGCTTAGCCAGGTAGGGGGAGACTCCTTTAAGTGCGTAGTATAACTCCCAGCTGTTAACTACTAAGGAATAGTTCCTACAGGTTACTGGCGCAAGGCCGTTTTAGAGAAGGAGCGCGTAGAGGTCGGATGGCGCGTTAATATTATCTTTAAAGTTTATAGGCGGTTATAAGTAGTCCGTTGGGTTTACGGCACCTATTAAAAACTTATTAGCTTTGGTAGTAATAAATTAAGGGCCTAGTGTAGGCAGAACTAATAGATAGCCGTGGCCTAAAATTAAGATAGTATATTAGCTAAGCCATTTAAATCACCTGGGATCCACTTCGCGGATATTGTAATATTATAAGCTATAGTAGCCAGCATAATCTTATAGAGTAATTCGTTTACTACGCTACGGACAACGGTCTTCTCGATGCCCTGGTGAACCACTATACTATTAGTGTAAATAGATAGCGCGCTATACTGCTAGTTGGTAGACTATAGATTAAATATATAAGCAATAGCATGCATCTCTTTTGGATTAATATAGTCTACTTATTAACTGGGCTTAGGCAATATACTAAACGCCTAAAATTAAGGGAGGTTGGCTGTATACTACTGCCAGTTATCCTCGTGTTTAAGTTCCTTAAAAAAGTAAAAGCCGCTAAACCTAAACTGGGTAGAGGCGTTAGTAAAGAGATAAATATGGGTATACTTAACGTCGTTAAAGAACAATACCCCATTACTTGTAGTAAGTAGGTTAAGCCAGATATATAAGTTACTTTATAACTTAATGCTAAATCGCTTAGGTTTATACTTATTTGCTAAAGTCTCCGGCTAAGCAGTAATAAAGATCTAAAGGGATCTAGAGTAAGATCAACTAAGTCTAATTACGTGGGCGCACTATGTAAGGTAGCCCGCAAGCTACTAGGCTTAAAGGAACGATAATAAGCCGTATTAGAGTGCGGTAGTAACTTTCTTAATAGCATATAATTATTTCTATGGTAATAATCGCATTTATATTTATATGGTGTTAATAGTGTATCCTAGAACTTTAATAATAGTTCCTGCTATATCTTTAGAGCTATTTTAAGGGATACCTAGGGAGTTAGTAATAGAGATATAAGTCTGGGTAATAGCCGCTAAGTTATTCGGGTTGGTAAGGATAAAGATAAAGTTATTTAGGTAGTGTTCCACCTTATAAGGTAGTTGTAAATAGAGTATCCAGTACAGGCCTTCCGCGAAGAGGTTGAATATAAGCGGCGCAGTTTAAAGACTAAAGGATAGGCAGCATTTCTGGTAGGTAATACCTTCCTAGGAAAAGCCTATTAATATTCTTGCCCTATAAGATAGGGGGACTATATAAAACGCGTCTTTAATATCTCTTTTAAGTAGCAAATATCTACGACCTGTAGAAATAACGTGGGCTTAAATAGCGGTAACTATAGTGTATACTAGTGCTCCATATTCTTCTAAGATTGCGTTATTAACTAAAGATACTAGTAGAAAGGAGAGATTATAAATTCGGTGGTATCCTCTATCCGATTTTAGCACTAGGTTAAGAGGTAAGACTATAATAAGCCCTGTTGTGATTCTAATGTGTCCTTTTTTAAGGTCTAATATTATTTTCTTAGAAATAAGGTCGGCGTTATCCTAAGAGGAGTTATGGTTCCTATAAGATCTCAGGGTAGGGATAGACTTAGCTCCTATCTCGCAGCTATAGGTTAGGATGCCTACTAAGATGGCTAGTAGATTGCCTGGGTAATTGGATAAAAGGGAGTACCACACTAAAATCCTTAGGGGCGATAAAGAGTGGTAGAGAGCCTTCGCCTCTATAAAGGTAGGGAATAATAGTAACGTATTAGGCCTAGGTCCTAGGCGTATAATTAAAGTTAGTGTTATTATTAGGCTAGACCCTACTTCGTAAGGTTTGCCTTACTATTCCTAGGCGCAAGCTTTAGATAATACAGTGTAATCTTTACCACACTTTAAGCACTTATGCGGGTATTTACAAGCTGTATTATTGCAGCCTCTGCTATTAAACCTGCGGTAGGTATTAGAGGTATAGGAGGTATCCAACCTAGGTCTCTTTAAGGCGGCAAAGCCAATAGCACTAGATATCGTAAGGTATAGCGCTGTATACTAGGCTAGCATTTGCCAATTAGCGGGCTCTAGTTAGCCATTAGTTATTATAAAGGTATAATAGTCGAGTGCTAAATCGAGTATATAACCTACCTAGATATACTAGGTTAATAAGGTACAAATTATATTTATTTAGAGAAGCATACTAGTAATAAGGTCCAGCGGGTATATATAGAGGGTACCAGTAATAACTATATAGTTAGTAAAACCTTCAAACTAGACGCCTTTATCTATAAATAGCTTCCTATTTACCTTTGCCTTCCTTATAACTAGAGTACTATTCTTAATCCGTGTCTCGTCAGCGATCTTAATTTAAGCGGTATAGACTTAAAGATAGGCGAGGTTTACTGGATTAAAGGTACCCTTAAAAATGTCCAGGTAATCCCTTTTTGTGACGCCAAGAAGGCGGAGTTTAAGCAACTTTATACTAGGAGGGAGAGGCTTACTAAGGACATTAGCTGTAGTAGCTATTGTGGTGGCCTATAAGGCCGAAGCGGCTAAGCCTAACTATAATTAAGCCATTCGAGCTAGGTGGTATTTATGCTAGTAAGCCTCCTCCACTAGGCGGGCTTTGCGCTCTTTCTTATACTTCTAGATCTCCCTTTTATCTTAGGCTTATTCTCTTTACTCTTTAGTAATTTTACGCTCTTCTACGGCAGTGGCGCGTATATTAGCCTCAGACGGCATTATAGGACTAGTGGAGGAGGGTGTAGCGGTTGTAGACGATGGTGTAGTTAAGGTAGGTCGTCTAGGTGGGTTTACTTATTGGGATTATACACGCGTACGAATCTCCCAGTTAGTTATAAGCGGTAATAGCGTTATAAAATAATTCTTAAACAAATAAATAATAAATATATAATGAATATTAATGAGTTTAGCAATATTGAAAGCGAATTAGCTATGTAGTGACTGCGTTTAATATTCGCGAATATTGCAGGAGGTCTCAGTATTGTGCGTTGCTAAGGTAGATGCTGCCAAGCAATATATAGACGCTAGTATAGTTAATAATCTTTAAAACTTACTATTTATCTTCTTCTTATTCTCTATACGTATCTGCTTTATAAACTAGTGGCTTAATATTTCCATATACTAGCTCTAGCATTGCGATATACTATATAGGGTAGATTCTTATCTTAGCTAGTAAGTTTAATCTAAACGTAACTAGTAAAATCCTTTATATAATTTTAAAAGGTCCTAGTCTAACGTAGTCTAACTTCTTACTTAGTTGTTAACTCTTAAAATTCTTATATAGTAGCTATACTTTATCTCCCTCCTTAAGATCTAGTCCCTTAGATCTCTTAACATTATAGTACTTTTTTATTCTCTCTTAAACCTTTTTTACTAATTCTATAAGGTCTATATAAAGATTTATTAATATCTTTATTCTTTCTTTAGCTATACTACTTGTCTTTTTTACTTATTATGGTAATAATAATATCCTTAGCTTATATCTGTAATTCGCCTTAAATAGTAATATACCTATTCCTTCTTAAGGCATTGCATTATATATAAACCATATAACTAGTAATAGTAATGCCTAATTATTCTACGCGTAATTAATATAGTGCCTTAGATACTATTCTAGTGTTTAATTTAATCTTTCTATCTAACCATTTGTCTGCGGGTAATATATAGTAAAAGTTACTACTTTAACTTCTTATTCCGCCAAGAATACCTTCTAAAATGCTACTATAAATCTTAAATCTCTATCTAATATAATCTTATTTAGTACTCTGTGTTTTATAAATACTTCTTTAATATAGATTTTAGCAACGTCTTCTGCTAATATTTCTTCTATATATACTATAAAGTATGCCCACTTTATAAGCTTATCTACTATTACTAAAATCGCGTTATAATCTTATCCGGTAATAGGGTCTCTTAACTTTAGTAACTTAATAATAAAGTCCTATAATATAACCTCCTATAGTCTTTCTAATATTTTAATAGGTTATAGCTCTCCATATAGCTTATACCTTATTAGTTTATTCCTTTAGCAATCTAGATATTCTTTTATAACTTTTCTCGCTAAGCCCTAGATTCTATTAATAATATACTTCTCTTAGAGTCTTAACACTAAGCCTCTAGCTCCGTTATGTCCTTAAGTTATTCCTCTATAAAAATCTTCTATAAAGTGCTCTGCTATGCTTCTTAGGATATACTTTACTTCTTTATATCTATATAATATCTCTTCTTCTAAATATTCTAACTATTCTTCTAGTTATGCCTTAAAAATCTATTATGCCTAAAAGCTTTCTGGTATCTTATAGACTCTATCTACTTAATTATCTTCCTTAGTTGCTATAATCTTTAGATAATTATATCTAATTAATCTATCTATATCTCTTTGCAGTAAAGCCCCTAATATCTTCTTATCGTTTTACAGTTTAGCTTTTTAGCTTAGAGCGTCTACTCTTATATTATCTATACCCTTAGTATACTAAATCTTAAAATAGTATTCTATAAGTATCTCTGCCCATTTAACCTATCTTTAGTTAAGTTCCTTTATTATTAGAAATCTAATTAGGTTTTTATAATCCATTTTAACTATAAATAGTTTCTCTATACCTTATAAGAATGCTCTCTATTTCTTTAGTACTGTAACTATACCTAATAACTCCTTATTATAGATGTTATAGTTTAACTCTAGTAGTGTTATCTTCTAACTATAATATACTACTAAGTGCTATTTATCTGGATACCTTTATATAAAGTACGCCCCTAGTATATAGTCTAATGTATCTATTTTTATAACTATCTCTAATCCTAGTTAATAGATTTTAAGAACTGGCTCTTAGGTAAATAACTCCTTAACTTTTTTAAAGAGTTCCTTTTATTTCTCTCCCTATACCTATAGTTCTTCTTTCTTTATTAACCGCGTAAATAGCTTAATATTCTTTAACTACTGCGCTATAAACCTTCTATAGTAATTACAAAACCCTAGGAATAATCTTAACTATATAACGTTCTCTAGTTCCTACTAATTTACTATAGCCTTAATCTTCTTTGGATCTATACTAAATTAGCCTAGTTTAATAATAAATCTAATAAAATCTATCTTCCTAGTAAAGAACTTATATTTCTTAATTACTATTAGTATCTGTTTTTTCTATAATCTCTTTAAAACCTATTTAACGTATTCCGCATATTCTTCCTTAGTTATTAAGTAAATAATAATATTATTAAGATATGCCATAACAAATTTATCTAAGTATTCTCCTAATATATTGTTAATACGCTTCTAGAACGTTACTAGTGCGTTTATAAGCCTAAATTGCATAACTAATAGTTTATATAGTCCTTCCTTTAACCTAAAGGCTGCCTTCTATTTGTTACCTTCCTTAATTCTTATCTAATAGTACGCCTATCTTAGATCTATCTTTATAAAGATTCGCACATTACCTATCCTATCTTAAATTTCGCTAATTAAAGGTAAAGAATACCTATTCTTTCTGGTAATATTGTTTAACTACCTATAGTTAATACATAGCCTTAGTTTACTATTCTTCTTTAGTACAAATAGTACTAGATAACCCGCTAATAACTGCAATAGTCTAATATATCCTTTTTGTAGGTTTTCCTAGACAAACTCTTTTAATACTCTACCTTCTTCTTTAGTAAGCTTATAGGTTAGAAAAAACCTTAGACTTATTCCTAGTTCTAACTCTATTTTATAATCCTATACTATATATTTTAATAGCTTCTTACTTTCTAGTAACCATAGTTTCTTACTATATTTATAGTATCTCTTAGGTATATAGCTTAGTCCTTTTTTTATTTCTTTATAAGTTGCTTTTACTTAGTACTATACTAACTTAGCTTATTATTATATCTTATAATATTAAGTATCTCTAATATTAACCTAACCTATAATCTAATTAATCTTTAGATTATATTCCTGTAACTAAAGTATTCCTAATACTGCCTTATTATTTCCTAATAGTAATATATTAAAAGATATTTTAACTTATCTTCCTTTAATGGTTAACTAAATAGGTCCTATTTTAATATTAATAATACCTCCTCTATAGGCTATCGGATCCCCTAAAATTATTACTAATAGGTAAGAATGCTTTTTCTTTCTATATAGTAAACCTATCCTTTTAACTGCTACTAGTAAAATATAGTGTCTTATTACTCCACTATCTATTAATACTTTGAACTATTAATCTTACTACTTAATTTATAGATTTAGGTGTTAACCTTAAATTCCTTTAAGGGTCTAAGGCTCTACTACTAGTTCCCTCTAGTTCTATAGGCCTCTACTTTTCCTAACTATTAGCTACTTAATCCTATTTATACTTAGTCCTCCTTATGCTAATACTTAGTTCGCTTTTTATCCTTAATATACTATAAACAAGTATTTTCTAGGCATTCCCACCACTATTATCCGTCTAGGCATTCTTCCGTAAGGAATTTTCTTAGCTAAAGTATTAAGTCTCCTAACTCCTAAACTTTTACTAAATACCAATTATATATATATTTGGCGTTTTAATACCTCTATTCTTCTACTATCCAATACATTCTTATAGGGTATTTTTAATATTTATCTTTTAGTGCTCTGTGTATATTATATATATTATTTATATATGCAATCTACGCCAATATATAATATACTTAGTATCTTATATTGTAGGAGGGTACGACCTCTCTAAGATAGGAAAGTCACAGTGCTGTCAGTCAGTCTGTCGGTCGGTCTGTCGGTCGGTCACAATTAGTTAGAATTAAGCAGTAAGAAGAGAAAGAAAAGAGTGTATTTAAGGAAAGTTGTGTATCTATTAGTGTCGCCTAAGTTGTTGAAGACTCTAAGGGCTCCAGACCGATCTATATAACTTATAGAAGGCCTAGGCTCTCCCAAAGCTATACCTAATCTAAATATTAAATCTAGGGGCCAAATCACACCACCACATACCTCCCCCACCTAAGTCGTTGTCCCCTAACAACTTCCGAAACTCTAAAACTCCTTATCTTTAAAACGAAGGCGCGGCAGGTAATCGTATGCGTTCCTTACCCTTACTACGAACTTGAGATAGTGAACGAGGAGACTCCGTTCTGGTTGAATGAGACCATTCTTGTCTACTTAGCTAAGCAGCAAGAGAGACCTTAGACTGGCGGCTTTTAGATAACATAGCTCTTTCGCGCCCTTCTATTTACTTAGTTCTGTCCTATAATTCTTTAGGCAACTCTATATAACTCTATCCTTCTATAATAACCGGGGGCACTCTACTTAGATCTACCGTAATAGCTAAAGGATTAATTCCATTATCGATACAGTAGAAGTAAGAGCGGCTATTAAAGCATTCCATCTTAGTTGTACGTATTAGCCTAAACGCATTTTTATAATTCTCGACGGCCCTAAAATAGTAGGAATGCATCTATTTCCTAACTTCGTTCCCGTTACTATTAAGAAGAAGGTTATAATTTTAAATTACCGCTAGAGAATCCCATTATTGTTTACTAAGAAGGGCGTCGGATAGAGCGCTGGCAGCTATAAGCTTAACTGCTGTAGGGAAGCGATATAGAATCGTGCTGTAGAGATTGGTATGTCTAGACGGCGTACGGGGCGGCGCTCTTAAGTCTTGGTGCGCATCTGCCAACTCTACCTAAGTACCTCCTTTAGTGACCTTAAGGTTATTATAATCGTCCTAAATACCAATAAACTATAGTAGTATTATTCGCCGGGTTCTAATTAAAGGTCCTTTCGCTCTATAAGGAAGGTAAGGCATAGTTATACGCATATCTCCTTTTTTACATAGCTGAGCTACCTAGTCGGTTGCATACTTTTCTACGTCTTTAGTGGTCTAGTCTTAGTTAGAGATCTTATAAACGAATCCGTCACCCTTAGTTAATCCTTGCGCCTTAAGATCCTCCTACTATAATTCTAGGTGGTAATGCATGCTAGGTAGGATGATTATACAGTTGTCCTTAGTCTCATTATCTAGAGAAATGCTCCCTTAGATTATATCGGCACT
>Ga0307515_10022658_pt1 | contig 11056 bp, 5 predicted proteins | sample 17_EM_MG_FD_194513 | JGI IMG/M metagenome (GOLD analysis project Ga0307515, IMG submission 194513) | Populus trichocarpa ectomycorrhiza microbial communities from riparian zone in the Pacific Northwest, United States - 17_EM | ecosystem: Host-associated > Plants > Roots > Unclassified | place... | reverse complement strand
TATTCTGTTTAATCTTTCTTATATATTATATTATACAAAGACTATATAACAGTAACTCATTTATCCCTTTTAACCTATACACCTTAGTTATATAAAAGGGTTTATAGTTTACGGATAGTAATAGGGTTATAAGCCTTAAAAATAGCTTCCGTAAAGTCCGTAAAGTCTTCCTAATATTACTTCTATAGGTCGTTATTTATAAGCTTAAAGTGTTTATATTTAAGGATTTTAAAACTAATATAGTCGTTAACGTCGTTTATAGACGTAACGTCGACTCCTTATCTCCACTTCTTTTAACCTTCGCTAACTTGCTTGCTAATATCTGCCATACTATATAGTATAGTATAGTACGTAGCGGGTGGTAGCAGCTTATAACGGGTGGGGGAGGTTTTATAACAGTCCGTAAAATCAATTAATGGGTCTATAATAGTTCGCAAAAGGGTAGGGGGTTTCCGTAAAAGGTCTAAAGAGGTTTAAGGTTCGAGGGGGTTAAAGATAGGGATTCTGTATAGGTCTGTATTTATATCTATAACTTCTAATAAACCGTACTAAGACTTAAATAAGCATATAGAGTTAGTAATAAGTCTATAATCCCCGACTTTTAACCTTCTAGCAAGTCGTACTAGGAGTCTAAACGGGTAGTCACTGTTGTGATCGCTCAGTAGGAGGTGTCGAGTGATTGCTAATCTATACGCGCTCACTAATCAGTGTTCGTACTAATTTAATAGCACAAGTGAGTCAGATCCAGGGGCACGAAATACGTATAGTATTATATACTCGTTTAGATAATTATAACTGTCGATTGTATAAAGCAGACTACGTGGTCTATATACTAATGCGCCTCCCCCCTAATTAGTTAGTGCTTTATAAGTGCACCAGACGCGTAAGCGAGTAGTTAGTACACTAAACGCGTAAACGCGTACCTGGTGTACCGAACGCGTAAGCACGCAATCGGTACAACAGGTGCTGTAATTATACAGTAGGCGTAGCTATGTTTTCGGAGGAAGGGAAGTGTTATTAGTGTAGGGATTATCGTTTAGTACGCGTTTGTGACATATATTTACAATTATGGGGCTTAAGATTAGTTCTAGCCTTAAATCGTAAAGACTTATAAAGCGTGTTATTTTACGTAATAGACGTAAGAATCTATAATTTAAAAAAGGCTTAGGACTAGTTCTAGCCTTTAAATCCTTAGATTTGTAGAAGAGTTCTATTTAAGGTTTAGGACTAGTTCTAACCTTAAAAGACAGCTTCCTTTAGCATAAGTAGCACTAGTATAGTAGCTTGTCTCTTCTTGGTGGAATACCTAGCTATTTTATAGTATAATAGTAAAGTTAACTACTAATTAGTGTTGGTTTTATAAGGTGATATTACGTAGCTATAGTTTGTAGATAGTATAATAATTGTTATTATATATTCCTCTTGCTTAAGAAAGGGCGAGGAGCCTAAGACTCCTCGCTACGCTAGTGCCGCGGCGACACGTAATGGTAACTTGCCTTACGTGACGGCAACTTACCTGTATTCCCAACACCTACTAATTTAAGTAAACGGTAATAATAAATAGGAAGTTAATAAAATACTATATCTAAAAGAAGGGCTATAACCTAGACCTAACTTAGTACCCTATATAGAACTTTATAGGCTGCCCCTAGAAGCTTAAAGAGTTCTATAACTAATACCCTAATATACTTAAACCCCTAAAGTACCTAGATAAGTAAATAAAATATTAGTATAATAAATATAATAAGTTACTGGAGGAGTATAGGGATAAGAAAGCCCTAAAGCCCTAATATAGCTCTCTGCTATATTTTGCCGTTTTCCGCCAGTACTATAAAACTTTAAATATTTAGGAACTTTAACCGCCGGTTAAAGTTGTCTAATTAGTTAAATCCTTGCTAAGACTTTTAGCGGCTATTCTTCTTAGCCTAATGCTTCTACTTAACTTATAATCGCCTTTAGTACCTAGTCCGGACGTACTTATATCTTCTTTTTTCCTCCTTATCTTATATTTTATAATCTTACGTTTTATAAGCCTAGTGCTGTCCTATTTTTAACTAAGCCTAAAAGTAGGCTTTTTTTTAAAGGGGGGGGTAATATAACGGCGCTATCGCATATTACTTACTAAGTTCTACTATATTCTGCTAACCTATAATTAGCTCGCCTAAAGCTAGTGCCTTAGTAGCTTACCCTATATATTTATATACATTAGTCCTAGTAACCCCTTTTCCTTCTTCTTAGCTTAGTATCTTTATAAGATAGCATTCTATAAGCTTTAGTTTAGAGGTATTTATACAAGCCGTTATAAAAGGCCTATTTATAGGGGTTGCTATATATAGGCTGAGTATACGCTAGGCCTATAGTAGGACTAGCTATATAGCTAGCTATTAGATTAACGGCGGGCTATATAGCTAGTACTATAGGGGTTACCGATTATACTAGAGCACTATAGGCCGTTTTTAGGGTATTTATAGTCTGGTTTAAAGAGCTTATACCTTAATTTAATAAAGGCCTTAGTTAATAGCTAGGTGGTAGTTTATAAGTACCTTTAGTGTCTATATAGTAGTAAAAACTAGTAATACCGCACGCTATAGGTTTAAAGTAAGTTTATTAAAGAGGTCTAGCATTAAATCTTTATAGGGAATTTAGGCTTAGCTAGCTAGGTATAAAAAGTGGGTTTAAAAGGCTAAAAAGGTCTCCGTTATTTTTATATTTAGGCTTTTATAATTAAGGCGGGCGTTTTATACTTTAAAAGGGTCCTTATAAATAGAAGATAGGTAGTTAATTATCTCTCCTCTAAAGAGGAAGGGGATTATTAAGTCCTAGGCGTATTATAGATGTAGATATATCTATATATCCCCGCCAGTACGGCTAAATATATAGGCTATTTTAGATTAAGTAATAGGGAAGTAGTCTATATTAACTTTAAGTTTATCTTATAGTTAAAGCTTCTAATTATTAAATATAGGATTAGTTTTAATTATAAGCAATAGGGGGTCCATAACCTTTACGGACCGCAATAATACTAATACTATGTATTAGGCTAGGGCCTTAAGGACTATAGTAAGTCTCTAGGTATCTAATAACCTATTACTAGGTATAGGGGTATCCCTAGTTTTAAGTAGCTCTTAAAGTTATTTAATTTTAATATTAGCTACTATAAGCTCCTCCTAAGAGTTTAAATTAGTTAATATTTTACTATTAGAAGTAGTTAAGGGTCCTATAGCTACTTTACTAGCTACTATATTCCTCGTGTATATATAAAAATGTCTATTCAAAGCGAAGTCACGCCTTCCTCTGAACAGCAACATTAATATCTATCACAATTAGCCTTTCGGCTTTTCGCTTTCCCACCCTCCACCCTATAGATAGTTTTGCAGCCTTTTAGGCTTGCGGTAGGCCTGAGGGGGGCAATGAGTGCGTAATTATCTACCACTGCTTAAGACAGTAGGGAACCTACTATACAAGCAGGCTGAGGCGAGATTACCCTCTCCTTGGGCCTACACCCCCCCAATACAAATACATTATTCGGAATATATCTCTGCGAGCGAGTGAATAGATAGACGCTTTAGAGCTATATTTACAATCAAGTCGCTCGTTCAATTCCCACACACTGCAAAGTTTACAGCCTGTACGAGCTTCGGTGTCCCCCCCATGTGCGCGCGCAACCACACAGCAATTTCGCTTTGTACGCACTAGAGAATTTCAGGTTTAGCTCTTGTAATTAAGCTTAAAAAATTAGAGACTTTGCCTTTCTTGTGAGTGCACAGCTCTTTTAGCAAGCGCACAGTATCTACGCTGGATGGTGCACTTGACTAGTGATTACCGAAATTGCTGTGTGTGGTTGCGCGCGCACATAGGGGGGACACCGAAGCTCGTACAGGCTGTACAATATTGATTGAGTTGCCAAGCCAGCGAGCTCTCAGTTGATTGAATTGATTGAGTCTTGGCATTCAATTCAATTCAATATTGAAACTTAGGTGATTGATTAACAAGCCTGATCCGACTACAACATGGCACGCTCGTCTCCGACCGAGACCCCATCCTCCCAGACGCCTAGGAGCAACGATTCCGCCGGTAGTGCCTTACCACATTAGCAAAGGACATAATGCTACCAGTCCGGCCACCAACAGGAGGCCCTCTCCTTGAGTTGTGAGAATGGTCAGCCGGGCCAGCAGCATCTGCGAATCTGGGAATCGGCGTTACGAGTTCCATCCCTGGCGATGGATGGCGCACAGGCAGGGTTGCAAATCAATCAACGAGACTTCAATATTGAGTTGAGTTGGGTGCCAAGACTCAATCAATTTGGAGGCTCCGATTGGGTTGAGTTGATTGAAGAATATTGAAGCTTTTATATTATATAGAAAATATTACTAGAGTTTACATAGAGTAATGCTCTAAATTTATTCTCCTTATTCTCGCCCACCAAAAATAGTTTACCCGAGTATCGCCCATTGTTTACTCCGTTAGGTGAGTTAACACCATGCCAAGACTTATGATAGACCTATATTGAGAGCCAGGCAACAGGAAGGGCAGTAAGAAATGATTTAGGCGTCGCTAGGTAGGTCGTCCTGCATCAGCTCTATGCCAAGAACTCGTAATAGTTACTGACTACTACACCAGCTGAACTCAGTTGAACCAGTTGCCAAGACTTCAATATTGATTCAAATAATTCAATCAATTCAATCAACTAAGCTCTCTACTTACAAAACTTTCAATTCAATCAATTTGAAGCCCTAGTTGAGTTGATTGATTTGCAACCCTGCGCACGGGAAGCAACTATTGAGTAAGGCGAGGGTGATACAAATGATGAAGAATTAGACATTGACATGGCTAAGCATGGATGGAGAAGCAGTTCTGAACAGGTTTAGACGCATTGGGCAATGGTTATATCGAAGGATTCTGTCCCATGGTATTCGAAGATCAGCTCTAGTGGCTATATGGATTGTCACAGGATTGCTGAGGAGAGCGCTTGATGAGGAATGACAGCTCCGAAATATCTATTAATACGTATGCTAGTGATTAATGAAAGATGGAGACTCCAACGCTCAGTAAGTGTAAACCTTTTGATGTTCTCGTGGTGTTGCGTGTCCACTCTTATCCATGCTGCTCCTGGAAGCATCACTCGTGAAATGTGGAGGCGCGGATGAGCTGTATCCAGTTGAAATGTTGGGGTCGTTTGCTGTCAACCCGTGGGTGTCTAGCTCCAGATAAACGGGCGTTTGGTGCTGTTTTTTCCAGCTCGTTCCTGATCCGTATAATCTTGAGCCTTGAGATGCTGTTCGAGATTGTGATCGGAATAGAAGAGGCTTCAGGGCTGGAATGCAGCCACAAATAACTCCAACATTCGTTTCGACAGCTGTCCAGATCCAGATTTGGAATCCTTCCCAAGTAACATCATAGGTATCATAGAGTACATAATGGATCCAGTATGCTCGGAAGCTTCCGGCAATAACGATAACACCACCGACGCCGAAAAGGATCATAAGTCCGATTCGTTGTGATGAAGGAAGCCTCAAGTGGAATAGAGTTGGCATTGGGAGAACGTATATCATGAAGTCGGTGACGACATTTATGACAGTTTGGGCTACGAGTGGTGGGCCTTCGGGGATGCAATCTCGGTGATTGGAAAGGAAGTCCCAATAGCTGCTAATTGGCCTAGACAAGTTAGTATGGAATAAAGGCGAAATTGAATCAACTTCGACTTACAAGCACTGAGTCCAAAGCAAAATAAAGAAGACGACCATGGCTGCCACAACCACACCAAAAGTTGCCCAGACCAACCGTCGGAAGAGTGATCTTTCTGGAGCGATTCTCAAGTAGCTGACCAGAATTGATATTTTTACAAAACTCGAAGCAAGCACGAAGAGTGATTGGCCTGCCATTGAAGCCTAGAAACGATCAGATCGATCGGGACATGCTAGGGAAAGACTCACCTTTCTTCCCGTTTCCATTTGTGGGAGTTGGAGATCCCAGACGTGCATGTTCCAGCCATATAGTTGGGTAGCTGGCGCTCAGTCAGTTTGTGTTTGGACAGTGGGACTAACAAGAAATACCCAAAATGACCAGGACTGTTGTTCCGCAAGAGAAAATCTGGTTAAAGTTAGAGGGGAGCAGTCTAATATGACTGGAAAACTTACCGCAGCAGCAACCATGAGCCAATCATCCCACCAACTCTTATGAAGCCATCGTATCCGAATCCAGAGTCGCAATGTGACGCAAATCAAAGCGATTGGAAGGATGGCGAGCTCCACAATTATGAGGGCAGGTCCTCGAGTGATTGGGTTTTTGTAATTGGGCCGTGGCCATGAGGCCAGGACCTCTAGAGGAGGATATCTCATCTAATGAGCATCGATTAACTCCCGAGTAGAGAGTGTCCGTAGAGCATCATTAAGTGGGAAGGGAATCGAGCTCCAGCACCCTTATTATATCCGCGCGGAGGCCAGTGATTTTCCTTAAATCCCCCGCAATAGTCTCCACAATGGCAAAAGTATGGTAAGTGGATGTGGTGGTTGGGATTCGGTGCATGGTGATAAAGTCTGGCCCGCTGTGGCGCTGGCATCAAATGCGCGGGGGTACCTTCAATGTTGCAGTTACGGAGCTAACATTTGCTAATCCAACTGTCGCAGTAATTTCCTTTGACCAGTTTGGGACAGTCCGGGAACGATCAAAGGGCCGTTGCGATCCTCGTTGGACATTGTTAAAAATTATTTACGACCAGGAGTGTGGAGGCAAGCACCAATTACATAACGGAGCCGGGGGTGCTAAGGCTTGGCACTGCAGGGCACACTTCCGGGCCCAATAAATCGGGTTGTGAATTCGGAGTTTAAAATGTGGAGGTGGCATGATACTTGACAGGTATGCAGTAATCGCTTAAGTAAGGCTGAGGCTGGACTTCTGCCGTTTTCTAATTACATGCATGAAGCTTGGCAAGACCCCACCTGACCTCAGTTGAACCTAATTACCTTCTACTACGCCTACTACCTCTCATTATGACCTATCGAAGCCCAATATACTCCCGATGCTCGGTTGAGCATCCTTTTTTAGTGTTGAGTCTTCCACCTCATCACGGTGTTTGATATATACCGAGCCCTCCCTGCAAATTTCTTGACATAGATTTCCCACCCATCTAGAGTAGCGAAGGTAACCCATGCTTTTTCTCTTGCAACTTTACCGCCCTGCCGACCGGTGCCTGCGACCCATTCGCTATTGCATTCGCCGCTACCTGAAACATTACCATGCGATCCACCCCCTTCACACCCATCTCCAAGAATGGCGGTGTAACTTTGTACTCTCCCGCTTCTGTAAGCTTGAGCCTGAGCTGCTTTGCAAAGGGACCTATGAGTCGCATGAATGGACTGTAGCCAAGAAAATCCTCAGCCGTTTGGCTGCCGTCTCAAACGTGGATTTCGGCAACGGTATCATTGCCTTCAGAACTTAGCTTAAAGCACGAAATTGCTCGTTTGTCTGTCTTCCAAAGTACTTTTTCCCCCACCCTAGCCCCTATTTCTCGTGCTCAGTCCTCGTTATTAGCGCAGATAGTCACTGGAGGCGTCAGCCGAGCACAACGTGGCCAATAAACCGTGGATTGGCTTAATGTGGCTTATATTGATTGATCGGATTGCTAATTAAGGCACTTGAATTATACAGATTATTAAGGTTGGATTATAAACGACACAGAGGCTAGGTCTACCACCACTTTAGGAATAGGCTGATCTCCTTTAGGTACAAAAGAGTGAATGTATGGGCTATACATGGACTATACACAGACTAGAAGCGGCGTAGAAGTGTTCTCTACACCCCTTTTCCACATTTTATACGCGTTGTGTACGAGAATTCAGGTAAGCTTAGGGGTTCTTAACCTGAACCAATCCAGATTAAGATGGATAAGCTCACGGGATTGATTGGATTGATTGGATTAGCGATCCGTCGATTGATTGATTACGGATTGGACGCTTAATTAGCCACGCTGACTGAGCAGCCGGCATGGCGTTTAGACCAATAGCAATATGCGGGAGATTTTCCGTCTGCCATGCCCCAAGCCGTGGCAGAATGTGGAAGCTTCGGCGACCAAAGTGGGTCAAGACTTAAAACACCACGGCGTGTAGTTGGATGGATATTATTTACATAGATCTCCTTAACTTAACACTCCCCATACCCTAAGGCTTCCGGAAAAATCTCTCTGGCCAGAGACACCTTCCTCCTTTTATACAGCGCCCCTAACTAGCCTGAGATTCTCGCCCTTTCCATTCTCTAACTTAACTAACTCTACTACCTCCGCATCTCTAACGCCCATAGTATTGTACTCCCGAAGCTCCTTTTGTGCTGAATGCAATGATGTCTCGAAGGGCTGTTGGTCTTAGGATAATAGGTTGTGAATGTAAGGTACGGGATCAGAGCGGGATTGTTGCGAGTCGAAGAGGAGCACGGTGTGCGATTCAAGTCTTGCAAGGTAAGAACTTTCAAAGCATTGAATTGCCTACAGAACCCAAGTCACTTGAATCTATTGCGTTGATTTCCATATCTAGAGTACAGAAACCGCTTCAGCACAAGTCTACGGACCCTTTCAACACTCTTTCAACCGTCTTGTCAACATTCCCACGAGTTAGACCAAGCAGCTCATTCCCCAGCAATCTCTCAACCACCAAATCCTGTCCAGAGCCTTTCTGGACCAGAACTGTTCTCGCCACCTTTTCCATCCCCTTCAAATTCCCCAGCCTAGGCTTCTCCCCTCCATCTTTGATCTCCTGTTTACTATCCACCATCTCGGCAGCCCAATCGCTCACACCCGTAGCTTTCTTGTGAGCGTTCAGAACCTCATTGAAAGACATTTCAAAAGACAAGATATACACAGTCCTATTTGCCATTTCTTGAAAATGCCCCAAAACGCGAGCGGCGGCTAGACTGATAGTTTCGAGGCATGTGGCTAAGAATTTGGCAGTGCCGGAGCCGAGGATACGGGCGGTGTGTGCGACGTGGTCGATTCCGAAGAAATTGTGAACAATACAACTAGATAATTATCATGAGCAAGTGATGAGTTGAAGCAGCATATATTATTGTAAGGTGGAGGGGCTTACAAACCGAAAAACAATTCGCAGCACATTTACCTCGTACCCAGACGATCACCTGATCTAAGGATCACATTAGCCTTGGATGATGATCGTCTGGTATACGGTTCGGAATTTTGTTAGTCCTTCACATTCATTTGTATAGGAAATACACTAAGGGTCGCTATACCTCTAATTAACGACTTAGAGATATAGAATATCTTTAAGGGCGAGGAGAGAGAGAAGGGGGATAGTATTGCGGATACTTATTAGTAAATCTTAAAATATAATTAGAGTTAATCTATTAGGCACTTCCTTTACTAATTAGATCTTATTATTTAGCGACCTAATAGTATTTTTCCTCCCGTTGATGTAGTACGGGCGTGCTACCTAGAGGGGTACACTCTGTATTACCACTCACGTCTCCTTTAGAGGGTTTTTGCACCTATATTACGGCAGTAGTCTATATAGACTTTAATTGGGACCGTATTAGACGTTAATTAAGAATTAAGAATAATAGATCTTATTATTTTATTTACCTATTATTAGGTAAAACCTAAGTAGATAAGTAGATAGTTATATAGCTATAAGGTAGTTATAGGCGACCTAAGGGCGACCTAGGGGTAACTCGCCTATCCCTTACAATGTTGATTTGGGTCCTATTCTTATCGGTAAGCTCCAGCCAATTAGATCGTTAGGATTTTAGAGCTGTGATAAGGAATATAAAGCTTTGGTAAAGGGCTTAAAGGCAGCCGCCAAAGCTCTGGAGATAGTGTTTTTGCTATAAGTTAGAGAAACGACGCATTTGGTAGGTTGGACGATATTAGGATTAAAGAACGCACGATTAGAAGGCATGGTGGTTGATTAAATTAATCTTTCTAATTCTGGTGTTCCGCACGGACCTATAGTAGGACACTAACGTTGTATAGGATAGGGCACGTGCGCTGCACGTACCTAGGAAAACGCTTCCTTACCTTATATATAGACTCCTCCTTTCCCTTAAGGATTTGTCTATCTATATAATATACCCTATTATTCTATTAATTAGACCTCCTATTTATATCCTTACCTTATATTTAAATCCTTACTAATCCCCTTAGGAGGATAGCCGGTTTAATTTTTTCTATAATGCCTCTAAAAAAACAACTAATGCTTATACCTAATGGTAATACGCTAGGAATATAATCGTAAAACGCCTTAGAATCTAGTGTAGATAAAACCGCTAGAAGTATACTAGTAGAATCTAAGCTACCTTTTAAACCTTAAACTAATTAGATAGAATTTTTATTTTATTTTATATTTTATTAATATCCATTGTATTATACTACGTATAATACTACGCATACAGCCTTTAGGCTATAGCGTTATAATTCTATATATATAAATCCTTTTTAGGCAGCTTAATATATACTAGTAGCTATTATAGGACACCCCCGTAATACCTTATATACGTTTACCTATTTCCACTAACTTAGTAACTAAAGACTAACTACGAGACGGCAATCTAATAGCAATCTGCGGCAATCTAACGGCAACCTGCCGCATTCTGCTATATTCCACTAAGTTCCACTAAGTTCTACTAAATCCTGCTAAGTTCTGCCAGGACTACTACCTAAATTCTATTCTACTTTATATACATATTAACTAAGTAACTAAGTCCATAATATATACCCTTTTTTTCTATTTTCCTACCTTTTTTCCTTATATAATGTCTTAATCTTATTACACAGTTTATATATATAGCTTAATAATATCTACTTTGCTATATATTACCGTCGCTTATACTTACTCCGTAATATAGCTAAATAAATACTCCGGCCCGTTTTTTAAAAATGGTAGAGGAGCTGCTAGCCTATTAGTGTTTTCGTCTGGGTATTTTGCTTACTATAGTCTAGTTTACACCAAGAAAATCGCACTAAGGAAATCCTGGCTCTTTTATCTATTTCTGCCGTATTCTGCCGTTCCTAGAGTAGAAAAAGCGCTCTAAAAGATAGATTTTTAACGTAGTTTTG
>Ga0307515_10022657_pt1 | contig 11056 bp, 6 predicted proteins | sample 17_EM_MG_FD_194513 | JGI IMG/M metagenome (GOLD analysis project Ga0307515, IMG submission 194513) | Populus trichocarpa ectomycorrhiza microbial communities from riparian zone in the Pacific Northwest, United States - 17_EM | ecosystem: Host-associated > Plants > Roots > Unclassified | place... | reverse complement strand
ATGTTTTAATTTATAATTAATTGTCATCTATATCAAATATTGTTACTAGAAATCATGAGGGTGAGGTCCATAATGAGATGATTCATAGATTTTGTGTTAGTGATTTAGATGAAGTCAAAGGTATTGAGTTAAATATCCATAACAAGGTGATTTACACAAAAGTAATAGGAGCCTAGAATAGGATGAACTCCATATAAATAGATGTTTATGGTAGATAGTGGTTTTTAACTAAGGCTCGAACCTGAGGAGACTATGCAAGACTTGTATATATATATATATTAACAAGCGAGATATTATAAAATAAGAATTAAATATTTTAACTGTCTTCTCATGATTATAATATTATAGTTCCTCGAGATTTTTAACTTTAATCCTTTTTAAGTTAAAGCTACGTTAGACGCGTTAGATCAAGGAATTGACAATTCCTTAGTCCTTAAAATTCCATCATGTCTTGTACGGATTTATTTTCTATATCAATTTTGTTTTTTTTTTAAAAGTTTCAACGCGAACCAAATTAATGAAAAATTCTACGTGAAAAAATAAAATAAAACGAAAAATGATAACAAATGAAAGCCACAGATAACAAATCTAAGAAGTCAGTTTGATATTTATAAGGGAAAATTTAAAATATATTCCTCAACTATTAGGATAATACCAATTTACACTTAATTTATTTTTTATTTCATTATTTCCTTGAATAATTTTTTATTTCTTAATTAGGATTTATTTTAGAATAAACTGATTTATTTTAATTATAAGCTAATTTATCAAAAAATAATAATTTAAATAAAACTTGATATTAAATTGTTTTCGATAGAAGTTTTTTATTGAGAATTTCATAAATTTCGACATAAAATATTTTTGTTTAGGTACTAAATCGAAACTTAATGTATAGTTTTAGGGTCATTTCGAGGTTTTTCGTATGTATAAAAACTTTTCCCCTTCGTTATCATCGGCCGACGCGAGAAAAAACCCTAGCCACCAAATCATTACCACTCTCTCTTCCTCCTCAAAGAATCGATGGCTAAAAAACGAAAGCACGACGCCAAATCCACCGAGCCAGCGGAAGAGCCGCCGAAGAAGCAGCAACAACAAGAACCGCCAAAAGAAGAGCTCCAAGAAGAGCAAAACGAAGAAGAAGTAGAAGAAGTTGAAGAGGAGGAAGAAGAAGAATACGAAGAAGTCGAAGAGGAAGAAGAAAACGAAGATGAAGCTGATGAAGAAAACAATCAAAACGCTCAGATCTCAGCTGGGGAGATTCAAAACGACGACGAAGATGAAGATGAGGAGCCGGTTGAGAAACTTCTTGAACCGTTTGGAAAAGACCAGCTGATTAATTTACTTCGGGAAGCAGCGGATGCTCACCGGGACGTTGCGGAGAAAATCCGGCAAGTGGCTGACCAAGATCCAGTTCATCGGAAGATTTTTGTTCATGGGCTTGGATGGGATACGAACGCTGAGGCTTTGATGAGTGCGTTTAAGCCTTATGGAGAGATTGAGGATTGTAAAGCTGTGTGCGATAAGGTTTCGGGGAAATCAAAGGGGTATGGGTTTATTTTGTTTAAGAGAAGGAGTGGGGCACGGAAGGCGCTGAAGGAACCGCAGAAGAAGATAGGGAATAGGATGACAGCTTGTCAATTGGCGTCTATTGGTCCGGTTCCACAGTCGAGTGGTGGCCAGGCTGGGCCTGTTGCTGCGGCAGCGCAAGCGCAGCAGCCAGTTTCGGAGTATACGCTGAGGAAGATTTATGTGAGTAACGTGGCGGCAGATTTGGATCCGCAGAAGTTGTATAGTTACTTTTCGGAGTTTGGAGAGATCGAGGAAGGACCCTTAGGGCTTGATAAGGCGACTGGGAAGCCGAAAGGGTTTTGTTTGTTTGTTTATAAGAGTTCTGAGGGTGCTAAGAAAGCGTTGGAAGAGCCACATAAGAGTTTTGAAGGACATATGTTGCATTGTCAGAAGGCTATAGATGGGCCGAAACCAGGGAAAGCTCAGAAACAACCGCAGCAACATCATAATTTGCAAAGCTCGCATTACCAGAGGAATGATGGTGGTGGTTATGTTGGTGGTGGCAGTCGCGGTGGTCATTTAATGGCGCCGGCTGCTTCTGGAGCTGGGATTGGGTTTAATCAGGGTGCTGCTGGTCCTGCCCTGAACCCTGCACTTGGACAGGCACTGACCGCATTGCTTGCAACTCAGGGTGCTGGATTGGGGGGGCTGACTAATTTGCTTGGGACTTTGGGGTCTGCTGCAGCTGTGAATCAGGGTGGTTTATCTGGTGCAGGTCATGGAATGCAGGGTGCCTATGGGAACCAGGCGAGCATAAGTCCGGGAGTGATGGGAACTTATGCGAATCAGGGAGCTATGCAGGGTGGATATCCAAACCAGCAGACGGGACAGGGTGGTTCTGGGAGAGGACAACATGGGCAATATGCTCCTTATATGGGTCACTAGGTGCCCCTCAGGTATAATAATAGTTATTCCGCACTTGCTGAATTTTTGGGTGATTTCACACCTTGATTATGGCTTTTTAACCCTCATATCATATAAGAAAGTTACAACTCTGCCTTTACCATGCATTTTCCAAACGATTGGAGGATGCAACAGAGGCATTGCAGGGTTTGTAGCACTATGCATCAAGAAGCCATTTTCAGTTTGTTCATTTTGTAGCTTCTTATGCATTTAATGATCAATCCATGCACTTTTAGCATTTTTAATGCGCTCTATTTGAATGCTAACATTTATCTGGTAGTCAGTTTTTTTCAGACTAGTTTTTCCACTTGGAGGTGAGTAAGGTCTTGTTCGAACCATACTCGCAGGAAATTTTTTTTGCCTCTGAATTCAATTACGTTTATCTCTTTACATGCTTCAGCATTTAAATAGATATTTCCGTGATTCTTTTAACCAATTTGTGAAAGATTCTGGCCCGAAACCTTTTCTTGAGAAATTGTTTTTTATGTTTTCTCATTCATTTTGCAGATCCCAAATAGGTGCATCAGTCTTTTAAGTACTGGCCTGCTGATTCTTCTGAAGTTTATGGAGCTTATGCAAATGAAGTCTTTATAAATATGACCAAAAGTTACTCTTTGCTGCAAAGGCCAGAATCTTAAAATGTCAAATGATGTTTATGTTTTCTCTACTTATTTTCTCCATTTCTTGCTCCTTTTCATTTTTAAAATATGTATTTTGAGATTCAGTATTTGGTTTAAAAGCTTTGGGTACAATTTGACTAATTTCAAGTTCTGTATACTCTTTGGAGTCAATGTTGTTGAACAAAAATGTCTTTTGAAATTTCTATCATTAGGAATACATGTTGCTTGAACTATTTACTTTTCAGGTGGGCTTTTCTTTAAATATTCCAATGTACTTGGTTTTGTTTATTAGAAATGAATACTTTCAACTCTTTTATTATCTGAATCTATTTGCACTGAAATGATGTATATTAGAACCGGAACTTTGCTGTGATCTATTGGTGCAATTTCTTGTGATGCACCCTCAACTGAAATTTGAAAACAATCTGATGTGCATGGTGAATATGATAATGTAACACAGGCTGCTTATAATTTCTCTCTGGAAGTGATCTTTCTGTGCAGGTTAAGAGCTCTAGTCCTCGTTACCTTGCTTGCAGTAATGTTACGTGGTTGGGTAGAAATTGTGGGGGGAGGGGGATTTTTTTGAAACTTTTAACATAATTTGATCATTCAGAAATCTGTAAAATTGTCTTGTGATGCAAAAATAGTTTGACAATTTTTTACCGGGCAGTTTTAGAAGCAGTGGTTTTATGATGCGGAACTGTTTTAACTGTGGGTTTTCCATGGTATTGGGATGTTAAGTTGATCAAATTGTTTCACTCACATAGTCTATAATAGAAGCGTACATTTTTTTATTGAAAACTGGTTTTGACAACTTCTCCAAGAATTGGAACTTCCTCTCCCTTCCATCAGAATCATCTTGTTTTAGAAAATTTTTAATTTTTATGGTATGGGAGTGGTTTAGCTTGTGGTTTAACTCAGACAAAGTTATCATGTATGTTTTGAAATAGTTCTGAGATCAAATGCTTTTGAAGGCGGCATACTTTTTTTGATCTCCCTTGGGTAATGCTTTCCACTGTCTAAAATTTGCCAGTTTTGAAATCAAAACATTTGAATAACTTCTGTTACCAGGAGAGATGTTACCTGAGAGAAGCTTGAGATTTGTTTCTATCACCGTTCAATGATCAGTCTGCATAAGTTATTTTATTAAACTTGCTTTCACATATATGAACACCACTGCATATGAGGCCCAAGGTGTGCCTTTATGGATGTGCTGATCACTGAGCCACAGAAAAATGGGTGGTTGCAAGGGAGTTAAAAGGTAAGAAATTTGTTATAATGAAATTCTTTAGTTCTCCTAATGAAGTCTATTAATTCTCTACATTGTAGAACTACATGGAATTGCACAGGCCTTGTCTAGAGCCATGCTGTTCAACCCCTGCTAGATTTTGATTAAGTTCAGTGGTGTTAAATTGAAAGCATTTTGCATATAACCTTATAACAATTTAATAAAAGGAAATAACGTGTGCAAATTAGTCAGAAGATTATAAATTAGTTCTAATCAAGTTCTTTAATTAGTCCTAATCAAGCTCTCTAATTTTCTTAATGAAGACTGGTAGTATTATTTTTACATCTTAGTACACAAGTACATAGAATTGCATTGGCCCTGTCTAAAAATCATGGAGTTAGCCTGTTAGATTTTGATTAAGTTCAGCTGAGTTAAATTTTGCGAGTCAAGCATTTTACCTATTACCTTTGACAATTTATAATAGGAAATATAAGGTGCACTATTTTGTTTTTTGTTTTTTGGTGTGCCTGCATGCATGGAAATCATGCCCCTCTATTTGGTTTGTTTGCATTTTCTTACTCGTCATTTTCATCATTCTGTTACATTTTGCTAATGACAATATATTGTGTTCTATGAATGACAGAGAATTTGTTCTTGAAAGGGTAAATTAATGGTATTCAGGATAACTTTTTTTGTACAAATATATGAATAAAAAAAGTATGGACTAAACAGAGTGACAGCATTTTTCGCTGAAAACACGAGGTAGCTGAAAGTTATTATGTTCTACCACAGGTTTCAAAGATCTAGTTACTTTTCTCTGTTGTGTTCATATTTTGATCCTGAATGGATTTGATATGGTTCTCAATGTGCAATTTTTTCACATCTGTCACATCTCCCAAGTTTTCGTTGCCTTTCCACTCCAGACTTTCAGCATTATTTTCATGGAATTTCTTCCTTTGTCTTTTGAGAACTCCAGAAACTTGTTGCCTGTTATCATCATTTGGATCTTCGGCGTTAAAGCACCTTATGTACCCGATAGGCTCTTGGAATTCTCACTTTTGCCGTCCTAAATGTGTTATGACAAAGAAGTACAGACAGTTCTCATGTCCACCAAAAAAAAAAAAAAAAACAGAAGTTTAGACCGGGACACGGGGACAGTTTTTGGACGAAATCTGAGTTTCTTTCCTAATGCTTTGCACTCCGTTCTACTCTCATGCGTGAGCTTGAATGCGATTGTGAAGTCTGGATGGGTTGGGTTGAAGCTGGGAGTACTATCTGATTTTGATCACCGTGGGAGCTCAAAGTGCTCTCAAACAAGGAGGCATGGCTGCGAGATGACCAGGATGAATGATTAAGATGCCATGGCCTCCCTATTTCCGAGTGTCATTGGTGGGTGGAGTTAGGGTTCCGGCACAAGGCATGCATTTTACAACTGAGAAGGTTGTCATTCAATGTAGAAATTCTTTCCTCGGAGTGGGCTGAAGCCCTAACTTGTAAGCCTTGATGTTACCAGGCCTAACTTGTAAGTATTGGTTTGACTTGCACCTTTTGGGAGCATGATTTCGTTGATTTTTCTTTATATAGAATGATTAGGGCAGTTTTTTTATTCGAAAAAAAAGATTAAAAAAAAATCATAACAAATCAGGCCCATGTATTATCAAGCCTACCGTTGTCTTGGACAATCATTAAACAACGTGAAGCGCAAGCCCCGCGGTGAGTATTTCATATTATAAACAAATTGAGTCTTTAAAAATCAAAACTAGATAAGAGAAAATAAAAAAAATCACTATTTATTTAATATTCCAACCACTAAAATAAATACTGATGGATGCTGCCATCCATGTTTGAAGATGTCCCATATGTGCGCAATTTCATGTTTATCCCGTAGTAGCTAAACCAAGTGGTCGGGTTTTAACATTAAAAAATATGTTGATTAGGTTGGATATGTTTGAGAGTGTGGTTATGTTTGTTTTTTAAAGTAATTTTATTTAAAAATATTAATTTTAAATAAAAAAATATCAAAATTTTTGAAAACACGGGTTGGATTGTTTTCTCAAACAGTCCCCAAACCTGGTTGAGTTGTAATTTGATTTATTGGGTTAACTTTAAAGATTCTCTTTTAAAAGAATAAAATGATGTAGTTTTAATAAAAATTATTTACACTATAACTTAGAAATTGACCTGCTAATTAGGGTTTTTTTAGATCAGTTTTCCATGAGGAGTCTGGTACCTAAGTCTCAATCAGCCTAGCTTCAACCTGCTATATAAAAAATTGTTTCAAGGTTATGAATCTGCGAAGCAAACAATACTGGGAAATAAAACCATCAAGGACATGAATCTGCGAAGCAAACAATATTAGTAAAAAAAAACCATTCTACCTTGAATAACAACTCATTCATGTGAGATTTACAAACGCTAGATTGGAGAGAGGATGAACATTTAAAGTTTAAAATTTTATTCCAAAATGTTAGTTAATTATCCATAAAAAAAGATACATTGTCTTTTTTTTAAATGTAGCAAACTGAAGATTTTAAATAGTCGGGTGGGGATCTACCATAATTAAATATAGATTTGTCTCAAACAAACTATGTGGATACCTTAATAAATATTTTTATATATAAACTAGTGGAATAAAACTAGATCTAAGAAGGAAGTTGGTCGCGTCAAACTGATATAATAGCTAAAAAAACCATAATTTTTAATTTAACAATTAAATCATACTAAAATTATTTCAAAAGATTTCAGAAGATTTATGAAGTCTAATTATATATAAAACTCTTTTTGACGGTCAATCCACTACACATATTTCACAAAATTAGGCTTGAAATGTCATGTTCTTTTCATTTTCCCTTGATATTCCCAAATTATTTTATGTTATTTTAAATTTTATATTATTTTCCATAATATTTTTGAATTATGATATTATAACCTAGTTTAGATTGGTTTTTCTAGCCTGCAACAGACACAGTAAACCTCTTTAGAAAGGCTTACATCATTAAACTTTATTTCATAATAGTAAATTGTAAATTTAGAGTTTAAGGTCACAACCCTTTTTGCTTATCAAATATGTTTGTTTGGTTTTTTTTTTTTTTTTTTTTTTTTTTTTTTTTTGTAATTGCTTTACTATCTCTATGCTTCTACTTGCATAAAAAATTCTAATAAAAAACAGATATACTCAATTATATAAGTCACCATAAAATTAACTAATAATAAATTAATTTCTTTCCAGAATATAATGAAAATATATAAATTGGGGGATCTCTAAAATAGTTTTACATTAACATCAAGCGAAATATGCATTTCCATAAGCTTTGATTCTCACTGGTCACTTGTTTGCTTGTTATACTTTAGCAATGTTTAAACTATTTGGAATTCATTCATTATATATATATATATATATATATATATATATATATATATATATATAAGGGCAGAGGGATGTTAAGGGCTTGGGTTGCTGTAGTCCAGGTTAAGATTTTATCAATATTTGTTTACTAGTTTTATGTAAAAAATAATTCGTAATTCTTGATTGAGTTATCAAAAAATTCTAAAAATTTGTGTGAAGCCTTCTAATATGATACTTTAGCTTAGGTTAAAATTTCAGAATTTTTTGAGAAATTCAGAAATTTGATGAAAAATCACAATTTGATCAGTTTTACGTTATTGGGCGTAATTTTCAATCCGACCATAAGATTGAGCTGAAATTTTACGAGGGATCTTAAAATATATTGAATAAAATATGGTTAAAGCTTTAGGATGAACGGAGCTTGGTAGTGCTATCAAAAAAAAAACGTCAAATAAAAGTAAAACGATTCATTAAGAGTAAAATCGTTATTTGCCATTAAAAAATAAAACAAATCAGCTCTTCCTTCCTTTTATATGTTGCTGATTGGGCAGAAGCAGAATAGAAAAAGAAAGAAAAGAAAAGGTTAGGGAGAAATAGAGAAAAGTAAGGGGAAAACATAAAAAAAAATCCAAGAAAAAAAAAGTGAAAGAATAACTTAGTAAACTTACAAAGTCCAACTTATAAAACACTAATCTAAGAAAGAATCAAGTGAAGGAAGGAGGAATTGGGAGAGGGAAAAAATTTAATTACTTTGTTTTCTAGTTGACATGAGATTGTTATTTTATCCCGGTTGAGCAGTTGTTACAGTATCGATTCAGATTCGATTATAAATGAATTATATTCTACAAAACATCGAAGGATGTAACTTTAATAGTGAATTTATTTTTACTTTCACTTTAATTTTATGTACTTTCAAATTTATTTTTTAATATTTTACGTAGTGTATTTGAATTAAAACTTTATTATTAACTTCAAAAATTCATGTATATAAGTTAATAATTGATCTTAAAAAATATTTATATATTTATTTAATAGCTCAGGACATGAAAAATTACTGGCTCCGCCCTTTTATATATATATATATATATATATATGAGCTGATTTATAGCGAATCAATGGCTTTTTTAGAGATACTTTTTAGCTTGTTGTTTGTAATATGGAACGTTTTGCAGATAAGTTTATGGATTATATATACAAAACGAAGTTTAAGAAGAAATAGGGATACACCAAACAAACATTTAGAACGACAAAAACAATCATAATTTCCAATAAAATCGTTGGCTCGAGTTTAAATTTTATCACAAGATTCCACTGGCTTGTTTTTATAAAAAGTCAGCTGCAATAACTAGATGAGGTGAGAAAGACCCTCAAATTATGTTGAAGATGATGTTCTTGATTATTTTCGATATTATTTTCAGAATTACTTATTTTTCCTAGTTGGCTTCGATGTTTTTTTCTATATTGACCAGATTGGTTTTTGCTATTATATAAATAGTCGGTGTGTTATTTTCGAGAAGATTTATGAATTATATATTAACTTTTCTTCAAAATATATAAGAGTTTTCCAGTTTAGAATTGAAACCCTAAAACTTGAAAAATCGTAGTTCGACGGCAAGAGGAGCTAGCTAGCTAAGCTTCACTCCAAGTTTTGCAAACAGACTTAAAGTTAACGAGGGATCACTTGATGGGCATTCTTGAAAGGAAGTCCATTATCGAACCCTGTAGCAGCTCTGTCACTAACCATTTTGGGTTTGCTGATCATCTCACTCTTTCAGCAGCCATGGAGATACTCGTTTCTTTATATTCATCAGCCATGGAGACTCGTTTCCTTACATTGATCCACACAACTACTGTACTAAGATAGTTATTTATTTAGAAAACCACAACTAAACAAGTTGTATTTAAGATTTGTAGTGTGATCGTGTTGATCTTTGTCTGTGAAGTCGGCAGTCATGTCTGAGCAGCAGAAGGAAATGTTTGTTGGGCACAGAGTTGGTGTCTCGTGCATGCTTGTTTAAAAAGCATTCCTCCATATGTTATCGGAACTTGTACATGCAAATTCTTAGGGGCTCATGGCCTGCTGTACCCCACCAGACAATTAAAGCAGATGCTTGCCTGCTCAATGAGGATGCCGGCAGTTCTTAAATTATGTAATAAAAAAGGATCAATCGAGTGATAATCAATAAATAAATCGTTTAGCCATGAGATCATGTTAAAGCTCGAAATCAGCTGATCTTAGCTGTGGGATATCTGAATTTTAAAGTTGTATTTGGTTGTTTGGAGACGGCAAAAACAAGTAATATATATATGTGTGTGTGTGTGTGTGTGTGTGTATGTGTGTGTGTGGCTAAGTGAAAAAAATTCTTTTAATAACACCTATGAGCTTATTCTTCATTTTTCATTAGAGTTCTTGCTCCTCCATCGAAGTCCAATCAATATTAGTTAATGGAACCAATTCGCAATTTGATGTATTACTAGTAGATTGATTTACATTGTAAAAGGGATTTTTTTATTTTTTATTTTTTTTGTTAAAGTTAGCTATGTTTGGCATAGTTATAAAACTTAATCAGGTTTATTATCCAACTCAAGGTTCACGTCATAGGTTTGACAGGTTAATACAGGTCAATTTAAAACAATATATTTTAAGATATATATATATTTTTAATAAAACAATGTTGTTATGATTTTTTTTTTAATTCAAACTAGATTTTATTCAAGATTTGATCACATCAATCAATCAGGTCATAAATTAACTTGTCAAGTCAACTAAGTTTAACTAGGTCAATTCTCATCTAGTTTGATATAAAACTCAATCCAGATTAAATCTTGAATTTACAAATCTCTAAATTGATACATGGGACTATGTCGGATTTAATAACAGTGTCATTTTGTTGTGTCGAAGCAATTAACTTTCTAATATAAATGGGTTGGGTGATGGGTTCCATTACCTGAAAACAAACAGCATTGACTAACCAAAAAAACAAGGGTTGATAGGTTCAGGTCAACATTGATGAAAATAAAAAAAATTGGAAGGGATGAAATTAAGAAGCACATCACACATCGGGGACTTGTTTGTTGATTTCCAGTGAAGAAATATATTTTGGTGCGCTTCATAGAAAAACTGGCAAGCAGTGCATGAACGATGAAACATTTGCACGTGCAGCCCTCCTCGGCGGATGCATATTCAAAACATGTGCTATAGAATGAGTTTGTTTGTGTGATTTGCCTGCCGACCTCACTGTAACTAAGAATATTCCACCTTGCCAGGGTTGCTGCTGCTGCTGCCTTAATCAATATATATATTTTAATATATATATATATATATATATATATATATATATATATTGATTAGACAAAACAATCCGAAAACACCTAAAAACATCAATTGGA
>Ga0307515_10022655_pt1 | contig 11057 bp, 11 predicted proteins | sample 17_EM_MG_FD_194513 | JGI IMG/M metagenome (GOLD analysis project Ga0307515, IMG submission 194513) | Populus trichocarpa ectomycorrhiza microbial communities from riparian zone in the Pacific Northwest, United States - 17_EM | ecosystem: Host-associated > Plants > Roots > Unclassified | place... | reverse complement strand
CCAACTCTGTTGCTGAGCGTTGCCTCTATTCTTTTGATTCTTCTCGACCATATTGACCCGTAATTAAAATCTAGCCCCACGCAATTTTCTCGGAACAATTCCAAGCTCATCTGTGCTCGATGAAGCAGTTTCGGCAAGGATATTGGTTCTTAAGCGGAGTTCTAAGTATCGTCAGATGTTGAGCATTGTCAAAACACTGGGCAAGTCAAAGGCAGTCTCTCAGCCAACACAGCGACCGCTTACTTTGCAAGGCTTGTTAGTCTTCCTGATCAAAGCATCGCTGGCAGACTGATTTACGGCCCATAAAAGTGATTTTCGGTATCGTCTTTTCCGTATCCGTCCACAGCTTCTCGAACCTTCGTTCCGAGTGCCAATTGAAACGAGAATGGCACGCACAGAGGGTGAGATGCGCAAGATTTGGATACCTGGGTAGAACTTGTGCCGGCGAAGGGTCATCCGGCCCCTGACCCCATTGAATACTACAAATAGCCAAATTTAGAACAGATTTCTCAGTATTCAGCATGTGTTCCAAATCCTTCGCCGTCTTTTGGATGCGATACACTGTATGTAGTCGTCCATAGAATGCACGGATTCCCTCGCGGTTGGGCAAGTGGAGGGTATCCCGGGGCGCATCGAAGTAAACGGGGCGCCCTTGGGTCTGTTTCTCAAAGGCTAGACTGTAGTACTCGCTGGCAAGTGACCTCGCTTCTTTGTTGACGCGAAGAAGAGCTGGGACTGGGCCCGCATTTGCTTTCGCCCTCCAAAATGGACTTGGTCCTGCTCCGATTTCTTGTATCTTGACCGTGGCCATATTTCTGGGATCGTGGGTGATTCTGATGACGCGAGGGCCCGGGAGACTCAGTTTCCATATCTTGTTGCGAAGCTCCGGTGGCAGTTTTGGGAATAGGCCGAAGGTCCTCTCTGATTGTTTTGGTTGGTCCAAGGCTCGCGCCGTCGTCATGGGAATCCGATGGTCGGGAAGCTGAGGCACTGCATCGTTCGTGGATGTCTTGCTTTTGTCTTCTTCGTGTCCCGTGATCGAGGCCGTCTTTGAAACCTTCGGGGCCCATACCGACAGTCCGGATCGCGTCTAAAGCAGTGTCAGAGGGCTAGGGTTCAATCACGATCTGTGAACAGAATTCCGTTGCCTTACCTTCATACCTAGTTACTGATGATGCTAGTCGCCTCCTCGCCCGATGCGCGCTGTGGAATCAGAAGATTGCTGACCTTGCTTGGGGGAGCCAGCGCGACAGATCGAAGGTGAGGGTATTCGGACGAAGGAAGGATACATACCTTATGCAAGGGCTTAAATGGAGGCAGCCTTGGCTCGTCTACAGTAATCACGATCACGTGAAAGCACAACCCTCGCACCCTTTCCGAAAAGCCAGTTCACTTTTGGGGTTTGAGCAAAATGCACTAAGGTAGCCAGAGTGGCACTAATTCCCAATGTCCCAAGTCAAGGTACACATTCCATTTAGTGAGACCTTTCAATGTTCCAGAAATTGAAGAACGTCTAAAGAGACTTGACTTTGAATGGAGGTTCTTTACCTTAACTCGAGGACCATTCGGAAACCAATACCCAAATGCCCCACTTTGCATATGAACATTGAAATAAACGCTACATTTTCCTATTCAGAACAAGCATACCTTACCTGGCGATAACGAAAATTGGAGGTAAAGAAGCTGGACGAAACACACCATCATGTTCTGATGGGAAGAATTTTGCTGCTGTAAGATTTTGTAAAACGACTTCTGGTTGACAATTTGCGACCCCGGCTTCTCGAAGCCCAATCCCGTTCAAGATTGCGGTAAGAAAGGAACCTATGGATGCCCAAGCTAGCTTTCAAATGGGGGTAGTTTCGATTTTTGGCGGTAGAGCTAATTGCGTGCCATTGTGACAGATTCTGCCAGGCGTGAGCCATAAACGGCAGCTAGAAACGCCTCACAAACTTCGAATCACCCTTGAAACAGGTGGCCTCCTGACTCTGTGAACACTGATTATTTCAAATATCGAGAAATCGTACAGCGCGATTTTCAGCCCAAGGGTGGGATGCGGTGAGTAGATCTGATCATCGGGATCCACAATTTAGGTGGGGTTGCCAAGGATGTGTCGGCACGTCTCTCCTTTTCGATAAGCGAGAGGCTTCCTCCCCAGAGAATCTTCTGCTACTTAGCAAGTTAACGCAACAGAGACCGTTTTTTCTAGACACCTTCTAGCAGTATCTTCTGCACTTCCCATATATATACTCGCTTCTGAAGTCTTCCACTCTCGCGACTTCACAGGTAGATGTCCACCTGACTTCCGTCTGTGGGAAAGCTGAGTCTTGCTGCGGATCCTTATTCGGTCCCCCAGTCCCCAGATGCACGTCTTCCTTGCAATTCCAACTATTTCACTCCACTTATAGATCTCTTATATGCGCTCCAATCAACTCTTCTCCCAGGGAAGTGCGTACCCCCAGAAATAATGAACGTGGGAACTCCAGGGCGATTTAGCTCTCCGCATTTGGATTCCGGGGTGTGACATGTCAAGCTCATTAAAGTTTCCGTCAGAGTACAAAGTGTCACAACATTTCCGCCCCCGCAGTGTATCCCCACAGCACCCGATCTAATTTCGTTCGAGGTTCGTTCCCGACTTAGGCATTACAACCATGGCTTCTTCGACTCCAGTTGACGTTGATGGAGCGCTTGCTGGCAGAAAGGCAGGATGGTTCAACGACAAGGGTATAATGAAGGTTAACCTTATTCTCTTCCTTACTATTCTTTCAGGCTATGCCAACGGGTATGATGGTTCGATGATGAATGGATTACAAAGTTTAGATGAATGGAAGGACTACTTTAATCAACCTACCGCCAGCACTCTTGCACTGTAGGTCACCATTCAAAATATTCGCGTTCTACTGTCTAAGGTTAACCTTCTGTATAGACTGAATGCTATCCAACATGTCGGTCAATTGATTGCATTGCCGTTCTGCGCCTTTTCTTGTGATCGATTCGGCAGACGTCTCACACTCATCGCCTCCGCTGGCGTGCTTCTCATTGGCGTTGCCATCCAAGCAGCTGCCCAGAACAGTGAGATCACAGCCAACCAACTTCACTATTTTTACTGATTCGAGCTAGTTGGGATGTTCGTTTTTGCTCGTGCCCTTATCGGTTTTGGAATTGCTTTCAATTTCACTGCTGCACCACTTCTCATCATGGAACTTGCATTTCCAACCCAGAAGGTTCCGTTTACTTTCCCCCTCAGTGGAAATTCCAACTGACTCAAAACAATAGTCTGCACTTGTCGGATTCTTCAATGCCCAATGGAACTCTGGTGCGATCGTCGCCGCATGGACAACGTACGGAACCTTCCGAATCCAGAGTTCATGGGCATGGAGGATTCCCTCTGCCCTTCAAGCTTTATCAAGCATAATCCAAATCCTCGGATGTTTCACGATTGTCGAATCTCCACGTTGGCTTATCTCCAAAGATCGCGATGATGAAGCTCGTGAGATCATAACAAAGTATCATGCAAATGGCAATCCCAACGATCCACTCGTCAGTGTAGAGATGAACGAGATCCGGGAAGCGCTTCGAATTGACAATGATGTTGCGAAGAACACCTCCTTTTTGTCTTTCCTTCACTCTAAGGGAAATCGACTTCGATTAGTGATTCTCGTGGTTGTGGGATTTTTCTCCCAATGGAGTGGGAACGGTCTGATTTCTGTAAGTTCTTGAAATCTCTCTAGCGGGGTCTGGTGAAATAACTTGTGCTCACCTCATACAGTACTACTTGACATTGATTCTAGATTCCATCGGATATAAAGCTGAAAGCACTCAAACACTTATAAATGCAGTACTTGCTCTCTGGTCTTTGTTCTCCACAGGCTTTGTTGCGTTCTTCATGGTTGACAGATTCCCTCGACGAACACTGTTCCTTGCGTCTACTACCGGAATGTTGATCTCTTTCGTTGGTGAGTGAACAGAGTCGAAATGATATCATTGGCGGTAAGCTGACTTGAGCGCCAGTCTGGACTGCCCTCGAAGCTTCATACGAAAAGCAAGTTGACGCTGGTGGAGTCGTGAATACTGGATACGCGAAAGGAGTTCTCGCAATGATCGTTCTGTATAATACATCATTCAACATTGGATGGACGCCACTGCAAGTCACTTATGTCTGCGAGATCTTGCCTTACAACCTCAGAGCGAGAGTATACTTCCGTCTCTTTTATTCCACAGTTGTGACAGCCATGTTGACAATATCCAGGGTCTTGTTCTGTACAGCTTCGCAGTCGCGTTGGCACTAATCTTCAACCAATACGTCAATCCGATCGCTTTGACCAAACTCAAGTGGCATTGTTAGTCTCCTCAAGCCTCGTCATATTTCAGCTTCCAAGGACTAACAGACAACTCAGATTACATTGTGTACGACGTGTGGTTGCTGGTCGAGTTGGTTGTCGTTTACTTCCTCTTCATCGAAACCAGCGGCTCTTCACTCGAAGAGATCTCTCTCTTGATCGACGGCCCAGAACTCAAAGCAAAAATGGTTGATAATGTTGCTCAAGCAACGGCAATTGACTTCCAAGAGGAAAAGCAAGCTGGCATGGGAATTGAACACAAGGAGATGAGGGAGGCAGTTAACAGAGAGGTAGCGTAGTTGACTAATTTGACTTGTGGGAGACTCGACTTAAGTCAAGTTTCCAAAGATAGCTTGAAAAGTCGTCAAAGAATGGGATGCGCGAGATGTAGTAGGTTTGGAGGAGGCTTGATGAGTGAACAATAAAAGGAGAGCAGTACATGCAATTTAAACCATTTGAACGTCCTAATATCCTACAAACTCTTCGAGATAGATTCAATTTGTGGGTGCCCCTGTAAACCCCTATAGACCTCCCTATACAGCTCGAGTAGCATTCCAAAACCAGGAACGTCCGCCCAAAGTGGTAATTTTAGTGCACGACTAAGGTTAAACCCCCCCCTCTTTTTTTGTATATGCTAGCACCTCTCCAGGGCCGCTCTAAAAGGGCGCTTATGCGATTGAAAAATTGATTCCATTTTAGCCACTTTTCCCGCTCTTGAGGAGGTCAGTTTTTATAAATTTATCCTGAAATAAGACTTTCTTTTTCGACTACAGTTTAGCTCCTAGCGCATGTATATAAAACGGGCAAGAAGCTCGTCCCTCTCTAGTTCCTCAATTCATTGCAAGAAATTGAAGCCTCTGTCTTGGGTGTTGACTGTATAAGTCAGTGACGAATGCATTGTGCTCGGAAAGGAAATTTAGATGATCAGGCATTGCTATTTCGAATAGACAGGTGCTACTTACCAGTTAAGGTCACGCATGTATACCTCGTTTCTCTCATCGCATAGACTCTGTTTTCGTAAGGTTTTTATGAGAGATGCTGATATTCCTTAGAGACAGAAACTCCTGAGGCATACAGAAGGACCTGTCGTGCCAGTCCGTGGAAGCTGAAGGGTTATTGGAGGTTCTTGCCGCCCTTGATTCTGGTTATGCAAACTAATAAGGCCAAGCTTATTGGTTTCCTCAGAGCCCAACCCTCACTGCTTTCCACATCGTTCAATCTTTGAGCAATGTTCTCCCACTCCAACCCATATCCTACGCTAAGGGGCCGGCAGCAGTGAGCCCTCTGGTAATAGAGGTGACGGAACGCGTTGATCTCGCCATTTGGCAAGTGAGTGATTTCTTCACTTAAGTCGAAGTTGATTGATATCGGCCAGCGAAGGGTCCTTTAAGGAGTAAATACGTTTGAAGTCATAACAGAGGATAGACCGAGAGGGAAAATGAGATTATTTATAATCGTCAGAAGTAGCTATCTTATTCTCCCTATTTCAACACATGGATAATTTAAAATTACGGGTTCGGGGAAAAGTTATTGGTATTCATGCTCTGAAATTAGAAGGATTCACCGCCCGTTGCAACTTTTCACATCATTTACAATTGGCACCGAGACTCTATATCCGCCTCAGATTTTAAAGGAAAGCTTAGGGAAATACTGAGTCCAACTAGTAGTAATTAATAAAGTATTCTCTATTGCAGTGAGTTGCGCACAGCAAAGAATGAAAAGAAGATGAGCTGCTTTTGGCGAGTAGGGATTGTCTAGCACGTAATCGACTCGTTACAGTTTTGAATATGTTAAAGTGTGCTCACGATAGCCATCATATTTGCAATACTTGCATGTTTTCAAGGTGGACAGTTTCTGACAGTTATGTTCGTGATACACCCTGCGGCTTTGGGCGTGACTGTTACCGGATACAGAGTTCCTATGACGCCGGTCACTACTTATAGTGGGCAATTTGAATCAACTTCGCGAGGAAACAATTAGAAACACGGGGAAAACCATGTTTGCTTGGAATCTCCTCGAGTATATAAATTCGTACAACTTTGCCCACCTATTTTTCCATATTTTCACCACTGACGTTCAATGACCCAAACTCAAATACAATTAAAGCATCTACAGGGAAGGAAAGTACTTGCGCACAACCAACCGGAACTGATCAAGAGCCAAGAGAATACCAGGATCCTTTTCCTCTTCAACGAGACTCCAAGAAACATGTGCAAGGTTTACATCATGAGGTTTGGTTGCCGCCACAAAAGCCGCAACCAGGGCGTTGGCAGATACGTATATGACATTTGCCCATTCGCGAGGAGTCGAGGGTTAGATCCTTCGGAATGTGGTTACTACACGGGAATCCAGTTTCTTGACAGTCCATATCTGTGCGAGAACTGCATGTTTGCTGGACTTTGATGTAAGTGGACTTGAGGACGACTATGTGGATGAGCGGCTAACCTTTCAAGGGACATCAAAAGATAGGTTCTGGTTAGGCTGGAACGGAGGAACAAGATTTATATCTGATAATTTTTTGAAACGGTTCAGGAACCTACTAGTCATGGACGAAGCGGAATATTTTAGCAACCCTAAATATGTGACGAACTTTTGGTGCCTTTGAATTTATCATGACGTTCACATTTACGTATGAAAACATCCTCCCACCGATGAAATAATAGTGTGAATCGAAAACAGGCGACAGAATTTTGACCGCGAGTCGCTAATTCTTGGACATTGAATCGAATCAAGTGACTTGAGACAGCCGGCAAATCTTTCTAGCAAATGATACTCTAAGTTTTGGTGACTCACTACTTAAGCATATACTCAATGAGTATTGAGTAGAGCATGAATAGCGCTAAAAGTGGTTGTGTAGGGTATGATCGGTGCCCACTACTCTACTCTACTCGTTTGACACACTGTATGGAGTAAACAGAAAGACGAAAAGGTCCAAGCCGCTGTCAGCACCATGACACACACTCCCTGCAACCTTCCCTTTCTTCACCCCAGCTCGTCAACCCCACCATTCAACCGGGGCTTTTATCTATGATACAGGAACCATCAATCTATCGATATCGGGCGCCCAACCTGAATTATACCCTTCAAACACGATCGTATTTCCCGTCCCCGCATTCAGCGAAACTGTCAACGTGCTCGTTCCCGGAACCCCGCCGGTAGTTGGCAAGAAGGCGATGGCTTTACTCACTCCGTTGGTGACCACATTTGCATATCGCTGCGTTGAGTCGCCGTTGTTATGGTGAATGCGGATGGTGGTTGTTGTTGAGACTGTGCCTGTACCCGTAATCAGCCTAGAGATGGAGAGGACTGAGTAAACAAAACTAGGACGTACTTGAGACCCCCTTAAAAGTTAATGTCCCACCCGGGGAGGGTCCTCCAATATATCCAATATCGCTCGCGTTCGAACAACTCGAGCAAGTCAATATTCTCGCCCCACCAGCCCAGGAATTAGTAGATGATTCGGCCTCGGGCGTTGTTTCAGAGGGACCGGTGGTCCATGTTCCAGCTGCAATGTTAAGGATCCAATTTACCTCATTGTGGAGGGTAGCCGTTGTGCCGGAGATGGTGAGGGGAAGCCAAACATAGGTTGATGTCATAAGGTTTGTGGATTGCCAACGGTCGCCCATGTACCTGACTGAAAGTCAGAATTACTCTGCCTGATTGAAATACGGATTTACAATACGAGTTTTGTTTGTAGAGAGGATGTAAGTAGACAGGAATACATACATCACTACACCATTGATGTTTACAACTGCTGCTGTCTGACTTGAGAAGGTGTTCGAACCCGCAGTAGCGAAATCTGCCCACGCTGACCAAGGCCCAGCCAGCGAAGTTGCTGTGCAGTAGATATTATCATTCGGTGCTGTCTCGGTCATTAGTATCTTCTTTTGCATGATTCAGAAATACCTGTTAGAGGAGTAGAAGATGTCACCAAACTTACACCATCCACTCTCATGGCTAGCAAACATAAAATAAGTACTCCCGCTCTTGTACAATGCTGGGGCTTCGTAATCTTGTGCATATAGATAAGTAGTTGATACCACGCTTAAGTAATCGGCAGAGAGAAGGTCGATTCGAAGTCCATTAGCGCGGTCTTCGGTCAAGAGATAACCGGCCCCGTCAGTGTCTGAGGTAATTTCCAGTTAGCAGCAGTTCCGCAGCATCCCATGACTGAGTTCTCGCCTTTAAACACATTCAAATCTCGACTTTGAAAGCCTAGAGGTTGACTCGCGCCCCTGGATTCATGCGTCAGTTTATAAGTCGACAATTTTCATTTCCTAGCCCTGCTCGAAGAACTCACAAATAAGTATAGTCTCCACAAATACTAGAGGAGGTTGCAACACCCGCTCTCGCTTCTGCATAGCTCGAATCATCGATGTGCATCCACATGACATATGTGCTCGTTGCATCATTGTAAAGGACGTGTGGACGCTCCACCACACGATTTGGCCCAAGGTCACCGGAGCTTTGGAGGGTTAAGAGTTCGTTCACGAAAATCCATTGGACGAGATTCTGGGAACATAGAAGTTTAGACTTGTTGCGCAAGTGTTTGTGCATGTGGGAGTGAAACATAGGCGAGGAGAAGCCAAGGAAATTGCGAGGAGGGCCAACAAACTCACAGTGCTGGAATAGCAATTGATGCTCTGGAAAGCACTACCAGCTAGTTTATTCTCTCCGATAAGGTAGAAAACATTATTGACTTCGACAATGCCTCCGCCGTGGGCTTGCATGTGCTGATTTGTTCCTGCAGTGGTTATTGTGGAGCCCGGAATCTAGGGGTTTTCATTCAGCCACCAACTTTATTCGGAGGGGCACACGGCAATATGCGAATGATATGAGACTTCTCTAATTGGAGAGGCTCTCACAATTTGAAGAGATGCTTCCGCAAAAGTGGCCATGAGGCCGACCTGGAACAGCAAGGACAACATCTCCGAGTTTGAATATAAGGCGCCGAGTGAAATATTCTGGTAAGAAAATCTATTTACCTTGATGCGAGTGGACCTTACTTATGCCATTTCTCAATATCATGGCAAGAGCCGGATTAGAACATGTGCTGAAAATACGAATGACTGGATAGAAGAACATAATGCTGGCCAAATCGGACCCCGCCCCACTTGAGCTTAATTCCCCGGATTGTCTCCCGGATTTGAACTTACAACTGATCATGCGCCAATATGAGCATCCTTGATGGAAATAATGGGTACTAGCTTCCCCGATGCTTTGTCCGAGAATCCATGGGCCTCTTTTTCTGTTATTTTACAGGTTGGGAAGGGCTGACGAACAGGACGGCTTCCCCGGTCATCCCCGGTGAATCGCGCCAATCAGGAAGCAAGCAGATCGTGGAATCTTATACCTTGGCGCAAGTCTCCTGAAAGCTGAGATGATCAACAACTCTCTAGTAACTTAGCCCAGGATTCAAGGGCCACCGATCATCGAGGCTGGGTCGTTCAAATTGAATTTCTTCTAAAAGCCAAATAGACTTGAAGGGTTCTTGAATTAAGAGGACTTGAATAATCCTCGCTTGATGGCAGCAAAGGCTGAGGATCGGCCGGCTCTTCCATGCATTTTGGCGCAGGCTACCATGATATTTTCTTGATAGGACTCAAAAGTAGATGCTTTTATTTTAGAGATCCCTCCTCATCGACAGCACATACCCTGAGCCCACGAACTCGCCTTCAAAAATTCCTCGGGCCATACCACAGTAATATCATCAGATACACCACCCATAGAACCAGATTTTGGGTTCAATCTAGTTCTACTGTCTCCAGTCCCATACTGTCTGTGCCGCAGCCTTTGTTCTTTGACTTTCAGCAGTAAAATAGTCCTGAAAGCTCTGTGCCTCACTCGCGGCGGCTTCTAAGTCTTCCGGACTCATATTACCATCTACTCCTACTCTCGTGTATGAAATACTTTGTGCGATATTGAGGGTGTTCCGGATCTCCCTCCCGTTCATATTCATTTTCGCCCATCTGTCTAATTGGGCAAGGAGAGCATTTTTGCTAGAACGTTTGAGTCCCAGTTTCTCATTGTTGAACCAGTTCTCCCAGATGATTCTACGATGTCCCTCGTCCAGAAAGCCCATGTGGATTGCTACTTGAATACGCGACATGAACGCTGCGTCGATGGTACCGATACGGTTGGTCGTCAGAAACATGATGCCTTCGAAGTATTCAAGCTGGCTTAGAAAAGCTAGTGTGGCACATCTCAGTTGTAGTTCATCGATGAGGGACAACCATACTATGATACTTACTTGTTACAACTGCATTTCTTCGAAAATCTTCGATGGATCTTGCTTCTAGAACCACGTCTGCTTCATCCATCAACAGGATGCCGTGCATCTTGGCGCACTCATTAAACATCTCCCTCAATTTGTTCTCGATCGTTTTGGGGTTTGCAATGATCTCTGCTACGCTGACATATTTGAGTGGCCTTTCCACGAACTCGGCGACGGATTCAGCGACTAGTGTCTTTCCCGTCCCAGGAGGACCATGAAGAACGACAATGATGCCCTTGCCCTTACTGCCAACGAGGTCGCCCATACTTTGCAGCTTTCCGTTAAGGCGATTCTCCACAAGGCTTTTCAGCAATTCTCGCTTCCCATCTTCAATCACAAGCTGCTTTAGAAACAACTGTTTATCCCATTTCGCTTCAGTGAGGCCATCGTTGATGGGGATTAGGTATGAGTCCTGCGCGTGAGCATTCACATCGACACAGGGGAAA
>Ga0307515_10022654_pt1 | contig 11057 bp, 12 predicted proteins | sample 17_EM_MG_FD_194513 | JGI IMG/M metagenome (GOLD analysis project Ga0307515, IMG submission 194513) | Populus trichocarpa ectomycorrhiza microbial communities from riparian zone in the Pacific Northwest, United States - 17_EM | ecosystem: Host-associated > Plants > Roots > Unclassified | place... | reverse complement strand
TTGCAGTGGTGGAACTACCCAACTTTGATCCCTCCATTGTTGCAGGGTGTTTTGGTGCTTTCATTAGCTGCATTAAAGTAGCCAATGGTAGCCTGGTGGTTACCCAAGGATTGGAGAAACTTGCAGAATTGTCTGCCATGGGCCTCCTCCATGTCTTTTCACACCTCTCAGCTATAGATCCAACATCAAGCATTCTTGCAGACATTTCCCAACACTATTCCAAAAATTTCCCACCCAATGTCACGTTCAATAGCCTCCCATTTTATCACACTCTTGGCATAATCCACTTCACATTACACCAAGGCTGGAGATATCAGCATAAGCATGTACGTCAGTGGGGACATCAGCAGGTCCAGTGGAGAGATTACAAGCCATCCAACCAAGAACATATTATGTTCACACATGCTCTCAACAAGCTTGCCCAGTCTGAGTACCAAAGGAGAAAGAAGGTGCCTTGTTGGATCCTCCGCTTTGTGCTTCATTCCCTATCTATGAGCCCCCTACCTTCAACTTCAGTTATCATTGATTGCCTATCAATCATTGCAATTGACCTGGATTCCAATATCTCAGGTGTGAAAACTATGACACTGGATGAAAGGTATGCTCATTACTTGATTGATTTTGATCTCTCTGACCCATAAGCAGTGCAAAAGTGAAGAGGGCTTTGGAGTTAATGACTCAGAAGCTTGAAACCATGATCAATGCTGTTGATCCTGGTTTAATCTGCTCCAAACACAAGGCCATCACTGCACTCTTCCCATATATAGTTCAACAAGAGCAAGATGGGAAACACATGTTTGACATTTTCTTACATGCTGTCAAGGCCTCAAAACAGATGAACTTCATGTGGGGTCATATTGAAGGGCCTCTTGTCACTATGCTGCTTGATGAGGGGAGTTCTGTTTCCCTGAAGCAGGCTATTATACTTGCATCACTTCACCTCCCATGGTGGACCTCTACAAAGGACAGAGGCTTGATCCAATTATGGGCAGCAAGAGCCTCAGCAGTCCCATATACAGATGAAATTGGTCAGGTTGTAGCTGATACACTGTTGCAAATTGCATCCAATCCTTCTCTACAACTGGAAATACCTGTTCACATGTGGTCATGGCTGAACAAGTGTCCTTCTCCCCCTCCTGTCAGTGCAGGACGTTTTTGTGGGACTTCAAGGAGTGTTGTCCAAATAGTCAGGAAACTTGGAGACATTGAAACTCTTACATCATACCTGGTTTTTGTCTGGTCAGAGTGGGATTATCTCTATAAAGGTGGTTTTGATGAGATGTGTACCTCAATCAGGGAAGATTTCAGTGGAATCAGGATGGGGTACCATAGGAAAAAACTTCTCCAGCATCTGGATCATGTGTTGGGGCAGTTAGATTTGGGGTTAGTCTACTTTCAACAGCAGAGGCCACTCATCAGTGAATATGGTATCCAGAAGAGGGAAACACAGTATGGGCAACTCAAGGAGGTATTGATGGAGGTGGACAAAGAAGCAATTGATGATCTAATCTGTAAGTCTCCCATTAACACAACCCATCCCAGCTATACTAACTCCCATTAACAGCTGTAGGATATCACACATCATTTATGTGTGCAATCCCCCTCCCATGCTTCTAGTTCTATGTCTGGAATATTCTCCATAACTTTCCCTGTGCTACAATATCAGACTTCTATATCTATCTTTGATTTTCTAGACATCTCCCACTCTCTTCTTGCTCCTTCAATTTGCATACTGTCAATGTTTGAATATAGGAGGGGTAATTGCTACTCTTGTAGTAATATCAGCATTCTTGGACCCAGTTTCTTCTGACTATTATTGTAAACTTTATTTATTGTATTCTACTGATTCCAGTGGATATGGTGTAAAATAATTTATGATGGTAAGACCAATTGGGATTTAAATTTTGACTTAACAGACTGATTCAGGTGAGGAGACCTGATGGAAGGTTGTATCTTAGGCAAATGTATACATCAGTATTTTACTGACTAATAATATATTAAGTGACATAGAGGATCCTAGGTGCACACACATGCAAGTCCAGACACAAAATCTATGATTTCTCCAAGTATGAAGAGACCAACCATATAATTCATCAGGACATTGAGAGAACAGTAATAGATTTACTGCTTAGATCACCCAACTTTCAAAAAAGTGTGTAAGTATTGAACCATCTAGAGGATATCACCAAAACACAAACCTCAAATAACACAGCCCTGCCATCTGTCAAAACAACATGGCACTTCTTGACCCTCCCTTCTGCAGTGGGGAGATCAGACCTCATCTTCTAACAACTACCCTACTTCACCCTTATGCAGTGGGCATACTAGCTCTAGGATAGGGGTCACACCAACCTACTTACTTGGTGTGGTTCCTGTGTGGACCAATCTCCCATCCCAATGCACTGACAAGGCCAAACTTAATGGGTCAAAATCCTGTGGGAACCCCTGGGGATAGTGTTGATTATCACATTGACCAATGCACTCACCCACATTTACAGATATGCCAGAAACCCAACAGGAGATGCTGGATCACCCAGAGTTATTCCTAGAGACTTTGGATGTATTGTGTTCTCATATGGTAGGAGAGATTTGGAAGGGTAGAAGTTCAGGTGAGCTAAGTATGATGCTCTCTCCCCTGTCCCCTCAGGCTTATACACAAGATAGCTAGTTCCCTAGTAATGTGCCTTGCAAGGTGTCCCTCCCCTTTCCAAGCCCACCTGACAAAATTGGTTCTTTTCCTCCCATAATCCACTATCAGAGCCTGTCAATCATGTCTGCCCTCACAATCCAATCCAACTCAAATCCCCAAGCCACAATTGATTTGCACAGTTGCTCATCCTATTTAAACACGTTACAAGTTCATATTTTACTATAGAGCTTTGTGCCCGATATAATACCTACAATCACATTATTCACTCATCACGAACCAGAGTCAGTCCCGGCTCAGGAGAAGGGCAGACAGCGTTCAAGATAGAAGTCAGACATCGGGCCCATCTAGATACCGGCACGCACGGGCGTGTATGAAGGAAGTGGGCACTACCCGTGGGACCGCACCAAGACCCTAAATTACATCGTATTCACCCCGCAAACGATCGCGCCCCCACTGGGAGTCGGTCAGCGGATGCCCGGCCTGTCCAAAGAAGTTGAACTCACCTTCTGTTTCAACTGACTAGGAAAATCAACCTCGAGCACTTCAATCAAAGGACGAATGATCTCAGCAATCCTGTAAATCCGCTTGCCAGAGTCCACTATCTTGAGGTGCCTGAGTTTGAACCCGGCGTATTCGCGATGCAAAAGGCAGACGAGTAGCGACGTGAGCTGGTCGGTGTCAGTGTACACTTTGCATACGATAGAATCCAGTTTTGGGCACAGGGTGACCCAACCGTCGTCTTCTGTGGGTGACAATGCGCCCCAAAATGAGTCGGGCATAGGCTCCCCGCGGAAATCCGTGCATTCGATCGATTGGATTTCGGGGTGTGACCTAAAAAACTCTTTCCACTGCTGTCCGTCCAATTTTGCCATCTCGAGTTTGAGGGTCGTTACGGAAGGTGGGACCAATCGAACACAGGCTGCAGTAGCGTTGTGATGAGCCTCGGCGTCGTCAGCGTTGATGTCGAACCGGACCTTGAAGCTACCGATACTGAATTCCAGAGGAGGGGTCCCCCCGTAGTGATAGGGCCGTCCAACCTCGAACACTGGAGGGTCCGAGAAGAGTCGCCTCTGGAGCCGATTATCGGGGAAGAAATGATCGAGAGAACGCGCAACGTCCCAGTCGGAAATACGTGAATGAATCTCGAGGGACACGAGGGCAGGGGTGTGTACGTGCGCCATAGTAAACCCAACAACCTTGGGGTCATTGTCCAGCTTGAGGGAATTGAGGACCGGGAGTTGTACGACGTGTTTGGGGAGAAGTCGTTGGTCCCCGTTGACAGGGATTGTTTGCCTGACCTGCACCAATGACAAGCGTTCCAGCTGCGGGGAGCCGTCGAGGATTCTGAGCAGCTCATCCTCCGTAATCGACACGGTGACATCGCTGAAGTCGAGGTGTAATTCCCTTAGACCAGTGAAAAGGTCTGATGACCAGGGCAGTGTGGCGTTGTGAAGATCGAGTACTCGCAGCGGCGTGTTCGTAGGGAGTTGCAAGGCGACCGGGCCCGATACGATGTCATCATGTACACCGGAGACCACATGAAACTTCAGGCGATCGAGACAAGGGAGGGACGTTTTGAAGATCCAGCAGAAGCGAGGGAGACTAGAAGGGGTCCCATAGAACACCAGACTATGGAGTCTACGGCCTTGGAGTACCCACTGGTCCCTCCAATTGACTAACACGCTCTCTCTTCCGGCCATCTCCCATTCGTCCCAGGGAGTGAACCGAGCGACCACCGTCCGAGGGTTCCCTTGCGACCTCATCAACGCGAATTTCGCCTCCCGTCCAAGCGATATGTCCACCTTCCACCACAGGGCGGTCGCGTCGGTCATGATCCCGCGGATACAATAACAGGTGGTGAATATTGGTCGCCAAGCGGGATAGGATCCCATGTCTTCCATAACGAATGATAGTATGTGGATGATGATCTCAGTAGGGAGTCGCAGAAGCGGGGAACGATGCCGGTTTTTAACGCGGAGGAGTTGCTTCAGGTGGACGAGCACGGCTGTGACCTCCATCTCAGCCTCCTTCAATGTGGCGTCGTCAACGATCTTGACGGAAGAAGAGGCCATGATCTGACGTGGAGTTAGATGTGCGACCGCTTGGATTGTAAAAAGGAAGTAGCGGACGTGTAGTGAGGAGCGTTGGTGACTTGGGGGAGACGAGAGTTGCCGTACCCGAGCCTAACCGCGCCTGAGAGGTCCGGTAACAGTGAGGGACCTTCGTTCTGGCCCTGCAGAGTATCGTCAGATCAGAAGAACGGTTTCGCAGGAGGCCAAAATCGCGGGTTACAGATTCGGAGAAAGGGGAGTCGACGAATCTGAGTTGACGTCGATCTACCGGCTTGTCGGGTGCTCCACCCGCCAACGGGGTCTAGGACAAGAATTTTTATTCGACTCCCAGTGGCTCCGGTGTACGTTACATCCCCCAGCGACGTATTCAACCCGAAAACAACTCTTTATACGTGTAGAACTCGTACAGAAAGTGAGAGCAGTACCAGCAGAGCACATCCGATTGACACCCTGGGCTCTGGCTATGGCAACACCCGGCCCAGCTGACCACAATCGAGAAAGTGAAAACGAGGAACCAGTAAATGCCACTGGTGAGGGCCCATCCACGAGTACCAGAGCGGACATGAAAGGGAGGGGGGACGTTGAGTTACGCGCTTGCCGTTTCCCTGACTGAAGGCTTGGTCGAACCGGTCCGATGACCTTAGACGGATCTCTACATCTGAACGGAATGTATGCGCCCTACAATGCTACAGGGTTCCGACCTTTGGTCTCAGCCAGGATCCCGCGAGGAAACCGAAAGGACAGAAGCGGGGAGCCGAATGAGCGATCGATGTGTAAGTGCGTTTTACACCGTATCCCAGCGAGGCGCCGCTCAATCGTCACAAACCCAACCGATAAAACATGTACGAGAGGAACCTGTTTACGCCTCGGGAGGCTGTCAGGGTCAGAAGCAGGAAGAAACCCGACAGCTTACACACCGATGGACCCCATGACACCTCCCTCGATGATGTTCGTGCACTGCAGAGAATTCCAAGCGAATCTTCCAGGGCGAAAGCGAGGGTAGCGAAACCGCATCCCAGACGGGCCACAGAAGCGCGTCGCGTTGCGTCGAGGGTGTTGCTAGGCCAGGATGATTTCGGTGGAGTGAAGATCGGGTGGCCCCCGAGCGATTGTCCCCGTGAAGAATTCGGCGGGATCGATTAGCAGAGGAGGCGCAGGATAAGTATAGACCCAGAGCGACCAGGAAAGTCAGCGGTGGCCAAGAGAAGATAGAGAGCTCGGTGGGTGGGTCAAGTTGTGAGTCAGCAGGTGACTTCGGAGGTTAATGGGCGTGTGCTGGCTAACTGTTGGCACCTCGGATCGTCGGAAACCAGGGAAGTGGTTGAACTGGTCTGATCTCACGCCCTAGAAGATAGAGCAAGGAGAAAGTGAGAGATCGTCGAAGGATGATGACTTGAAAGTGACCGCGCTCACGGTTGCGGTCGAGTTTCCTCCTCTTTCTTCGCCTTCGAGACAGAACGCTCGCAACCACCATCTTCGTCGCGTGAATGTCGTCCTTGCACTCACCTATTTGACTCCCAGTGACCGGTGATCCGTTACCAAGTTTACGATGAGCATCGGCGTCTGGGCGAGAAAACGGAATAAGAATGTACAAAGCAGGCACTATGACACTTATCGATCCAAGGCGAGTAAGTCGGGACATAACAGTGAGTCCAGGTGAGCGGACAAGAATCCCATTTTCACTGACCACCGCCTGCCGGTGGTGCGTTCTTCATTCTGAAAAAGGAAATAGACCCAGTCCGGTGTCCGCAACGACGTGTGCGTTTGTGGCTGATGCTTTGTTTCTGGATCTTCCTCACGCGCAAAAGGTCGAATGCGGTTCGCCTCAAGTTGCCGATGTCCGATGGTCAGCCCTAATTTCAACCCTCGCGCGGTCTTTGTGACTTGTCCATACGCTCGGGGATCGGGCCCTGGCGGAACTGCCAACCGATATTGACGATCTTTTCTCTTCAATGACCGGGTGCGATGTGGTTATCAAAGGGCCAGGCCAATCCACCGAGGTGGGGCTTGGGAAGAACTATATAGTAGCGATGCGAACACCCATCCAACCTCTTTTTAATCAACAAGTGGGTTCCTTGTTGGTTACCTCGAGCTCACCATCCCTTCTAACTCCTGATCACACAGAGTCGTCGATCCAATCCACCGATGGAACGTTTACACGCGCAAAAGGAAGTATTCGAAATTATGACAATGGTGCGTCCGCATTTTCTACGAGAGATGATGAGTAGCTGGAATAAATACCATACAAAGAGCACTCAGGCATCTCGTAGAAGACGCCGTGTGGTGAGTCCCTGGAGGATCTCGAGAGCTGGGTGATTGGAATGTAAGCGGTGAGATGCGACACCTGACAGGAAGACTATTGCTTACCATTCAGGACGACCTGATGCTGATGTGGCCCGTGTTTCGCATGGGTTGGCCAAGGGACATACCGGCTCAGTTCCTCCAACAGGACGTGCGCCTTGTCCCTCCTTGCTTTTTCCCGCTTCGCTCGCTCCGATCTTTCTTTGGCGGGAGGCGGACGCCGCTCGACTTTGTGGTTGGTCAAGATTTGCTCGGCATGGATCGGCGGCGGACCAGCGAGCGCGATCTCGAGAAATGCAGCTGTTGTGGGTCAAGGTATTGAGTTCCGATCGTCAGTGTGAAAATCCCCCGATGTGACGTACCACGCAGGGCCCAGACTTCCGTGATCAATGACCTATGGTTGGACTCGCACCCCCAGTTCTCCACCAGCTCGTGCTTCAGGTCTTCCATCGCCGCTCGAAACAATATGCGGGATTTACGGGAGTGCCTTTTCCTCCCAGGGGGCTAACGCCGGAGGAAACGCGCAATTAGTTGAAGGGCACATGGACAGTAAAAGAAACTTACTGTGTCCTGGACTTCTTCTATAATTGTATTTTGTTCTCCGGCGGCCGCCTCTGTGGTTTGACCGAAGATTGGTAGGGTCGGCAGCACGATGGGAGCCCGTTCCCTAGAGTCGGTGCGTGATTGGCCAGATGGCCCTGCTTCGTTTTTTTCCACGGCGGGCACGCCAACTCTGGGGTAAGGCGCATACCGAGCTGCTCGGCTGGTGTGTTTCCTGGGCGAACCAGCCTCCTTTCCCAGTGCGCCGGCAAGGCTTGAACTCGACGGGTCAAAACCCTGTGGCGACCGTCAGCGACGGTGTTGGTTTTCACGTCGATCGAGGCACTCACCATATTCAAAGGCTCCAGGAATGACTCCGGGGAATCCGGCATCCGCCGTTGGGTTTCGAGCACGTCTGTCAATATGGATGATTGACGCTTCTCCTATCAATGGAAGAAATTACTAACCGGTGTCCTGCATCGACGAAGGATATATTGGTGCTGCCTGGCCATCGATCAGCTCACCGGTACACCCAAGGAACCCGACTGCGGATGCCGGCATCTGGTCAGCCAAATATGGACGGGGTGCTGGCCGGTGCTGCCACTGGCATGTATCGAAGCCTGTTCCGAGGGGGTGGGTCTCGTACGCTCGAGGAATCCTGTCGTTCCCTGGGACCGGTGTGTGAGGGTGAGCGGTTTGGGATTGAGGATACGGCATCCTGTTTCCCATGGTGTGCGAATCTATTGCCGTACCTAACGTTCCGGTGACGTGATCAGCTCACAACACTCTCACTCCAGAATAATCACAGTCAGACTCACCATCCGTAACTGCCAGGTTGAGCGTGTCCAAAGTCACACATCGGTTGGCGAGGTAAACGTTCGCGATCGTGTAGTCCGATTGGACACTCAGATCTGCGGTATTATAGGTGGTATCGTCGAAGTTGAAGAAGTTGTCCATGGCTATAGTGGTGTGGAGAATTCGGGAGGGGAGGAGTTCTGGTGAGCAGGGAATGACGTCCTCTCCCCCATCCCCCAGTGCTTTTATACACGTTCCACTGGCAGTGTGGCTCACATTACGTCCTTTCTCCTTTCAAGCTCACCTGCCAAAACTAATCCCGAGCCGAACTCCCGGCGACATCGTATTTTCCTCACGACGGATTATTCGCTACGCCTTGGTCACCGTGCTTTGTGGACAACAAAGGAGGACCCCACGTGGGTTGTAAGGGGCCGGTGCAATTTAACGAAAATGGCTTCGAAATTGATTTTGGATGGTCTGGTTGTTAGCCATGCGTACCATGGTCCTTCATATTTGCGAACCGCACTTCGTTCTTGGAATTGGCGCAGGTGAGGGTTCTTTTGCAAGTGCGACGGAAAATGAAACTGAAAACACATTTGTGCGGCCACGCACCACCCTCAGTCACCATCTCCGAAACGCCGCCGTGTCACATATCCGGCGCGATTTGATAACGAGGCCACCGCAATCGATCGTGGTCATGGTCGGCACTCGGGATCAGGTTCGTCTCTGGGAACGTCCCGTCACTAGTAGGGGTGTTAACACGCGAGGTTCTATCATCCTTAGCGTTCTCGACCGTCTGCGAAATTGACTGGAGTGACTGCGAAGAATCTTCGAGACTGTGACCGGCAGAGCATATGCACGGCTTTGGTTTGCGTCTCGGGATTTCAGGAGCTCAAACCGGTGGCCACACCAAGCCACTAGAACGCTTTATGACAGTGAACTGGTACGACAACGTTAATGAGGAAATTGTTTATTGCCGGTTGCGCTCCGAGACTACCTCGATTGTGACGCTACTTACGCCCGAGTCCAAAATCCTTCGAACTCGCCCCCCCCCCCCGGCATCCACCATGACCTCATCGCGTCTGACCTCCACAATCCGACCCAGTTCAAATATCCGAGCCACAGCCGACTTTCGCACAGTTGCTCGTCTTGTCCCCGCGTAACAAGTTCACATTTTACCGTTGAGGCTCCACACCCAAATGATATCATTCGCTCGCGAATCGAGATCAGTTCCGGCTTGGCAGAGGGGTAAGTAACGTTCAAGATGGAAGTCAGACAGCAGTCCATCAGTCTCACTTAGAGAAGATCGGGTGGGGCCCTCCGATCGTTTGTCCCGTAGGGGATTTTGTGGAATCAATTAACAGAGGGGGCACGGGACAAGTATATACCCAGAGCGGTCGGGACATTTAGCGGTGGGAAAGAGAGAAGATGGAGGGTTCGGTTGTGAGTGGTGAAGGAGGTCGATGACTTTGGAGGATTGTGGATGTGCCGGCCAACTGTCGGAACTTCAGATCCTCAGAAACCGGGGAAGTGGTTGAAACTAGTCCAAGCCATACCCGAGATACAGAACAAGGAGAAGTGCGAGATCGCCGAAGGAGAACTTGAAAGTGACCGCCCTCACGGTTGCGATCAGGTTTCCCTCACCTTTCTTCGCCCTCGAGACAAATGCTCGCAGCCGCTATCCTTGCCGCGCGAATGTCGTCCTCGTACTACTCACCTATTTGGCTCCTGGCCCGTTACCAAATTCGCCGTGCGTACCGGTGTCACCGTCGCCATTCAATTGGCGGCTGTCGTTTTCGAACCCCAGCTGGTAGCTTCTGGGCGAATACATTGTTGGGCTGCACACGGACTCGTAGCGGATCGTCGTCGACTTTCAACGCTTTATCAGGCGCGCGCTCGTGGTTCCTGTCGGATGGCGCCGATGCAGCAAGATAACTGGCTCTGCCTCATGGCGGCCAGGTGTCATCCGTCCATTCAATCTTTCAGCGCCGGCCACGTCTCCTTCCCCCCAACCACCACCCACCTACCTATATCCCTAGTAAACTTCGACGATACTCCCTACTATGGCAGATCTGGAAGAGATCGCAGTTGAAGGGTAAGTCCCTCAAAGACCCACGATTTATTTTTCTTTTTTGACTCGTGTCCCCATAGTCGAGATGGCGAAAGCGACGGGGCAGGACACACGAGTGGGGAGGGGCCAAGCTCCACTCAACGGGTAAACTCGAAGCGAAGGCGGTCCGTATTCTGTGTCAATCCACCGCTGGGTGTCTGGCTGATCGTTTCGACCTTAGATCCAAGAAGCGTCGGAACACCAACGATTCAACCAACCTCGAAAACAGTGCATCGGAGTACGCTTCTGGACCTCGTCAGTAACGTTTCGTTCGGCTGATGCCTGACTGCAGCCAGGACCCTGGGGAAGAGCCGAAGGAGGAGGAAACCACAGCAGACAACGGGAAACCAGGAGATGGGTAGGATCTCTCTTTGCATCCCTCCCACACATCATTGAAACCCCCGCCACAGTCAGAGACAAGACGTGCACTCGACTCCAGAGGATACTCGCTCTCGATTCTACAAAGATTATCGCAAGGTGGCCGAGGAGTACGACAGGGAGTTCAATAAGAAATACGACGAAGATCTGAACACCACGCTGATATTCGTGAGTCATCCAAGTTTCTCGGATGTATATGTACTGACTCAGA
>Ga0307515_10022653_pt1 | contig 11057 bp, 9 predicted proteins | sample 17_EM_MG_FD_194513 | JGI IMG/M metagenome (GOLD analysis project Ga0307515, IMG submission 194513) | Populus trichocarpa ectomycorrhiza microbial communities from riparian zone in the Pacific Northwest, United States - 17_EM | ecosystem: Host-associated > Plants > Roots > Unclassified | place... | reverse complement strand
TTGTGGAACAAGGAGCTGCCATGGACACAAGAATCTCCGAGTTCCACACTCCTCCGGCCAGCATGACAGTATTCGACATTGTTAGGCACATCTGCTTTCATTATACTCCATGACAAGCAAATTCTTCCTCTGTTCATTAAAATACAAAATGACAGCCTTAAACTCCCAGTGAACTACAAAGAATAGGGACTGGGTTTGCAATTGGAATAGTATCCATGGTAATTGCAGCCTTCCGCTCAAGCAAATTTTTATGTTGGAAGGCCATTTGCTCAAACTTTACGGCTGACCACCAAGGACTTCGTAACATTAGAATGTCTTGATAGGGAACTGTAACATCATTTTGAGATTTTTGCAGTCAGTTCCCTCACCAGCTTAGCAGCAACCATTGCAGTCATTCCATCAACAGTGTCACGTTGTGGATTGAATTCAACCACATCGGCCGCAACAACATCAGCTTGAAGGTTGTGAAGAATGTCGAGAACATTACGGAAAGAAAGACCACCTGGCTCAATATGTGATACGCCAGGAGCAAAGGCAGGATCAAGGCAGTCCACATCTATCGAGATATACACACCTTTTACACCTTCCCCTAGTTTCTGTCCAAGAACAGGCCATAAATAAAAATGTGTTAAAATCCCTAAACCAAGCTATACACATGTATGCTGTGTGCATGCGTGTGTGTCTGCGAGGAGAAGAGAGAGAGAGAGACCAGATTTTCCAATTGCTGCCGATCCCTTGAGAAGGTTCGCATTTCATATTGCTCTACTCCAAAACGTTTACCTTGCTCACGCCCTTCTTTTGTTATTGATCTGATACCCACCTAAAAGCCAACATTCAAGCTGATCAATATAACATTTAAGAAATTACCAGCTATCTTCACACCTCAAAATCTTGGGTGCAAACAATAGATGCAGTCATATACTCTGAAACAATGAGCTGAACAGCATATGGTTTCCCTCAACTTAAGATAACCAGAAGATTTTGTAATACAATCACTGAAGGGATATCACCAATCTACACCTTTTGGATAGGATTTTTATACATATCATAGTCTGTTCTAACTTCTTACCATAAATTAGATGACAAAAGAAAGTTAATGTCATGGTTTGAAAGCAGAAATATATAATAAATTAACCACAAAAACATAAGAGATACAGAAAAAGTATATTGAAAGATGAAAACATACTTGCAAAAGCCGCCGAGCATAACCACCCTCCATAATTCGGGCAAACGAAGATGCATGAGAATACTTATTTCCTTCAAAGCAATGATAGATGTCAGGATGGGCATCTAGATGAAGAATATCTACAGGACCCCCAAGCTTCTCAGAGACAGCTCTAACCACAGGAAAAGATATTGAGTGGTCACCACCTAAGACTAACGGACGCAATGGATCCTGTAGATAGCAGACATTTTCTTAGCCTCCAATATTTAAAGAACTTAAAACTCCTAGCCAGAAAAAAAAATCATGCAGAATCTCTTTTCAGATTCGCTGAAACTACAATTTAAGTCAAATTAAATGCAGAAAAAAAAATTCAGAACAACCGATGAACTGCAAAATTAGAAGGAAAAAAAAACACAGCAATCACCTCTTCCATCACGAGCTTGACTGATTCACTAATAACATTCATCAGTCTATCATCATCCACACCACAATCTCGAATTTCTTGAACCGGAACATCACCAACATCAGTTAGCACTCGTGGATCATTTAATTCTTTACCTGCAAGCAGCCAAGCATCATACATGAGCATGTGCAAGCACTAATTTACATCATCGTTGATCCAGGCACCAAAGCATACGAAATGGGAGCCTTCAAAAGCTATAACTATCGGTAATTAGTTTGTTAAAATCCAATTAACAAACAAAATAGTCTAAACTAATAATAATAATAAAAACAAATATTCTCGCTAGGCACCACCTTCTTCCGTGCTCGAATTCGTGCTGCCACACCAAATCGCTTCCCTGATACGCGGAGGAGCAAACGCCGGTCCTTGAAGAAACGATGAATTGTGTCCCAAAGGAACTCCAAGAAGCGTTGTGGATGCTTTAACACCTCCTAATGCGCGCAAAAGCTCTCCCTGCAAAAACAAATTAATAAGAAAATGATAATAATTGGCAATTTAAATGCGATTACGATGAATATACCTTAAGCTTAGCACGCTCGCGAATAAGCGTGAGAGAAGCATCGATAACGCGATTTTGGCCTTTTTCTAGCAATTCGGGAGGGATATTTGCAGTTTTTAGTTTTTGCAAGTAATGAATCCCTCTCTTCCCTATAATTGACATATCTGCAACAAATAGTGATAATCATAATTAGACTTCAAAGATAAATAAACAGAAAAGGAAAGAAAACGTCGAGGTTTTTGGTTACCTTGTAGAGAGAGAGAGAGAGAGGGTGAGGGATTTGATGAACAGCAGACGGAGGGAGCGAACAGCAATTAGCGATTGAACGGTGAAAGGGAATTGGCGCTCGCATAAAGAGGAGTGGCCGTTTTAGAGGGAGGGAAGAAAGCTGCGCTGGATTTTGGATAATGATGATTTGATTAATTAATGGCCGTGTCTGAGAATGGGCATTTTGGTTTGCTCCAGTGATTCGCCCTCTCGTCTTTTCTAACTACGAGGAAAATTTAAAAAGAGTTTATGACACGCGCCCATTGTTACAGTGAAAAAGACGCTCTTATCCTTGAGCAAGTGCGTGCTTGCTGCTGTCCTAGAACAGTAGGAAATAAAACAAGAGATTAACATATATTTGTGCTTGTTAAAAGTATATTATATTTGGGTTTTATTTAATTGATGATGAATAATATAAAAATATCTATTTAACTGCTGATATATATTATTATCAAATCATATAAATTATTTTATAAAATTAAGAAATCATAGTAAATAATTTATTCTCAGTGTTTTCTAGGCACCAAAAACTATTTGATAAAAATAAAAATTTTACTATTTAAAAAAAATAACTCAAAATTTATTATTTTTTAACTTATTTTCTTTGATATGTCCAAATATTAGAAAATAATTTTCAACTAATTTTATATTATACAACTAGACATGTTAATAGAATTTATTTTAAAAAATATCTAACAAGGTTTAAAATGGAAAAAAATATTATTAATAGATTTTAATTGAAAAATATTTATCAAGACTGTATTTATATAATATTATATTTAAAAAATTTATATTATATGTATAGTTATAATTTATAAAATAATATATATATATATATATATGATATAATAAAAATTACTATTATACTTTTTTATATCTCATTTGTTTTTATTGTAAGTGATCAAATAGTTACATTTAATATTTTGTATATATTAAATAAACTTGAAAAAATAATAAATAATAAATAATTTTTCAATTTATTTTTTATGACATTATAAAATTCTAGAAAATATTTTTCAATTTATTTTCCACGACATTTCCAAATATAAAAAAATAATTCACTTTTTATATAATTCACCTTCCAAAAATGTTTTTTGACAAATAAACAAAGTATTAATTTATCAAATATTTTTTCAATGCATCAAAAGGTTGAAGATTCCTAGGTTTTCTTATGAAAATGATTATTAGGATGTGAATTTAAAGAAGTTTATTATAATAATTTTTTAGCTTAAAGAATTCATTTGACAATATGATGTATTTTTTTCTAAATAAAATATACTCATAAGCACGAGTAGATTAAACTAATCATAACTATCAAGTGAAATAATATCTATCACTGGCAATGTCATAAAATGTGTATTTATCAATATCTTAGCAGAATTTTGGAATTTAAAATAATAATAAAAGGATATGAAGGGTAGATACGTCTATTTGAGTGAAAAAAGGAGCGCTCCTATCAAAAGGAAGGTGGAGCAAAAACAATTTTCCGAGGGAGACGGGGTGATGACGCCAGTCGTCCAAGACGGTGAATTTGCCGAGTCACGAGGCAAATCCACGAACGAACTAACAATCACAAAAAGTAGAAGATGGCGTCACCTTTTTTCGCGACTAGAAACTAATTGCGCGACGGAGTGCCTCGCGCATCCCTATATGTTGCCTAAAATCAGATAAATTGTACCTTTAGCATGTAAAATAAAAAATATAAATTAACTCATCATTAAAATAAATTTTGGTAAAAAAATATATTTTTAAATGTCATGATTATAAATTAAATAAATATCACGTTTCAAGCACTTTGTATTAGCCAACTACTTTAGTAATGAAGATAGAGACAAAGGTGATCATTAAAAATTATATATATATATAAAAAGGAGCAAATTTGATAATATTTAGGAACAGTTTGGAAACACAATCCAGTCTATATTTTTTAAAAAAATTAAATTTTTTATTTAAAATTAAATTTTTTTAGTATTTTTAGATTATTTTGATGCGCTAATATCAAAAATAATTTTTTAAAAATAAAAAAATATTATTTAAATGTATTTCTAAGTGAAAATCACTTTAAAAAATAATCAGAATTTCAATTACACTCTTTAATTGGGTTACGGGAGATTCATTTTCTAATTGTGCTAGCTTTTGTTAAAAAAAGACCTACTAAAAATATTTAATTTAAAAACCTATATAAAAAATTAAACTCAACAATAAATTGTGAAGGTTAAATTTAATAAAAGCCCCATTTGAAAAAACAAAACAAGCTAATTTACAGTTTTTTCAGTTTTTAATACCAAAAAAGCTGATTTGGACCAAACCAAATTGGTTCGGTTTAAACCGGTTTTCAGTGTGACTGGTCATATTTTTTTGGCCCAAACCATCTTACCGTGAACATCCCTGGTACCACTTACCGTCACAGACTCACAAACGGCTGCTCTCCAAAATCCATGGAAAAACAACAGATTCTACTAGAAGAATTAAGAAAGCAGCATAACTTAAAAACTCTTCTGTTCCATTAAAAATCCTACCTAAAAAGACATCGAAAGTATATCATGCCATCACTACACCTGCCTTCAAGGTTTTCTTCTCCATCGTTTCCTCTCATAAATCTCACCACCTCGAAAAGACCAATCTCCACCACCGCAATCACCATGTCCCTCTCATCTTCACCATCACCATCAATATCAAACAACCCCAAAGAACACAAAGACCCTGAAAACCTAATAGCCCAAGTCTTAAAATACCACAACCAAACCAAACACTTCTTTACTAACTATGCTAGAGGCCCTCATGGTCTTGACTGGGCTAACCAACCTAATCCATTTAGACGTTACGTTTCTTCTCCACTTCTCTCCCTCCTTCACTTCCCCGTTGAAAATAATCAAGATTCGACTTCTGTTTCTGCTCCTTTGTATCATTCTCTTTTCAATTCACTTCCATCTCCAAAACCCATTTCTAAATCCTCAATTTCTCAGTTGTTTTATGATTCTTTAGCCTTGTCTGCTTGGAAAACAACTGGCTTTTCTACCTGGTCTCTCAGGGTTAATCCCAGTAGTGGCAATTTGCATCCCACAGAGGCTTATATTATTAGCCCAGCGGTTGATTCTGTTTGTGATTCTGCTTTTGTAGCACATTATGCACCAAAAGAGCATTCTTTGGAACTTAGAGCGAAAATTCCAGATACTTTTTTGCCTAGTTTTTTTCCAAGTAATGCTTTTTTGATAGGGGTTTCGTCCATTTTTTGGCGGGAGGCGTGGAAATATGGAGAGAGGGCGTTTAGGTATTGTAATCATGATGTGGGTCATGCTATTGCTGCTATTTCATTGGCTGCAGCTGAGCTTGGTTGGGATGTGAAGTTGCTTGATGGGTTAGGGTCTAAGGAGTTAGAGAGGCTAATGGGGCTCGGAATTTATCAGGGGTTTCGAATCCCGGATAAGCCAATTAAAGGTAAGTTTCCTGAGATTGAATTTGAGCATCCAGATTGTGTGCTTGTTGTTTTTCCTAATGGTGTCAATGATTTTAATGTGAATTATAAGGAATTGAGCTTGGCGATAATGGAGTTTGGGAATTTAGAGTGGATAGGGAATCCGAATTCGCTTAGCAAAAAGCATGTTTGCTGGGATGTAATTTATTCAACTGCAGAAGCTGTTAAAAAGCCCTTAAAGATAGATGATAGGTTTTTAGTTGATAAATTTCAGAGCAGTGGGGTTTGTAGTGAAGGGTCTTATAAGGGTTTTAGCGCTAGGGAAATTATTAGGAAGAGGAGGAGTGCGGTAGATATGGATGGAGTTACTAAAATTGAGAGAGATACATTTTATCAGATTATGTTGCATTGTCTTCCTTCTGGTTGTGGAAGTGGAGAGAAGCAGAAGAGGCAATTGGCATTGCCATTTCGGGCACTTTCATGGGATGCGGAGGTGCATGCAGTTTTGTTTGTGCATAGAGTGGTTGGGTTGCCTAAAGGGTTGTATTTCTTGGTGAGGAATGAAGATCACTTGGATGAGCTTAAGAAATCCACAAGGGCTGAGTTTAAGTGGGAGAAACCAGAGGGATGTCCTGTTGACTTGCCCTTGTATGAACTTGCTAGGAGTGATTGCCAGCAGATTGCTAAACAGCTCTCATGCCATCAGGTGTGCCATTACTTAACCTTTTCCATTCCAATTTCTTAATATTATCAGTAGATTGCTAGGCAAGCATGTGATTATGAAACTGAAATTGGTGCTCAACAAATAATCCTAGATTATGAACATGAATTTGGAAAGGACAACAGATTTAAATGAGGCATCATCTTTTTGTGGATTAATAAAAGCACCTTGGTGTGTTTCAATGAATAAAAAAGTTGATCACCTTGCATTTTTCACTTATCAAAAGAGAAAAGGTGTTTTTAACAAAATTTACACATCTTTGAAATCAACTAATAGCTTCCCTAAACAGTTAAGAAATTATTGTTGCAAGTTCCAACCATCAAAACTACTGTAAAAAACTTGAATTATCATCTATTCAAAGGACTTCAGTAATTTGTCTCCGGTATCACCAGCAAACAAATATGTATTTCAATAACCTGAGAACAATTCTGAGGTTTCAGTCACTTCTGTGTATTGATTTTCTCATTTTGAAGCTGAAATACCAAAATCTGATGTGAGTGGCCTGAAACAATCCAATTCTTGCTAAATTGAAGCTGAAATACCAAATTCCTTTCATGCAGGACATTGCTAGTGATGGCTGCTTCAGCCTTGGTATGGTGGCTCATTTTGAGCCTACTTTGCACAGCAAGGGTGCATGGATGTATCCTAGATTGTTTTGGGAGACTGGAGTTCTTGGCCAGGTTTTGTACCTTGAAGCGCATGCAGTTGGCATTTCTGCTACTGGGATTGGTTGTTTCTTTGATGATCCTGGTATGTTTCTCCTTTTCACCTTCTTTTCGCCTTGGTCTCCAGTTCTCTGGCACCATATGTATTATCCTGGCGCTCAGTTGAAATGTTGTTAATTGTGAATGGCTTTCATATCAAGAATTTCTTCAAAAAGAAGATCATTTGGGTTGTACTGCATGACAGCATTCTTTAGTTAGTAGAGAAGATCATTGCAGAGCAGCCTGTTCTCAAGTCTTTTAGCTAGGTTCTAGGAAGTACCTCGCTGCTATCAGGATATTCTAGATCAAAGATTGTTAAACCATAATATAATTTGAGTAATTCTCCTTTGTGTTATGTTCACGAACCCCGTTGTAGCATTCTTGCATTTTATGTCCTGAGATTGTAAACTTGAAACTTTTCCTGTTGTTATTCTGTTGCAGTGCATGAAATTCTTGGATTAAGGGGATCAAACTTTCAGAGTCTGTATCACTTCACTGTTGGAGGCCCTGTCTTGGACAAGCGGATAATGAATCTGCCAGCTTATCCTGGCCCGAGCACTGATGCATGATTGCAATATGTTTGCCGCAACACTCAGGGCTTCTGTCAGCTGCCTTTTGTCACCAAGACAAGTACATACAGAATAGATTTTGAAGAGTTACAACTTCATACGAGAATATAATTTGTATTCTTAGGTTTATACAAGTCCCCAGCGTGACATTAACTTCATAATTTCTTCCTCTGTGCTTTTTTTTTTTTTCCGGGTTTGGCTGTCTGGGGCGGGGGAGGGGAGCTAGAGACAGGCCAAGAGTGTGCTCAATGTTCTTTCATTGGCTGGATCAAGGTTTGTTTTATATGTTGTAAATTGCAACTCAGACTTCAATAATGAGTTACATAATAGATATCTTTGATCGTGCCATAAACTGTATTTCAAGTGTAAATAGATAGAAGTGCTTGGATTGGAAGGGAAGTTGAATAGAAATGTTCCGGAGAAGTATCACCACGGGATTGGTATTTTTCGCACAGAAGGGGAAATATAACGGAATACAGAACACGAATCAATGAAACACCAGGCAAATCACAGCTCTGCCCTCTGCACGTATTTCATGCTACTAAGAGACAAGGCATGGGCTCGAATCAATTTGCATAAACAATTCATCCAGCACCAATGAAACGTATGAAGAGGCGGGTGGACCAGGGCCTGACGACTGGTAGCAATCTGGGCGTGCAGCGTTTCGATTAAATGCGTAACTGCTAGACCCAGTGTCCTTTTTGAGCTACCATCTCAACCTGAATTCCATGGCTGAGTTAGAGGAGAAAACAATATTGGCACAATGGGACTGCCACTTTTGCATCTAAAATATTCTCCTTAAGAGTTGATTCACCAAAGCATTTGAGTATTATCTGCACTGATCAATTCTTATAAACTAAACTACAGTGAATCACAGTGTTCTGTCAAATGGAAAATCTTCATGTTATAGCCATCCTGGTGTGAAATAAGTACCCTTACTCTCAGTTGCTTAGCCACAGGCATGAACACAACTCTATTTAAAACTATAGCCCATTTCAAGTGGGGAAGCCTTGCTATCCAGAAATCCTGAAATTAAATCAGATCCAATTGTATCCTCCATACTTAAAAGCAACTTCCACAGCAGAAAGAGATAATAGTCAGATGCAAGGCACTGAACGAATAAAAAATCTATATTTGCAGCCATAATATAAATCTATGTATCTACAGAAGCCATATGTTTATGGCGTACAACCAATCAAAACTATATGAGGATCGCATGGCTCAAGGTAAATTGCTGAACACCATCTTCAGGTAATCAACTCATCACGCTTACTATTGATGGAACTTGGAAGGCAGACAAGGGATCCCATAAGGAAGGTATGCCTCAACCCAAGCGCTGTTGACCCTGCAGAGCTTTCCACTTGCGAAGCGCATGTGTGCAATCAAGTCCTGACTTGTATGTACAGTCATCTCATAATGCTTAGGTGCAAACTATATTGACCGATAGAATCTGAAATGGACAACTTTCACAAAAACAGAGAGAAGATATCCATTTCAAAATCGAACAAGTTACTGAAGCTCATAATCTTGTCAATTTCATATTTAAATGAATCCAAGAACAGACCAAGAGTAAGACCAGCTTTCCAGTAATTAAACACGCTGACAATGCTCCGAATACTTTTGACAAAGGGAAAAGAAGCCCTGTACATAAGGGCTCCAATCCCCTCCACAACCACCACCGCCAAGGCAGCAGATAAGATGTCCCAATCACCTGTCTGACCAATAACCGTAGCAAAGGCAGTTGCACAATAAAATCCCACCAAGAAAAAGAGTAATTTCATGGGAAGATTTTTCCTTATCTCCCGGATTCTAACACCCAGCCTGGTCTGGAAAGCTTGAATTGCCCTAACTAATCGTGTTCCACCACCACCACCACTGCTCGAGGAAGAAGGATCCAATCCACTACCATCCACACTGCTCTTAATCTGCCAAGCCCTCCTGCTTAACGATTCAAAGAGAAGCTCTTAACAACATCAAGAGACAAATGTGAACAATATGACCCTGATTAATTTCACTACCTTAAACACACCTCATAACACCAAAACATAATGTGAACATTACTTGTTGTTGCAAAGAAACTACAGCAATTTTGCTAACAATTGTGCAATTCACATGAAACTATGAGTTAGCAACAAGTAATTTGTTAGAAATTGAGGATACTTCTTTGATTGCCCATACAAGTAAAATCAATCATAGGCGCCTCAATTACTCTAAGGATCCTATCAATAAATACGCTGCTCAGAGAAATCTACCAAAACCTAGACATGAACAAAGTGATCGTCTAGTCTAAATATGGCATTCAACTTTCGATTCCACTCGAAGCACCTTTTCTCTATAAACTCATTAAACCATAAATAAAAGCGTCATTTTTAAGCACCTTAGCCGAGCAGCACAAACAACATTAATAATTAACTTAAAAAACAATTGTGGTGGATGCTTACCGAAAATTCTTGGCCAAATAGGGTTCAGCCACATGGACAAAAGAACACTGAGAATATAATTTCCGGCCAGAAGCACACGCAGTTCTATGAAATCCTACTGTTTTCAAACACTGTGTAGTCGAAAGCTTAGATTTTATCGGATTATTAGGCAACGTCATAGTAGTTGCCATTACCGCAAAAATAAATGGTGGAACCCAACAGTGTAAACCTGCAAAAAAAAATCCCATCATAGGATTGCTGAGTGAGTCTGGTTCAGTACAAATCGAACGAGTCATTTACTAACCCAAAATTAACTCATTTGCAATACAGCACAGTCATTATAATTTTCTGAAATGCCTAATTAGATTGCTTAATTAAGCAAGTAATTAAGGAGACAAACAAGTAATTGATTTGAAAGCGAAAAGAAAGAAACTTACGGTGGAAGAGAATTTGACAATGGTGGACAAGAGGTGGAAGATTGTGGTACGGTACCGTTCTTTCTCTCTATCTCTCCTCTCCTGTGGAATTTAATAGTTTTTGGAGTTGAACTCCGTAAGAATCAAGATAGAAAAAGAATTATGTCCATTTTTTCCCATTTGCTTTTGGTTTGGAAGGCACTGGTTCCTTCTTTTAAAATTGGAGTTTTTTATGCATTTTTATATAATAAAAACAATTATTTATAAGAATTATAATGATTTAAATTCCTGAAAAAATTATATTTTTTATCTCGGTGAAATCATTTTTTTAATTAACAATACATTTATTTATATTTGAATAAAAAACTTAAAAAATTTAAAATAAATATTTATAAAAAATAAATAAATTTATTTCTTT
>Ga0307515_10022652_pt1 | contig 11058 bp, 9 predicted proteins | sample 17_EM_MG_FD_194513 | JGI IMG/M metagenome (GOLD analysis project Ga0307515, IMG submission 194513) | Populus trichocarpa ectomycorrhiza microbial communities from riparian zone in the Pacific Northwest, United States - 17_EM | ecosystem: Host-associated > Plants > Roots > Unclassified | place... | reverse complement strand
CCGGTGTTGCCGTGAAGAGGCCCGCGCCCAGCTTCGACAGGTTCGAGCCGGAGTTCTCGCGCTGGGTCGATGTCACCGAGCGTGCACCGTGGGGCGTCGGTGCGCGCCTGCCGCTGATCCCGTTCCGCGTGCTCGCACACAACGCCAGGACCGAGACGCCGCTCTATCTCAAGACGGTATACATCGAGCAGCTCGACGGCGTGCATCTGCCGACCGGCGAGGTCCACAATGGCATGTGCGTGGTCGGCGACTGCGGCAGCATGGCGCCGGCGGGCGGGCAGCTCGATCTCTTCGTCGGGCGCGGCGACCACCACGTCGCGATTCCGTCGGCGGCAGCCACCCAGGGCGGCGCAGTGTCCCGCGTCGAGATCCTCGGCGATTGCGCAGCGGCGCACCACCGAGGTAGCTGACGAAGCTGTGAGCCGTCATTCGACGGGTCCCCCGGCTTTCGTGCTGGTTCCAGATCCGGTCGAGACCGGCTCCAGTCCGCCATTCGAAAACGTCCAAGGATCGTCATCGCTGATGATGCGGTGAATCGTGTCAGGGGTGCGCGTTTCGAGATGCACGTCCCAGCTCCAGATGATCCCGTCGGCGCTTGCCGTCACGACGCGTGTACCGTCGGCGATGAAGCCCGAATCGAAGGCATCTGCTCGAGCATCGAGCGAACCCAGCAGCTTGGCGGTCCGCGCGTCCCAGAGTTTGACGGTGTGATCGGCGCTCTTGGTCACCACTCTCGCACCGGCGGGGTCGCGGCTGAAGCCGGCCTCGAGGACCTTATCGGTGTGACCATCGAACGAGGCCAGGAGCTTGCCCGTCCGAGCATCCCAAAGTTTTGCGGTGTGATCCTCGCCCGCAGTCACGACACGTGCACCGTCGTCGCTGAAGGACGCGTGATTGACTACTCCGGTGTGGCCATCGAGCGAAACCAGGAGCTGGCCTGTCCGTGCATCCCAAACCTTCGCGGTTCGATCTCCGCTTGCCGTGACCACGCGCTCGCCGTCGCGGCTGAACGCAACCGAGTGCACGTCATCGCGATGACCGTTGAGCTGCGTGACGACCTCGCCGGTGTCGGTCCTCCAGATCGTGACCTTGCCATGTTTGCCCCCGGTGACCAGGAGCCCACCATCCGTGCTGATGCCAGCCGTGTACACGGGGTACCCGGTGTCGATCCTCGAGATCAACTGGCCGGTCTTGGCATTCCAGATCCGCGGGCCGCGGTGGTTGCCGTGGAGGTTTACCGTGAAAACGCGCGCGCCATCCCGGCTGAACGCGGCAGCACGAACCCTGACCGTGTCCTCCGCTTCGGGGTGTTCGCTCGAGTCCGGTGTGTCCTCGAGCGAGGCGAGCAGCTTGCCCGTCTTCGCATCCCAGAGCTTGGCCGTATTGTCCACACTTGCGGTAGCGATACGCGTGCCGGTGGAGTCGAAGTCCGCCCACGTGAGCTCCCCGCGATGTCCGTCGAGCGATGCGAGGAGCCTTCCCGTTCGCGTATCCCAGATCCGTGCGGCGTGGTCACCCTTGGCTGTCGTCACGAGTCCCGCACCATCGAAACTGAACTTGGCTGAGGCGACGGCGCCGGTACCCGCCTCGAGTGACACGCGGACCTTGCTCGGCCCGGCATCCCACACCTTGGCGGTGCGGTCCTCACTGGCAGTGACGACCCGGGTACCCTCGGGACTGAACATCGCTGACCTCACGTCGTCGCGATGACCGTCGAACGATTCGAGGAGTCTGCCGGTTTGGACATCCCAGAGCTTTGCGGTGTGATCGGCGCTCGCGGTGATGATGCGCGAGCCGTCGGGACTGAACGCGGCCGAGTGGACCATGCCGGTATGGCCGTCGAGGGAGGTCAGGAGCTTGCCGGTGCGAACGTCCCACAGCTTGGCCGTGTGGTCGGCGCTCGCGGTGAGGACGCTCGACCCGTCTGGACTGTATACGGCGGTAGTGACCGGTCCGGTATGACCCTCGAGCGAGGCCAGCAGCGCTCCAGTCCGCGCGTCCCAGAGCCTTGCCGTGCCATCGGTGCTCGCGGTGACGATCTGCGATCCGTCCCCGCTGAAGGTGGCGGAGTACACCTCGTCACGATGACCCTCGAGTGACAGGAGCAGCTTGCCGGTCTTTGCGTCCCAGACCTTCGCGGTGTGATCGTCACCCCCGGTGACCACACGCGCTCCGTCCGCACGGAACGAAGCTGAGTACACGAGACCGCGATGACCCGCGAACGACACGAGGAGCTGCCCGGTCTTTGCATCCCATGACCTGACAATCCCACCGGGACTCCCACTCCTCCCCATCTTGTTGGCATGATCGGTGATCCCCTGCCGGCACAGATCGGTTTTGCACGCGGTGTACGCCGCAAAATCCTCCGCCAGCTCCCCTGTGAAACCACCGCCCGCGGTGAGAACCCGTGTGCCGTCGGGACTGAAGACCGCCGACCACGGCAGCATCCCCACGGGATGATCGAAGGTTGCGAGGAGCTTCCCGGTGCGGGCGTCCCATTGCCGTACCGTATGATCGGCGCTCGCGGTGACGATGCGCGAGCTGTCGGGGCCGAACGAGACCGAGTCGACGCGAGCTCCGTGGCCGCTCAGCGTGGCCACGATCGTGCCGGTCGCGGCATCCCAGACCTTGGCCGTCGCATCTCGGCTGGCGGTCACGATCCGCCGGCCGTCCGGGCTGAACGCGGCGGAGGTAAGCTCGGCGGTGTGGCCCTCGAGAGAGCTCCGCTGCGCGTCGATCGAGCGCATCGCCTCGGCGAGCAGCGAGCGGAGCGCCACGCCAGGGTCGCGACTGTGTGCCTGTGCCTGGCTCAGGTAGACGGCCGCACGAGCATGCCGTCCCGCGAGCAGCTCCTGCCGGCCCTGTTCCGTCAGCAGATCTGCCAGCTTCTCGTTCGCGACGGCGGCGGCGTGGTCGGCAGCTCGTCCAGCTCGCACGATCCGCACGACGCTGACGATTCCTGTGGCTCCCACGACCACCAGCGCCGCAAGTGCCACCGTAACGGCTGCGCGATGCCGCTTGATCCACCTTCGTAGTAGCTCGCGTGTTCCGTAGCTATGGGAGGCCACGAGCTGACCGGACAAGAACCGCCGTAGATCGTCGGCCAGGCCCTTCGCGTTCGGGTAGCGCTCGGCCGGCTTGACCGCCATCGCCTTCGTCACGATCGCGGCGAGGTCGCGTGGTGCTTCGGGCTCGCGTTCCGTCAGCGGGCGCACGTCACCGCTGATCACGCCCTGGATCATTTCTTCCAGCGTGTTGCCCTCGTGCGGAATCGTGCCGGATATCACGTGATACATGATCGCGCCGAGCGCGTAGACGTCGGCTCGCTCGTCGACCGGTTCCCCGGCCGCCTGCTCGGGTGCCATGTAGGCGGGCGTGCCCATCACGGCGCCTGCAACCGTCCTATCGAGGGCTGCGGCGCGGTACGGGCCGGCGTCGAGCGTGTCCGGATCGTCGGCTGCGAGATCCTTTGCCAAGCCCCAGTCGATGACGATCGTCTCGCCATAGTTTCCGACGAGAACGTTGTTCGGCTTGAGATCGCGATGGATGACGCGTTCGCTGTGGGCGTACGCCATCGCATCTGCGATCGCGAGCACGCTCGGCAGCAGCGCGAGCCGCTGCGCCAGCGTCGTCGTTTCGGCGATCGCCTTGTCGAGTGGGCGTCCCGAGACGAGCTTCATCGTATAGAACGGGGAACGATCGCCAAGACGACCCGCGTCGTACACCGGCACGATCGACGGGTGCTGGAGGCGCGCGGTGATCAAGCCTTCACGGATGAAACGCCTGCGCATCGCTTCGCTCGCAGTGAGCAGCTCTTTGAGCGCCACCGGCCGTTCGAGCACTTGATCCACGGCTCGCAGCACACGACCGACCCCACCGTGACCGACCTCGCCGGTGACTTGATATCGGTCCTTGCTGTCGACGGCGAGACGCTGACGGTGGGGGGCCGGCGAGGCATTCGCTCGTTCGTCGACGATCCTGCCCTCAGATGCGTCGGACGCGTTGGTGGCAGCAAATGCGAAATCATCTTCCAACGGCTTCATGGCTCGAGCGAGCTCGCGGCATGAATCACAGCCGGCAAGATGTGCTTCGAGCTCCGCAACCTCGTGCGTCATCAGTTGGGCACGGCGTGCAATCAACGCGTCGATCTGGCGGCAGGTATTCATCGCGCTGATTTCCCTTCGCTCACTTCGGAATTCATCTCCTCGAGCCAGAGAAACGGTGCGTTGAGGGATTCCGTCATGGTCGATCGACAAATGATGACAGCCGGATAGTCACAGCTGTGCCCGAAGTTCTCGATTCTCGCGTGCCATCACATGGCATGCGAGCTGCAAGTCCTGATCCCGCGCGCGGCCCCGCCACGACCGATGTCGCTGCAGACGCCGCCGGGACTCAGCACGATCCTCTCCCGAAGGTCGAAACCAGGCTGTTCGGAGAAGAGATCCCCGAAGACTTCCGCGGCGCTCCCCGGCTTGGCAGGGCGTGTGACGCTCCACCTCCACTCGACCGCGCTCGACGACGTGTTCCCTCGCGGTCGCCTGGGGTTGAATCATCGGTCGTTCGACGTGCGACCGACCCGACGGCTCCGACTCGCTCACCTGAGCCTTCCGGCTCAGGCTGCCTTTCGTGACCCGCCCCGGCGAGAGCGTCTCACCGGGACACGACCTCGTAGCCCGATCCGGGGGCCGAGGATCAGTGTCATCTCGGGGGCAACCGCTTCAAGAAGCTCGCGGAACTTGCCAAGCGTCGGCTCGCGCGCGCCCTGCTCGTAGCTCGCATACGCGTTTCGACTCGCAGCACCGAGCGACTTCGCGACGTCGGCGAGCGACATTCCGTTGCGCGCGCGCTGATACTTCAGGACCGCGGCGGCCAGCAATACCGGGTCGGACGGCTCAACGATCACCGCGAATGCATTACGGCCTTGCTTCTCGAGCTCGTTAACTGTTGCTTCGAAACCGACGCGATCCACGCGTAGCTCGACGACTTCGGCGAGGTTTTTCATCGCCTCGGTGCGCGAACGGCCCTGCGTGAACGCTCCAACGATCTCACACTCGGCGACCCACCACCGCCCTTGTTTCTCGACGTGCCCGATGAGCATGCTTAGTCTCCGGCATCCTCGAGGATGCGTTGCCCGACTGCGTCGGGGATGAGGTCGTATTGGGGGATAGAGCTCAAATTCCCGCTTCGGATGAGCCCACACGCGGTGGTTCTTGCCGCTGGCCTTGCTTGTCGGAGCCCAACCGAGTGCCTTCAGCCGTTTCTCGAGACCTGTACGGCGCACTGCGAGATCAAGGGTACAACGATCGTTGTACAGGAGCAAGCGAGAATGCTCTGGCGCGACCTCACGGCGTTCGTGCTCGCAAGGCGGCAAGAAACTTGACAGACTGCGCCCGCCCCGAAAGATCGAGGCATGGACACCGCCGAACAACTCGCGCCAGCCGCGACCAAGCCGCTGTCGTGGGCACAGATCTGAGCCCGGTATCCCGATCAGTTCGTCTGTCTGGTCGAGATCATGCGGATCGAGCTTCGGAGCCCCGAGAGCAAGACGGCGCGTCGTCGAACATGGCTCCACGCATGATCCAGGTTCGCCAGCCGTATCTTGCGGAAGACGTGGGGTCGAGCTCTGCGACGGCCACGGCGACAGCGCTGGGCAAGGCGTGTGTACTCGTGCTGGAAGATTCGATTTCCAGCGCTACGCCTCGGCGTCAGTGCCGCAACTTGCGACAGGCATGTCGGTATTGTGGCCCATTGAATTGTTGAGCACCCCTGGCCGTCGGATGAGATCCGAGACCTCATTCGATCTCGACGGTGATCTGATCGTCGTGAACGCGGTCGTCCTCGGGTCAAGCGGTCGAGCGGAACTGCGGCTCGTCTTGGATACCGGCGCCGTGCTGACCACCTTGGTGCCGAGCGTCGCCCAGGCGATCGGCTACACGGCATACGATCGCGTCGCCTGGAGTGTAACGCGTACAGCGGCGGCGAACGAGCGCGGCTACATCGTTCAGCTCGCGCACATCACCACGCCTCAGTTACACGAGCCGAAGTGATAGTCGAAGCGCGTGTTCAGCTCGTGGGTCACCGTGCCGTTGGGACCGAACGTCTGGTTCACGCCGGTCAGCGTGGTCAGCGAGTTCGACGGGTAAGACACGGTCTCTGTGTTCGACCACGCGGCGGCGCCCGAGATCGGATCGGTGTGGATCTCGGTGTACGTCAGCTCGCGATTCTGGTCGTCGTACGTGGTGACGCCCGTGTAGTGGTCGTCGCGGCCCACGAACGCGGTGGTCTCGGTGCGGGCGGCATCGTCGTAGGTGACGGTCAGCATCCCGGGGAACGCGCCGGTCATGGCGATCGCGATCATCCGGCCGAGGTCGTCGTAGCTGTTCGTCTCGTCCGTCGCCTGTCCGCGGTCGACGCGGCGAAGCGTGCGGACGAGCGAGTCATCCTCGTAGCCGTAGGTCACGACGACCTCCTCGACGCCGTCGCTGTCGCTGTCGGATGAGTAGCGGACCTTGCGGCCGAACGAGTCGTACGCGAGCCAGACCTGGATCGTCTTGCCCGAAGTCAGCTGGACGTCGCGATGCGTGATCTTCCCGAGCGCGCTGTACTCGTTGGTCTCGGTCCACCCCACCGCGCCGCGGCGGTCGACCGCCTGGCGCATCGCGACGAGCCCGTTCGCGTCGTAGGTCCTCGTCACCTTCTGATAGAAGTCGGGCACCAGGCCGCGCGGGTCGTGCTCGGCTTGTTCGTAGCTGCACTCGTGTGGATCGTGGTCCTCGATCGACGTGGCGCCGAGCTCGTCGGCGACACGCACGCCTGGCAGCGGTCGCTCGGTCGCATCGTGTGCACAGCCGGTCGCGGCCAGCACAAACATTGTCACTCTGATGAGTTGCATGATCATCCTCCTCTGTTTACCAGCGTCTTCCGAGTAGTAGTGCGTCGAAGCGCAGGGCGAACGCGGTGCGGTTCTCCACCGCGCTCGTCCCGGCCTCCCTGTGCTGAAAGAAGTACGTGACCGCGTCGACCTCGAACCCGCTGTAGAAGCCGTGCACGAGATCGACGCTGGCGCCGACCACGACACCGAGGTGCGCGGCGAGCGCCGTGCGATCCGGGGCGCGAGCTTGGGTCGAGAACGCCTGATGCAGCCAGGCTCCGCCCGCGCCAACGCCGACGCTGATCGCGGTGCGGCCGATGTCCCAGGCGTGCAGCCCGCGCAGCTCCAGATCGAGCTCGTCGGTGCGCGCGCGCAGGAACATGTTGTCGAAGCCGCTCCGGCAGGCGCCGATGCGCGGCCCGATGCTGACGACGTGCAGATCGAGCGCGTAGCCTGCGACCGCACCCTGGCAGGCGCCGTCGCCACGCTCGAGCGGCGTGCGGATGCTGTAGCCCGCGTGCACGCTGCTCGCGGAGCGTCGCCCCGTCCCGCCCTTGCGGACCAGCCGCGCGTACTCGATGCGCTCCAGCTCGTCCTCGCGAACGCGGCGCCGCTCCGCCGGCTTGACGTCGATCGCGCCCTCGAGCAGGAAGTCGGCGCCGCGACCGCGGACGAAGTAGCGCCCGGGCTCCACGCTCAGCCGCCGCGCTCGATCGTGGGCGCCGACCTCGGCGACGATCGTGCCCTCGGGGCTGCCGCGCATCACGAGGTAGCTCTTGCCGTCGGGAAACTCGACGCTCGCGCGGCCGCCGCCGGCGCGATCGAGCGTGGTGAGCACGACGGCGTCCTGGCCGCCGAGCTCGTAGTGAAACGTCGGGTGCTGGGTGCCGCTCAGCGTCCGGCTGGACGCGCGCAGCGTGTTCTCGTACGTGTACTGATACGCCTCGGCCAGCGTGACGTTGCCGTCGCCGTCCTGGTCGGCCGCGCCGAGCAGCCCCGAGACCAGGTAGTGCGTGAAGAACGAGCCGTGCACGGCATCGGATTCCTGGGCGTCCTCGCTCGCCGAGCTCGCGGCCAGGAAGATCACGCCGTCGCTGGCGAGTCGCCGGTCGATCGAGATCGCGAACGCCGGGACGATCGTTCCGCCCTTGACGCGCGTCAGCGCGCCCGACCGGCACGAGTCGAGGATCAGGAGCCGCAAGCTCGCCGCCGAGCCGCGCACCAGCTGCTCGAGCTCGGCGAGCTCGAACGCGCTGCGTCCCAGATGCAGCGTCGTCTGATCGGCATGCCCGGAGTAGTAGACGAGCAGCTCGGAGTTCGCGCCGGTGGTGGTCTGGGTCCGGATCCGGTCGTTGAGCGAGATCAGCGCACGCCGCGCGGTCGCGGCATCCTCGGCCCGCAGGATCACCATGTTCTCGGGGCGAAACCCGCCGAGCTGGCGCATCACGTCGTGGATCCGGCCCGCGTCGTCCTCCGCGTAGCGCAGCCGCGGTTCGTCGGCATCGCCTGCGTTGTTGCCGATGATCAGCGCGTAGCGCTCGACGTCGGCCGCGGCGGTCCGCGAGGATGCGACCACGGCGAGCGCGATCGGCGCCAGCAGCGCGAGCCGCATCACGGCACACCGCGCTTGTCGAGGATCCAGCGATCGGGGACACACCCCGGAGGGATCGCGCCGCGCGCGACCGCGTCCCGGATCTGCACCACCGACAGCGGCCGATCGCAGAACACGGCGTGGACCTCCTCGAGGCCGAGCGCGCCGTCGAGGACGACGCCGGTCGGCAGCAGCTGCTCGCTCCCGGCGCGCACGGGCGCCGCCGTCGGACCGTCGGGGTAGTACACGCTGGCCACGCGCCTCGCGTCGATCGCGACGATCGCCAGGTACGCGGCGTGATCGATCGTCACCGCGAAGTCGAGCGCATCCCCGGGCGCCACGATCTCGCCGGGCCCCGCCTTGCGCACGTCGTCGCGATGCTTGACGTAGAGCCCGAGCGCGGGGTTGCCCTTGATCCGAGGCTCCGACCCGGAGGTCGATCGGGTGCGCGCAACGAACCACACGGCGACCGCCGTGGCCACGGCGAGGGCCGCGGCCGACCACGCGACGCGGCGACGCGCGGCACGAGGAGCCGCGAGCACGCCGTCGAACTCGCTGCGCTCACGGCGGTGGGCCTCGATCAGCGCCGCACAGCGCTCGCACGACGCCGCGTGAGCGAGCAGGTCGGCACGCTGCGCCAGCTCGTCGTTCAGCAGCTGGTCACACTGCAGCCGCGACAGGCACTCCGCACCGCGCCGCATCATCCGCACTCCGCGATGCCGAGCGCTGCGCGGAGCCGCTCGACGAGGTGGCCGACGTGACGCCGCGAGCACCCCAGGAGGCCCGCGATCTCCTCCTGAGTCATCTCGTCGCAGTAGTAATAGACCGCGACCTCGGCGAGCGGTGCCGGAAGGCGCTCGAGCAGGCCGCGCGCCATGACCGTGGTCTCGACGTCCGGCGACGCGCTCGTCGCCGGCGGTGCCAGGCGTTCGCTCCGCAACCGCGCCCGGTTCTTGTCGTCGCGCCGCCGGTTGAGGCAGTAGTTGGTGGTGCGGATGTAGAACCACGCTGTGTTGCCGTCGCGCAGCGTGAACGAGGTGTGATCGGCGAGTGACAAGAAGATCTCCTGGAGCGCGTCGCGCGCCTCCGCTTCGTCCTGAAGGATCTGACGGGCCCGCCGCAGGACGGCCGGGCCATGGCTCCGGTACAGCTGGTCGAGAACGGCCCTGTCCATCACGTGCCGGGAGACAGATGGAAGTGGAGGAGCGTCTGGAGGTCCGCCGCGGATCGATCGAGGCGATAGAGACGCTCGGCAGTACAGTTCGCGCGCGCGATCGCGGGCGGTGCATCGATCGCCCGGGCGGCGCAGCGATCGACGAGGATCTGCTGGGCCGCGGTGAGCTCGGGTACGGCCTGCCGCACCATCACATGAAAGCCCGGCTCGAGCGAGCCGCCCAGGTAGCTCGCGGTCACGCCGCCCGGCGGCACGGCCGCGCCGACGTACACCAGTGCATGCTCGTAGTCGCTCGCGAGGAGCTCGCCGGCGTGCGCGAGGCGATCTGGCTTCACGATGTGCAGGTAGGCCTCGGCGATCGGCGGCTCCTCGGGGCCGAGCTGGAACGCGACCTCGTCGCTCGGGGTGGCGACGACGTCGATCCAGAAAGTCGGGAACGCGATGTCGAGCGGCATCGGCGTGAAGACGGCGGCACGGGCGCTGGTCGCCTGCCAGAGCGCCGCCGCCTCCACGCCCGTGCTCGACACCGGATCGCTTCGCCGGGTCGCGGCCAGGCCCTGCAGCCGGAACATCGGCTCGCCTCCATAGTCGGCGTCGACCAGCGATCCACACGCGCCGAGGCAGCTCACCGTGAAAACAAGCGTCGCTCGCATCGCCATACGTTACACACGTGAGCCCGGCGCGCGCGGCACGGGATGCCGCGACGTGCGTGATCCCGGGTACTTGCGCTGCACCCGGTCGGGCGCGCCGAGCACCTCGTCGACCGAACTCTCGTTGTCTCGGCTACAAGCCGATCCAGTAATTGGCCTTGACCATCACGATGTTCTCGCTCGCGGCGCCGCCGAGGTCATCCACGTCGCGGCCGAATCGGAAGCGCCCGTCATCGAGCGTGTCGCTGGTCCGGCCGTGGCTCCAGATCGCGAATACGTTCGAGCCGGGAAGGTATTCCCAGCGCAGCACCACGGTCGAGCGCAGCTGACGAAAATTGAAGTCCGGTTGATCGAAGCTGTACGACTGCCCGTTGCGCATGACCTGGTACGTCCCATCGCTGAGCTGGTAGTCGCTGCTGCCCAGCACGGCGAATCGATCGGCGTACGAGCGTGCTCCAGGATCGTTGACGTCCTTGATCTCGTCGAACCGACCCGACGCGATGAACGGCTGAGCATAGGCCTGGAGCGCCAGGTGCGGCGAGAACGTCCAGTTCACCCGCAGCGTCATCGACGCCTGGGTCTGGTGGATCCGCCCGAATACGAAGTGCGACTGACCGTCCTGGTCGGCGGCCTCGTCGACGTACTGCAGCGGATCGTTGCGCGCGTATACGCTCGATCCCACGGACACGTCGAGATTGGATCGCGCCTGGATCGTGGCGCTGAGCTCGAACAGGCCATCCAGGAATCCGGAGGTGGCGTTGCTACTGCCGTA
>Ga0307515_10022651_pt1 | contig 11058 bp, 13 predicted proteins | sample 17_EM_MG_FD_194513 | JGI IMG/M metagenome (GOLD analysis project Ga0307515, IMG submission 194513) | Populus trichocarpa ectomycorrhiza microbial communities from riparian zone in the Pacific Northwest, United States - 17_EM | ecosystem: Host-associated > Plants > Roots > Unclassified | place... | reverse complement strand
AATAAAATTTCAACAATTTACAAACAAATATAATTTGACAAAATCTAAAACAAACTATAACAACTACAAAATTATACATTCATACTACAAGTTTCTTTGACAAATAACAATCAAACAAGTACATACGTTAACAAAATACATATACTAAAAAAACAATAAAATTCACATTTAAATGTTAAAACTAAAAAGGATAGATTTAATTACAAAAAATGATAAAACCCACAAGAACGAATATTGTGACCACGTACAAAAGTATAAGAAACTTGAGTGCTTGTGTTGAGAAGAGTGGAGAGTTGGGATGGGTGGTTGGTTGCAGTTTGGGAGGGGAGAGGTGGGATGGGAAAGAAGAAGGAGAAATAGAGGAAGAGAGTGTCGGCAGAGTGGGTATATAATAGCTTTTACCGATGGAATCACCGACGGAGACGTTCTGTCGGGATTCCATCGGTGATTCCGCTAGTGAAGGTGCCACGTCACTGTATGGCTATCTCGGTTTGAATCCCTCAGTAATTCCGTCAGTAAAATCATCTGGAAAAAAACTACGTCACCACACCGTTGCAACTTTCCAAACAAACTGTATAGGCCGTCGGCGATACGGTCGGTATATACCGACAGATTTTGAGACGGAATTATTTCCATCAGTAATAATTACCGACAAAAAAATTCCATCGGTAATTCCGTTGGTTTTCGCTGATTTTCTGGTAGTGTTTATCCTTTTAAGTTGAAGTATTTAAATCAAAAAGTTTTTTATCCCACATTGAAAAAACATAACTTTTTCTTGTGAACATAAATAAAGTATATATACGAAAGGGCTTCAAATCTCACATTAAAAAAATAATTTTTTTCTTGGGAACATAAAGTATATATACTAAAGGATTTTAAATCGCACATTGAAAAAACATAACTTTTTTCTTGTAAACATAAAACATAACTTTTTTCTTGTGAACATAGAATACTTATACGAAATGGTTTCAAATCTCACATTGAAAAAATAATTTTTTTCTTGGGAACATAAAGTATATATATTAAAGGGCTTCAAATCCCACATTAAAATATACTATGTTATTCTTTTAAGTTGAAGTATTTAAATCAAAAAGTTTTTTTTATCCCACGTTGAAAAAACATAATGTTTTTTTCTTGTGAACATAGAGTATATATACGAAAGGGCTTCAAATCCCACATTGAAAAAATAACTTTTTTCTTGCGAACATAGAGTATATATATTAAAGGGTTTCAAATCTCAAATTGAAAATATATTATGTTATCTTTTTAAGTTGAAGTATTTAAATCAAAAAACTTTTTATCTGACATTGAAAAAACATAACTTTTTTCTTGTGAACATAGATTATATATACTAAAGGGCTTCAAATCCCAAATTGAAACAATATAACTTTTTTCTTGTGAACATAGAGTTTTTTTCTTGAGAACATAGAGTATACATACAGAAGGGCTTTAAATCTCACATTGAAAAAAAAACTTTTTTCTTGGGAACATATAGTATATATATTAAAGGGCTTCAAATCCCGTATTGAAAATATACGATGTTATCCTTTTAAGTTGAAGTATTTAAATAAAAAAGTTTTTATCCCACATTAAAAAAACATAACTTCTTTCTTGTGAACATAGAGTATATATATTAAAGAGCTTCAAATCCCACATTGAAAAGATATTATGTTATCATTTTAAGTTTAAGTATTTAAACCAAAAAGTTTTTTATCACACATTGAAAAAACATAACTTTTTTCTTGTGAACATAGAGTATATATACGAAAGGGTTTCAATTCCCACATTAAAAAAATAACTTTTTTTCTTGGGAACATAGAGTATATATATTAAAGGGCTTCAAATCTCACATTGAAAATATACTATTTTATCCTTTTAAGATAAAGTATTTAAATCAAAAGGTTTTTTATCCCACATTGAAAAAACATAACTTTTTTCTTGTGAATATAGAGAATATATACGAAAGGGCTTCAGATCCCACATTAAAAAAATAACTTTTTTCTTGGTAACATAGAGTATATATATATACTAAAGGGTTTCAAATCCCACATTGAAAAAACATAACTTTTTTCTTGTGAACATAGAACATAACTTTTTTCCTGTGAACATAGAGTATATATACGAAAGGGCTTCAAATTCCACATTAAAAAAATAATATTTTTCTTGGGAACATAGAGTATATATATTAAAGGGTTTCAAATGCCACATTGAAAATAGAAGTATTTAAATCAAAAAGTTTTTTTATCCCACATTGAAAAAACATTACGTTATCCTTTTAAGTTGAAGTATTTAAATCAAAAAAATTTTTATCCGACATTAAAAAAACATAACTTTTTTCTTATGAACATAGAGTATATATACGAAAAGGTTTCAAATCCTACATTGCAAAAATAAGTGTTTTCTTGGGAACACAGAGTATATATATTAAACGGTTTCAAATCCCACATTGAAGAAATAAAATTGTTTTATAATATTTATATAGAGAATTTTTAAAAGTGTTAATAACCAATTAAAAAAATATGAAAAAAGAGGGGTATTGAAGAAAAACCATATTTGGAAAAAAAAAAACATCGGGTCTCGTCCGAGTTCGCTCGGGTCATGGGTCGACCCGCCGGGTCGACCGGGTTTTGCCAGGTTGTTGCCAGGTTTTGCAGTTATATTGGATTTCTATTGGATGTGGTCTTGCTATTTAAGCAGCCACAGTTGTTATTTAGAGGGCAATCAATTATTATTCAGAATTACAGTACTTTCTCACCAGAAGAGAAAACAATTCATTTATTCCTGTATTATCTGTGTCGTGACCTATCATTGGGGTCGGTGAGGGAAATGTAGTTGTGGAATGTGGATGCGGTTTAAAGCATGCAAGAATCCGATGGAGAGAGCGAAAGAGGAGTGCTTTGATGCTCCACTCTAGGACTAGGATTGATTTTGATGATGATCACCAGGGCTACTAGCTAATCTTAACTACAAGTTCCCCTTCTCTAACAGCTACCATCCTATATTCATAATTGCATGATTGTACTGAAACGTAAAGATGATAACTAGAGCTTGGTGAGCATCCTCATTTTAACGGGTGTCATTAAACCCGGTTTGGCTATATGGGTTCATCTAATTACTTGTTGATATGGTCCTATTCAGGTAGACTTTTAAATTAAATTAGGTAGTGGTTGACTCGGCATGATACAGTTGAACTACAACTTAGATGACTCTATTAAAATGTGGTTTGATTTTTCAATTTTTTTAAAATAAAATCTTGAAAGACTTCGTTTTGTATTGTTTATTTCACTTTTATTTTAATTGTGTTATATTATTATTTATTACTTGATTGAAATTGTCAATATATAATTAGTTAAAATATTTTACTTTTGATTTTATAATTTTACAATTCGAGTTTATATATATATATTTCGTGTCGTGCCAGAAAACAAACGTTTTTAACAACCTTAGTCACATATAACCCCTAACTGCCATCCACCACCATTGCATGGCTGACTTTGGGTCATTGGAGTCACATTTCCAACAATTATAGCATAATAAAAGATTATAATTTAACAACTCATTATATTACAAGCATTATATATAAAAAAAAAACAATGCAGTAAACCGTTACATAATTAAGAGTAATTATGCAAGATCTAATTACAAAAGGTGTCATAAAGACTAAATTTTAATTTTTATTAGACATGGACCAAAACATTTTAAAATAATGTTTTTGAAAACTACGGTTAAATGGAATTTTATCAAGACATCAATTGACAAAGTCATAGATTTACCTCTTAAAAAAATGGTTCTTTCTTTACACATGTATCCAAGGCCTTCCTAACAACATGTTATATGAAGAATGAATATCCATTACTTGCAAGGTTACTAGAAATACTTGCATGCCAATGAACAACTCTATTTCAATTGTCCCCACCACTTGTCTTGGGGAACATCATAAGCCCTAGTCGTCATAGTGCTCGACATCATATGCATTGAATCAATTGACATTTCACCCATCATATGCTTTTGGGGTGCATTTAAAGCTGAACCTTTATCCACCAATATTTTTTTAATGGTGCAATCTTTGCACCTCACAGTAATGTATAGGGTTTATTATGACCTCTGGCATCGAGCTTGTCTTCAGTGAAGTATAGGTAGTTTGTTGCTTGGATTTGTCTGACCAGATGATCCATAATCTCTTGGGCCATGTTTTAGAGGACATATGCCTCGTTCAAAACCTTTTATAGGGCATTATGGTGGGGCTCAAAACTTAGGATAAGGGACATCAAGGATATCCTGACAAGAGCTTTCTTCAATAATTCTACCATACTATACTCATTGTTCTTCATCAGCTTTAAGAATTTGCCATCTTCCTCCTCACAGACAAGTTTGTTTACTTCCACACCTTTGATGGCATCTACAACCTCTTTGTCTTTGGCCTTTCATTACCTTTATGGTTCTTCAAGTGTAAAACATCTGTCATTTCGAGTTAATCCATCAATCTCAATTTGCAACATAGGAGAAGGATCCTCAATATTAGGATGTAATATGAGGCAGTGCATTATAGTTGCTATTGTGGGTAAAGGGCTTGCTAAAACAAGCTTTGGTGGACTACTCTTAGTACGTTGGACCCTACACACTTTTTATTTCTTCCCTTAATAACTTATCATGCCTACGACATCATACTCGTCCTCCTTCTTTATTTGTAGCAGACCATGAGTCACCAATTGTATCATTTTTTGGTGAAACTCCTCACATTCCTTAATGTTCTGTCCCATCGCTTCGTGGAACCTATAAAAAACTATTCTTTCTTGAACCTGATTCATTTTTTATTGGCAAACACCCGACTTACACTAGTATGTCATATAGTTTATCCATGGTTACCCTTAACATATGCTCCTTCTTTCCTCCACACTCCACAACATTTACTGCCTCGGTATAGGGAGCAGATTGGGTAGAGAGTTGAAATTGATGTTGGATTATATCTTCAAAGGTTATTCACCCTACTTTGAATAACTGTAAGAGCTTCCTTTTGAATGCTGAGCAAGTATCAAAGTTGTGACCAGGTTTTCCGGCATGGTATTCACAGGTTAGATCTGGTTTGTACAACCTTGGAAAGGGAGGCTTAAATGGTGGAAAAGGAACAGGGGCCACATGATTTATGCTTAACAGTTTTGTGTACATCTCCCTTAGGGGCATTGGTAAAGGCAGGTGTTGTTCTTGGTTTTTTTGGTATGTTCCTTTTAGGTTGTTTTCGGTTTAGTTTTATGATGGGTTGGTGGGCTGGTTTACTAAGAAAGGCTTAGTAAAGTAGATATTGGGTATTTTAGAATATGGGGCTTAGTGGCTTTAGCTGTGATAGCTTTGGGCTTGGAAATCCTTTCTACCCTTATACCTTTCTTCTACATTGCTTATCTTAGCATCCTTTTTCCTCCTAGTAAACCTGTATTCTCTCAGCAGTTAGGTACCACTACATTTGACACTAGGCATATCTCAACTGTTATAACCAAGTCATAGACATCAAATCCCTTAACAACTCTCAATCTTCCTTCCTAGGCAGCCCACTTATCTTGTTTAGGAGGATCAAAGGATATAACCCCACTAGATTCCCACATAGTTAGATCTATTGCAGTCAGTACTTGAGCGGGCGTAATTAGGCAAGTCATCAAATGTTTGTTTTTTTTGTGGTCTAGTAGTCGAGTTACTGGTAGCAGTAGCAGACTTAGGTGCTGACTGGATGTCCCTTCCCCAAATTGTGCTCACAGGAGTTGCTTGAGTAAGCTAGTCATCAGAGCCATATTATTCTTAACATCATCTAGTTCTTTATGGTAGTGGGCCTTAAAGTGAGCTCTTTCTTTGTTTTCTATCCTTTTATAAAGCCTTGTATTGTAGACTTTAGCAAGGCCTATATTTTGAATACTTGTTATACACATTTCAAAGTTCATAAACAAAAATGCATATGGATGCATAGCATGCATGATGATGCATGTTGGAAATGATTCACTATACACTTAAGAATACCATTTGATTATCATATGAATTTTATTAAGAATTATTTGTCAATTGTGTTTATCTTGTAGACTAATTTTTTAGCTATCTTTCTCATCGTAAAATTCTAAGTTAATGTAATTATTTTAAAGATTATGCTTACCACCTTGCGTGCTAATCTCCAAGAATTATGTTCTTCACTTGTTATACGAATCAATATCACTTGAAAGTTATGTTCAACAATTATTATATTCATGAATGTCACTTTGCAAGACAATCTAATCAAAACATTTACCTATAAAAAAATATGTCAGATATTTATGTTAAGATATATATCTTATTTTATTTATTAAAGATAGATGTAAAAGCAGCTATAGACAGCAGCAAAACAGCACATAACAGACCAGCAAAAGCCAACAGAAGTTACAGTATCCAGATTCAAAGAGCATAGCAGACCAAGCTATAAAAAGTAGCAACACAAGCCAGAGAGGGAACCACACATCTACTCTAGCATACCAGAAAACCTATAAGAGGCAGAAGCTACCAGTTCTCAACATCAACGGATCATCATGAGGCCAACAGCCCCATGAACCATCCAAGACTAGAGAGGTTCCCCGAAAGACCAACAGGAAACCATCAAGTAGAGGATAGCCCAGGTGCTCTATCCCTTTCAAAAGCACTTGTATTGGCCACACCTAGTCGAGATCGATCCGGTCTCCCAAGGGAGACAGTAGTAGTATCGGTAATTGGGGCTTTGCCTTTCTGAGTACTAGGCAAAGCCAGAGGGGTGTCCTGCACCAACAGGCTCCTGCTTCGCGTCATGTATTGCCTCCTAATTGTAACAGGTCTCTTCCCTACTGTTGGAGTGATATCCTCCGGTAGTGGAGGATCATCAAGCACATGCACAATGGTAGAGGGGACAAGAGGAGCAGTATCTTGAACTTTGTCCATAACAGCTAAGGTGAGTCTGGCCTTCTTCCTGCCTCCAGTTGCTACCATACCCCTAGCCGCAGCCTCCACAATAGCACCATGGGGACTTGGAGGCTGCTCACCCTGTGCCATTTCTCTACTGCCCTGCTGGCCATCCACAGCAGCTGTCTCCACAGGAGAACCAAATCTGGAGGGATGAACAGGATTTCTATTGATCTTCACTGGGGAGTCAGTTGTCTGAGAGACTCCCCCCCTAGCAGCAGCAGTTTGAGGGCATGCTGAGATAGTATGCCCGATAAGCCGACATTGCGGCCATAACTTTGGGAGGGTCTCATAAACAACAGGCTGCGAGAGAGGGACTCCATTGGGCAAGATAATGGTGATGGAGTTGGGCAGCTCAGCTAGTAAATCTACCTCAATCAGCACTTTAGCAAATGAGAGCCTAGACATGTAATTAGTAGACGCATCACATTGCAGGGGTTTGCCAAGAACACTAGCAATCTTAGACAAACATATTAAAGACCAGCATTCAAGAGAAAGTTAGGAAACCTAACCCAAACCGGAGCTGTGGACATATCTGCGGGGTTGAAATAAAAAAACTTAGGCATGGTTTTCAAAACCAGCGACCTTCCAAACACGAAATAGGGCCCTCCACGTAGAACACCAAGCTTATCAGCTTCTGAATGGAATTTAAAGATTAACCAACCGAAATTATGGATGGATAAAGACACATTATAGTTCCAATAGCTAGTCATTAACTTTGTCAAGGCAGTATAGCCAGAGAATTTTCCAGCTACATAACCAATTAGACAGAATTTCCAAATGTCCCTATTGCAGCCAAAATCTTCCTCTAACAGAGGACATGAGGAAGCACTATTAAATATAGGAAAGTGAACCAGCGCAGGACTTGCAACAGGAGCATATTTTGAAGAAACCATAGCTCTCCAATTATCAAAGGAAGGCTGATATGTACCTGGGGGATACTAGGAGAGGAAACTGGAGGTGCTCCACTGTAAACCCCCGGTTATAATTTTTCTAGACTATTAAAATATGAGAAAATTAACCGATAGTAAAATGAGTTAAATTAAATTAAAGAAACCTAAATCAAGATAAAAATAATGAAATTAAGAAAATGAAAAGTGAATATAGTGCTAAATTGTTAGAAAGAAAAAATTGTGGGGACAAAATAAATACGTAAGACCAAGAGGGGTTAATGTTCAAATAACAAAAGGTTAGGGGTTTATGTACAAATGATAAAATGACCCCTAGTGTGAAACTTTGAAAATTTATAATTTAGATATGCAGATGACTCGGTGGAAACTCTGTAAAACCCCAACAGAAGACTTCACCATGATGAATTGAATAATGAGAAGTAAAATAGAAATGGTGGTAAATTGTAAACTCCCAATCAAATTTTATGATAGTAATAAAATTATTGATAATTCAGAACCGAGAATGGGATGAACTAGTTAAAATAAAATAAAATGGAATAGTATTGAATTATTAGAAAATAAATTTTAGAGAGAGATTTGTTTTGCATAGTATTTTAAAAGCGGATCGAGAAAAGGCATTTGGTTGAACGAAAAGATACCCAAACTTGATATAAGGGTGTTTTAGTAAATATAGATATATTTGCAATATAAATAGCAAAATTGTGCAGAAATTAACTAGGAGGGACGAATGAAAGGAAAAAAAAAAAGGAGAGGGAGAGAGAGAACCTAGAGAGCAGACATTCAAACAGCCATATCGCTATATTTCACCATTGGATTGGTCTGGTTTTTGGATATATTATGGTACTCACCACCCTCTAACATATTACCGTTGGGATCTGAATGTTCTGGTTTGGTGTGAGAGATATAGCCCTCGCAACATTTGAAGGAAATTCTGCCTGCAGGTCAGTCATTAAAATTCCTAATGCCTTTATCATCTTCATGTATATATGTAATGTGAATGTAATCTCAACAAGATACGAAGCAAGTTCTAGAGATACATATCATTGAAAGAAGGCACAATCAAAGAATATAATGTTGAAGGCTCAAAAGCTTGCGCATTGGTATAACACTATAAAGTCAACATGTCATATTCTCAAAGTCAATCCCTAAACTAGTTAAACCTTAAAACTTGCATGCACACTCCTTCATTCGATTTATATCTTCATCTATCTCAATTAATTCTCATATATAATACTCACATTCTCATAAACCAATAGGAGTTCAAAAGATCAAACATAGAAATTTGTTTTTTTTAGAACAACAAAGAAAATCAAAATAAGAAAACCAACATTCTCCCAATACCCCCACACTTAAAACGCGACATTGTCTTCAATGTTGAAATAAAAGAAAAGGAATATAGGAGAATGACAAAAATAAAGAAAAATGCGAAAAATAAAAAATAAAGGAAAAAGAAAGCAAATCTGTTTTTTTTTGTGTTGGGTTGCCTCCTAGTAAGCGCTTTTGTTTTATGTCATTGGCTACACATGTTGCATGCTCATTCTTCATAGATTGGTTCAGCTAACTCCGCAGAAGCGGTGAGTTATGTCGTCCAACCTTCATAGAAAGGTTTCAAGCGATGCCCATTGACTTTGAGTACTTTGTTGGTTTCTAAACTTGTAATTTCAACTACACTATAAGGAAAAACATTAGAAACAACAAAGGGTCCAATCCAACGAGAGCGCAACTTTCCAGGAAAAAGTTTCAAACGCAAATGATAAAGAAGGACTTTGTCTCCAACATTAAACTCTTTTCTTGTAATCATTCGGTCATAGAGACTCTTAGTCTTTTCTTTGTAAATCCTTGCATTCTCATAAGCATCATTTTGTATTTCTTCCAACGTAATTCCAATCTTTTTAGGCACCAAAAGGATAAGCGCCACCCATTCACTGTCCATGATGGGGTGAATGACTCCTACATCATGGGGAACAATTTGCAAAGCTTATAAAGCCAATGCTGATTCATGCACGTTTTGGGGAACACATATATACCTCTCCATCTCTTCTATCTTGGTAAAATCATAGCCATAACTCAAAGCTATGCTTAATCCATCCTCACTATCAAAATCACAAACTTGCTGCACACACTTATCAACTTGGTTATAACATGTGATAGAATAAACATTGCTATAAGGATATGTCATTGCATCATGAAAATTAAATTCAATTTTTTCATCTCCCACCTCCATAGACAAAGTATCCTTACCACAATCAATTTTTGTATTGGCAGTTTTCAAGAATGGTCTCCCAAACAATATAGGAGTGTTGTTTGATGAATCACAAGAATCATGTTTCATATCAAGAATATAAAAGTCGCATGGAATGACCAAACTATTAATCTTGACTAGGACATCTTCTATCAAACCAAGTGGGTAAACAAAACTACGATCCGCAAGTTGTATTACAATGCTAGTTTTATTCAAAGGATCAAGACTAAGAGAATCATAAACATGTTTAGGCATAACACTAATAGATGCACCTAAATCGCACAAGGCCCTTTTGAAACTAGCATTACCAATAACACATGGGATAGTAAACGCACCTAGGTCTTTTTCCTTCAAAGGCATATTCTTTTGAACAATAGCAGATACAACTTCACCCATACTTACCATTTCATGACCTTTTAGTTTCAAAGCTCTCTTGGTAGGACACCACTCCTTCAAGAATTTGGCATACTTGGGGATTTACTTGATAGCATCAAGCAAAGGAATGTTGAGTTCTACTTTCTTGAAAACCTCTAAAATCTCTTTTTCTTTGTCCTTTTTCTTTAACCTAGAAGAACTCACAGGAAAGGGTGGAATTGTTTTAAAACTGGAATTCATTGAGTGAGGAGTTAGCTTTGGAGTGTTGGTCGATGTTTCAGTTTGTGGAGGAGAAGGATGTTCCTTCTTTGTACTCAATTCGGTTTCTATCTCTTCTTCTTCCTTCATCTCAATTTGTTTCGACCTTTCTCTTCAAGTTCTTTCCCACTTCGCAGCATGATCACACTAACATTCTCTATTGGATTCAATGCTTGGGAGGGCAAATTTCCATTCATTTGTGTTTCCAATTTCCCCACACTTGAAGCTACTTGCCCCATTTGCTTCTCCAAGTTGTGAATACTTGACCTTGTTTCCTGTTGAAAAGACATGACATTTTATTGCAAGGTCACAGTGTTAGAAGCCAAAGTT
>Ga0307515_10022650_pt1 | contig 11058 bp, 5 predicted proteins | sample 17_EM_MG_FD_194513 | JGI IMG/M metagenome (GOLD analysis project Ga0307515, IMG submission 194513) | Populus trichocarpa ectomycorrhiza microbial communities from riparian zone in the Pacific Northwest, United States - 17_EM | ecosystem: Host-associated > Plants > Roots > Unclassified | place... | reverse complement strand
TGGGATCTACCCATAGCGTACACATATGTATTGACGATCCAAGATTCGAAAATTGTGGTGTCGGTAATAGTCACAGTGGTGACCGCATAGCACATAAAATCACACCATCACTTCTTTTATTTGTCATTGCTGTCCAATCCTTAGCGTCTAACAAAATTGTCAAGCTGAGTTAATCCATTACTCACATTTTTATTTTTATTTTTAAATTTCAATTAACCCGTCCAGTTGTTCAAGCACTGAGATTTTTTTTTCATTCACACCTAACCTTCGGTGGTTATATAAAATACATGTTGCGGGGTCCACATGTCTTTTTTGTCATTTCTCCTACTTTATCATACACAACGGCACAAGAAACTGCTAAGTTGCTACATACTAGTTTTTTTTTTATATCGTAAATAAGGAGCTCCCATGTATTTTAGTGAAAAAATAATAGTATTGTTTCTTTATTATAATTGATAATCGAAAGCAATCATTTGGAGAGCTGTCATCCATGAACCTCCACGGTACAATTGCTAGACCATTCCACTGACCAAGCCACATTGCTTGAAGCGCCAAGATGCATAGATATTCGACTTGATCTAGACTTCACTCGGTGTAAAGTTGAAGGAACGGAATGGATTGATTAATTTAAATTGATTTTGATTAATAAAAAAATTAAAATAATATTATTTTGATTTTTAAAAAAATATTAAATTGAATTTCACCATGTAGTGAGTTGATTTGTCAGGATAACCGAGGCAAACTGGGTCAAATCCAAGCTAGTTTCTTTACATTTGGACTGGGTTGAGGGCGAGTTAACCACAATCAGAATATTGCATTCCATCAATATTTAAACACTAATTTTTTCATAAAAAAATTATCGATGAAATCACAAACAGTAATTCGTCATCATAAAAATATATCATAGATGTGTGGTTAATTTGATGTTAACACTTAATATGTTCAAAATATAAAGAAAATCATGTCAAGATTTTGGTAAGGATTTAGCATATAACATGGGATAAAAAATATATATATATATATATATATATAGGGTTAACACATTTCTTGATTTATTTTGTTTGTTTTCTATAAAGGTATCATAATTTCAAATAAATATTTATTTCAAGGTTGATGCTTACTTTTGCGAGCATTTTTTTTTCATATAATAAAATAAAAATAGTTTATAATTTTTTTTATTAAGCCCAAATGGAGTTTATGAACGAGGTCGCGTGGTGATCGGGGTCGATCCAATTTGATGTCTTCTCAATATTGTTTTTTTAAATTATCATCTTGATGTTTTTTTAAAGTCAAGTCATGTTTTTACCAGTTATCTAGATTGTTTTTGAACATGTGAAGTCAATCAATTCACATTGAAAACTTCCACACAGTTTAATTAAAAACTCAAGCTAGAGAAGTAGTCGAGTATAAAAGTTTAAAGATTGAATAGCTTGGTTAAGTTTAACGACAGTGTTAAAAAAATATCAAATATCTTGCACCTTTAATAGTATTTTTTTATATTAAAAAAATTGATATAATCTCTAAGGTGGTATTTGGTTACTGTTTCAGGACAAAAAAAACAAAGATAGTAAAAATAAAAATATATTTGGTTGAAGAGACAGGTAGAGATAGAGACATAAAAATAAAAATAAATCTATCTTTGAGATATTTTTGAAGTGAAATTCTGTATTTCTAAAATAGAAGGTACATAAAGGACATGTCTCTAGAGATAATATTTATTATCTTTCATTTCTAAAATATCATTGTAAAAAACTTTCAATTCTAAAATTATCCAACTAAAACATGTAAAAATAAAAATTATTATTATCATAATTTTAAAACTTAACTCGAGAGACGATTCGGGGCAAAGCCCGGGTCACAAGTCAGGTTGGCCCGGGTCACAAGTCAGGTTGGCCCGGGTCACAAGTCAGGTTGACCCAGTTCAACATAAAAGTAAAAACGATTATTATTATAATTTTAAAACTCAATTCGGAGGTTGATCCGGTACAAGGCCCGGGTCACAAGTGAGGTTGACCATTGACCAAGATCAATATAAGAACAAAAATAATTATTATCATAGTTTTAAAAGCCGGCTCGAGGGTCGACCCAATGAAGGAGTAGGTCATGTATTTAGGAGGATTAACCCGAGTTAACCCGGGTCAACATAAAATAAAAGTAGTTATTATTATAATTTTAAAACTTGATTTGGGGGTCAACCCGGGACAAGACCTAATTCACTGTTCATGAGGGTCAACCCGAGTTAACCTATGTCAATGTAAAAATAAAAATTGTTATTATCATGATTTTAAAACTTGACTTGGGATCAGCCGGGGCAAGGCCTAGGTCACAAGTCGAAAGGGTCATCACATGTTAACTAAAGTTAACATATGGATATAAATAGTTATTATTATAGTTTTAACATATTCATGTCATGAGTCGGGAGGGTCAACTCGGTTAACCCAAAATCTTTATTATTTTTCTTCTAAAAAATCAATGAGTTTTTGATCTGTGTTTTATCCCGAGTTGACCTGAGCTTTTAAACGAGTCATTTCGAATGAATCCTTCCTCTATTTCTTCTTAAATTCAGAACATTTCATGCCCTGAACCAAACCGTCAAGTAAATCTTGATTTTATAATTCAGATTATTATAAAATTATTAATTTTAACTTTTAATATAAAAAAGTAAAAAAGTAAAATATTGAATTATTATTTTTTAAACATGTAATTTTTATAACAATACGAGTAAAATAAAAAAGTAATAAAATAAAATAAAAAAATATTTTGTCTTGTCCACCATAATCAAATAAAATATATAAATAATTATTTTGCTACTAACATAATTTTATCAAAATTTCATTTTTTATCTTTCTCTTCTTTATTTTTATTGTTTTTTTTTCTCAGAACAATAAAATAACTGATTAAGTTACAATTTACCAGCGATAACTATTTTTTTTCCTTTTTGTGTTTTTAAGAAGTAAACGCATGTCAACTCGGTACGAGGTCAGTGGATGAGGGCGACAAATTTACTTCAAAAGAAAAATAAAAACAAAACAGAAGAAAATTAAAGGAAAACGTGATTCGGGCTAGGAGATGACGTAGGAGAAGAGCGTAAATTGCGCTAGTAAACCTGAGGGCTCGACAGGGTCTTGCCGGCTGTGGTGGCCAGGCTGTTTCAGATTAAGACTATTATTATACTATTATTATGGTGTCTGCCTCTGACCAATGACCATGCACCACCGCCACTCCACGTGTCATCATCTCACATCACCTTCTCCAACTCGTGCGGTCTCTTGATCCAGTCTAGCATATATATTTACAAGAAACCCCTTCCTCAACAAACTTGTTCGAAAGATCTACGGCTCTCAAATTAGCAAATTTACCCCCCTACCCGTGTCCTTATGGCCCACTCTTGCGTGTGTCTCTTTTCGTGAATTTTTTGAATTTGAAACGAGTTCTCACGTGAATTGGATTAATGATGACAGTATCTTAGCGTTACATCATTGGAAGAACAGATCACAGCCGCAGATCAATTGAGGAAATGCAACTGCCTAGCTGGGAGCAAGCAGCGTGTGGATTGGTTTGGTTTTCAAAGTGAAAGTCTTAATTCTATATATATATAAAATTGAAGTCTTTATTATGCATATTCTGGGATGGTGATAACTTGTGTTTTTATATATTTTTTTAAAATATATTTATTTTAAAAATATCAAACTACTATTTTTTAATAATTACTGATTTAAAAAAAAAAAACAGTCCACGTTGCAATACCACTTAAATGGGACCCTTGATTAGCAGGTTTCCCACGGTAACACCGTGGAACCCATCATTACTGTTACCGTATCTGCCCGCGTAGTATATTCCACTATTATCCATATTCAAATGACCCTGTTTCTGACTGAAATTGTCGGTGGCATTAGGATAATTTAGACATTTAATTGTTACCTTAATTGTCCTCGCCTAAAACCCATGCGCTTTACATACGCAGCTGCATCTATGGCGCGTGGCTTGATCTACCTGCATTCAATAAAATCAACTGAAAACTTGATGCTTCTTTCGAGTTTTTTTTCAATGTTAGCGTTGTGGAAAAATTATTTTTTAAACTAATATAGTTAAAAAAGTAATTTTTAAAGTAATATAATAGTTAATATACGAATAAAGTATTTTATAAATATTTCTTTGCATGAACTATATTTACAAAAGCCTCCATGTAAGTAATCCGATACGGTGAGTTGGCAGAGATAATTATTTTTGGGATGAAATTACAAATATGAACTCTGGCAGACAATAAAATTGTGCAAGTGCAAGCTCAGCAGTGAGAGGCGCGTGAATGATGTATACTTTAAATCCTAATAAAAAAAGAAAAGAAAAGAACGCCACCGGCAACTGGGCTTTGATAGAACGCCTCCAGTGCTCGAATGGGACGGCCACGAATCCCCAGGAAACAACCTTCCCTTTTAATCCAGTATAATTACTATATCACATAAAACCTAACAGAATTAGATGATAAATTAAATATGGAAATCCAAAAAAAAAACAACAATTAAAAAAAGAAAGGAGGAGGAACACCAATGTCTCACTTTATGACCCCTTGCCTCATCCGCACGCGCTTGCTTGTTAGATAGTTCGTCACACATTCCCTTCCTCTTGAACTTCTCGACCTCACTCGGTCAAAGTATATTAAATTAAAGGCGAAGTTAAGAACACTTATGTACTCCTAATTTCACGTCAGCCTTGTGATAGCTTTTGTCTCTTGTCTCCGTGTAATATTTTGACGGTTGAAATGAAAAAAAGTTAAATTACTATTTTTTTTTTCCGAATTATGTCTTGGATTTTTTCAAGAAAAGCAAAAGAAAGGAATATGTGTTGATAAAAGTAATGCTAATCTATGGATTGTTTCGAGTGTACTTAGAGAAAGAAAAAGAACATGGATTGATCTCGTAAATCTGCTATTTTTATTTATTTATTTATTATTATTTCTTAAGAAACTCATGATTCCAGTTGTTGAAATATTAGAAAAAAAATCTCAAAAAAAATAATTCCATTTAATACCCAATTAAAGGTGTGGATATCTCAAGGTTGGTTTCCTTCCATATCAAAAATAACACTCGAGGTGTTTTAAAATTAATTTTTTACTGTAATTTAATTTAATTATAGTGTCTAATTAATGAATAAGTTAAGTTTATATAAAAGATAAAATTTATTTTATTTTTTTTAAAAAATAAAACCATCTCCTTATATTGACATGACAGATGCTGTGTGTGTCTATTTATGTTGCATTACAATTCATCTGTGTCTGTCTACAGTGTGCCCTCACCTACTTCCATTTCATCAAAAATTAAAAATTAATTATTTAACTAATTTTAAAGAAGAAAAACTCTAGAAAAAAGACGTGGTGAGCTGTTTACCTTCTCTTTTATAAATTCCTCCTCTGGACATCACTCCCTCTCTCTATAATTTCTCCTCCTCCTTGTATATAATCTCACTGCAAGCTGTAATTGAGTGAGAGCTTTTCTGGACTCATATCCCAAGTTCATTGTCTCTTTCCTTCTCTCACTCTCTCTATCTCGAAAACGACCCTCTCTCTTTTTTCTTTCCCTTTCTCCATCCTAACAAATAGTTATCGTATAAATTGTCTCCTCATATCACCGTAATTTAGAGACTTCTCGCTTTAGTTGCTTGCCCTTTCTCCTCCACGCGTCTCTCTTTTCACACATTCTCTCTCACACCATGTTATCAAAATTTTAGCCTTTTTTTAGCCTCAAAACAAAGAAAAAGATCGGGTTTCTAACGCATCTGTTCCTTTACATTGCGAGCCCAAATCCTTTTGTTTTATAGATCAGAAACTCAAAAGAGAAAGGCTTTAAACGACAATGGCACCCTCGTTTGACTGGTGGGCAAAGGACAGCCATAAAGGAACACCGGTGGTAGTCAAAATGGAGAACCCAAACTGGTCAATGGTGGAGCTGGAAGGTCCGTCAGAGGAAGATTTCTTGATCACTGACTCACCGAGTCGACTCGGCCGAGACAAATCACGTAACAAAAACGCTAAACAACTCACATGGGTTCTTCTCTTAAAAGCCCACAAAGCTGCCGGTTGCTTGACCTCCATCGCCACCACAATGGTCTCTCTCGGCTCCGCCATCAAGCGCCGCATCCACTCAGGCCGCACCGACACCGAAACCACAGACATCGACCGGGAGAATGAGAACCCGACTGTGAAAACAAGATTCTATACTTCCATCAAGATTTTTCTGTGGATGTCAGTTTTGCTATTAGGTTTTGAAATTGCTGCTTATTTTAAAGGGTGGCATTTTGGAGCTCCACATCTCCAATTGCAGTACTTATTAGCGACACCGTTTGGGTTTAAAGATATCTTTGATTCCTTGTATTCACGGTGGGTCTTATTTCGTGTGGAGTATCTCGCTCCTCCATTGCAATTCCTAGCCAATGCGTGTATTGTGCTCTTCCTTATCCAGAGTATTGATAGGCTTGTCCTTTGTTTGGGTTGTTTCTGGATCCGGTTTAAGAATATTAAACCAATCCCCAAACAAGACGCTGTTGCTGATCTTGAATCTGGTGAAAATGGCTTCTTTCCTATGGTTCTTGTCCAGATTCCCATGTGCAATGAGAAAGAGGTACCTTCAAATTTCAAAATTTTAGCTCTTACTTTTAGTCGGTTATTTGTGTGCGTATGTGTTTTTTGTTTTTTAATTTAAATTTGGTTTTTTTTCCCCCAAGGTTTATCAACAATCAATAGCTGCTGTGTGTAATTTAGACTGGCCAAAATCGAAGTTCTTAATACAAATTTTAGATGATTCTGATGATCCAACTACGCAATTGTTGATCAAAGAGGAAGTTCATAAATGGCAGCAAGAGGGTGCCCGCATTTTGTACAGGCATCGTGTAATTAGAGATGGGTATAAAGCTGGCAATCTTAAGTCTGCTATGAATTGTAGCTATGTCAAAGACTATGAGTATGTTGCTATTTTCGATGCCGACTTTCAGCCAACCCCTGACTTCCTCAAAAAAACAGTTCCTCACTTTAAGGTACTTAACTTCGACTCCTTATTGTTATCTTCTTTTTAATTTATTTTCATCTAATTTCAAGTAAGGGAGTTAAATTTATATGAAACTCAGTGGCAAAATTGGATAGGTAGTTAATTTAAACTTTCTATCATCTAAAGACAAAGTGCTGAAATTGATTGTGGCATTACAGGATAATGAGGAGATCGGGCTTGTTCAGGCAAGATGGTCTTTTGTGAACAAGGATGAGAACTTGTTGACTAGGTTGCAGAACATTAATTTAGCGTTTCATTTTGAAGTAGAACAGCAAGTGAATGGAACTTTCATTAACTTTTTTGGATTCAATGGAACTGCTGGTGTGTGGAGGATAAAAGCTTTGGAGGAGTCCGGTGGTTGGTTGGAGAGGACTACTGTCGAGGACATGGACATTGCTGTTCGTGCCCATCTTCATGGCTGGAAGTTCATTTTCCTCAATGATGTTGAGGTATTACAATTTTCTTTTTAGTTTATATCACCGAGTGTTTTGTCATTGATTTCAGTGAGCATCTCACTAAATCTAGTGGCAGTTAATGGTTTGTACAAGGTTTAATAGTTTTTGTTCCTTTTATGTTCAGTGTCAGTGTGAATTGCCTGAATCATATGAAGCATATAGAAAGCAACAACACAGATGGCATTCTGGACCCATGCAGCTATTTAGACTCTGCTTACCTGATATTATTCGATCCAAGGTATATACTTTTTCGAATACCTTCTGCTGTAATTACAATTTTTCCCTATTTTTTGTGCTGGTTTTATTTTGCTGCTTTTGTTATGTAATGTGTATTGGTCTTTTGCAGATTAGCATATGGAAGAAATTCAACATGATTTTTCTTTTCTTTCTGCTCAGAAAGCTGATCCTACCATTTTATTCTTTCACACTCTTCTGCATAATTCTCCCCATGACGATGTTTATACCAGAGGCTGAGCTCCCAGCATGGGTTGTGTGCTACATTCCAGCTACCATGTCATTTCTCAACATTCTCCCAGCCCCCAAATCCTTCCCTTTCATTGTCCCCTATCTTCTGTTTGAAAACACCATGTCAGTGACCAAGTTCAATGCTATGATCTCCGGGCTTTTCCAGCTTGGAAGTGCCTATGAATGGGTTGTTACTAAGAAGTCTGGCCGATCTTCTGAGGGTGATCTTGTTTCCTTGGTTCAGAAAGAAACGAAGCATCAAAGGGGTTCTTCTGAGCCAAATCTTGATGAATTGAAGGAAGAAATTATGCAACAAGATCAAAAGGCTAAGAAGAAAAGGAAGCATAATAGAATATATATGAAAGAGTTGGCTCTAGCTTTCCTTCTTTTAACAGCTTCAGCAAGGAGCCTTCTGTCTGCTCAGGGGATCCATTTCTACTTCTTGCTATTTCAAGGGATATCATTCTTGCTTGTCGGTCTAGATTTGATAGGAGAGCAGGTTCAGTGAAGGAAGCATGACAGATTTTGTGAGATATATTGCCGATATAAACATAGGCGACTTGGGTGGACAACAAGTATATGATTATCACTGAAAATAAAATTTACACGGGGAAGTTGTACTGGGCTGGGAGTGCTTCTTTTCTTGATTGCCCCCAACCCTTCAGAACCCCAATACATTGCGCACCCAATATGAGGTACAAATATTGTGTTATATGGACAGAAGAATGACTGCGGTTGGGCAAGAAAGATACAGTAGATAGTGTTTATGCTTCTTATTACATGTAAGGTTCTTTTTATTTTTTTATTTTCTCCTTTTCTGCCTCTTGTTTTGTTTTTTGTTTTTTTTATTCTTTCGTTTTTGGTTCAATTCTTTTGTAAGAGATATTGTCGGTTCAAACATCAAAGAAGAATTCTAATTACAGCTTCAAGGTTCATCACTCTTTTTTTGTATTTCTATATTCATGCCAGCTTGTTACATCTGTTTGTGGTTAATTTCTACTAATGGCCAGCTTTGACGGTAGTGAAAGCAAGTCTTGCTCGTCTGGTCTGGAGTCGCTCAGCTAAGACTAGCAGCCATTTCACTTCTCAGGACACTTGACAAATGACTTCGTGGTTATGTAAATTAGTGAGAATCTACTAATAATTCGGATTTCAAAATAACTTGAATCTGTGCTTAGAAACATTTTCAAGAATGTGCCAAATTTCCTGATGGCTCTTGTAACTGTTCCAGGTATTGTGATATTTGGCTTGAGTATTATTATTATGATTTGATTGAAAGGCTAGAGCTAGTCTTCAACTACTTTCCTCCGAAATCATCTACGAATTTATGGCTTGGCATTGTAGATTCGAAGATCATAGACAGATGCCGAGTAAGTGCAAAAAGCGTATTAAGCTAGAATTGATATGATAATTTGACGAGGTTGCTTTTCGAGCACAAAAACAAAATCGATCTGGTATCTGGGTTGCACATGGGAGTGTTGTTTTGTCTGGTTTCTCCGCCTGGCCCATCTCGAAGGTGTCTTAACCGTATTTATGATTAGGAAGCAGCTGGACCACGCCATGACATGGACTCCTTGAAATCTACTCTCCTTGGAAGCGCATTCAAAAGTCTTCCTGCAGAAAACTTTCCTTTCCGTTCTCCTCAGCCTTCCCAGCCCAGCACGCTCTTCTTTGTTTTTTGTGGGATGAATACTTCCACACCCAGTAGGACAAAAGAGATTTAGGTATGTGTGAGAGAGGGTATGTGGGAGAGATACATAGGTCCATGAGGAGTGCTGATCGTCCCAATGGCAAGGCTAGATCACAGGAAATTTGAAACAAAAATCTTCAATTTTTTTTACAGTTCATAGTCCAGGCCAAAAAAGATGAACATTGAATATTGAGTTGGGTCCACGCAGACGAGCGGTATTCAACAAGAAGGGGCGGCACATCTTTGAGTTTGACGGGCATGTGGCATCTGTTTTCTGTGGGGTTTTTTCTTCAAGACGGCATGCAAGTGTGTCAGAGGCTCTTACATATGTCACCCTTAACCTTAAGTACACTTTGTGTAATAAATCCAGCTCACCCATCTCTCACCCGAACTGCTGTTTCCTTGGTTTCCATATATCTATAAAAAATAAGGATTGAATAAAAAGGAAAATCACGCGATTAACTTTTTTCGCAGGTTGTTAACAAAAGTCCAAATCAGGTAGATAACTCTCTGCTGAATTTGTCAGCACAGAGTTTGTCTAAAATAATACCAACCATGTAACATGAGCGGTCTTCTCAGTTTTGCTCCCCTTTTTTCATGGGAAGCCCTTGCTTATATTGGGGCATTATCCTCCAACCTTATTCTGCTGGCAAAGGCTTGGTAGAAGATGTCATCACACATGGATATACACTGTCGTACAGCTATAATCTTCTCTCTTTTGGCAAAATAGAAAGGGATCATCACGGATTGGATTTTTGCTACTTGAATTCCCAACCCTTTTAGCACTGAAAGCTATTCGCACGTTGTGTAAGAGCTTAACCTCATCGATAGAACCCTAATTTAGAACTAAATCAACGTGAAATGGGCATGATAAAAGGGAAAATGGACAAGTAATGGTCCTTTTCAAGTAGGGTTTCTATTTTGAAAGAATCTTATAAATATTTTAAGCTGTCAGGCCAATTTTGCTAGCTTTATGGCTAGGGACTTCTCTTAGGGTCAGTTGCTTAAATGGGATCCGTCAATGTGTAACAAATTTAGTTTCTGATTGTAATTTAGCCCGTGATTTCTGTCTGATAATCACTTGTGGAACCAGGGACCACTGCAGATTAAATGCATATCAATATATATATTGCTTTGCTTGGCAACGCAACAAAATGTTTGACGGGACGGCTGTAGATTCTAGAAGATCATAGAATATGCATGCATATATCATAATCAATGATCGATCCCGATACGAAATTCTTCTGTTCATACCATCTGTGCATGTGATGAGGCCTGTTACGATCCCCCCCTCCCGCAATTTTATCGCTATATTTGATTGATACGGTTGAATTGTTCTTACAAAAATTATTAGTGTTTGTTTTGAGAAATATTAAAATCACTAATTCATTGCCGTATCGATTAAAATCAC
>Ga0307515_10022649_pt1 | contig 11059 bp, 8 predicted proteins | sample 17_EM_MG_FD_194513 | JGI IMG/M metagenome (GOLD analysis project Ga0307515, IMG submission 194513) | Populus trichocarpa ectomycorrhiza microbial communities from riparian zone in the Pacific Northwest, United States - 17_EM | ecosystem: Host-associated > Plants > Roots > Unclassified | place... | reverse complement strand
GAACACGGCCGCTACGACGACGCCGCCCAGACCGTCGCCGACGCGCTGCGCAACCTCCCGCCGAACGGCCGCCTGCCGCAGCTGGAGGCGACGCTGCTGCGGCACCAGGGGAACCTGTTCCTGCACACGGGCCGCCTGGACGCCGCGGTCGCGCCGCTGCACCAGGCGCGGACACTGCTGACGGGCATCGGAGCCGACCTGTGCCGGTCCTATGTGGAGATCGCGCTCGGGCAGGTGCACGAGGCGAGGCACGAGCTGGACCTGGCCAGGCGCCACTACCTTCAGGCGCTGCGGCTGGTGCACACCCGCAACGACAACCGGCTGATCGCGACGGCCCGGCTGCGGATGGGGGCGTTCCTCGCGGCCCACGGCCCGACCGAGGAGGCTCGGGAGCATCTGCTGATCGCGGCGGAGAAGTCGAGGCTGCTGGACGACACGCAGACGGCGGAGGCGCAGAGACTGCTGGAGTCGCTCGGGGCCGGGGTGCACGAGCGGACGTGAGTCCCGGCTTACGGCAGGGCCGGTGCGGGCTCGGCCTTTCGCAGCGCCGCGGTCGTGACCCGTGGCGCCAGGACGCAGGCCGCGAGGGCGAGTCCGACGGCGGCGATGACGAAGGCCTGCCGCAACCCGAGAGCGGCGCCGAGGATGCCGCCCGTCACGCCTCCGAACGGGACGACGCCGAGGACGACGAGGCGGTAGGCGGCGGTCACGCGGCCGAGGAGCGCGTCGGGGACGGTCGCCTGGCGCAGCGTCGAGACCACGATCTGGTTGCAGGCGGTGGCCACGGCGGCGATGAACATGCCCGCGAGCGCCAGGACGACGCTGCCGCTGAACCCGAGGACGGCGTAGCTCGCGGCCGGGGCGAGGGCGGCCGCCCATGTCACCGGTCCTCCGCCGATGAGCGGGATGGCCTTCTCCGCGATGAGGGAGCCGAGGATCGCCCCGGCGGCCGGGACGGCGATGAAGAGGCCGTACATCGCCTCGGGAACCCCGAGCGGACCGGTGGCGAGCAGGACGAGGATCGCCCCGGTCGCGGTCCCGAAGAAGTTGATGGCGGCGGAGATGAACGCGACACGGCGGAGCAGGCCGTTGCTCCAGAAGTGGGTCCAGCCGGCCAAGATGTCGGCGAGGACGGAACTCGGTGTCTTGTGATCGGAGTCCTCTTCCCGCGCGGTGGGCAGCAGCTGCGGGAGCAGGAGTGCGGCGAGGCCGGCGACGGCGAAGAGTCCGGCGCCGGTGGAGAAGGCCAGCGTCGCGGCGATCGCCGTCAGGAACGAGCCCACCGGCGGTCCGACGAAGGTGTTGACCACCGACTGGGTCGCGAAGAGTCTGCCGTTGGCGCGTTCGAGGCTCGCGCGGGGCACGAGGCGCGGCGGGACGGTGAGGGCGGCGTTGTCGACGAGGGTCTCGGCGGTCCCGGCGACGAAGACCGCCGCGTAGAGGAGCCAGATGCTCTGCCATCCGAGTGCGACGGAGGTCGCGAGGAGCGCGAACCCGATGGCGCGAAGGACGTTTCCGGCCACGAGGATGCGCCGTCGGTCCAGGCGGTCGGTGAGGGCGCCCGCGGGGAGGGTGAACAGCAGCCAGGGCAGGAACTGCACGACCGTCATGCCGGCGACGGCGAGGGGGTCGCGGTTCAGCGAGGCCATCAGAAGCGGGGCGGCCGCGGCCAGGATTCCGTCGGCGGTGTTGGACGTCGCCTGGGACGCCCACAGCGCGGCGAACCCGGAGGGCTTCCCCATGACCTAACTCCTCACATCCATGTTGACCATTAGGCTCGGTAGGCTAACATGTAAACGTGTCGATGGGAGTTAGCAAGGTGCCCCTGCCCGATGTGGCGGTCTCGCGGATCGGCGGCGACGTCGCCGTCGACTTCTTCAACACGGTCGACTGGCGGTTCGACCCGTCGCGGCGAAACGAGCGGCTGCCGGACTACGCCCACCTGCTCGCATGGCTGAGGGAGTCCGGGATTCCTCCCGCCGACGACCTCGCCAGGCAGGCGGGCGAGCGGCCCGATCTCGCCGCCGCCGAACACGCACTCGTGATCGGGATGCGGGACGACACCTACGACGCCCTCAACGGCGGTGGGCACCCCACCGCACTCCAGCTCCACCTGCCCGCGGCCTACGCCGCGAGCCGCCTCGACCGGGAGCCCGGCGGAGCGTGGCGATGGGTTCCGGCGTCCCTCGACCTGGCCACCCCGCGCCACCTGCTCGCCCTGGAGTTCGCGCGGCTGCTGACCTCTGACGCGATCGCGCGCTTCCACCGCTGCGAGGACCGGCACTGCGGGTGGGTCTTTCTCGACACCTCCCGGCAGCGCAACAGGCGCTGGTGCAGCGCCGCCGACTGCGGGAACCGCAACCGGGTGCGCGCGCACTACGAACGGTCCAAGACCGGCTGACGGTCGCACCGGCCCGACCGTGTCGGCCCTCGCGATTCCACCGCATCGGCCCACGGACGCGTCTAATGTCCGTTTCATGAGAATGGTCGACCTCGACGGGCCCGGGCCGCTGCTCGACGCCGTCCACCGCGACGTCCTCGTGCCGAGTTTCCCGCCCGCGGAACTGGGGTCGGCCGAAGAGCTCACCGCCGACGTGGCCGACGGGAGCACGGTCGTGTCGGCGGTGCTCGACGCGGACAAGACGCCCGTCGCCGCCGCCGTCGGGCACTGGTCGGCGCGGGCGCGCGTGCAGCTGCTGAACCACCTGGCGGTGCTGCCGTCGCAACGAGGAACCGGGGTCGGGCGGCAGCTGCTGCGGCACGTCCTGGAGGAGTGGCGGATGGCCCACCGCCCCTGCGCGATCCTCGCCGAGGTCGAGCATCCGGGGGCGCACGCCGGGAGCGAGGAGCACGGCGACCCGACCGCACGCCTGCGCTTCTACGGGCGCTTCGGCGCGGTCGCGCTCGACCTGCCGTACTTCCAGCCCGCGCTCACGCCCGAGGCGGGGCGCATGTACGGCATGGCACTGCTCGTCCTGCACCTCGACCCGGAACTCGCGGGCCCGGAGCCGGGCACGGTCTCGTCGCACCCGCTGCGCATGTTCATGCTGGAGTACCTCGCCGGGACCGAGGGCTCACGGCAGGACACCGACGACGCGACAAAGGCGCTCTTCGCGGCCATCGACCGGCCGGGCGGCGTGCACACGCTGCCCCTGGAGGACCCGGCCCGGTTCCCGATGTCGCGGCCCGTCTAGGCCGCGGGCGACGTCCCGTAGCGCTTCTCGGCTCTCGCCTTCGCCTTGGCCGCCATCTCCTCGCGCGACACAGGTGGCGCCGGAGTGACCAGTGCGGCCAGCAGCACCTCGGTCGCTTCCCCGACCGCGGCGACGGCGGCCTCGAAGGCCTCCTGGTTGGCCACCGACGGCTTCGTCGACCCGCTCACCTTGCGCACGTATTGCAGTGCGGCGTCGCGGACCTCCTCGCTGTTCACCGGTGGGTCGATGTTGTAAAGGCGGTGGATGTTGCGGCACATGCCCCCACCGTACGACCCGGGTGCGACAGTCCGGAGCGGTGCGTGTGAAACGCACCGCCCCGGAGGAACGTACGGCTAGTGGAGAGCCACCTCGACCACGCGCGCCACGTCCGTCTCATTGTTGGAGGGGTCGAACACCACCAGGCGGACCTGGTCGACCGGTGTGGTCACGTTCGTGGTCAGCGAGACCAGTCCCTTGGTGTTGTCGTTGACGTCGGGAAGGTTGACCCAGGCGCCGTTGGTGCGCACCTGTACACGGAAGTCCACCAGGACGGTGTTGCCGCCTCCGCCGCTGTAGCCCGAGTAGACGTCCACGCTCTTGATGGTCTTGGCCGCCGGGAGCGTCACCGTCAGCGTCGGCTGGGTGTCACCGACCGCCGACAGCCAGCGGCCCGCGTCGGAGCAGTCGCCGTCGACGGCCTTCGCGCCCGGATAGTCACCGCCGGCGTAGCTGGAGGAGACGGTCACCGTCGCCCCGACGCCCAGGTGGTTCATGCACGGCGACGAGTAGGGCTGGCCCGCGAGCCACGCCTTCAGGAAGGCGCCCTGGTACTCCCCGCCGAGCAGGTTCCAGTTGTAGTCGAACATCTGGGGCTTCCAGAAGTTGTCGAAGATCCAGCCCGTCCAGCTGATGTGCGGGCGCGCGTCGAGATACGCCCGCAGCGGGATGCCCCACCCGGAGGTCGTCCCCTGCGTGACCACCGGGTCGGAGAACTCGCCGGGCGGGTTCCAGCCGAACTCGGTGAGCACGATCGGGATGCTCTGGGCGGCGGTGCCGAACTTCGGGTCGAGCACCGACGCGACCGCCTGCCCCTGGTTGGGGTACAGGTGGTAGACGTAGGCGATGTTCCCGCCGGCGATCGGATCGGTGACGGCGCCGTTGACCCGGGTGCTCCACTGCGGGTTGCCCATGAGGATCAGGGTGTTCGGCGCCTTGGTGCGGATCGAGTCGACGACCGGCTGGATGTAGGACTTCCAGCTCGACCAGCTGTCGGGCGAGATCGGCTCGTTGAAGACCTCGAAGATCACGTTCGGGACGGCGCCGTAGCGGGGCGCGGCGAAGTCCCAGAACTGCTTCACCGAGGACTGCGAGACGCCGCCGGTGCCGTAGTTGGCGACGTGGTGCAGGTCGACGATGATGTAGATGCCGAGGTCGACGGCCTGCTGGACGTACGGGTCGATGTACTCCTGGGCGTAGCCCTCCAGGTCCCCGTAGGTCACCTCGGTGACCGGCAGGCGGACCACGTCGGAGTTCCAGCCGTCGCTCACGGTCATGCCGATGAGCTCGCTGATCGGCTTGGCGTTGCAGTACTGGCACAGGTCGTTCTGCTCCGGCGCCAGCACCGAGACCCCGCGCAGGGTGATCGGCGTGCCGCTTGCGGTGATCTTGTTGCCGACGGTCTTCAGCGGGCCCTTGAAGTGCGCGGCCGTGGTCGCCGGAGGCGTCGGTTCCGCGGGGGTCTCCCCCGCGATCGCGTTGGTGGTCAGCAGGCCCGTGGCGAGCACGAGGCCCGTGGCGAGGACGAGGATCGGTCGGGTTAAGCCGCTCTTGAACATGGGGTTCTCCTTGTGTCGGCCGCCGAGGCGGCCGGTTTGCCGGGTAAGCCGTGGGGGATACGGCTCGTGCGTCCTCCTCTCGCGGACTCAGCCGACGCGTACCGGGACGCTGTGGAGCGTCTCGTCGACACTGAATCCGATGTGGACGGTGAAGGTCCCGGGCTCGGTGCGCCAGCCCTCGTCCCAGTGCGCGAAGGCCCTGGGCGCGACGGTGGCGGTCACCTCCCGCTCCTCTCCCGCGCCGGCGCGCACGACGGCCCAGCCGGCGAGCCATCGCACGGGCCGGTCGACGGCGCTGTCGGCACGGGAGAGGTAGATCTGGACGACCTGCTTGCCGGGCCGGTCGCCGGTGTTGCGGAGCCGCAGGCCGATGTGGAGGCCGTCGGCATCGGCCCGGGCCGGGATCTTCGCCTCGGCGAGCCTCCAGGAGGTGTAGCCGAGGCCGTGCCCGAAGGGGTAGGCGGGCACGGCCCCGGCGCGCGGCCAGCCGCGGTGTCCGATGTGGACGCCCTCGTCGTAGGCGAGGGTCCCGTCGACCGGGGTCGTGGAGGCGATCGGGCCCTCGTCCTCGCTCGCCGGCCAGGTCGTGGGCAGGCGCCCGCCGGGCTCGGCGCGGCCGAGCAGGATGTCGGCGAGCGCGTTGCCGTACTCCTGCCCGCCGAACCAGGTGAGCAGGACGGCGGCGACGTCGTCGCGCCAGGGCATGGTGACCGGTCCGCCCGAGTTGACGACGACCACGGTGCGGGGGTTGGCGGCGGCAACGGCGCGGACGAGGTCGTCCTGGTGGCCGGGGAGGGCGAGGGTGGCGCGGTCGGCTGCCTCGCGTTCGAGGCGGGCGCTGGTGCCGACGACGACCACCGCGACGTCGGCGGCGCGGGCCGCGGCGACGGCGCGGGCGATCTCCACGCCCGGTTCCTCACCGGCCAGGTCGCGGCCGAAGCTGACGGTCACGCCCTCGCCGGGGCGGCGGCCGGGCGGGATGTCGTACTCGACGACGATGTCGGCCTCGACGCCCGCGGTCAGGTCGACGGGCACCGAGGTCTGCGGGGGCGCGACGAGCCCGCCGGCGAAGGACTCGCCTGCGGTGTCGTGGGTGGCGTCGAGGATCTCGGCGCCGTCGAGGAGGATCCGGACGTGGCCGCCGCAGGCGGCGCCGAGGCGGATCGGGCCGGACTCGGCGGGCCGGTAGCGGGTGTGGAGGCGCAGGGAGGCGGCGTCGCCGAGCGGGACCGAGCCGAGGCGGGCGAGGTCGGTGGTGCGGCGGTTCTCACTGAGGAGTTCCCGGCCGTCGGCGGAGGTGAAGACCGCGCGGACGCCCGGCTCGCCGGAGAGCGGGTCGGTCAGGTCGGCGAGCGGGAACGGGACGACGCCTTCCTGGACGAGTGCGCCCAGGTGCCAGGTGATCGCGGCGTCCGGGAGGGCCGCGCGCAGGCCGTCGAGCGGGGACACGGCGTAGGGCGGGGTGACCTCGGCGCTGCCGCCGCCCTGGGTGCGGGCGACGAAGGCGTTGTGTCCGATGACCGCGACCGAGGCGGGTGCGGCCGGCCAGGGCAGCTCGCCGTCGTTGCGGACGAGGACCGTCCCGTCGACGGCGACCTCGCGGGCGAGCGCCGGTCCGTCCACAGGGGACACCGGGAGGCGCTCGAAGCCGTCGAGCGCGCCGACCCGGGACGCCAGGCGCAGCAGGCGGAGCACCTTCTCGTCGATGGCGGCTTCGGCGACCCGCCCGTCCCGCACGGCCGCGAGGAGCTTGTCGCCCCACGGTCCGTCCGGTCCGGGCATGCAGAGGTCCTGGCGGGCCGAGGCGCTGGGCTCGGTGGTGCGCACCGCCCACCAGTCGGAGACGACGACGCCGTCGAAGCCCCATTCGCCGCAGAGCGGTTCGGCGAGGAGGTCGTTCTCCGACATCGTGGTCCCGCCGACGGAGTTGTAGGCCGACATAACGACCCATGCGCGGGCCTCGACGACCGCCTCTTCGAAGGCGGCGAGGTAGAGCTCGCGCAGCGCCCGGTCGGACACGGCGACGTCGGCGGTGAAGCGCTCGGTCTCGAAGTCGTTGCCCACGTAGTGCTTCGGCGTGGCCGCGACACCGTTCTCCTGGACCCCGCGCACGTAGGACGCGGCCAGCCGGGCGGTGAGCAGCGGGTCCTCGGAGTAGGCCTCGAAGTGGCGCCCGCCGTAGGGGCTGCGGTGCAGGTTGATGGTCGGCCCGAGGACGACGTGGGCGTTCTTGCGGCGGGCCTCGGCGGCGAGCGCGGCGCCGTAGCGGTGCGCCACCGTGGTGTCCCAGGTGGAGCCGAGCGCGGTCGCGGAGGGCAGGTTGAGGGCGGGGTCGCGCTCGTCCCAGCTCTCGCCGCGGATGCCCGAGGGTCCGTCGGTGAGGACCATCCGGCGGAGTCCGACGTCGGGTTCGGCGTGGGTCGCCCACTCGTCGGCGCCGGTGAGCAGGCGGATCTTGGCGGGCAGGTCGAGCGTTGCCACGAGGGTGTTCAGGTCGGTCACGGTGTCTCCTCAGCCGCGGTGGGTGCGGACGGATTCGGGCCAGGCGAGGGTGACGCCGAGCTCGGCGGTGAGCAGGCGCCGGTAGTCGGCGAGGTGGGTCTGGTCGGCGCGGACCTTGTGCGGGGTGACCCCGCCGGTCAGGCAGTAGGCGGCGAGCGCGCCGACCGCTTCGCCGATGCTCCACTCGACGGGGTGGAGGCGGTAGCAGCCGTTGGTGATGTGGGTGGTGCCGATGTTCTTGTTGGCCGGGAGGAGGTTCTCCACGCGGACGGGGATCAGGGCGCCAAGGGGGATCTGGAACGGGTAGGACTCGATGTCCACGTAGGTGCGGCCGGAGGTGCTGGGGTGCAGGTCGATGCGGTAGTGGCCGATGCCGACCGAGTCGTGGAAGATCGCGCTGCCGTTGTCGCCGGTGCGGGCCTGCACGCCGACGTGCTGCTCGACGACGGTGAACTCGGCCTTGATCCGGCGCGACTCGCGGATGTAGGCGGCCTTGGCGAGGCCGTCCTCGGTGCCCATCACGTCGGGGCGCAGGCGCAGCCCCGGGTAGCCGGTGCCGCCGTCGTAGCGGGGGGCCTCGGTCTGCATCCAGTAGAGGAAGGACAGCGACAGCTCGCGGGAGGCGTCGAGCGCGGCTTGGCGGGCGGTCTCGTCGACGCCGAGGAGGGGCGCCTCCCAGTAGTCGATCTGGGGCCAGTTCACCATCGTGATGTCGGAGGCGAAGGCCCCCTCGGTGTACTGGCGGCGGGCGAGGACGCGCCGGTAGTGCCAGAGGTCGTGGACGAAGGGCTCGTCGGAGTCGCCGGCGAAGATGGGGCGGGTGCGGCGGGCCAGGCCGATGGGCTCGATGTCGTCCCAGGACAGCTGCGGGCCGGGCCAGAAGGGGTCGTGGTGGTCGCGCCAATGCGCGTAGCGGGCGGGCTTGTCGACGGTGTGGTCCTCGCCGGGGAGGTGGTCGAGGGCGAAGCACCAGGAGACGGCCTGCTGGTCGGTCGGGTCGGCGGTCTCGGGGGCGTGGAGCTCGCCGGTCTCGTCGCGGCCCTCGGCGCCGTAGACGTGCTCGACGCCGGCGAGTTCGAGGAGGTCGCCGAGCTCTGTGGCGTCGACGACGTAGGAGGCCGCGACGGTCAGTTCGCTGCCGGAGCGCAGGTCCCGCAGGGTCACGGCGGCGACCTCGTCGCCGTTGGTGTGCGCGGCGACCGGCTCGTGTCCCTTGAGGACGGTCAGCTTTCCGGAGGCGGTCAAGGGTGCGAGGAGTTCGTCGATGACGACGGCGGCGACACGGGGTTCGTGGCACAGGCGGCTGACGAAGCCGCCGCCGGGGTTGAGCAGCGGGTCCTCGGCGAACTTCGGGAGTAAGGGGTAGTTGTCCCGGTAGTGCGCCCGGATCCGCGTCCGCAGGTCGGCGTAGCTCGGCGAGGTGTCGCCGCCCTCGATCCAGTGGTTCTCGTCGGGTGGTACGGCCTGGCTGGACAGCTGCCCGCCGAGCCAGTCGGTGGGCTCGGTCAGCACGGTCTTCCAGCCGAGCCGGGCGGCGGTGAGGGCCGCGGCGACGCCGCCGAGTCCACCGCCGACGATGAGGATGTCGCTGCGTAGTTCCACGTGGCCGGGCCTTTCGTCGGGTGAGGTCAGGTCAGTGCGGGTGCGTCGGCGATGGTCTCGCCGGTGAGGACGGCGCACGGGACGAGCAGGCTCGCCACGCGCTCCTCGTGGTTGACGATCATCGAGATGAGCCGGTCGACGGCGAGCCGGCCGATCTCCTGGCGCGGGATCTGGAGGCAGTCCCAGCGGACCGGGTCGCGCGGGTCGGTGGCCTCAAGGACCGCGACCGACACGTCCTGCGGGACGCGCAGGCCGCGTTCGGCGAGCCCGTCGCGGAGGGTGTGGGCGAGGCGGACGCTCTCGGCGACGACGGCCGTCTCGTCCCCGGAGGCGAGTTCGTCGAGCCAGGCGGAGGTGAGGCCGGGTTCGCCGCGGTGGCCGGGTGAGCGGTCGCGCAGGCCGCGGGCCGTGACGGCGTCGCGGTAGCCGGATCGGCGGTCGTCGTAGGGTTCGAGCTCCAGGTCCTCGCGCAGGTAGGCGAAGTTCCGGTGGCCGCGGGCGGCCAGTCCCTCCACTATGGACGCCGCGGCGGCCCGGTAGTCGGGGACGATGCACGGGATCTCGGCACCCGGCACCTCACGGCGTCCGATGTGGACGAAGGGGTAGCCCTCGGCGGCGAGCCGGGCCAGTTCGGCGCGGTCGGTGGACACGCCCAGCAGGACGCTGCCGTCGGCGAGGTTGAGGCGGTTGGTGCCGTCGCGGTAGACGCGGCGGCGGCCGTCACCGCCGGCGCCGGTCGAGGTGAACAGGACCAGGTCGTAGCCGGTCTCCTCGGCGCGTTCCTCGATGCCGAGCAGGAACTCGAAGTAGAAGTCCTCGCGGGCGTGCGGGAAGACCGACTCGAATGTGTGCACGCCGAGGAGGTTGTTGAGCTTGCGGCGGAGGTTGCGCGCGGCGGGATTCGGCACGTACCCGAGTTCTTTGACGGCGGCGAGGATCCGGCGCCGGGTCTCCTCTGGGATGCGCCCGGCCTCCTCGTCGCCGTTGACGACGCGGGAGACGGCCGACTGGGAAACCCCGGCGACCCGCGCGACGTCGGACTGGCGGGGCGCCCGGCGGCGCTTCGGGGCCGGTTCGGTCGTGGTCACGAGGACGCCTCCGCCAGCTCGCCCGCACGGCCTTCCTGGTGCAGCCAGCAGTGCGCCCACTGCCCGTTGGGCAGCTCGGTCCTCGGGGGCGCCTCGATCGCGCAGCGCTCCATCGCGAGCGGGCAGCGCGGGTGGAAGCGGCAGCCCGAGGGCGGGTCGATGAGGCTCGGGGGTTCCCCGAGGTCGCGATCGGAGTCGAAGAGTCCGCCTTCGCCGGTGCGCTCGGCGGGCAGGGCCCGGTCGGGATCGGGCGAGGACTCGATGAGCAGCCGCGTGTAGGGGTGCTGGGGGCGGGCGATGACGTCCTCTTTCGGGCCGCCCTCGATCATGCGGCCGGCGTACATGACGATGATGTCGTCGCAGAGGTAGCGGGCCCCCGCGATGTCGTGGGTGATGTACAGCAGGGACAGTCCCTCGTCGCTTCGCAGGCGCTGCAACAGGTTCAGCATCTCCAGCCGGATCGACACGTCCAGCATGGAGATCGGCTCGTCGCCGAGCAGCACGCGCGGCTCGACGGCCAGCGCGCGGGCGATGACCACGCGCTGGCGCTGCCCGCCGGACAGCTCGTGCGGGAACTTGTCGATGAAGCGCTCGGCGGGCGTCAGGCTCACCCGTTCGAGCAGGTCGAGGCAGCGGCGCTCGACCTCGGCCTTGTCGCGCAGCCCGTGGTGGATGCGCAGCGGCCGGGCGAGGTTGTGGCGGACGCGGTGCAGCGGGTTCAGCGAGCCGAACGGGTCCTGGAAGATCAGCTGGACGTCCGAGAAGTACTTCCGGTCGGCTTTCCTTCCCTTGTCCCGCACGGTTTCCCCGCGCAGCCGGATCTCGCCGGAGGTCGGCC
>Ga0307515_10022648_pt1 | contig 11059 bp, 9 predicted proteins | sample 17_EM_MG_FD_194513 | JGI IMG/M metagenome (GOLD analysis project Ga0307515, IMG submission 194513) | Populus trichocarpa ectomycorrhiza microbial communities from riparian zone in the Pacific Northwest, United States - 17_EM | ecosystem: Host-associated > Plants > Roots > Unclassified | place... | reverse complement strand
TAGAATTTATTATTAAGTGGTTGTTGAGATATTAAGGTATAAATTTGGTGAGTTTTGAGGTGGGCCACTAGCCCGCGTGGGCCACTAGCCCGCCGACTACGTTAGCAATTAAAATTCTCTTAATTCTAATAATAAGCGATAAGCCAGAAAAAGTTTTTTTAGGAGGACGTTGTATGGTATTATAGGAGAAAATGCAGATAGATTCTAAAACTCTTAAGAAAACAGAGTGTTTAAAGAATTGGCATTAGAGAAGAACTATAAGAGAAATAGGTAATTTTTCTCTAAGTATTTAGCTATATAGTTAGGGGGGAAAGGTACCGTAATATCCGCAATATACGCAATATCTGCTAAATTCTGCTAAGTCTACTAAATTCTGCCGAATTCTGCCAGGAGTCTTACTAGTTGGGGTAGAAAAGCTCCGCATGGGCACTTTTATCCTTATTAATTGCGATATTTTATGCATTTTCTATTGGATAAAGGATATTTTATGCTCGCTTATTCGCATTATCTAAAACAACCCTGGCTTCTACTATTGCTTATCCATATCTATACTTACTATTATAGTATTATATTTAGCTTACTCTAGAATAGAATAACATCTATTAGTTTAACTAGCTCTATACTCCAATAAAGTTATTCTTATTATAAAATTAATTAATCTAAAGGCGGATAATATAAAGAAGGCGCTTAAGCTTAAGCTATAGGGTTGGGGTAATATTTGTTATAACGCCTTAATAAAGAAACCAAAGTATATAAAGAGACCTACGTATTAATACAGCTTTAGAGTAAGAATCTGTAGCCAAAGGAAAGTAGCGGTAGTAGCGGAGGTTACTCTGGCGGAGTAAAGTAAGCTAGTTAGGCTAGATTCTGATAATAAGAATAATAGCGACGACGACGCGTATACTACCTTTAAGGATATTAAGGCGATTAAGGTAGAAGATAAGGGAGATTCTATATTAGACTAAGCGGTCTTAAATATTCCTCTCTTACCTAAACACTTTCCCGTTACTAAGACTTACTATTTATGGTATATATTTAATCTAGAGCTGCATTAGAGTCATAGAGCTCCACCAGCTTTTTGGCGTATGGAGTGGATTTGGGGGTTAAATCCACTCCAACCCAACCCAATCCAACAAGATCACTGGTCTGGATATATTGTTAAAATCAATTATAGAGGAAATCAAATATGATATCATATAGGGCTTTCTCATCACATAAATATCGTTTTCAGATTCTTCTAGCTTCCTGTTAAAAATAAAGACGGTTCTAACAGCTAGGTATCTATCTAAACAACCTGTCTAAGTACAGACGACAACGCTGAAGAGTCCATTCCAATGACAAGCCTATTGAGAAGAATAAGGGAGAAGTTAGCGTTTTTAAACTCACAAATCGCCCTAAATCACACAATACCAAAAATAAATGGCAACATACATGGCCCTCAACTGCACACGGTGGGCCTCTAGGTACATCTATCCCTCCTGTACCACAATTAAGCTGCAACCCAGCTAAATCTGCCGGCTCGTCAATGGTACAGATATTTGTTGCAACGTCACACGTTCCATTGGCCTGTGTGGATTGGCGGGGAAGGATTGGATTCGGGGCGGCACATACACCCAAGAATGGGAGGAAGAACGTTGCCGTGATAACGGAAGCGGCGCGCATAATGCCCCTCGTGGTTGGAATATTTTGAGTCTTTGTAATGGTTGGGTGGTGCCGCGATGTGAGAGTGAAAATAGGATTGCACGTGGTAGATAATTAACTGAGGAAATGGCCAGTATAAAATATAGTTCGGATGGACTGGACCTCTAGACTTAACGCATCAGATACAGAGAAAATAAGCACTAGAAAGCACTGGCGCTGTAAGCTTGTCGCTTGCTGCTTACAGTTCTTCCCAAAAGCGCCCACGTCCACTATGTGGGTCCAAAAGTATTGAGTGGTCATATCCCGGACCTTTAATAGGGAGGTATCTAACGCAGAATGACAACAAGAGCAGCGTTATTCTGACAGGGCTGCTTATATACATATCACTTGAAGTTGACTCATCATTCTGATTAGTTAGCAGTAACCTAAGTTCATAAAATCTTGCTTCGCCTAATAGCCGTTCTCTAGCTTACGTGAGGTCAAGACTTTTTATAGCCAAAATCCGTAAACATATCCGGTTGTGTATGTTTTCGTGTTAGTTATGCGTACTTTAGAGAGATCTTTCCCACTATTTGCATTATGCCCGTACAAATGGCGTCCAACAGCCCGGTAAAGCCTATAAAAAGTTATAGTAGAGTCTTAAGGAAACCTTCACTTACTTAAGAAAACTATACAGACGCCTTTGCGCGTTTGTTGCGAAGTTCTTTGAGAACTTATCCAAAATAGATACAGCTTTGAAATAGCATAAGCAAAGCATTAATGGCGTGTTGAAAGCCAAATACTGGGCAGAATGCTGGAAAAAACCAGTTGCAGACTGAAAGACTTTGATAGTCTCGCTATGGATATACATGTAGAGCCGAAGGAGCCACTGCCCTGAGTAAGCAAACCAATTAAGGATGATCCTCTGAAACACGTGGGCCTGTAGAGAGTTACTCTGACACACCTTCTATAATCATACAGGAATCTGCCACAGGTCAAAGAGACATGAAATACAATATTTACAATAAAGAGTGGAGAGTCGCCAAATTGACCTGGCCTGACCATCCTGCCGCAAGCAATTCTAATACGAACGTGGTGCTCTTTTCCAATTGAAGATGAACGGAGGCCAAAAATGCTCATAAGTACCCCAACGCCCTGCTAATGCTGTTTAAAAATCGAAAATGCTAGAAGGGAACACCAAGGACATTGATAGGCTCGGGGTTGATCCGTACAGCACGGATGACGGTCGGGAGCAGCGGGTTGCTGGAGAGGATCCGATGCGTCACGATTGTTGTCCCGGCTACCTGTCTTTATACACTTTGGGTTTCCAGCCTTCGTTCAATTCCTGTTCTCTTGATACTGCCTCTTCCGCAGTTTGCACCTCCATCTCTATCCGCTCCCTTGCTCTTAAAATCTTGCTCTGCAGATAGAAGCTCCCGCCCTTCTTAGGATCGTTTAGATCGAACAATCTCTTAAACCTCTCTGTTACGGCTTCCATATCTGCTTGACCTCCTTTTGGTGGCGACACATTCAGTATCTTGCACGCTTCATCTAGTGTCAAGCCGGAAGAGGCGAATGTCTTGCTGGCGCCAGGGTTCTTTGCAGCGGCGGCGGCATATTTCTGGGACGCGGCAGCTTGCCGATAGGACTCAGCAAAGGCGCGGCCGAGGATGCGGGTACCGGTAAGGACGACTTGTGTTATTATGCGATGGGCCTGGGAGAAGTTAGACGAGGTCTTGAATAGAGTCGCCCTCTCTTGCAAAATGAAATACCTACCATTGCGCCGAGGAAAATTAGAAAGAGGTGACAGCGGATATGAAGCCGTCACTAGGGGGAGAAGTGAAGTTCACGAGAGGAGCAATAGGTGAGTTTTCGTAGATGGCGATGAAGGGACCTCAAAATTTCATGGAGGCGGTTTGGGGGAGCGGGAGCTATCACGTGAGACCAGATGATTCCCGCCAGCCTCTCACAGGCAGCCTTGCACACCGCCGACAAAGGCCAATAATGGATAGCAGTGTGACGGCGCATGCGCTGGCCTCTCATCGTTTAAGGTCAAGTCAGAGGTGCAGTTTTGGCTATACACAGTCAAACCCACCTGACAATAATGCATCTGAAAAAAGGCCTCGTCGTGGTTGAAATTTCTTAATCCTTGAGAAGCCCGGGCACTTTCACATGGGCGGACAACCCTCCAGACGTCTCACCCAAGGCCGAATCTTCCAAAACCGTTTCCGATTTATACCTTGACATTTACCCTTCTGTCTCGCGGAACGGCCAGCGGAGGGTCTCAACTGGGAGTCGTAGCTTCAGTGCAGTTGCGTGCACTCTCCGCAGATTTCAGCTAGAAAGCCAGATGCTCTTCCGCCTGGCGATGACGCAGTAAACGGATCTATGCATGGCAGCACTTGGCAAGCAATCATGTCCACAACCATGGAGAGCGCATTCCCTAACATTCTCTAGATACTCCTTGGATCAGTCATATGTCCACCCCTGCGCGCTCTGCTCACGATGGATCTCCAAAGTCGAATGGAGATCCCAACCCTCCGACCTTCGCTGCCTTCTCGCCGGCTACCCTAGGACACTCCGCTCCCCACTCACAGCTCCGCTCTACTATACTCGTGCACCAGAAGTCGCCTTTACTCGTCGCGACGCCTCCACAGATCACCCGAGTACTTGCGTACTCCCACCCTTTTCTCCTACCGTTGAACAAAACGGTTGGATTACTCACTTGGACGACTGGTGATCCTTGGGAAAGCTTCTTGCTTCTTGCTGGCTTCTGGGCGGTCACATTCTACGGAGATGCTGTGATGCGATGGGCTGGGCCGATAGTGGTGGTGCTGGGCCTTATTCTAGGGATGTACTCCCGGAGATACTCACCGCTTTCCTCGACTGGCTGGACTGGAGAGAAAGGTCAGAAAGGACACAAAAGAGCCGTATCGGAAGGAAGCACGAGGCATCACAAAAGCTTGGATGAGATTGTAGATACTTTGAAATTGTTCACCTCGAGATGCAACATCTTGTTGGATCCACTTCTGCGATTGACGGATTTCCTCTCGACGCAAAGAACTGCGACATCAGCAAGTACAAGACCAGCTCTTACAACGCTGTTCATAAGGATATTACTGATCACTCCGGTATGGGTTATTCTTACTCTCCCGCCGCTATACATTATCACTACAAGGAGGGTCATCCTTACAGTTGGAACTTTAGTCCTCAGCTGGCATTCACGGCCGGCTAGGGTCTCACGAACCATTCTATGGCGCTCAAGGACTGTCCGTCGAATCAGCGCGACCATCACAGGTCTTGATTTTGGGGAGCCGGAGCCCACGAAGAAAAATGGGGCACCCGCTCTGCCACCTCGTAAGAAGAATGCGCAGGAAATAGCTGCTTCTCTTGCCGCAAAGCGACGGCCGGACTCCCCTGGTATTCGATTTACTTTTACCCTTTTCGAAAATCAGCGCAGATGGCTCGGTATCGGCTGGACTTCATCCATGCTCGCTTACGAGAGGGCGTCTTGGACAAATGAACATCTGAATCCTGCGCCCTCGAAAGACCACTTCGGGCTTCCCGAAGTTGAAGGGGGCCATGCAAGATGGCGATGGATAAGTGGCAGTGAGTGGCGGATTGACGGGGTTGATGACGACTCCGGTAATGATGAGGGTGGGAAGGCTGGAACCGGCAGTGATGCTGCCGGGTGGATATACTATGATAATAAGGTACATTATCTCACCTCTTAACCTTGAATACTGCTCTTGAATCATCTAACCTTTTGTCTAGTGGCGAGATGGTCGCCGAGGGCAAGATGGCTGGGGTCGTTACACCCGCCGTAGGAAATGGTACCGGGATGCCGAATTAGTAGAGGTTACCCTATCTACGGAAGTCACCCCATCTCCGACGCCTAAAGTAAACCCTATTGGGGAAGTAGCATTATCTGAAGTTGAATCAACACAACCCGATGACCTAGCCCCGGAATATAACCCCACTACGAAGGATGACACGGATACGACTAGTACGAAATCCCGAAAGCGGCGCTGGTTCCAAAAGAATAGCCGAGCCGGGAGTGACAGAAGCAGTACTATTGCAAGCTCTGGGAGCGTCGATCTGGATGTGAGAAGTGATGAGGATGATATGCATACGCCGTTAAGGCAAGAAAGGGAAAATGAGTGGGCGCTTGGTGACGACATGAGGATGGAGCTCGGGTGACTAGGTTTGTTGTCGTTTTGTCTGTGAGCGTTGATTTGGCGATTTTTCTTGCTTGTACTACTATCATTCTTCGGGCCATCCTCAACAGGTCGTCCCGGAAGTCGGCTTCTCCGTTGCATTAGTATAATGTAAGGATTCGTGGGGTGTCTACCATCGAGCTAAGTAATTTAGATAATATTTACCAGAAACATCCCAGCTAGTGTAGCCTAGGGCGCTACTGGTCATACACCCCTAAATGCTCTGCAGACACCCTTTAAATAGGTTGGCATGCAGGCATGCCCACGGGCAAGCGCACCCAATGTGGTTCCCGCAGCGCCTCGCAGGGCACTATTCCTTCCGCTGGTGACTCCTTCGAGAGGTGGTCCGTGCGTAGAACACCAAAACACCAGAAAAGAATGTACACGTATAACCTACATAGATTCAATTAAATACAATTATTAACTATGCCTACTAATTGTACATCTAATGTTATAGACTTTATTCTACTAATTTAACATTCAATTCTATTGACTTAAAAGGTAAAAGAATCCCCTCTATAGCTATAGCTATTGCCTTTCTTTAAGCCGCTATATATTAAGGATATTAATAACTATAGTACCCTAAATCTTTCTTCTAATTTTAGTTTATAGAAACCCTATATTTAAGCTCTTCTTTACTAATAAGATAATAAATAAGCTTTATTCTTATTAATAAATATCGTTCCCTATTAATAGCTTAAATTACTATTAGTTAATTATAAGGTAATAAGCTCTACGCCACTCGGCTACTAGATAACCCCAAAAAGGTAAGCGGATATCTAGCTCACTTGCTAGATACGCTGCGTAGAACAATATATATAAGTAAGGTGACTCCGTTACCTGATATTGATATAATTGACGTGTAGTTAAAAGCATTAACTTACTCGACTAACTATTCTATATCGAGTTTTTTTTAATACGTAGCCTATACGTAGCCTACGTAATTGGCGATTTAATTTTATCTACTTATATACTTATAAAAATATTAAAGTCTTTTAAGGTTAATAGCTTAATGGTATTATATTATAATATATATATACAATAAGACTTTCTCTAAATAAACTTTTTATAGTATAGCTTAATAATCTACTAAAGCTTAAGTAAAAGTTAAGTAAAAGTTAAAAGAGGCTTTATAAAGCTATATTTAGCTACTCTATTCACTAAATTCCATTCTATAAAAGGGATAAGTATTAGCTATTTTATCTTAATAACTTATTTTTAAAGATTAAATATATATAGAAATTGGTAGATTTTGCAACCTTATATTTTCTATTACGAAGCTTTAATCTTATTGATTCTATTAACTAGCTCTTATCGATAATATTATAGCGACTTAATCGAGGCACTAGCACGGCATAAGAGGGACGCGTAAGCCTGTATAATTGGTAGTGTATTGACGCGGATATTAAGCTAAGGAGTAGAAGAAAGTAGAGGAAAAAACATGTCTATATATATAGCTCTAAGCCCTTAGCCGAACCCCTGACTAGGCCCCTTGCCCAGGTTACGCGTATTAGTGCCGTAATAGATAATAATAGGACAAAATATATTAGTAAAAGAGATATAGTTTTACTTATCAACTTAAAAAGATCTTAAAGGTAGTATAGGCAGTAAGAATAGTAATAAAAGTTAAAATACTGCAAATGGCTTATAATCTCTTAACTATAAGATTTAATAGACTTTATAAAATTAAAGGCATTATTCTTTTAGATAAACTTTATTGAGGGTTTTTTTAACACGTTTTTAATCTAATTTAAGCTTTACTACTTATATTATAGTTAAAATTAAAACTTAATTATAGCGTTATAGTTTTAAAAGTTATATTTAAATAGCTTAATTTTTGCGATATAAATGCATATAAGTTAACTTCACGTGAGATTCTAAGCTAAAGTGGTAATGCGATGACTTGTGTAGCCATGGAATTAACCTTGGGAAATGTTTCCGGGAGACTTGGTCAATCACTACCAATTGTTTGCTTATCGTCTGTGATCCTTCTCCATTCTTTTTGCGAGCAACAGGTGGAGATGGCTTTGCAGGTGACACAAACCCCACCCCCCGCTACCCTCTCCATTACTCTGCTACCAATGCTTCGGTATCCAGTGTCGTCCGGACGATAACAATCGGACTGCCTTTCATGGAGCCACGTTATTGTCACCGGGTGTTTCCCCAGCCTGCAGCAATCTTGGATATCTCGGCTGTTTTTCTTTTGCGCGTGCGTGCCGGAGATGGAGGGGAATGGAGATTTATTTAAACCGGTAGGATGGCCCAGCTCTCTGAATCTCAATTTCAACATCAGACTCAAGGACCTCAGTATCAGATTCAGTCACCACAAAACAAAAACTTCAAGCCAATTTTTCTACGCACTACTCTTCCAAAAAATGGGTGATTGGTCAGTGGCGTCACTTCCTTGAAGCTAGTTGTAAAACTAACTGGTTCGGTAGCGGCTCTTGCACATCTTGCTCCTCCTGCAATGGCGACTGCTCTAGCTGCGGCTGTGCCGATTGCGGCGTAAGTTTCACTTCTGTTCTGCAATGTCTTCCTTGATTTCGGATGCTGTGTGGAGGAGGCCATGGAAGTTCCTGCAGGCTAACATGACGGTACTGCAGCATTAAGTTACTCACCATGTGGTGATTGGGCCTCCAGATTGGATGGTGGATGCATTGGTTTCTTATCGAGATGAAGTGGAGGTTTGAGGGGTTGTGACGGTCAAGGCGGGTAGTCGGCACAAATACACTCATTTCAGCTTCAGCTCCTCATCTTGTCACATGGATAATTTGAAAATGCCAATTAAAATCATTGCCATAATTGAAATATGCACAGTTTATTTTCAAGCTACAATGTGACCAAGTTTATGAAAGAAATTTAGCCATTGACACATCACCAATCCTGCTTTCCACCGAATAGATAGCCATTTATCGGATAGTCACCCAATCATGTCGCAAAGGGGGCTAACAGAGCCGTCAAGGTTGGCTTGTATATTGATGTTGATGCTGCCCAAGGCTATACGATAAAACGAGTGAAACCGAAGTGAAGGGAAGATGCTATAGATAAAAGGTTTAATTTCATAAAGAAGCAAATTGCGAAATATTAAAAGGAAAGGTCAGACGGCGAATGGAGTAGGTGGTGGTATTTATTTCTATTTTATGTGTCAGTAGGATATAAAACTAATAAATGTTATGGAGAGAAACTCACGCCGCATTGGCAGCTATCGCCGCAGGCGCAGTTATCGCCGCATGGGCATCCGTCTCCGGCCATAATGGTTAATGTGATGTTGATTAACTTGGGAGCTGTGCTTAATAAAGTGTGCTTTGTTCAGGTGTGAGAGTTGAACCGGTATTCTGATATTCTTGTGTTTGTTGCTTGTGCTTATTCTGTGGCGGCAGCATACTTATGTACCCCTCCATCGCCAAGGCTTGCGAGGTTTCTGCGGTGCCTTTCACTGCCTTTCGCCGTGTTCCCTGCAGCACTAGCGCCTGACATGCCTGGCACACTTGCACCAGGGAAAAAGCAGGGAAAGCAGCTAACAGGCACACAGCAGTCTGGGCTTGGGTTCTATGGCCCAATCAAGCACGGGGCGTCCATGCTTAGCAGCTTCTCGACCCACGCGTCGTCTCGCGTCGTATGATCTGCTGCTGCGGTTGCGTCATTCGGTTGGTCTTTCTCCGCTTGCGGCTTTGAGCGGTCGTCAAAAAGCATACCAAGGGCTTTGGGGGTCACAAGCTTGTGCGTATCTTGGGCCTTTGGGCTGCGTTGATCTGGACACATCTCTTGTCTTGCTAACGCCTGATGATGAGATGATGGAATGACGGAATGATGGGATGGTGGGGATGATTGGGATACGAAGTAACACAACGCTCTACTAATTACAACGTTTGGATTTCTTTCAAAAAGAAAGATATGCGAGTTGGATAAGTTCACTCTGGGTACATCTTGCATTCCTTGTCCGGAGTATATCCGATGGGCGGGATGCGGGCGGGGAAGCCGCTTCATGAAAGCAATTTAGCCATTGACATTATATCACCAATCCTGCTCTCCACCAAATAGATAGCCATTTATCGGATAGTCACCCAATCATGTTGCAGAGGGGCTAACAGTTGTCGAGATTGGTTTGTATATTGATGTTGATGTTGCTTAAGGCTATATGATAAAACGAATGAAACCGAGGTAAAGGGAAGATGTTATGGATAAAAGGTTTAATTTTATAAAGAAGCAAATTATAGAATATGGAAAGGAAAGATTAGAGAGCGAATGGAGTAGGTAGTGGTATTTAATTTTATTTCATGTGTTAGTAAGATATAAAGCTAGTAAATGTTATAGAGAGAAACTCACGCCGCAGGCGTAGCTCGAGCCGCATTGGTAGTTCTCGCCGCATAAGCATCCGTCTCCGGTCATGATGGCTAATGTAATGTTGGTTGGCTTAGAAGTTGTGCCTAATAAAGTGTGCTTTGTTCAGGTGTGAGAGTTGAACTGGTATTCTGTGTTTGTTGCTTGTGCTTATTCTATGGTGGAGGGGCAGCCCACTTATGTACCCCTCCATTGCCAAGGCTTGCGAGGTTTCTGCGGTGCCTTTCGCTGCGCCGTGTTCCCTGCAGCACTAGCGCCCGGCATGCTGGCACACCTGCACCTGGCCAGGGAAAAGGCAGGGACACGGCAGTCTGGGCTCGGGTGCTATGGCCCAATCAAGCACGTAGACGTTCATGCTTCGCAGCTTCTCGACCCACGCGTCGTCTCGCGTCGTATGATCTGCTGGGCTACTTGTGGCGGCTGCGTCATTCGGTTGGTCTTTCTCCGCTTGCGGCCTTTGAGCGGCGGGTCGTCAAAAAGCATACCAAGGGCTTTGGGGGTCACAAGCTTGTTGCGGCCTTTATGCGTATCTTAGGCTTCTAGGCTGCGTTGATCTGGACACGTCTCTGGTCTTTGCTAACGCCTGATGATGAGGGGATGGAATGATGTAATGAGGGGATGGTGGGGATGCGAAGTAACACAACGTTTGGATTCCTTTCAAAAAGAAAAATATGCGAGTTGCTCGCTCTGAGTGCATCTTGCATTCCTTGTCCGGAGTACTGCAGTTTTCTTATCTTCTGCAAATTCGCTTGATAAGAGCCACCCGCATTATAATGCGCATCAAAAAAATACACCCCCTATTGCCCCTCTAAATATAGCTCTATATTTTATAAATAGAGGCCTATTTTATAGCTCTATTCTAGCGCTATAAAATAAGCCCT
>Ga0307515_10022647_pt1 | contig 11060 bp, 14 predicted proteins | sample 17_EM_MG_FD_194513 | JGI IMG/M metagenome (GOLD analysis project Ga0307515, IMG submission 194513) | Populus trichocarpa ectomycorrhiza microbial communities from riparian zone in the Pacific Northwest, United States - 17_EM | ecosystem: Host-associated > Plants > Roots > Unclassified | place... | reverse complement strand
TGTCACGGCGCAGGCAGGTACGGTGGTACCTGGGAATAATAGAAGAAAGATACGGGTGGTGGGGAAGGAATTGTGTTACGGAAAGGCGGAGACGTTGGAAGACGTGGAGGAAGCGGCGAGATGGTGGCGGTATAATTTAGTAAGATAAAGAAGTGGTCAGAGGTGTTGCGACGTCGGATGATATGGCGTGGTTGTTATGATAAGGAATAACGGAGTGGTGTGTAAGATCATGGGATAAGATTCGGATGGTACATTGGAGCATGAAGAGTGGTTCGAGAGGCGGCAGACGAATTGTATATAAAGAGAGCGTTGATGGTGTTGGAGGATTTCCTTTTCTTCTCTCTTTACTCGTTCTCTTGTATAGCAAGCAATAGTACGACTTTGGAAAATATCCTGATTCTTGTTCCTCGATACGCACTTCGAGTTCAGTTCTGCAACATCCATATCACCTGCGCCCGACCCCGCCCGTTACAATTATCAAGGCACTCGAAGAATGGAGACCTGAGTGTGAGGGTGCTCGGTACCCCTTAAAATTGATAACTGACCATAAGAATCTTGAGTACTTCATGACAAAAAAGCTCCTAAATAGGAGGCAAGCACGGTGGTCCGAGTTTTTAACACGGTTTGAATATATCATTATTTACCGTCCAGGAAAATCCAACGGCAAAGCAGATGCGTTAACAAGGAGGCCGGGAGACCTCCCTGAAGGGGGGGATGAAAGACTAAAAAACATGGAACAGGTTGTTTTAAAACCGCACAATCTTCCGGAACAATTGAGGATATCAGCCAACGACATGCCCGAACAAGGCGTTCCTTCGATAACCGACCTTTTCATTCAAGCCTATATGGAAGACCCGCTACCTAAGAAGATATTGGAGGCTATTAGACAGGGAGGTAGCTTGAGGGAAATTACAGTTGCAGAGTGTATAGAAAAGGAGGGACAAATATGGTATAGAGGAAAACGGTATGTTCCCGAGGGAGACCAGTTGCGGTTGCGGTTAATACAGGAGCATCATGATACCGCGGTGGCTGGGCATCCAGGACGTGCAAAAACCTTCGATCTTTTGCATAGACAATATTATTGGAAGGAGATGCGGAAACAGGTGGATCAGTACGTGCGGAACTGCCATAGTTGCCAACGATCTAGAACCACAAGGCATGCAACGTTCGGAGTACTTCGACCTTTGTCTGTACCAGAAAAACCATGGGAAGATATTTCAATGGATTTTGTGGTTGGGCTTCCGGAGTGTGAAGGGTTTGATGCAGTTTGGGTGGTAGTAGACCGACTTTCGAAAATGCGTCATTTTATTCCTTGCCATACAACAATAGATGCTGTAGGATTAGCTAGGTTATTTCTTCGAGAAGTCGTACGCCTCCATGGACTACCAAGGTCGATTGTTTCGGACCGAGGACCCCAGTTTGCTTCGACCTTTTGGGGACAGATATGCAGCCGTTTGGGGATTGATCGATGGATGTCTACAGCGTTTCACCCACAAACGGACGGTCAGACTGAACGAATGAATGCAGGAATGGAACAATACCTCCGTATATTCGTTAATCACCAACAAGATGATTGGGTGCAGTGGTTACCCCTTGCTGAGTTTGCTGCGAATAATGGATCATCTGAGTCAATTAAGTGCACCCCCTTTTTTGCAGTCCAAGGCGTGGATCCACGAATGTCATTCGCCGGAGAACCAACTCAGGAAAGGGATCAACGACGATGGGAGGCAGATCAGGTTCAGGCTGCAATGGAACAGATTCATGAACACCTGAGAGTGGAAATGAAGCGGAGCCAAGCAGTACAAGAAGAAGGTGCAAATAAAGGACGTATCCCGGGACCCAATATTCAGGTCGGATCTAAGGTGTGGTTGGATGCACGACATGTACGAACTACTCGTCCTACTCGCAAGTTGGATTGGAAACGATTGGGACCTTTTCGGGTAAAGAAGCAAGTATCCCCGTACGCTTATGAGCTGGATTTACCGGTGTCAAATCGGATCCATCGAGTACAACCTGTTTCGCTTTTGGATCCCGTTGTCGAGGATCCGTTGGAGGGACAGGTAGTACCCCCTCCACCTCCTGTTGAGGTTGATGGCGAGGAGGAGTATCAAGTATCGAGCATTGAGGATAGCCGACTGTATCGGAGTCAATTACAATATCTTATTCGATGGACGGGTTACGATTCCCTTACCTGGGAGCCAGCGAAGTTCGTCAATGGGTTACAGGCTGTGGACGAGTTCCATAAACGGTATCCAGAGAAACCTGGACCATTGGAAAATGTTCTCGGAGGACCTCGAACCTAAGGGGGGGATACTGTCACGGCGCAAGAAGGTATGGAGATACTTAGGAAGAATAGTAGAAAGATACGGAAGGTGTGGAAGGAATTGTATTACGGAAAGACGGAGACGTTGGAAGACGCGGAGGAAGCAGCGAGATGGTGGCGGTATAATTTATTAAGATAAAGAAGTGGTCTGAAGTGTTGCGACGTCAGGAGAGGTGGCGTGGTTGTTATGATAAAGAATAACGGAGTGGTGTGTAAGATCATGGGATGAGATTCGGATGGTACATCGGAGCATGAGGAATGGTTCGAGGATGGCAGACGAATTGTATATAAAGAGAGTGTTGATAGTGTTGGAGGATTTCCTTTTCTTCTCTCTTTACTCGTTCTCTTGTATAGCAAGCAATAGTACGACTTTGGAAAAACATTCTGATTCTTATTCCTCGATACGCACTTCGAGTTCAGTTCTACAACATCCATATCACCTGCGCCCGACCCCGCCCGTTACAGAAGGGACCAAAGGCTGGGGGAAAGAAGCCGGAGGTTAAGAAACGAGAGGAGAAAAAACCTGGAAAGAAACCGGAAGACCAGAAGAAGGATATGTGGGCGCAGAGAGTGGCAGCACCACAACCTACAATGAAGCAACCCGAGCAGAGACAACAACAACAATCGGGACAGCAGCAAAAGAAGAGGGAGGATGGCTTCGTTGAAGTTAAGAGGCAGCAGAAGAAAGAGGAGATGAAGCCGGTCTTCCCAGGCCAAAATTCGATGGAGAGGAGGAGGGTCACCTTTAGGAGGGATGTTAGGGGTTCAACCTAGCAGCGGTAATGATACATGAATTAATTGCAGCAAGTACATGTGACTATTCATACTGAGTATGAGGTCAGGTGCAAAACACCTACTTCCGAACAATATCATGATTGTCAGCCAAGTAATCTTTAGCGGGATTATACTTGGGCCGCGTGTCGATCGATTAGTGACAGGAGTCCCTGCGCTAGCAGATTCACTTATGATGATGTAATTATGTCGCCATTACTGGGAAGTGAAAAACCTTCAGCAGTGCGCATAATTATTGGCCACGTCTACTATACCTTATCTAGCGGGACAACACACAGTTAAGTTGCGCTTACGCAGAATTACGTGTGCAGCAGATGATAATGCAATATACAAGAGAGAGGGAATCTGCAAGCTCACGTGCTAAGCGGTGGGAACACCTTGCGGCTCTCCCCAGTCTACGGAAGGTCAAGACCTAAGCATGCGGTGTCTGAGGGATTAATGACGTTGGCTGAAGATAAGAGGCCAGAAGCGACCCTGCTCATTGGTTTGAGTAAGTATGCATCGCAACGTCATACCAGTTTAATAATTACGAGGTATGCGTGTCATAATCTACGTTGGCAGAGTATTGCTAGGTCACCGATTAAATCTCTGACGCAATGCCAAACATCCTTATCTAAGGTGAGGCAATTAATAGCGACGAGCTATTAAAATATATTGCAATAAGCACTGTTTAGACAATGAGCTAGCAGATGTTCCAACTACTGAACTATTATGGAAAAACAAGATGTTCATTGAAGTTGAAGTATGATCTGATATGTTGTCCGATATGATTTAATATAATGGATGGCCTGATGTTAATCAGGAGCATAATGCTTTGAAACCACATTATATGAACACAATAACCTAAGGGAAGCGTGGCAATCTATTACCGGGTGCATTCGTAAGAATGTAAGTCGCGATCGCAATAGAGCAATCATACGAGTAATGGAGTCCTAGCATGTGTGGAACCGAGTATCCTTGGGACATGACTATAAAGAGATCACATTGTCCTGGCAATGAAAGAACAAGCTCTAGCAGCACGAACAGTAAAAAACCTACCAGCGAAGAAGACCATAAAATATCATTGTGTTTTTATGATACCTATATCTATTATTCAAATTATTATTAGCTTGTTAGTGGCAGCCCCGCCCCTTCTATGAGTATTACCTTTAAAAATGAAGCCAATATAATACTCTGGACTTCAGAGAAGTTATTAGTTACTTTTGAGGAACGTCAATATCTCTTTGCAGCTCGGTGCATTTGGTGGATAGCCGCTTTGGTCCAATTGGATCCAGCATTAAGATATTTTATCGATAATCGAAAATTCCAGTCAGGTGTTCCAGGCAACAATGCAGAACAAGAATCGTTACGACAATTGATTGAGAGAGACATCTCATCAACCCCTCAGGATATTCAAAGATATTCTGAAACAAATGAATATAGGATACCTGTGGAAAATCAGTATCAGGCTGATCCCTTACAATGTAATCGGAAAGGAAGGGTTAATCCTTTACCCAAAACAAAGAAACTACTTAGGGCTGAACGAAGACGGTTGTTAAAATTGGAGAAGAAGATAATACGGATTCGACAAAGTTAAAAAGTGAAAAGTATCTACACCCTTGCACCTAGTACTAACTTAAGTATCCAAGGATACTCGGTTTAACTATAGTTACTTAGGACAAAGCATCCCTGTAACAAGGGACAATGGCCTCCCCCTTTCTCAGAAGAAGGATTTGGACATTTTGTCGGAAGTGAATAGAGCACATTTTGAGGCAAAGGTCCCACATTTTATTCGCATTCAGGGAGTTACAAAGAACACCCGTAGATGCTTGTCAACGATCACGACCCCAGGAGCAATGGCCGAAATGTTGGTTCGGTATAGGGAAATAGTGATAAAAGCAGCAAGAAAGGTGGACGCAGGATTTGTGGACATTGAGACAAATGAACTCTGGGAGTGTGTGAAAATGCATGGCGTCAATTTTGATAGGTATTTGGGAAAGAAGACAGGAGGAGGACATGAAAAATTGAGGCAAGAATTGCAGGCTGAGAACGAGGGGGTGGTATTGCCCCTCGCCATCAACTGGATTGGAGGACTGAAAGATGTGCAGAAGAAGAAGGCAGAAGGGAAGAAAGCATCAACGGTCGTATTTGCGGTCAAGGGTAGTAAGATGGCCGAAAACGTAATGCAATGGGGGTCAAGGTCGGCAGGAGTGAAGTATGATGTGGAGAAGTTTATGAATGCCAGACCAGATTCCTTTTGTGGAGTTTGCAGCAGATGGGGACATGTTGAAACAAAATTTGGATCTTTGCAGGTGCCGGCGTGGATGTTGTGCATGGGGAGACATTTGACAAAGGATCATAAGTGCAACGTGGTAGGTTGCAAAGCTAATGCAGGACAGAACTGTGCCCATAATGTCGACAAGTGCATCAACTGCAAGGGAAATCATATTGCAAAGGCCAACTGTTGCATTGAGAAACAGGAGGCTATAAAAGTGGCGAGAGAAGAAAGACGTACCTGGAAGGAAAGAGAAGGAGAACGTCAAAATGTGATAACTGATCGTCAGAAGAAGCCAGATCATACAGAGGATGGGGGACCATTGACTGCAGAAGCGGAAGAGAAAGCTCAGGATGATGAGCAGACAGGAAAGAAGCCAGAAGTCCAGGTTGGGATGACACAAGAGACGGAAGGAGAACCTTCTAACGCTGGGACCAACGAAACCCCCATCACCCAATGGTGAAGTGTGTAATGCATAATTGTGGGAGGGGGTATGACGTGACTATGATGGCATTGGAGAAAGGAATTGTTTGGGGGGCTGATGTTGTGATGATGCAAGAACCATATGAAGAAAGAGAGGGATACAATATCAACCACCCAGGATATGGGTTGACCGTTGGTCAGAGGAGGACGAACAGTGGCCGCAATCAGAACAGATACACACCTGGAGTTTTCGGAAGTGGATAAGGGGGGAGATGGATATGTACTGGTGTTTGATATAAAGTACCCATTGGGTAGAAAAATGAGATTGGCGAATGTGTATGATCAGCTGAGACAAAAGGGGGGAGTGAGAAGTCAAGGCAGACCGGCACAGACAGCAAGATGGAGCGAAATTATGGAGCAGGAAAAGATTCTCTTGGGAGGAGATTGGAATGCTCACAGCGATAGATGGGACCCACTGTGCCCACCAAAATGAGAAGCGAACTTTTCGCAAAATCTTATTGATAAATACAATTTAATCGACGTTATGGATGGGGAAGAAACCCATATGAATACGAGAAATGGCGAAACTTTGGGATCACTTATTGACTTTTTTATTCCTAAAGCCTCGGTGGCTGATAGATTAGAGACATCAACAGATTTGGCAACTACTTCAGATCACGCGATTGTGTGTGCCCAGACAAGATGGGATGAAGGGGAAGGAGCCAAAGTATCATGAAAAATAACAGGATGGGATATCGATGGGCTCAAGTCGAAGGAGGAGGAAGAAAATTATAAAAAAGCACAAAAATATTGGGAGGATAAGAGCTCAAAGAGACCTGTTTTGAATGAAAAGAGCAGTGGGGATGATCTACAGATAGAAGCTGAGTGGATACAGCAAAATTTTGTTAATCATCTTATTAGGTGCTGCAAAAAGATTAAGGTTTGCGCGAGATCTAAGAGGTGGTGGACGGTGGGGATCGCAGCAAATAGGAAAATTTGGGGATTGATAAAAAGAGCCAGAAAGAAAGGGGAGGTGTCGCAGCAACAAGTTAGGAAGCAGCAAAGCAACCTCAGAAGGATGATACGACAATCAAAAACAGATATGTGGCAAAAGTTATTAAGTTCAGCCACGAGAGATTGAGTTTGGCAGGTGTTGAGGTATATGAAACCGGGAGGCCAACAAACAGCGAAAGCTTTGAAGTCCAGGAGTGGGGAAGTGGCGGAATCTTGGGAGGAGAAAGCAGAATTGATGAAAGAAGACGCATTTCCGAAACCTTTGAAGGGCGTAAGTAGGAAGGCCCAAGAAGAGGGAGGAGAAATGTGGAAAAAGATGACTGAGGAAGACATCTGAGAGGCTCTGTTTAATCAGTCAGTTCAAAAAGCACCTGGACCGGATAGGGTGGGATTTAAGGCAATACGATTATTGTACGAATGGGATTCTCAGAGGATAATGGGAATCTTCAAAACGTCATCTAGGTTAGGAAGACACCCGTGAGTCTGGAAGGAGGCAAGGGGGGTTGTTATACTGAAACCAAATAAGCCAGATTATGGAGTCGCCAAAGCATACAGGGTGATAACATTGTTAAATTGTCTGGGGAAAGTTGTTGAAAAGGTAGCGGCTAATGCAATAGCAGAGGAGTGTGAGCAAAGAAGGCTACTTCATGATGGACAATTTGGATGCAGGAAAAGAAAATCAGCAATTGACGCAGTTGGACGGTTGATGAAGAGAGTTGAAGAAGCATGGGGGAGGGGGAATACTGCGGCAGTGTTAATGGATATTAAGGGAGCTTTTCCACATGTGGCAAAAGGGAACTTGATAAAAAGAATGGAAGAAATGGGGTTTGAAGCCGATCTGGTGAGATGGGTGGAAAGGTTTATGGAAGACAGAAAATTGATAATGTCGATGGACGGAAAGGAGGGAGATAGTATGGATGTGGAGACGGGGGTTCCACAGGGGTCGCCAGTATCGCCAGTACTTTTTGTTATATACCTTTCGGGGTTGTTCAGCAAGGTTGAAGAGAGAGAAGAAGAATGTCGAAGTGAGGGTATATCTTTTGTCAATGATGTGGCATGGGTGGTGGAAGGTGAGGATGTGGGGGAATGCACACAAAGACTGGAGAGATGCACCGCAGAAACAACAATTTGGGTGAAGAAAAATGCCTGTGAGTTCGGCATCGAAAAAACGGAAGCGATGTTGTTTACATGACGATGAAAGAATTAGGAACCAAAGATGAAAGCCCGAGTAAGGGTAGGAAATCATGAGGTTTCATACAACGAAGAAGCAACAAGATGGTTGGGGGTATGGTTGGATGATTTGCTTACCCTGAATAATCATACGAAAAAGACCTTAGCGAAAGCAAGGAGAGCGCAGAATAGGGTGAGATCCTTGATGATAAAGAAAGGATTAAGCTCGGAAGGACGTCAAAGAATCCAAGTTGCAGCAGTTCAGGCAGTGGTGTTGTATGGGTCTGAATTGTGGCAGCATGGACAAAGTAATAGGGCTCATGAGGTGCAAATGTTGTTAAATGAACAGGGCAGAAGGATAACCGGATGCTTTAGGACAACACCTCAAGGAGGGTTAATGAATGATGCGGGTTTACGACCGGCAAAGGCTCTTTTTAATAACCGGTTATGACGGTATAAGTTGAGACAGATGATGATGCCCAATGCTCAAGGCGGAGGGAAAATGTTAAAAGTACGAAGAAATGTCTTACAGGGGGTGCAGGGGATTGATGAGTTGATCCTGGAGGATAAACCTTTCGAAAGGAGGAGTTACGAGAGGACGACATTATCAACAGAAAAAAGAAGCCTCCAAGGGCCAAGGCAAAGTGATTATTCAGGAGGAGAAACAAGCGTTACAAGAGGCAAGGTTAGAAAGAGATGGGCTTGTTCTTTGGACTGATGGATCAAGAAAGGAAGATGAGTGGGTTGGGTGCACAGTGGTATGGAAAGAGGAAGGGGTATGGAAAAAGAGGAGGGTGCACTTAGGCTGACAGAAGGAAGCGTTTGACGCAGAGATCTATGCAATGTCGGACGCGATGAAGATTGTGGATGAGATTAGCGGGGAAAAGGAGGTTACCAGGGTTATGGTTTTTACGGATTCCCAGGCAACCTTAAGACAAATATAGTCGGACGAGCCAGGACCAGGACAGGTGCTTGCGTTACAAACGATGAATTGGGTCGATGCATTAGCCAGAAAGGACATACAGGTGGAGTACTGGTGGGTACCTGCTCATAAAGGGATAGACGCCAATGAAGAAGTGGACCAACAAGCGACAGAAGCTGCTTATAAGTATTGTGGACGGTTTACTGAAACGCAGGAGCTGCTACCTTTTTTTGATTATGTTTCTTTCATCAGCAAAAATCATTTCCGTCCGGGCGGAATGGTTCCATCAGAGTGGACGCGCTACATCAGAGCCGTCAGAGGCACCCCGGTGGCAGACTACTCCGTGCCTGGCACCAATACGACGTGTCGTGTTGCATATCGCCCTCCGATCGCAGTTTCGCCATTTCTTCTCACTCTGTCCGTATTCTATTGTAAACGAACACTGTGGTGTTGTGGCCAACAGTGACCATACGTCGGAATGGGTTCATTGGGTACATCAGCACAATGTAAATCGGTCCGGAAGCCACATGCAGGGTTCCATAACCACAAGGCATTTTGTCTATCATATTCATCTTTGTTACAGTTACAAGATTTGCTACCTCATAACTTTATGGCATGCATTATTTAAGTATCTCTATATATATACATATGGTCAATCTGGCCACAGATGGTAGTCGAGCATAATCGGAGGAGCATCTGGAGCGGTTCTAGCTCGAGGAGCCTAGGAAGAAAGTGAGAAGATATGATACTACCCGGCCGTGAGAATCCACGCAATTGCGTGGATCCATGACATCTCAGAAAGAGCGAGTGAGACCAAAAGTTGGGAAAGATAGAGTGTGTATTTTCGTTGTATGATAAGATGAGATGAAAATGAGATGATGTCTATCTACCCCAGCATCTCCCAAATATGTACTCCCTGTCACTCAGTCCACCTCCGTTACCCCTGTATCTCCATACACCCGCCGTCGCTCATTAACAATGTACTTGGGGGCCGTGATCGAGCGAGTTGAGATATGCACTTGGAGGCCGAGATTGAGTGAACTCAGAGATGCACTTGGAGACCGAGATCGTGTGAACTCAGAGATGCACTTGGAGGCTGAGATTGAGTGAACTCAGAGATGCACTTGGAGACTGAGATTGAGTGAACTCAGAGATGCACTGGGAGGCCATGATTGAGCAAGTTTGGACATGCACTTGGAGGCCAAGATCGAGTGAACTCAGAGATGCACTCCGAGCCGTGATTGAGCGAGTTTGGTGTTGCACTGGCAGGCTATCATCGAGCGAGATTGGAGGAGTACTTGGAAGCGGTCGATTTGGAGGGAGGCGCGATGGCAGCTGAGACTCTATTCATTGGTTAACTTGTAATTGTGGGAATGTAGAGAGTTGAGTACAACAACATCTGCCAAGTGATAGGAAACTGGCTGGGAGCGGGAGACTGTCGATCTTGGGATGATGCTGTACTTGACGTATGCTGTACTCGGTGTTAAGTCATGATCATTGCATGGAGGGATAGAGAGGAATGACTTAACTTCATGTTCTTAGGTGATGGTAGAGTTGAGCACAAGAAAGAGAGAGATTAGAGGAGATGAGGGAAATCATCATGAGAAACTGGGACTCAAGAGAATTTCGTGTGTGAGTCAATTTACCATCCACGATGGGGCAGGTACAAGTCCTGATCCGGTGGGTAATAACACCAATACGAGGTCTTCTAAACCCAATCAGGCAAGTTGTACCCCTGATTTCTCAGGTCCGCTCGTATCCTCCATATTGTTCTCATCTTCATCCCCCATCTCTCTCTTTCTCGTCCACAACTCTACCATCATTGCAAGAACACAAAGTTAAGTCATCCCTCTCTATCTCTCCATGCCATCATCCTGAGTTAACACCAAGAGCAGTATACGCCGAGTGCAGCATACACCGAGTGCAGCATACACCGAGTGCAGCATACACCGAGTGCAGCATACACCGAGTACAGCATACACCCAATGTAACGGGCGGGGTCGGGCGCAGGTGATATGGATGTTGCAGGACTGAACTCGAAGTGCGTATCGAGGAACAATGATCAGAATATATTTCCAAAGTCGTACTATTGCTTGCTATACAAGAGAACGAGTAAAGAGAGAAGAAAAGGAAACCCTCCAACGCCATCAACGCTCTCTTTA
>Ga0307515_10022646_pt1 | contig 11061 bp, 13 predicted proteins | sample 17_EM_MG_FD_194513 | JGI IMG/M metagenome (GOLD analysis project Ga0307515, IMG submission 194513) | Populus trichocarpa ectomycorrhiza microbial communities from riparian zone in the Pacific Northwest, United States - 17_EM | ecosystem: Host-associated > Plants > Roots > Unclassified | place... | reverse complement strand
AATCATCTACTCGGGTATTAGATTTTATAAAGATCATTTGATGGGATATTATGATAAATATCCTTTTTGGGTAGCACATTATCATCAACCAAAACTAAAATTGGCAAATAATTCTTGGAAATTTTGGCAACATTCTGATAAGGCAAGAATCAATGGGATAAATCATGTAGTAGATTTTAATGCTTTTAACGGCGATAGTTTAGCTTTTTCTAAAATTTTAATCCAATAAAAAAGCCTATCAATTTTTTTGATAGGCTTTCATTTTGTTTGGTGTTTGTTAGTCTCTACTTGAAACATACACATCAGATTTCATTTCTGTTTTTTTAGATTTAAATCTATCCAAGCTAATTCTAGAAGATTTATCCATGTCAATTGTATATAAATCTGTACTTCCTTTTAAGCCTAATTTAGATTCACCTTTAACGGTTGTATATAAACTCTCAGTATTTGCATTTAATTTCACATTTGCTTTATCAGACACAAAAACTTGAAGATATTTTAAGTTTAATTGGCCATTTGCTGCAACATACGCATCGCCAGAAGCTTCAATTCTATAAATGTCATCTACATAGATAGTAATTTTTCCTGCTTGTCCATTTTTTGAACTCACATATAGAGAGCTGCCTACTTTTTTAACAGAAACTTCTTCGTTTCCTTCGTTCGTGTATAATACCTTAGATTTTGCGTTTTGTATAATAGTTACTTCTACGTTTCCACTAACATTTAACTTGTTAATAGAAGAAATCTTAACAGCACTTGCCGATACAGTTGTCTCATTAATAGTTACAATTGGGTCAACATTGTTGTTTGCGTAAACTGTTGAAGATGTGATTGCTAACGCGATAAAGCCAGTAGCAATGATGGTTTTGATTGAAGTGTTCATAATTTTATAATTTGTGGGTTTTTGTAGATAAGACGACCACAATTAAAAAAAGTTGCACGGGGTATTGCGCTTTTATACGAAAACTTCGTAATTATCGACGAACGCCAATTTTACTTAGACGAAAAAAAGTAAATCGTCATATCGAAGAAGGTACGACTGAGATATCTGTTGGTGTAGTGGAAGCAATTAACAGATTTAGCTTCGCTGAGCCCTTCGGGGTTCTCCTCACTGCGTTCGTTCGAAATGACGTATTAGATAACCCAACTTTCACAAGTTTTTAAGAATTCTTCATCAGCATCTGCTCCAATACCAATGGTTTCTGGAACATCTAAAAAATAACCATCATAGGTTAATCCACCAACAACTGGGTCGACCAAATGCCCAAGTAAACAAGTATCTAAATCGAAAAATACCACATTGGCACTAGCTAAAGCGAAATGTAAATTGGCACTCAAGGCAATTCTACTTTCAAGCATACTGCCGATCATACACTTTACGCCGTGTTGTAGAGCTTCTTCGTGAATTTTTTGTGCACCTAATATGCCACCAGATTTAGCGAATTTGATATTTAAATATTCGCAAGCTTGGCTGTTTATTAATTTTCTAGCGTCATGATGATTGTAACAACTCTCATCAGCCATTATTTTAATAGGAGAGTTAAGTGCTAATTCTGGTAATTTGTCATCAAACCAAGTTCGCATGGGTTGTTCACAAAATTCAATATTTTGAGAATCTAATTCGCCCAGCGCAAATAATGCATCATCAAAACTCCATCCCTGGTTGGCATCTAAACGTAAAATCATTTCATCGCCTACGGCAGCTCTAATTTGTTTTACTCGCTCAATATCTTCATGAACTTTTTTACCTAGTTTGATTTTGATAATTCTACAACCATTTTTCTGATACTTAAGTGCGGTTTGAGCCATTCCTTCTGGTGTATCAATACCAATGGTCATGTCAGTTTCGATGGTTCTTTTATGTCCACCTAAAAATTTATACAAAGGAAGTTTAGCATTCTTTGCAGCGATATCGAATAAAGCCATATCAAATGCACTTTTAATAGTTGCATTATGGTCTGCATAAGCCAATAAATCTTGCATCCTTTCTGGTATTTCTAATGGATTTTTACCTTTTAATATTTGTGCAAAATCCTTTGCCATCGCTATACAAGTTTCTTGGGTTTCTCCAACAATCATTGGAAAGGCCGAACACTCACCAACGCCATGAATACCCGCATCTGTGTAAATTCTAACCAACACATTTTGTGCAAAATGCATTGTGCCAGTTGCAATTACAAAAGGCTCCATTGGGATGCTGAAGCGATAAATTTCGGTATGTGTGATTTTCATATTGGTATTGCGTATTGCGATTTGAGTATAGAGATATGTTCTAATGGTAAAGTTAGTTATAAAAAGGAAATCATAATGATTTTCAATCCCACAATAAATAGATTAATCATGATCACTTCATCACCTTTAAATAATAAAATTCAGCCAGATGAAAAACTAAATCTAAATAGGTTTGTAGATAATTTATAGCTTTACATATTGTCTCAATACGCAATACACATTACTCAATTCCCAATTTATGCAAGAACCCAACAACCTCATTCACGCTTCATCTCCATACTTATTGCAACACGCTTACAACCCAGTTGAATGGTATGAATGGGGACCAGCTGCACTAGAAAAAGCTAAAAAAGAAAATAAATTAATTTTAGTAAGTATAGGTTATTCTGCTTGCCATTGGTGCCATGTAATGGAACATGAAAGTTTTGAGGATTTTGAAGTGGCAGAAGTAATGAACAAAAACTTCGTCTGCATTAAAGTAGATAGAGAGGAAAGACCAGATATTGACCAGATTTACATGTTGGCTGTACAATTGATGAATGGAAATGGAGGTTGGCCATTAAACGCTATTTGCTTACCCGACCAAAGACCAGTTTACGGTGGTACCTATTTCAGGAAAAATGATTGGATTAGCATCTTATTGAATGTTTCAGACCTTTGGAAAAATGAACCTGCCAAAGCCCTAAATTATGCAGAGCGATTAACAGAAGGCATTCAACAATCAGAAAAAGTTATCTCTTCAGATCAGGAAGTTGTTTTTGCTCAATCGCATCTGGCGGAAATTATTGAACCTTGGAAACGTCATTTTGATATTGATGGAGGCGGATATAACAGGTCGCCAAAGTTTCCCTTGCCAAATAATTGGAGCTTTTTATTGCGATATAGCTTTTTAACACCAGATGAAGCCACGTTTATGGCGGTTTGTTCTACACTTGAAGAAATGTCTAAAGGTGGAATTTATGACCAAGTGGGTGGTGGCTTCGCTAGGTATTCAGTTGATGATAAATGGCATGTTCCCCATTTCGAGAAAATGTTGTATGACAATGCTCAACTGATTGGTTTGTATGCAGAAGCTTATCAATGTTTAAAGTACGAGCCATTTGTGCAAATAATTGTAGATACAATTGATTGGGTTTTTAGAGAAATGAGTGCAGAAAATGGCTTGTTTTATTCTGCCTTGGATGCAGATAGCGAAGGAGTGGAAGGTAAGTTTTATGTATGGGATAAGATAGCTTTTGATAAAGTTGTTGGTGAGGACTCAGCGTTAATAGGTGAATATTTCAATGTAACTGAAGAAGGAAATTGGGAAGAGGAGCAAACCAATATTTTAAGGAAATTATCAACTGATGAAGAATTCATTGAAAAACATAGTATAGATATTGAAACGCTTTACGATAAAGTCGCTTTGGCAAAAGCTAAACTATTGGATGAAAGAAGTAATCGTGTGCGACCTGGATTAGATGATAAATGTTTAACAGCTTGGAATGCAATGATGATTAAAGCCTTGGCTGATACTTCTCAAATTTTGGATTACGAGATGTACTATGATAGAGCCAAACTCGCTGTGGAATTCATTTTAGAAAATATGGTAACGCCAGATGGAGGTTTATACCGTAATTACAAAAATGGAAAAGCAACTATTCCAGGGTTTTTAGATGATTATGCTTTTATGATTGAAGCTTTAATCTCACTTTACGAAGTTGATTTTGATGAAGTTTGGTTGGAAGAAGCTAAATCATTAACAAATTATGTGCTACTTAACTTTAAGGACGAAGAGAATGACATGTTCTTTTATACAGCCAGTAATGGCGAAGAGCTGATTGCCCGCAAACATGAAGTAATGGATAATGTAATTCCTGCGTCTAATTCTGTAATGGCACAAAATCTTCAAAAATTAGGTTTGTTTTTCGATGAGGAGAGTTATAGAGAAAAAGCATCAGCCATGCTAAAATCAGTTTTACCTAGAATAAAAGCTTACGGTTCTGCTTATTCTAATTGGTGTACGCAATTGCTAAATGAAGTACATGGCATCAACGAAATTGCAATAATGGGTGCCGATATAAGTGAGGTCAAAAATGAGCTTAACAACATTTACATCCCTAATAAAATTGTATTGGGTGGATGGAAAAGCGAACTTCCATTGCTAAAAGACAAAGAAAGTCAGGAAACCAAAATTTATGTCTGTAAAAATAAAACTTGTCAATTACCAGTTGCTACTGTTGCAGAAGCAATGAAAAACATTAGAAGGCTTTAGTCTAATTTAGGTAGATTGCAAGATGTTTGAAAAAGAAGAAGGCATTATTGCAAAAAGAAAATCCTTGGTTAAAGAAATAGCCAAACTTAAAAAAGCTTATTCTGCCATTAGAGATAAAACCGAAAAACATATTGCTGTGGCTAAAATCGCTGAAAAGCAAAAAGAGTTGGCTCAAATTAGAGAAGAATTTATTGATGAGCAGATTAAGAATAGGAGATAAATTATCATCTACAAAAAGAAATATTAAATAACTTGCACTACTTATTATATGTATCAATATCTTTGTAACTACAATGAATACTAAAGTATTACATATATCCAATCCATCTCAGGAACTTTTAAAATTTGTAAAGCAATTGCAAATGGAGAAAGAAGAAAAGCTACGTGCATTTCAATCTACTAAAGCCAATTCAAAAAATAAGTAATAAGTGTCTTTAGAGAGGATAGAAACTTTTATTTCAAAAGAAGGGAATTGTTATAATATTATTTTTAGTGTATTTCAACAAGAAAGAATTCCTATTGAAATACAAAAGACATTAATTGATGTGACAATTTCGATTGAAAATCAAATATGTCTTAATGGTGTTGAAACGCTCGGTAAAATCGCTGACATCATAAAAAATTATCTAGATGAAAATGATGTTATTCTATATAGCTATTGCGACAATAAAGACATTAATCGTTCAATAAAAAAACAAGAACTTTACCCACAGCATTATAGAAGCCTACTTTTCACTTCTTTATTCAATAAATACAATACTTTAAATTACATAAATGAAGTAATTGTTATTGCGGATGAAGATTATGGACACCATTATATTCACTTAATAGCCAAAGTTGAAGATAAAGACGTCCTAGATTTATTAACAGATACATTAATTAACTTTGGTAAATAGCTTTTGATTTTTTAATCCTTGGTTTCTGTCTTTACGAACCAATTAATTTATTTAAACATTTTTTTGCAACAATTAATCACGGTTTTTGTTAACCTAATAATTAGATTATCTTTGCCAAACTTTTACTTAAAGGCTTTTCAAATCTTTAAATATTAGCAAAATAAACTTGCCGAAATCTGGAAAATAAACCCAGAGGTATTAAAAATTATAAAAACAAATAAGAATGAATATTAATGCGAACACAGTAGTGTCTATAACTTATGAACTACACACTACTACTCCAGAAGGTCAGCAAGTTTTTGTTGAAAAAGCAAATGAAGAACAACCATTAGTGTTCTTATATGGCGTAGGTATGATGTTACCTAAATTTGAAGAACATTTAGCTGGCTTAAAAGCGGGTGATGAGTATAGTTTTGAACTTTCTCCTGCAGATGGTTACGGCGAAATTGATGCAACTGCTCACGTAGATTTGCCAATTGACATGTTTAAAGAAGCTGGTGAATTGCCTAAAGTTGGTGACGTTATTCCTTTACAAGATAACCAAGGTAATCAGTTTCGTGCTGGTGTAACTGGTGTACACGAAGAAATTATCTCGGTAGATTTAAACCACCCAATGGCTGGTAAAAACTTAATCTTTGCTGGTAAAGTTTTAACTGTTCGTGAAGCAACTGCTGATGAATTAAGCCATGGTCACGCTCACGGTGCTGACGGTCACTCAGGTCACTAAGCTAATATCTTAAAATATAAAATCCTGATAGCTTAACTGTTATCAGGATTTTTTTTTGCGATATACTTTGGTTAATAGCAGTACTTTACTTCGTTCTATAAACCTGACATTAGTGAATGCCATTTTTCATGGCAGCAACGTTGGCGGGATTGCAAATGCCAAGGATTACTGACATTGTTTTTCAAATGTTTATAGTTTAACCACCAAGGCTCCAAGTGCACGAAGATGTTAGCGGTTAACGAATTTAGAATGTATGCTTTGTGTACTTCGTGTCTTTGTGGTAATTAGGATTTACAACGCTTTAGCCGCCGTTAAACTAATTGGTGGCACATCCATAGAATTTGCGGTACTTAACTTTAGGTTTCCTTTAATTTTTACAGTTTGATAAGTGAATTTGATAGGTTCAGTTAATTCAACCATCACCATAATTGGTACCCCGTTTTTACCACAAAAGAAACATTGGTTAATCGGTAAAGTAGAAAGCATGAACTTTGTTTGTTTCATTCCGTCTTTAATTGGAACGATATAACCTTCTAACTCGAAAGGTTTATTTGCATACTTTTTAATCTCTGGACCGAAAATAGCATACATTTCGGTGTCTTTAACGGTTTTAAAATCAACGCTTCCAATTACATCCCAATTGGCAGATAAAATTTGGTCGCTTGGGTCATGTTGTGCCTTGGCAGAAAAAGCAAAGCCGATAAATAATAAAAATATAAAACTCAGTTTCTTCATTATATTAGTTTTTAGCAAGTATTTTAGAAATATTAGAGCGGTAAGCCTGCATTGCAGGAATGATTGATGCAAATATACCAATAGCCAAACCTGCAAGCAATAAATAAACTTCAGATGTAATAAAAATTAGACCAGTTAACTTCGCCTGACTACTTTCTTGATAATGAGCGATCAATTCTAAAGCTAAATGTCCGAGTGCAACCCCGACAATTGTTCCGGCAATCGTTAAGATTAATCCTTCTAGTATTACAATTACAAATAGTTTAGTTCTTGAGGCACCAAGCGTTCTCATTATCGCTAAGTCGTAGCTTCTTTCTTTTAGCGAATTATATAGGTTTACAAAAACGCTGATGGCTGCAATTAGCATAATCAATATGGCAAACCATTGTAAAGTATCTACACCAACGCCAATTAAAGAAAACAATCTTGTACTTTCCATTGCGGGCGATGCCGATTGTAGATTTGTTCCTTGATTAACCATTCTCGGAAACATCACTACAGACATTGGGGAACGGTATTGGATTAATAAGGAAGTGATTTCACGATTATTCTCTCCGTCTTCTTCTCCATGCATTTTCCAAACACTGGCAATGTTTGTTAAAATCAAGTTGTCAGTTACATTTCCTTGTGGTGCTAAAATGCCAGCAACTTTATAGGCGTGGTCTTTATGTAAATCTTTGTTTTCGGTTAATCCATGTGCACCAAAAAAGGTATCGCCAACTTTTAAGTTTTGTTCTTTTGCAACGTTTGTTCCAATTGTAGCTTCTAAATCTGCTTTCCAAAATTTACCGCTCTGTAATTTTAAGCCATAAAGGCTGATGAAATTACTATCAGTTCCAACAATACGAACGCCATTGTAATTGTCGCCCAAGGCTAGAGGAGTTGCTCGTTTTACAAAAGGGTTATGAGACAATTCATTTGCATCTTTTAGGGGAATGTTCCCAGTAGGAAAATCGATGTAATAAATGCTACTTAATATTAATTGCAGCGGACTACCTTTTGCGCCAACCACTAAGTCGATGTCTTTAGAATTGTTGTTTAATTTTTCTTCAATTTGGGTGGATGCTAATAATAAAATTGTTAAAATACCAGTTCCAAAGGCAATTAACATGATGTTTAACCCTGATGATAATGGTTTAGACCATATGCTTTTCCAGCTTATTTTAAATGGACTCATGCTAAATCGTAAATATGGGTAAATGCATCTTTAACTCTTTTATCGTGGGTGGCCACAATTAATGTAGCCTGATTTAAACCGGACTGTTGCATTAATAATTCTAATACGGCCTTTGCATTTTTATCGTCTAGGCTAGATGTTGGCTCATCTGCAATTAATAAGGCAGGTTTATTAATTACTGCTCTTGCTATTGAAACACGTTGCAATTGACCTTGACTTAAAGTTGATGGGTAACTATCTTTTTTATGGATGATGTCTAGGGAGTTTAAAACTTCATCAATACGTTGATGGTTTGCTGGAAGTTTGGCAAAACTTTGTGCTAAAAGCAAATTTTCTGCAATAGTTAAGCTTTTTATCAAGTGTGGCCGTTGAAAAATTATCCCGATGTTACGACCTCTAAATTGGTCTAGATTTTTGCTAGATAAACTGTAGATAGAAGTGTCATTAATGCTTACTTCGCCTTGTTCAGGTTTTAAAATCCCTGTTAAGATATGTAATAACGTAGTTTTTCCACTTCCAGATTCGCCTAAAAGCAGCCACTGCTCTCCGTTATTAATTTGCCAATCCTTAAAACTGATTGGTTTAGTGTTTTTATAATTGTGTACTACAGATTTTATCGAAATCATATGGTTTTATAAAACTCATTTTCTGTTACAAAAATAACAGATACAATTTAATAGCAGAGTTTAAGCTTGTAAAGTATTTGCTACTGCGATTAATTAAAGGAAATGTGTAAATTCAAATATCAATATTAAACTAATGAAGATAGAAACCATAATTCTTGTAGCAAGTATTCCTTTGTTAATAGCTTTATTGGCTTATAGGTATTATGGTTGGTATGATTATGTAAAAAACAGAAAGTTTAGGGGTAGTAAGTTAAAGAAGTATGCAGAAAAAATAGAAAAGGATAAAAGTAATATAAACTAAAAAGCCTTGAATGGATAATTCAAGGCTTTTAATATAAAATATGTTTTAACTATTTATACATCTCTTCTCTCAACTTTGCTACATCTTCATTGTTGATGTAATCGTCATAAGTCATCATTCTATCAATGCTGCCTTTTGGCGTTAACTCAATAATTCTTGTAGCAACCGATTCAGTTAAAGCATGATCTCGTGAAGTAAACAAAATCGTTCCTTTAAAATCTTTCATTCCGTTGTTCAATGCTGTAATTGACTCCAAATCCAAGTGATTGGTTGGCTCATCAAACATTAACAAGTTAGCTAATTGCAGCATCATTCTAGAGAACATACAACGCATTTTTTCACCTCCAGAAAGTACTTTTACGTTTTTCAATACTTCATCTCCAGAAAAAAGCATTCTGCCTAAAAAGCTTCTCACAAATTGCTCGTCAGCATCAGTTCCAGAATATTCACGCAGCAAATCTACCAAGTTTTCATCTTTTCCATCAAAATAAGCAGAGTTATCATTCGGGATATCAGCTGTGCTAATCGTTACACCAAATTTAAAATCGCCCTTATAATCAGCATCTCTACCAGATAAAATATTGTAAAATGCAGTTGTAGCTAAACCATTCTGAGAAATAATGGCAATTTTATCGCCTTTATTTACCATAAAGTTTACATCCTTAAATAAAACTTCACCGTGTGCAGTTTTGCTTAATCCTTCAACCTGTAAAATCTGGTCGCCTGCTTCTCTACCTAAATTGTTAAATAAAATAGCTGGGTATTTACGGCTAGATGCCTTAATTTCTGAGATATCGATTTTATCAAGCGCTTTCTTACGAGAAGTTGCCTGTTTAGATTTAGATGCATTTGCACTAAATCGTCTAATAAACTCTTGTAATTCTTTAACTTTTTCTTCTAGTTTTTTATTCTGGTCGCTACGTTGTTTTAAAGCCAACTGACTCGATTCGTACCAGAAAGTATAGTTACCAGTATAGATATTCAATTTGCTGAAATCTATATCCACAATGTGCGTACAAACTGCATCTAAAAAGTGTCTATCGTGACTTACAACCAAAACAATACTTTGATAGTCTGCCAAGAAATTCTCTAACCAAGCAATGGTATCAATATCCAAATCGTTGGTAGGCTCATCCAATAATAAAATATCAGGATTGCCAAATAAAGCTTGTGCTAATAAAACACGTACTTTTTGATTACCATCTAATTCTTTTAATTGTTTGTAGTGATGCTCTTCTTTAATGCCCAAATTGCTCAATAAAGTTGCTGCATTACTTTCCATGTTCCAGCCATCTTTTTCAGCAAAAAGATTTTCTAACTCTCCAGCACGCTCGCCATCTTTATCAGAAAAATCTTCCTTTAAATAAATAGCATCCTTTTCTTTCATGATATCATACAATTCCTTGTGTCCAATCATTACCGTTTCCAATACCGAGAATTCATCAAATTCGTAGTGGTTTTGCTTTAAAACAGCCATACGCTCACCAGGAGTAAAGGCTACAGAGCCCGAAGTTTGATTTACTTCACCACTTAAAATTTTTAAAAAGGTAGATTTACCTGCGCCGTTAGCACCAATTACGCCATAGCAATTGCCTTGGGTAAATTTAACGTTAACATCTTCAAAAAGAGTGCGTTTGCCGTAACGAAGGGATAGGTTAGATACTGAAATCATATTGTTTTGAAATAAAGTGCAAAGGTAGTCAAAATATTGCTCAATTGCTAAATGGTTGTATTGTTAGATTGCATTTTTTGAAAACGATTGTCAGTAGCTTTTGGCAAAATCAGTCCTTCTTTCCGCTTTACTCTGCCTTCGTTTCTTCGGCTATCGTGCTCGCTTCAAAAAGGTTTATTTTTGAAAGTTGCTGCACAAAAACTGGGCTTTTAAGCAAAATCATTAAATTTGACCATGGAGAGAGATGAACTTCTTAATACTATTAAAACCACATTGCAAAAAACAAAGGTTAATGATTTAGCCTGTATTGCTGCCAAAGAGGGTTTTTCAATTAGGGAGCTAATCGACCTTACATTTCATAAAGAAGAACAAATTGCTTTTAGAGCCTCATGGATTTTAGAGAACATCTATATTAGTCATCAAGATAGGTTTTTACCACAT
>Ga0307515_10022645_pt1 | contig 11061 bp, 4 predicted proteins | sample 17_EM_MG_FD_194513 | JGI IMG/M metagenome (GOLD analysis project Ga0307515, IMG submission 194513) | Populus trichocarpa ectomycorrhiza microbial communities from riparian zone in the Pacific Northwest, United States - 17_EM | ecosystem: Host-associated > Plants > Roots > Unclassified | place... | reverse complement strand
ACGTCAACCAGTACTTCACCCTGCGCAACGGGCAGAAGGGCACCAAGCACGTCTTCGTCGGCACCAACCGGATCGCGTCCAAGGTGGTCCGCACGGGCGACCACAAGGACCCGGCGCCGTACGAGAAGGACCAGTTCTTCTTCCACGTCAACCACATCGGCAGCAGCACGGACGTCACCGATGTCGACGGCAAACTGGCTCAGCACCACGAGTACTTCCCGGGCGGCGAGGGCTGGGTCACCGAGTCGCGGCACTACGACCCGGAGCCGGAATACCGGTTCGCGGGCAAGGAATTCGACTCCGAGACCGGGCTGTACTACTTCGGCTCGCGCTACTACGACCCGCGTACGGCTGCCTGGCAGAGCCCGGACCCGCTGGCCGAGGGCTACCTGACCGGCGGACCGCAGGGCGGGGTGTTCAACCCGGACAACCTCAACTCGTACGCCTTCGGATACCAGAACCCGCTGAAATACACCGACCCGGGCGGCGCGCTGCCCAGCCCGTTCCAACTGCTCAGCATCGGCAGCGGCGTGGTCAGCTTCGTGCAGAACGTCCGCGAGGGCAACTACGGCGCGGCGGTGGTGGACGCGGCCGGCGTGGCCCTGGACACGGCGACGTTCTTCACGCCGATCCCGAGCGCGGCGGGCACGGTGGTCAAGGCGGTCCGCGGCGCCGACAAGGTGGTCGACGCGGTCCGCACGGCCGACAAGGCAGCCGACGCGGCCAAGCTCGCGGACAAGGCAGGCGACGCGTCCACGGTGGCCAAGGGTGCCGGAAAGTCCCAAGTGGACAACGCCGGCTCGACGGTGGCCACCAAGGGCGCCGACTGCCTCACGAACAGTTTCGCCCCCGGGACCTTGGTCCTGATGGCGGACGGCTCGCGCAAGCCGATCGAGCAGGTCGAGGTCGGCGATCTCGTGCTGGCCACCGACCCGGAGACCGGCAAGACGGCGCGCAAGCGGGTGACCGCGGCGATCATCGGCCAGGGCGCGAAGGACCTGGTCCGGGTGACCTTCTCGGCGGACGGCGCGGCCGGCACGGTGACAGCGACGGCCGGGCACCCGTTCTGGGTCCCGGAAGCGGGCCGCTTCGTGCCGGCGGGGGAGTTGCGGGCGGGCGAGTCGCTGCGCACCGCGGCCGGTGAATCGGCCCGGATAACCGGGACCGAGACCGAGCGCCGCCTGTCCCGCGTCCACAACCTGACGGTCGCCGACATCCACACCTTCTACGTGGTCGTCGCCAACACGCCGGTCCTCGTCCACAACTGCCTCAACAACGCGAGCACGGACGATCTCTACAAGCTCGCCACTGAAGGCGGCACACCGGGCAAGCTGTCTCCGGCGGGGCGGGCTCAGCAGAAGCACGCGGCGCCGAACCGCCCCCAGGCGCAACGGGACAAGTATGACTACGATGCGAAGACCAACGCCGACCGCAATGATGTGGGTGATATTCTGATCCAGGAAATTCTGACCGACCCGAATGCCACCCGCACCATCAGCAATGCGTCGGCGCACTACGGCGGCACCGTGCTCGACATCAAGATGGGTAACGGCATCGGGGCCCGGTGGAGCATGCGTGGTGGCCGGATGACCTTCGAGGGATTCCTGTGATGGGCCGAGTCGAGCTCAGCGGTGGCTTCCGGGCCGAGGATTTCGCGCCCGACGGCTCGCTCCGTGACGTGTGTGTACTCGGCGTCGACCTGCCTGTCTGGGAGCGCTTGCTGCGGGCCGCCCTGAAATCGCCGTGGGATTGTCGATTTGAATTGAACGACAAGCCGTGCCCGTTGGCAGAGTTCTCGGCGCCGGACTTCTTCGCCGCGAAGGAAAAGGGAGAGGACGTTTCGGCCCGGCTCAGCATTCAGGTGGGTGAGTTGTGGTTCGACTGCTTCCTCTTCGAAGCGACCGAGATCGAATTTAGCTTCGATCCGTCCGAAATCGCCGACGGTCGACACTTCGGGGCGCTGGAGAAATTCATGATCTGGCTGGCCGAGGCGTGCGACAGGCGGGTCATCATGACCATGGAATCCACCCACCACGACGACATTCCGCCGTTGCTGGAAACGGTCAGGCGGCAGGCCAGTCCCAGCTGAGTTCCGCGGCGCCGTCGGCGCGGCTGCGGGTCACGGAGACGCGAACCTCGGCCCGGCCGGGGGCGCCGCACACCGGGCAGGCGCCGGTCAGCGTGCCGGCGTAGCCGTCCTCCGACTCGGCGTAGCGGTCGTCGTCACGGTACTGCCAGGTCAGCGGGCCCGACACGCGGTGCGGAACACCGCAGGCCGGGCAGGGCACGCGCAGCGCAGCGGACTCCGGCCGGTCGCCCGGCGCCGGGATGCCGGCCTCCAGTCCGATAGCGGAGCCGTCCGCGAGGCCGACGACCAGCACCCGTACCCGGGGGTCCGCATCCTCCAGCAGCAGATGGCGCAGCGGGCCGGGCGGCAGCGGGTCGAGACCGGCCCGGATCTGGGCGGCGGTCAGCCGGTGGGCGAGGCGGGTCAGTTCGGCCGCCCACCCGGCGGCCACGTCCTGGGTCGCGGCCAGCCGGTCGGCGGGGATCTCCCGGCCGGGAGCCGGGTCGCGGCGTGCCGCGGTCACGGCGGCGCGCACGCCGGCGTCCATCGCCTCCGGTAGGTCGCCGGGCAGCTCCAGCTCGCCGAGCGCCGCGGCCGCCCAGCGCGTCACCTCTTGATGCAGGCGTGCGCGCTGCTCCCGATCGAGCCCGGCGGCCGGGTCGGTCGCGGTGGGCGGCCCGTCCGGCCGCTCCAGCGCCCTGCTCAGGCGCAGCCGCAGCTCGTCGTCCGGCGCATGGCGGAGCATGCGGGCCAGCAAATCCCGCAGCTGGGGCACGTACTTCATCAGGTGCGCGTAGCGAAGCAGATTGTGCAACAGCAGGCCGTCCTCGACCAGGAAGCGGACGCCGATCGCCGCGGCGACTCCGGGATCGTCCACGTTGTACAGTCGGTACGCGGTGAAATTCCGAACCCACGGCTCGGCGGCGAGGCAGCCGACGACGAACGGCAGGACGCCCGCTTCATGCATGCGGTAAGACAACCCGGAGAGCAGCAAAACCTTCGTGTGGGTGTCGGTCTCCACCCGGATCGCGGCCAGGAACGGCGCACTGCCGGCCGGGCTGTTCCCCAGCCACAGGCTGGCCGCGCGGCGCACCTCGGGATCGGGGTCGGCCAGGAATTCTTGCACCGCCTCGACGCCCATCGCCTGCGGCGCCTCGCTGATCGCCTCGGCCCGGACGGCCGGGGCCGGGTCGACGAGGAACCGGGCGGTGAGCTCGACCGTTCGATCCCTGGGCAGAACGGCCTTGAGCGCCCGGAGCCGGAGCAGGCCCACCGGGCTCGCCTCGAATTCCTGCCGCAGCGGCTCGCCCGGAGGCCCGAGGAGGCGCAGCAGGTTACCCACCCGCTCGTCGTCGTTTGCCGGCTCGGCCGCGGCGGCGCGGACGGCCGGGTCGAGGCCGCCCCGGCGCTCCAAGATCTGGCGCAGCGAGTAGGCGGCCGCGTCGCCCACGTGCTCGACGTCGTCGTTGAGCCCGAACCCGGTGCGGACCTCGGCCCGGTCGTTCAGGGCCACCTCCAGCAGCGCCGCGATCACCTCGGGACCGTCTTCCTGCCCCGCGGCATGCGCGGCATAGAGCCGGACGTTGTTATCCGGGTCGCGGAGATCGTCGGGGCGGAACATCGGCTCGTCAGCCGCGCTCGCGGCGGCGTGGTCCGGGCATGCGCCCACCATAGTGCGAACCCGCACGCGAAGGCCCGCATCGCAGGTCGCGGCGCCCGCCGAGGCCGACGAGAGACTTCGGCGGGCGCTACCCCCCGATGGCGAGGTGCTCCGCTCGCCGCCCCCTAGCGAACCCGGCGGTGGTGTTGTTCAGTAGCCCTGTGGGCAGGTAAACAACGACAGCTCACCGGGCTGGCAGGACGAAAGCGTCGCGTTCCTCGGCGGTGAGGGCGCGGGTGAGCAGGGCGTCCGCCGTGGTGCGGACCTCGGCGATCGGACCGCAGACGCCGCACTGCCAGATCCGGACAGTGCTGTCGCCGTGTGCGGTGGCCAGGTGGCCGTCCTGGGTGAACCGGACCTGTTCGACCGAGGCGCCGTGCCCGCGCAGGGTGACCAGTTCCCGGCCCGTCGTGGTCTGCCAGATCCGTACGCCGTCGCCGTCCTGGCCGCTGCTGGCGAGTAGCCGGCCGTCCGGGCTGAAGTCCACACTCCAGACGACGTCGCGATGACCGCGCAGGGAGACCGGCTGTCCATGACCGTCGCTGGGCCAGATCCGTACGGCGCCGTCCTGACCGCTGACGGCCAGGCGCTTGCCGTCCGGGCTGAACGCGACGGCCCAGACCTGACGCCCGGGCGGCTGGTCCTGCACGACCGTCGGTATCCCCGCACCGTCGGCGGGCCAGATGCGCACCGCGCCGTCGGCGCCCGCGCTGGCCACGCGCTGTCCGTCCGGGCTGAACGCGATGGCACGGACGCCGCCCTCGTGCCCACGCAGCACCAGCGGCGCGCCGCCGGCCAGCGACCAGATGCGTACGGTGCCGTCCTTGCCGGCGCTGGCCACGCGCTGCCCGTCCGGGCTGAAGCTGACGCCGAACACGGCGTTGGTGTGGCCGCGCAGCACCGCTTTCACATCGCCGGTCTGGGCGTTCCAGATGCGTACGGTCTGATCCCGCCCGCCGCTTGCCACCCAGCGGCCGTCCGCGCTGACCGCGACCACCAGGACTTCGGCCTGGTTGCCCTGCAGGAGCACGGGGGCGGCACGCCACGGGTCTCGCCAGACACGCACCGCGGCGTCCACTCCGCCGCTGGCCATCAGCCGACCGTCGGCGCTGGTGGCGATGGTCCACACCTCCCCGCGATGGCCGCGCAGGACGAGCGGGCTCGCGGCGACGCCGGGATCCCAGAACCGGAGCGTGCCGTCGGTGCTCGCGCTGGCCAGTCGCCGCCCGTCCGGGCTGAACGCGACACTCCACACCGCTCCGTCATGCCCGCGCAACACCACCGGATCCTGCTCGCCGGTTGTGCTCCACACCCGGATGGTGTTGCTGCCGCTGTGGCTGCTGGCCACCCGGCTTCCGTCCGGGCTGAACGCCACGGATTCGACGTAGGAGTCGTTGCCGCGCAGAATCACCGGCTCTCCGGGGCCGGCGAGGGGCCAGATGCGCACCGTGCCGTCGCTGCCGGCGCTGGCCAGGTGGCGCCCGTCCGGGCTGAACGCCACATCCTTGACCGTCCATTCATGGCCCGCGAGCACCCTCGGCGTGCCCCGGCCGGTCGCGTTCCAGATCCGGATCGGACCCATGCCGCTGACCGCGAGGCGCCGCCCGTCCGGGCTGAACGTGACGCTCAGCGGCGGGCCGTCGACCGGCAGGACTACCGGGGGTCGCCGGCCCGCGCGGTCCCAGATCCGGACGGTGCCGTCATCGCTGGCGCTGGCCACCCGCTGCCCGTCCGGGCTGAACGCGACAGAGTTGACCCTGGCGCGGTGCCCGCGTAGCACCACCGGGGTATGGCTGCTCAGATCCCACACGGTAACCAGGCCACTGACGTCGGCGACGGCAAGCCGGCGGCTGTCCGGACTGAACGCCGGGCCTTGTACCGCTGCGGTGGCACCTCGCAGGATCCGCGGGCCAGGCAGTACCCCGTCCGGCCCGGTCCGCTGCCACAACCGGACGTTGCCGTCGTCGCCACTGCTGGCGACCATGCGGCCATCCGGGCTGTACGCCACCCCGAGGACCTGGCCATGGCCTGCCTGGACGGTTGCCCGGACCCGGGAATCGGCGACCGCCTGACGCAGGATCGCCTGCGCCTCCTCGGTAGGCCGCGTGTCGTACGCCTCGACGGCGAGCAGAAGAGTGACCTCCGGGTCGACCTGCAACTGAGCGCGAGCGTTGGCCACCAGTTGGCTGGAGCGGGCCAGGTCGCGCTGTTCGTTCGCCCGATACGCCTGGACTCCCGCGATGGCGGCCAGCACGGTCATCACCACCACACCGACGGTCAATCCGGTCAACGCCATCCGACCGCGACGACGCCGGGCGGTCGACTCGCGGGCCTGCCGTTCGCGGCTGGTAATCAGAAACGCGCGTTCCAGGGCATTGAGACGCCGCATGCTGCGGCCGTCCCACGCGGCCAGGGGCGCGCCGCGGTAGAGCGCGCCGCTGTCGCGGTCATGCGATCGCCAGATCTGGCTCGCCTCGGTGAGTTGGCGGTGCAGCGCAAGCTCGTCCCGGTCAGCGTGCAACCAGTCGTCCAGCCGGGGCCAGGCCCTGATCAGCGCCTCGTGAGCGATCTCAACAGTGTCGGTGCCAAGCACCAGCAGACGCGCGTCGGCCAGCTTGGCGAGCACCGCACTCACCTCAGGTTGGTCCAACTCGTCACGCCGGACCCGGCGCCGGGTATCCGGCACACCCTCGCCGAGGGCGACCAGCCTGGTCAGCACCTGCTGGACCGTTTCCCGATCGCGCTCGTCCAGATCCTGATACACCGACTCCGCCGTCTGGGCGATCGCGCCGCTCATCCCGCCCGCGGCCTCGTACCCGGCCACCGTCAGGACATCGCTGCGGCGCTGCCGCCAGGTCTCCAGCAACGCGTGCGACACCAGCGGCAAGGCTCCCGGCTGCCCCTCGGCATCCGCCACGATCTTGGTCACCAACGCCCGCTCGACGGTCAAACCGGCGTGCCGGGCCGGCTCGGTGACCACTTCGCGCAGTTCATCCGGGGCCAGCGGGCCCACGGGAACGTTGGCCCCGGCGAGCAGCCGGGCCAGCGGCGCGGACTCCGCACAGCGTGCGTAGAAGTCGGCGCGGACCCCGATCACGACCCGCATCCGCGGCTCGGTGCCCTCGGCCGCGTCCGCCAACTCGGTGATGAAGGCGCCCTGCTCGGCCGGGTCGTGGCACAGCGTGAACAGCTCTTCGAACTGGTCCACGATCAGCAGCACCGCAGCGGCGGCCGGGGCCTGCTTCAGCGCCTCCCTGAGCGCCTTCCGCGGCTCGGCACCCGGGGTGATCAACGAGACGTGGTTGCCACTGCCGTCCTGGCCGCCGCACCGCCACGCGGGGATCAAGCCGGCCTGCAGGAGCGAGGACTTGCCGGTGCCGGAAGCGCCGAACACCGCCACGAACCGGTGCTTGTCCAGCATCTCCACCAGCTGCGCCAGGATCCGCCGCCGGCCGAAGAAGTGGTCGGCGTCGTCCACGCCGTAACCGATCAGTCCGAGATAGGGCGGCTGCTCGTCCGCTGCCGACGACTGCTGCCGTACGCCGTTGCCCTGCGCCGCCGCGCACTCGGCCGACGCCTGCCGCCACCGTCCTTCCCAGCCAGCCGGGTCACCACCACACGCCCGGACGAACGCCAAGGTCACCGGCAAGCTCGGCAGGCTCCGGCCGCCGGCGGCGTTGGCCAGTGCCGCGACCGAGTAGCCGGCCTCGGCGGCGAGCTCCCGATATCCCGGGTTCCCGGCCTGCCGGCGCAGGTCACGAAGCTCCGCCGCGAGCATCTGCACCGGGCCGGCGGCAGGATCCAGCGAACGTTCCGGACGCGGCATCGTCCCTCACACCCATCTACATCCATCCATTATTTCCGGACCAGCATCGCGTGCGATGGGCCGAGGGTGTCGGTGGAGTCGGATTCACGCCAACACCTGTCCGCGGGGTTGTTTAGCGCGCCGTCCCGCTACTAAACAACCCGGCGTCCTGCTGTGCTGAGGGCCGCCTGGGCAGGCAGAGGCACCAGGTTCGAATCCCAGCATGGGGGGAGAAATGTCCGTTCGACGGCGATCGCGCGTATTCACCCGGCTCGGCTCGGGAGGGGTAGAAAGCTCTCGAAAGGGATCGCGGCCGCCGGTGCCGCCGTCCTGCTGTTGACCTTGACAGATCAGGTAGTGCTGCTTCGCGGAGCGGCAGCGGCCAAGCCCGCCTGTCCGGCGGAGCGGCCGGATCCGCTGGCCGCTGCGATGGCGGCGAGGGCGTGCGGCGGCCGGGTGGAGGTGCTCTCCCAGCGGACCGAGACGACCCAGGTGTGGGCCCGCCCGGAGGGTGGCTTCAGCACCGAGATCTACGCCGGCCCGGTCCGCTTCAAGAAGGGCAGCGCCTGGCAGGCCGTAGACCTGACGCTGCGGAATTCTGCCGACGGCGCGGTCGAGCCGGTCGGGCACCCGCGCGGGCTGCGCCTCTCGGGCGCGGCGACCGGATCGGGGGAACGGGTGCTCGCCCGGGTGGAGACCGGCGGCGAGGTGGTCAGCATGCTGTGGACCGGCCCGCTGCCCGCCCCGGTGCTCGCCGCCAACACGGCCACCTACCCGGAGGTCCGGCCGGGCGTCGACCTGCTGCTGACCGCGACCCGGCTCGGCTTCGAGCAGTCGCTCGTGGTCAAGGACAAGGCGGCGGCCGCCCAGGTAGCGACCATGACCGTGCCGCTGCGCGCCGGCAAGCTGCGGTTCGTCGCGGATGGCCCGGGCTCGTTCGCGATCCGCGACGCCGTCGGTGCCACGGTCGGCCGGGTGCCGGCGCCGATGATGTGGGACTCCTCGGTCGGCGCGAGCGGCGAGCGGACCCGGGAGAAGGCCCTCGCCGTCCAGGCCCAGCCGAAGGGATCGGCGAGGTCCGCGGCGGGCGGCAGCGCCGCGCTGGATCTGCGGCTCGCCGCCGACCAGGCCTGGCTGCGGGACCCGAAGACCAGGTACCCGGTCACGCTGGACCCGCAGGTCGAGCTGGGCCCGACTTCCGACACCATCGTGCGCAACGACGAGCTCTCCACCAGCGGCAAACCCGACCACTCCGGCGCCGACTACCTCGCGTACGGCAAGGCGACCAGCTATCTCGCGCGGTCGTTCATGCAGTGGCCCGCGGCGCGGTTCGCCGGCGCCCGGATCACCAGCGCCACGCTGAACCTGTGGAACTGGTACTCGGGCAGTTGCGCGCAGACCGGCTGGCTGGTCTGGAACACCGCCCCGTACACCAACCCCATCTGGTGGGACACCGCGCCGGCGCTGCTGAGCAACGACGGCTACTCGACCCAGACGGCCGGCTTCAGCTCCGCGTGCAACGACGCCTGGGTGAGCGCGAGCGTGGTGCCGCTGTTCCAGCGTGCGGCTGACGCCGGCAACCCGACCGTTTTCATGGGGCTCACCTCCTACAACGAGAGCAATCCGAGCCTGAGCTGGAAGCAGGTGCGGTCGCTGCAGGCCCCGGTCACGTCGCAGATCCCGGTCGTGCGGATCAACTACGAGTACCCGCCGCAGGGCGGCCTCTACCGCTACGGCGAGAACTACCCGTACGGCCTGGCCGCCGTCGACTACGCCTACTCCACCGACGGCATGTGGAAGGACCTGAACGGACTCCTGTACGGGCCCAACTACTACTACATGTTCCTGATCCCGGAGGAGGTCGCGATTATCGACGACACCCCGCACGAGTACGACAAGGACAAGCTGATCGAGTTGGCCTCGAAGGAGAACGCCCGCTACACGGCCAAGGACAAGAACTGGCACCTGCTGTTCGACGCCAACCGGGACGAACTCATCGACCAGCCCACCGGCGGGTTCGCCTTCTACGAGCACAACGACAAGGGCGTCGGTGGGACAAGGCCGCCGCGGGTTTGCCCGGCCCCGCCGCAGTCCTGCGACCGGCCCTTCCACAATTTCTGGTTCGACGACAACTGGCTGGCCCGGCACATGGCCCAGGCCTACGGCCGGCAACAGCCCAACGGCCTGAGTGACACGGGCGGCCCTGGCGACCACATCAAGTGGCGGATCCTGTCCGGCGACCAGAACTGGACCCCGCACGACCAGGTCAATCCCAAGATCGGGACGGACGACGTGGATCGGCTGGCGCTCGACGGCCTCTACTACCTTTCCGCAGGCCCCCAGTCGACCGCCATGGACAAGTGGCGCAAGCTCCTGACCGTGGCCGACGAGACCTGGAACGACGCCAGGAGCCTGTACACCTATCCGAATCTGAAGGAGAACTACCACATCGGGCTGGCCAAGCTGTTCGCCGACCAGCTCCTCGCCCACCACACCGGACTGACCGTCACCGAACAGCGTCAACTGGCCCTGCACTCGGTCTCACTGCGGGGGCTGATCATCCAGAATCAGCAGCGTCTGAACGGTACCGGGCCACTTCTCGGGTGGACGACGGACACGGACCTGGCTGCGAAGCCCGACACACTGATGAACATCGAGTCGCTCGCGGTCAACGCGCTGGCGCTCGGCGCGGGCGCCAAGCAGACGTACAGCCCTGGCCAGGCCCCCCTGCAGACCCACGCCGCGGGCAACTACCAGCGGACCAGCAGCGGCCTGCTCCAGGCGGTCCCGGGCACCAGCAGCGCGGGCCACATGACCTTCGGACCGAACCACACCCTCGCCCCAGGGTCGTACAACGTGGAGTTCGTGATGCGCTCGCTCAACCCGGTCGCCGGCACCAAGGTGGCCAACATCGAGGTCTACGACGCCAGGACCGGCGCCCGGGTCGCGATCCAGGACCTGGACGCCAGCAAGTTCGCCACCGACGGCACCTACGACCGGTTCATCCGGTTCACCGTCCCGTTCACGGTCGCCTCGGCCGACAACAGCCTGGAATTCCGGGTCTGGTGGTACGGCGGCGCGAACCCGCTGGACATCGCCGAGATCCGGGTCCGCTGACCGTGGCCGCCGTCAATCTGAACTGATCACTCTCTGCGCCTGGGCCGTGCCGATTCCCGCGTCGCGGCCCAGGTCATGTGCGGGTGAGGGGGACCCTGCCGGTACCCGTTTCAACAGAAGCTCCCAGGAAATGTGTCAGCGATGTGTGCTGTCCGCATGCTTCCCAGGAACCGAGAGGAAACGCTTCCGTGTCCACCATCCCGCACCTGGCGCTGAACAACGGCGTGGAGATCCCCGCCATCGGGTTCGGCGTCTTCCAGACTCCGCCGGACGAGACCCGTTCCGCGGTCGAGGCCGCGCCCAGGCGTGGTCGCCGATCGGTGGCATCACGTTCTACCGCGACAGCGAGCACACCAGCACCCTGCAGGACCCGGTGATCCGCCCGACCCCGCTGTCCCACGCGGGACAGCG
>Ga0307515_10022643_pt1 | contig 11061 bp, 8 predicted proteins | sample 17_EM_MG_FD_194513 | JGI IMG/M metagenome (GOLD analysis project Ga0307515, IMG submission 194513) | Populus trichocarpa ectomycorrhiza microbial communities from riparian zone in the Pacific Northwest, United States - 17_EM | ecosystem: Host-associated > Plants > Roots > Unclassified | place... | reverse complement strand
AAAATAAAAAAATTAAACTTATCAGATCCATGAATCATGTTAACCGACCAAACATATAAATAAATTTATGAATTTTATAAAGTTTAATAACATATATTTTTTTAAATTATTTTTTTTAATTATATAAGAAAATTAAATAAATAGAATATAAAATGATAAATATTCAAGGTATAAAAAATAAAAAAATAATATTTTTTTCCAAATAAAATGTGTAAAGAAAAAAAAACAAAAAAATAAAGATAAGAAGAAAAATGGTAATAAACATGACACAAATATCAATTATAATGAGGAAAAATATATAAAAAAACTTGTTTTTTATAAAAAAATTAAAAATTATAATTTTACCACGGAAACAGTAAAATCCTGGCAAAATTTACAATTATAAACGAAATCACCATTTTTTTTTTATATGTATAGTTATCATCTCTATTCGTATCTTTTAACTTTATTTTTCTAAACCGCTTGAGAACATGCGAATATAAAAAAACCATCCAGGTGGACGCCAATGCGATTTCCCGGGCCAACAAAAATAACCCGAGAGATCCACTGGGCCAAGGCACCCACAAAGCCCCCTACATGTTTGCTTTGCGCTTGAATGTTAAATACTTCGGGTCTTGGATATTAAAGGAGGCATACGTGTTTAAGAAATTGGTTTCAATTATATTTTTTAAAATTTTTATTTAAAATTATTTTTTATATATATATTTTAAAATTATTTGATGTGTTAATATCAAAAATAATTTTTAAAAAATAAAATAAATATTATTTTAATATATTTTTTAAAAAATATATTTTAAATTAAAAATACTATCGTTTCAATGTGATTGTCTTTCTAAACATAGTTGTTAAACCAGGTCCGGGAGTTGACCTGGCCAAAAAACCGGGTCCCTGGTTTTATGGGTCAACCCATAAAACCCAGGTTATTTACTTATTTATGAGGTCAGGTGGTTAAAGAAAGAAATGGAAAAGAAAAGCAATTATAAAGAGGTGAAGTGGGACCCAATATGGCAGGGCATAGGCATGAGAGAGGGTGACGTTATTTTTTTTTTTTGGTTGTGGTTGTTTTGTGCAGAGATCTCTTAATCTCATCACCATCTCCTCCTACCCTCTTTGGCTTCTTGACATGCTTTCCCCTGGGGTGAAGCACAGTCCTTGCTCCTTACGCACCCATGCTCTAAAGCTTAAAAACACCACATGAATCCTCTCTCTTTTACATCTTTTTCCTGCAAATTCCTCTGGTTTTTACATGCTTGAAAACATTAGCTAGAGAGAGAGAGAGAGATGTTAAAGACTTGATGGTGATAATAAAGCCTGTGGTGTTGGTACTGTATCTATTGCCTCTCTCTCTCTTGAAACTGCGAGTTTGGTCCTGTTTAACCTTCAATTTTTTTTAAGTTACGGTCATCAATCGTCAGGAAGGAAGAAATGGAACCCGCCAACCCTCAAGATCTCCATACCCAGATCGACCTGCAATCATCTCAAGCGAACCACCTCCAAAACACCGGGTCGCCCGGGTCGACCGGGTTTTGCTGGGTTGTTGCACCGGCCAGTCTTTTGACAAACCCGGACCGGTCTAGAAACCGGGTCGGCCGGGTCCCGGGTCGACCCGCCAGTCCGGTCCGGTTTAATAACTATATTTCTAGGTGACCGGATGTGTTGTGAATTATACCATTGCTACTCTACATAAATAAAAAAAAGAGCCTCTATTTTTCTATATCGATGCTCTACCTGTTTACTCTGTGTAGGCCCCGAAGGTCTGTGCAAGTCATGTAGGGACCAAAAGTTCGAAAATTTAAAGCATGAAAAGAACCCAACTACGATCTCAAATTGTTTGAAGATTTAAATTAATGTGCCATTTATTTATATAGTATTATTAGTAAAGGAAAAAAAAGTATTGAACTATTAAATTAATACGTGACAGTGTAGGAGCAAGCAATTACCTTGTGCTTGTCTGAGTAAGTCTTCAACATCTTCCAAACATCGTGTGACGTTGCCACTAATTCCACCATATGTGGCTCTCTGAGTACTTCTCCGATCAGTTCGTTGTTCGGCTTGTCCGCGTAACGCTTCTGTTAAGGGAAAAAAAAAAATGCTGTACTTAATGCAACCAAAAATGATTTTTATGAGAGTTTTAGTTCCTTGATCGAGATCTTCGAAGAATATTATTACCCTTGAATATTAGCCTAACCTTCTCCATTACAAATAAAGTCTTACTAGACGAGGTTATATGTGGGAGTATATAGAGAGAGAGAGAGAGCAGCACTGGTACTGTTAGAGAGTTTTAGAAACTAAAATGACGAGAGGGATTTAATTAAGAACATTTCCACCTAAGTTGGATGCTTTCGGGGTAATTACCTGATCGAAGCTTTTTAATATGCCAGTAATATTCTTTGTGGACTTGTCAGAAGCAAACAGTACTTCCTCCATTATTTTCACGCCAACTGCTCGATGAATTAACATCCAGGCCTTTGCGTTCTTGTTCTGAGCTTCACGATATCCATCTTTCTGACTATTTTCCCATTTTGCCAGTTCAGTGGTATCTTTGGGTGGCTTATACCCACATTGCACTATATCCCACAAATGCTGTGAAGTTAATACATCTACCATCTTCTTGCTCCATGCTTCATAGTTCCCTACTTCGAAAACAGGTAGATAAACCGTCTTCTCATCTTCCCCCCGAGGGGTTGCTCTCGAAGAAGATGGAACCACCTGAGGGTTTGAAGAGGCTGCAACCACCCGAGGGGTCGGGTTTGCAGAAGATGTACCCACCTGAGGGTTTGAAGAGGCTGCAACCACCCGAGGGGTCGGGTTTGCAGAAGATGTACCCACCTGAGGGGTTTCTCTCGAAGAAGATGGAACCACCTGAGGGTTTGAAGAGGCTGCAACCACCTGAGGGGTCGGGTTTGCAGAAGATGTACCCACCTGAGGGGCTGGGTTTGAAGAAGATGTAACCACCTGAGGGTTTGAAGAGGCTGCAACCACCTGAGGGGTCAGGATTGCAGAATTAGATGTACCCACCTGAGGGGCTGGGTTTGAAGAAGATGTAACCACCTGAGGGTTTGAAGAGGCTGCAACCACCTGAGGGGTCGGGATTGCAGAATTAGATGTACCCACCTGAGGGGCTGGGTTTGAAGAAGATGTAACGATCATGTTTTATTTTCTGGCCAGGTATGGGTGTGTGTTCTCAAGTGGAAATGCAAATGGATTGTTTTGTGGTTCGAGTAAACCATGCAACGATGAATGTCTACAGAGTTAGAGAGTCGAGTGTTGAGATCAGAGACAACACGGAGGCTCTTATAGACGAGTGGAGGAAGCTTATTCTCTAAATTAACAGAATAATGTTACATGAATAAGATTTTTCATGCTCGACTAATATATTATGGATTAGGCAAATCATAGCAACCACTCATATTGAATTTTAATATTAGCTGTTTGTTTGTAAATTATTTTATCTTCCAAGAAATTAATTTCCCTCCATCTAACTAGATGGCCGAATCTCTTGTCAGAAAAAAAGCACCATTATATATATATATACTTGTATGAGGGCTTCAAGTTTCCTAAAGCTCCTCCCGTGAATCGCGTTTCGATCTCAGGTTAATTTCCAACAGCAGTAGTATAACACAAGCCCCTAGCTTTTCCAAAATAGACCAATGAGATGTGCTCAAAGGGATATTTCGCTTTCCTAAAAGAAAGCAAATAATATATATATCATGAGATGCATGGCTTTTACTGTTACATAACTGGTTCTAACCCGTTAATTAGTTCGTGTTGTTTCCCCCCTTTTTTTTTCAAAGGAGACAGAGAGCTTTCACTTTCTTGTTGTTTCCCCTTTGTATGTTCCTTCAGATGAAATTCTCTGTAACGATAGAAATTTAATTGTTAAATAATTGTTGGGAAATTTACTCTTGTTACCACTCTTAAAAGAGAAAAGTCGAGAAATAAACTAATTAATTTAATCCCACTTCTTTTTTCTTAACCTTGATAGTAAAGGTATATCTCGAGACAGTTTTTGGATGTTAAATTTAAGTTTTTATAAAATTGAATCTTTAAGTAATTTCTCCACATTTGAATTAATTAATACATCCACGTTTTGTTTTTTCTTAATATTTATATAGAGAGTAAATCCACTTCTATATATATATATATAGTCTGGTTAATATTGTCCTATGTCAGCTTTATGTAATCAGCTTTAGATGGCATTAAATTATAGTATAATAAGAAATCTTACATAGTTTTTTTATTTTTGTTGTAGTAAATTAATTTTTTTTATTTTTTTAAATCTGTTCCTTTTTTTTATTTTTTTTGTCATGTTACTGTATTTATATTTTATTTTGACTATTAATCTTGTAGCTTTTTAATATCCTCTCAATGATTATATATAAAAAAAAAAGTTACAAGGCGCACTGTGTCTGTCATATAACATCAAAAGCCAAATCACAAAAGCATCAAGATGACGAAAATTACAACTGGCCTGGAAAAGAAAAGGGCATACACGTCAGGGAACCGAAGATAAGGGCGAAAGGAGAAGCAAAGCATTTGTAGCTAGGCAACCACCATGTAGCTACGCTGTGGCACCTTCTTAAAGGTTGCCCATGTAAGATCAAAATACAAGGGAAACTGTGCCACGGCGAAGAAAGTCACTGGCAGGCAAGTCACTGCATATACCGGAAATGCTGCATACTTGAGTTCATCTCTGAGCACAAAGAAATGTCCCGTACAAAATGATACCAATACAGAAGCTATGGATATAAAAAGTGATGTTAGTCCAACCAAAAGCTTCCTCGGCAAATCTTGGCCAAAATCCCTCTCTTGGTATCGAGAAGTTAGTATTGCAAGAAACATGACCACGGACGTGACTGAGAAACATAGAGCAATGAGAGAAGAGATAGCAAACATTTTGAATGCGGGTTGATATTCAAGAATTGGACTTCCAGTTATCTCATTGACACCACCTGGGACGGTGGATGATGTTGCGAAGGCTACCGTGGCAATCAGTGCAGCTACCACGGAGCATGATTCTGACGTGTTAGTTAGCCATTCACCACCACTTTTCACAAGGTCTTTGTGGGTCTCAGTGAATATGTCTCTCGGGGTCTTTCCTTCCTTGTTGTAACGAACAAAGAAGTTGGGTGGCATCGAGTCCTTGACAAACTGCATTATATTATTATCAATTAAACTAGATAAAATCCTTGAAAATGTCAAGTGATCATATTATCTGTATAAACAATGTGCTACATACACATCATACCTCGAACCACTTGATCTCCCATTGCATCTGTAAAGCAGCACCTGGAATGCTCCAAGGCTTAAAGTCTCCCAGTGTGGCAGCTAGGTGTAACGCACTATTCCCCTTGCTGTCTACTTGCCGGAAGATGCTTTCTTTCACGATATTTCTCTTCAGCGAGAGCAAGAACTGATATACATGTGGTTGCCTGTTTTCCACAGACAATAGAACAATGTTCTTCTTCTCCGCATTCACGTCGTTTATTGCCACAGGAAACTTTTCTATGATTTTCTCCACCATTTCTACAATGCCATTCTTTGCCGCAATTAATATGGGTGTCTCCCTCATTTCCATTGCAGGGGCTTTGGGCTTCTTTGTTGTCATCAACACTATATTCCTTTTGTCCAAGTCCATGTCTCCTACTTGAAAAAGGTTTAGTATTTTCTCCAGCATTTCAGTGACACCATCCTTTTCTGCTGTTAGTATCTGTATCTTCATCTTTCCTATTTCAGAAGTTCTTTCCTCCTTTCCTGCCAATGATTCAAGTTGCAATTTATGTATGGCCAAGATAAAGTGAATTCTATCAACTTCACAAAGATTAAAATTTGTGAGATTCAATTTGAAAGCAGGAGTCTGGACTTTTTTGAATAGGAAATTAAGAGCTGAAGTGCTCAAAACCGAAGCCTCCTAATGAACAGAGAGGGGAAAAAAGAGAGTTATATGCCATAATTTAACATTTTAAAGCTAGTCATCTATATGGAGGAAGAAACCCTCATTGCATTACCTTCACCATCCTTGTTTTGGCTATCCTCTCCTGTCCTTTGGTTCTTTTTGTTTACTTGGTCATTCTTTGTCATTTGCTGGGAGTTTTCCTGTAGCTCCTCCATATCTGAGTACGTGACACGACCACCAACTCCAAGAGCATAAGGGCGCGTTTCATCAACTTTACTTGGCAGGGGACTACTTCCATCATTCTCATACTCATACATGATGGTTTTATGAAGAAGTTCTCTCATTATCTGAACAGACCATGTATGTTTCTTCTTCTTCACCTCTAACTTCGTTATCTCCGATGATCCTTGCAACATTAAAAATCAAAATCAAGGCATTATTATTTATCAAGTCATTTGCATATGAATTGATAACTGAGATGTCAATGAAGGTGAAGAAGCGCACCCGATCCAAGAATGACTAACATTGCCTTGGACACAAACTTGACAAATTCAAAGAAGGTATTATAATTGGAGGGCATTAATCTGCGTCCTCCAGCTCCAGTGGCTGATTGCTTTCCTGCACATTAAGAGATTAATTCCAGTGAGCTAATAGATAAATGTTGCAAACACCAAGACAATTGTAGAGTTAATCAGAGACTTATGGTTGTTCTGCTGTTGAACTACTTGCAAGCAAAAATTTCCATAAAAACAAATGTGAACATGTGTCTCTGTTTATGGAACCCTGTAAAAGATTCTCACATCCTAATTTTGGGTTCTGGACACGTTGTTAGTAACATTAATTTTATTCATATTAAAATATATTTATTATTAATTTTTTTAATATTTAATTATATTTGATTAATAAATCTAATGTTTGACTAATAAATCTAAAATAAAATTAAAGTTCATGAAACAATAATGATTTGCATAAAAAAAATATAAAATCGTTATAATTATGAGATTTCTAATGCGTCGAATCATTGTTCCTGATCAATGTTCTATTAAGATTGAATATTAATTAGAGTTATTGATACCGATACATATTATGTTCTTTTCTTTATAAAAAAAAAGTACGTAATTGCATGCTCTTATAAACTGAGATATTATTAAGAATACCTAGAACTAATATGCAAGTGTTTATTAGATGATGTGTATATTGAGTAAGAAAATTCTATATGGAGAGATCATTTATATCTATGAAAAGCCTCATGTGATAGTTGTGTAAGTGATATTTAGATTTGAGATCACTAAGTTGTCTTATATAGGGAGTGTAATGTTTTGATCATGGACACATGTTGTTCTAATCAAAAGTAATAAACAAACATATATTGGGTATAACATAAACTATATAAAAGTATTTGAGGAATTAAGAGAAGATTTATTACCTAGGTGAATCAGGAAAAATGTTATATCTGTTCTCAAATAGTATTGATTGTGTGATCCTTAACTAATATGAAATGAGTTTTGAAAAGAGTTTTAAAATTTTATTCAAATAATCAATGACTATAATGTTGAGAACGAACATGATTTAACAAAGCAGACATACTTCTTACTATAATATCTAAATTTGAATATTCATGATAAAAGGATAATAATTACACTGAGAAATTAATCATTAAAAGATTAAGTTAAGTTACTTATTACTTTACTAATATTTGAAAGATCATAACATGGTGTTAGACATTATATTTAATCTTCAAATATAAATCAATCAATTGTTGAATCGATAATAAATTAAATTGTTTAATTTCCACTTCAAGTTCAAGGCTAGTAGCAAGTGTAAGTAAAATATGAATTGATAATAAATCTTATTTTTATTTAAGATTATGATTTATATTTGGATCATCTTATTAGAGAACTTAATGGGTCACATACATAAGAACTATTTGTTAGAAATTAAAATGGGATGATTAATTAAGTGTGACTTGATTGTAAATAAATTTTAGAAATTGAGAACTAAAATATAATTAATACAAGAAATTGCAATTCTAGATTTAGAAAAAATCAAGTAAGGACCTGAATGAATAAATTTCTAAAATTGTCCTAAAATAATGTATGTGATATAATTTAAAAGATAAATTGATATTTTACCATTTATAGAGTTTTTAGATTTTTTTTTATAAATAAAATATTATTACTTTTATTTTTATGTGAAAAGTAAGAAAAATACAGTGCAAAAACATCTAAATATCTAATGAGATTTTCAAGACTCCCAAGAAAAATTAAATTAAATTTACTGTTCTCGCAATTTACGGGGAAACATAAAAGGTGTGAATTTTTGTTCAATTGTTAAACCCAATTAAACATATGAAATTGAATCCACTGTGGATAATCTTCTAGACCTTTACCAACTCACCTTGTTGGCTCTCTGTATCTCCTGTCTGGCGTTTTGTATCTTTATAAAGCTTCGTTAGTACTGAAAAACAAACAAGGGTTTCATTACAGCTTGTAAGAGCACTTATTGCAAAAAATAAAAAATCTAAATACACAGAAACCTGCACTGGTGTTCTGTGCTGTTTTGCCCTTGGACATTTTAACTGAAATTTGTTAACTACTGTCCAGCAACTTTGAGAATTAATGCGTTCTAGCAATAGAATGAAAATCCATATCAAATCTTTTCACTAAAGAGTATAGTCTGAAATCGCATTTGTATATGATTAGAATCATATAGTTGCGTTCTGAGCGGTCGACTAGTTTTTTCAATCAATCTGACAGTTTCATATTTGACCATTATGAAGTGAAAGAGATGATGCATTTCCTAGCTACTTCAAGCCACTGTATTGACTTAAAATAAGATTCACACCATATCATGTAATGCATGGACCAGGAGTTGAGAGAAACAATCAAATGATGAAGAGATGCTCCCTCGCCAGACTTCAGTTGTTTAACCCAATATAGAACCTTGCATCTTAAGAGTGTGCACAACGAAATTACATGAATCTTGATATTTCATGGTCTACTGCTACTGATTCAAGGATGTCAGAAAGTTATATTACACTACATTAAAGTGGGAAAGAGAGAGAGAGTCCATCTTGCATACCCACTTGGACGGCTTTTTTCAGCAGCCAGAAGAAATTATAGCATGTTTCGTAATTCTCTGGATAACCGTGTTTTTCAACGTGCTGGCCGGAGGGCTGATCTTGTAGAGCATTTGATACTTCCTCGGCCCTAAGCTCTTCAACAAATGTACCTATTAAATTGGAGAATATCCAAGCCAAAAATGAATCACCCGAAGGATTTAGTTCAAAAATAACTTGTATAATTACTTTTTAAGAAACTTGAGTAATTATATTACTTTCTTATATATATATAATGGATGATTTTGGAGTTGTTCTCGTGGCTTTTTCCTTCATGATAGAGAGAGTTTTTCGAGTAAATTTGATGATTTTTTGGTTGATTTATTTTGTTATTAATTGTTGTGTGTGTTTGACTAATTATTTTCTTACAAAATATAAATTATACAAGAGTGAAATTAAATTCCTAACAGAGATTTGCTTGTAGATAATCAATCCCATATGCGGAAAAACGAAAATGAATGAGGCCTTACAGTTATATATGATCTTCTTGTACCCTCCAAGGTGGCTACCGCTTCTAAAGGCAGTAGGCTTGCTTGCTAAGAGATGGAGAGGGGATGTTCCTCGCTGGTCAACAAAGTTAACAAGCTCACCATACAACTGAATAATTTGAAATGATAAATCTGTAGAACAACGTTAAAAAAAAGTTAAATGTTGGCATTACTTTCTTCCATCTTCTAAAAAAAATCTTAAGAAGAAAATTTTGTAATAGAATCGATCTGGCTCACCAAAGTATTCTCGAGAGATGGTAACATGAAGGATAGTTTCACCATCCTTTCCCCTATAATATAAACGGCCTTCATCAATGCCACAAATACTATGGAGACGAAGGAAAGCTTCTTTTTTACCATGCAAAGCAGCTGAGAAGAATGGGGTCTCATTCTCATTGTTACGGACACCCACCAAAGATCGATCTTGACGAGCAATGCAAGTGCACATCTTGACATTCCCCATCGAAGCTGCTAGATGGAGAGGGGTATCGCCTCGCTTATTTGCAATTTGAAGAACTTCCTTAACTTCAGTAGTACCGGACTGCTTGGACTGCTCGGAAATTATATCTACGAGAGTTTGGACGGTATCTTCTTGGCCATCATTGACTGCAATGTGCAATGCTGTGTCTCCTGACTTGGTGATTCTCGCTTTGCAAGCTGTTGGGTCACGCCTGTACGTTTCAACCACTTCCTCCCATTGACCACTCATAGCAAATTTAAACAAGTTTTTCAACATGCTATCCGTAGTGGAACTCGTTAATCCATTGGGAGAAGCCATTTCTTGTCTTCCTCTTACTGCTACAAGCCTTCAAGAGTACTACAACTAGCAACTAGTACTCACAACATGCCCATATCATTTTATTATGAAATCCTGGCACTGTCCAAGCGCCTTAAAAATTGAAAAGAAAAAAGCAGCATGATTCCATGGTGATTAAAAGAACAAAATATACTGAGTCGCATAAGACTTGGATCTCAAGTTCAATAAATTCCTTCTGCGTACAATGCTGAACCTTTTCCGAGGTGGGTCACATCAGACTTGGATCTCAAGTTTAATAAATCCCTTCAGCATATAATGGTGAACCTTTCTCCAGGTTTTCAGACTTGAGCCTTAAGTTTTATGTTTTACTGCATATTGTTGGCATCGACTTGACGATCTTCTTGAATTTGTCTTTTATCACTAAAAAAAAAGAGAATCATAGTTGATATAAGGATTTTAGTTAATAGAAACCCTAACTGAAGGATTGTAACTCCATATTCATGCTTAATTGAAGGTTTGTAACTTCACATTTATGTATTTAAAGTTATTAATTCGATCAGTTAAAACTATGAAAATAAAAGTGCAAACTGATGAACAATGTGTCATTCACCTTATCTTTATTAAGTTTGAACAACACGTCGTTTAAAGTTTTTAATTTGAGATTTGACAAATTTCAATTAAGTCCTTCTTCTTCCAATTGTTTTTAATTGTACCCGTAATTGCCTTCAGACTTTTTATTTTATACAATTTTACCCTCGTCAAACTCAATTATCAACCTCAAAGTTGACTGCTATTTTTATTT
>Ga0307515_10022642_pt1 | contig 11061 bp, 15 predicted proteins | sample 17_EM_MG_FD_194513 | JGI IMG/M metagenome (GOLD analysis project Ga0307515, IMG submission 194513) | Populus trichocarpa ectomycorrhiza microbial communities from riparian zone in the Pacific Northwest, United States - 17_EM | ecosystem: Host-associated > Plants > Roots > Unclassified | place... | reverse complement strand
CTCTCCACTTATACCCCTCACTTCTACATATGACACCTTCCTGTTAAAGCTAAACAACCCCCAAGATGTCTCTAATTTCACTTTGTATATAACAGATATATGGATCCTCTTTACTTAGTAGACCTTTCTACAACACTTACCCTTTGACAGACTTGTCTATTAGAGGACCCCCTCCACTAACATGTATCCATCCTCTTGAATTTCCTCTTAGGGTGAAATTTCCTCCCTTTCTTTAAAACTGACTAGATGATTGTCCACTTTTTCTCTTATTTAGAAGAGGAGGTTTACCAATGAAGAATACATAATCCACCATCTTCACTCCCATCACATGTCCCTGTTCAGCTTCCTTTTTCTGTTCATTCATGGTCACTCTCTCCATAACCTGAACAACTCGCATTAACTCTCGCATTGTCTTAAACTGCATGGCTACCAGTACCTTTTTCAAATCCTTCTTGAACCCATCACACAGTCTTTTTATCTAGTGTCGCCTAGTAGAAAGGTATGGAAAAACAAAGACATATAGGTCCTAGAACCTCCTCTCATACTCCAGGAAAATCACATCTCTATGTCTCAAGTATAAGAACTTATGTTCTTTGTCTTTTTTATGCTGCCAAAAGTTATATCACTCCTCAAATTCTGCCTTAATATCCTGCCAAGTTAGCACCTCTTTAGACCTCCTCTCCCTAATAGTCTCCCACCAAGAGTGAGCATTTTCTGTTAACAACTGGGTCACACAATCAACCCATAACTCTTTGCACCAACATTTCACTGATCTTTCTTTCTACCTTCCTCAGCTAGTGTCCTACAATCTCAACATCCTTATCCCCTAAATTTATCACACATGTTATCTCTCTCATGCCTTTCACTCAATGTACCAGGGTGACAACTTTCTCTTATTTAGATGCAATACTAGAAGCTTCAATTATCTCTGTCCCCATTGCTTTAACCAATTGCTTCAAAAAGATAGGGTTTGATATGGTGTAGGCATGACAACCAATATTATTGGTGGGGGCTTATTTGTTTACCTCTATCTATCTGATGCTTTGGGTAATGATACATCTGTTCATCAAGAAATATAATCATCCCGACGCCCAGCTGATTCACCCCTTTTAAAGTGCACTAAAACTGCATGTAATATGAAGCAATATTTATCAATGAATCTCCTCCATACCCATCATCATTATAGAGTATATTGTATTCTCTTCCCTGAACCTGTGATGGATCAGTCCTGGTTCCATGTCTAGTTCGGATAATTCTAAAACACATTCCAAATTCATATCAATCATCAATCCAAGTTTATTGGATCAAAGCTAATGCTTTGATACCAACTGTAACAACCCCAATTTCTAGGACAAAACACATACTTAAATACAAAATTATTAAGAAGTTTTTTTCATATATGTATTCCTTTTAGCATGTACAATAACCTTTTAAAATTACTAAGTACTCTACCATAATTTCTACCGAGATTCTAGTAGAGTTTCCTCTATAATACAACATCACAAGTTATCAACTTAACCTGTTTTACTTCCACACACAAACACAATTCCTTGATCTAATTATTCTGGATCATTATCCACATCAACTCTATTCCAGTAATTTCAACTCATCCAATAAGACATATAATCAATTATATAATGCATTAATTATAAAGTATGAGAGTTTATATAAAATCCAGCTAATCAAGTCCACATTTCTTTCACCCTCCATTTTTTCATTTATTAATAATGAATTATACATTTAAAGAAATTACAGTTAAACAATTCAAGTGATACAAATAGAAATATTGAGGTGTAAAACACCTGTCTACTACACATGAAGTTCCTACTCCGAACTATGGTTTGGCTGCAGTGGTATCCCCAGTCAACACAAGATAAATTCATAACTATCATTTTATTATAACCTTTGGATCCATACCTAGATTCCCAAGATAACACCCTTCTTTTATTTTAGTATATATACATATTTCAAACTCATACATTTATACATCCATATTCAAGTTTCATTTTATCATTTAATTCATCAATACTAAAGCAAACCGATTCCACATACTTGATCCCTATTTTTCTATCTTGGTCGTATAGCCACCTTGATTGTCCATAGTTGATTTTCTTCATCTCTTCTTTATAATTCGATGTCAACTCAACACAATTAGATTCAAAACATATTTCCATAATAATTTCATGCATGTGTTTTGTCAATTTATCTTCCCTTTTTAATGGCAAATTTGGCCCAGCTTATAGGAAACTAAGGGTTTCCTCCAATTCCTACACATCTAACTCATCATAATCATTCATTATACACCTATTTAGACATGATTTAACCCAAATATCATAATAATTAAATTAATTAAATTTACTCTTCTTCTACATGCTTTGGTTGAATATCACCTAAGGAAGAGAAATATGATTTATTTTTAAATCCCTTAAATCTCCACTTATTGTTAAAGTCACACAATTATACTCATTTTACACAAAAAATGAATCAAACAAATTCAAGCCTTTAATCCTTATGTTGGCCGAAACTTCCATTTAGGGCGAGGGGTAGATTTTCTCTTCAATTTTGTCAATTAACACTTACCCAATCCTTTTTTTTAATCTATATTGCCATATTTAAACATATCCCATCCATCAATTAAATAAAAAAAATCCCGGTTAACCTAAAAAATATTTTTTTCTTAAAAAAATCAAAATAATATGGTTTTGATAAAAAAAATCAATAGGCTTTGACATAAATTTCACCCTCGGGTCAACCAGGTTGCGACTCGACTCAGGTTTTGACCAGGTCAAATTAGGTTAATCCATCATCTATTCTTCTTAAACCTGAACTTAGGCTGGCCATGAGCTGACCAAATTCTGGGTAGACCTACAGGCCGGTCTGGGTTTAATAAGTAAGGTTATTAATTTTAATATTCAATGTAAGATAAAATAGAAAAAATAACATCAACTTATTTTTAAAATATGTAAATTTAGTAGTAATATTTATTAAGATTAAAATAAATATTTTCATATTTTATTTTATTTTATTAACTATAAATCAAATAAACACAATAAATAAATAATCAATTTATTTTATATATCATTATCAAACACAATTCTTTTTTTTTCTTTGTTTACTTCGTCTTATTGTTTTAGTTTCTTCTATTCTATTCGATTCGAGGATGGTAACCAAATTGAAAATGAAAAAACAACTCATAAATCGCCAAATCAAAACGTATTGTTAATTGCAAATTCACCAATAAAATGGCAATAATTTGAAAGTAATTTAGAGTACTCGAGTCCAAGGTCATCACTAGGCCACCTACCCACGTGAAGGAACGAAAGTGATGTAAAATTCCAAAAGCACATCGAGAGCGCAGAAAAGCCAACTCTAATATGTTTCCACTTCTCTTCACGTGACCTTCCTTCACTTCTCTCGATACCCCCCCACTAGTCTTCTCCGTCACTCTTTCATCTCCTCCGACAACCTAGGCAGTAGCCTCCACTGAAACCAGAAGAATCCACTCCAACTATCTCAAGCAAGATTTAGTTTAGTTCGAGAACCCATCTCTCTTTCTTGATCATCATCATCTCCACCAATCCAATCCAAACCATAGCAATGCCTCAGCAACCCCACCATTCCTTTCTTCTTCTCTCCATCTTGATGCTGATCTGTTCTCTATATAGCATTATTTCAGCAGATCCTCTGTTCCATGAATGTACTTCAAAGCAAGATACATCTTTGAGATCTTCTTCATGCCCTCCATTCGCATCCACTTCTCCTCCTCCTTTCCCCTTCTCTTTATCACCTGGTTGTGGTCACCCTTTCTTTCAACTAAAATGCTCTTCTCCTCACTCCATAATCTCCATTAATAACCTCTCTTTTGCTCTCCTTCACTTCGACCCCAACTCCTCCTCTCTTCTTCTATCTCCTCAACTCTCCTCTTTAACATCCTCAACAACGATAAGACCCGCTGCTACTTGCTTTAGTGATCTTTCTTCCATTCCTGCCCATTCCATCAATCTCTCCGGTTCACCATTTCGAGTTTCTGATTCTTATTGTTCTCGGCTTTCTGTTCTGCGCTCTTGTTCCCCACCAAATCTCCCAAACTGCAGCCACTGTCCCTGGGAGTGTAAGCTCGTCAAGAACCCACTTAACCTCCTCAATGACTGTGGATCTGCTACTCCTCGTAGTCTCCAAAAGCAGGGATGTCAAACCGACATCTTAGAGTACCTTGACAATTTCTTGAAAATCGGGTTCCAAGTTGAGTACGATGAGTCTCAAGATTCCTTCTTCTCCAGCTGCAGGGAATGCAAATCCAAGAAAGGAATTTGTGGCTTCAATTCCTCAGACCCAGAAAAGAATTTCTTTTGTTTTCAGTCCAGAACTCGGTTTTCACCTACATGGATTCACCAAAATGACCCAAACCGAGTCGCCATTTTGTGCTCCATCTCCGCAGTGTTATGTCTTGTAATTGCCGTTTTGGTTTTTGGAATTGTTTTTAGGTTTAGGCGATTGAAATCATTGAAAACAGAAGACGACCCAACGACACTGTTCCTTCACCGCCACCGCTCTGCTAGTCTTCTCCCTCCTGCGTTCACCTTCGAGGAGCTTGAATCCTCAACTAACAGGTTTGACCCCAAGCGTAAAATTGGAGATGGAGGGTTTGGGTCTGTGTATCTAGGCCAGCTCTCTGATGCCAGAATCGTTGCTGTTAAATACCTCCACAGACACCACCAAGCTGCAGCCGCTGGCAGAGCATTTTCAACCAAGTCATTCTGCAACGAAATCTTGATATTATCTTCAATAAATCATTCAAATCTCGTTAAACTTCACGGGTATTGCAGTGATCCAAGAGGGTTACTTCTGGTGTATGACTACGTCCCCAACGGCACTCTCGCTGACCACCTCCATGGAACAAACAACTTGCACCGTAAAAGTTCTTTAACGTGGCAAGTGAGGCTTGATATCGCATTGCAAACGGCTTTAGCTATAGAGTACTTGCATTTCTCAGTTAAACCACCCATTGTTCACAGAGATATTACATCATCCAATATTTTTATAGAGAGAGATATGAGAATTAAAGTGGGTGATTTTGGGCTTTCAAGGCTTTTAGTCTTGCCTGAAACATCTTCATCTTCATCTGGGTATGTTTGTACCGGGCCTCAAGGCACACCTGGATACTTGGACCCGGATTACCACCGGTCGTTCCGGTTAACAGAGAAGAGTGATGTTTACAGCTTTGGAGTGGTTTTGTTGGAGCTGGTTTCAGGTTTGAGGGCAGTGGACCAGAGTAGGGACAAGAGGGAGATGGCTTTGGCTGATCTTGTAGTATCCAAAATCCAAATGGGTCTGCTTCGTCAGGTTGTTGACCCTGTTTTAGGTGTTGATGAGGAAACTATGAACGGTATTGAATCCGTGGCTGAGCTGGCCTTCAGGTGTGTGGCGGCGGACAAGGATGATCGGCCAGATTCGAGGGAGGTTGTGGAGGAGCTGAGTCGGATTCGAAGCCGAACGATTGGCATTAAGTAAATTGTCACGACCCGAATCTGGACCATCACAACATATCTGCATTATCTGGTGGGCAGTTGTGCGAAGGAGTTGGCATGGCTAAAGGTTTTGATTATGTTGTGGGCATGGCTGTGCTCTGGTGTGGGGAGATCAGTTGTTGATTGGTGTGGTTTGGGGCTTTTGATTGACCTGACTACTAGTCATGGTTGGGCGTTTTATGTTGTCTGCTTTGATTACAGACTGTAGTTTATGATGAAGAGAAGATGTCCATGCCTTGTAAGTAGTTAGCTGTCTTTACAGTTTATCTAAATCTTCAATTGTCAATTTTGCTCTCATCACAGCAAGTATGAAGAGGAAACTCTGCATATTTTGTATAGTATAAAAGTTCGTTCAGGATGTAGCAAGGAGTACTAGAATTGTTGCAAGCTCATCCTTTTTTGCTCTGTTCTGATCAAGCTAGCAACATGGTTACTAAACTGCAATTGCACGAAGTCATCTTTCTGATGTAACAACAATGTTACGTATTAATTTCTGGTGAAAATGTTTCTATCAGAGAAACCTAATCTGCTGTGACAAACAAAAACAAAAAAAACCTCCCACCTTCCACTTCCAATCCTCGGATGAAGATTGCTGCCACAACAACAATGACTTCACAAGCAATCATTTCTTCTTCATTTCTAGTTTAATCTTTTTGCCTTTCCTAGTTTAATCTTTTTGTACACCCTCATCAACTATTATTAGCGTAAGGTGTATGATATGATTGAAAACATGCTCTATTATTATCCCATCAGTGTCAAAATATCTGATAAGCCCACTGATCAACCAAAATATTGATTGCCTTTATTTTTGCTTTCACACAATGGTAACTTTATCTAGTTCAGTCTTCAGACAAACAGACTCATCGATTCACCTTTTCCTTTTCATTGTTCTCCCTTGATTGAGATGGAATCATGGGATGCAGATAAAGGATAACTAGGAACGATGGAAGAAAGGTTACACATTTTTCATCTGTAATTCACACAGTTATGAAGCAAGGCTAGAGCCGAGTAGAATTCATGTATGTAACAAGATGTCCAAATGCATAGCTGGTAGATTGATCCATCTTTCATGCCACCTGAACAAAATGTGCAGCTTCTAAGGCCCTAGCCTTCTCACCAGCAACTGTTGCTTCCTGACTGCCTGTCATTGCATAGCCTCTCTCCTGCAATAGGTCATGAAATTGTCACTCATCCAGATCATTTTATCCTTAAAAAAAACTCTGCATACAAGTCAGGGCTATACCAATAAGCGCCACATGAATGGGGTTCCTTCCCTCTTCTTGATCTGCTTCTCCATTACTCCTATTGCTACAACTCAAGAAAGAAGTCAGAAGAGCCACAATGAAGTTAACTTAAATTGCAGAAATAGGAGGTTTGGGATGCCAAACGTATGTACCCTTGGCGGCTTGTCCAGTATTTAGTAACATGCTGTACCAGACTTCATTAAATACATCAAGTTGTTCATCTGATGCCCCAAGCATCTAGCACAAAGGACAGTAAAATTCATATCTTTTAATTCAAATGTGTAAATACAGCTGATCAAAACACATGAATCAACTTGATAATAGTACCTTACAATCATTGGCATCAAAATCTGAATCAAGTAAATCTAATGCCTGCTTGTCATTACCCCTCCCATACTCGAATAAGGCTTCTGCAAGCTGAGAAAAGGGGAAAATGATATCCTTGCATATCTCAAAAACACCTTTCAAAAAGCATCTGAAGAAAGCAATAGCAACAGATTTATGAAAAGTAACCACCACGTTAACATAGAACCAAAGGAAGTTTTGTGAATTTAAGAGAGAAAAATGCGAATCCAACCCACAATTGTTACAATTTTCTGATCATTTGCTACAAACAAAGAAAAGAGGAAAAGGTTATATATTCTAATTATGGTCAACATCCATACCCCTCCAGGATGGGGGTTCGCTGCATCTTTGGGATGTGGCCTAGTTGCATCCAAAGGTATCTTACCAGCTACTAACATGAAATTGTATAAATGGAGATAAAAAAATGGTAAGAGAAGCAGCAATCAGAACAAACCCGAATCACTTTCTGCATTCTTTGTTGCTTCTTCTTGCTCATCTTTTGAATTCTGCAAAAAGACGACGAGATTACAATAATGTAGGGCCATGCATGAAAATGTATAAAGATAGCACAGGCTTCTACCTGGATTTCAAGCCCTCAAGTAAATCTTCTGCCTTTGAAGGTTCACCAGTTTTAGCCAAGGCCCATAATATCAACACATCAAGGTGCCACTCTAAATACCAGTTGGCCTAGATATTGTAATGCACATGGAAGTATCACATAATAATCAGACAACACGAACACAGTAACATGAAAAATACGTGCCCATATGCATACCAATGGTATTTAAACATAATTGCTCGTGAAAGCATGAAAAATGCATCTCAAAACAAATTATCATTGGAATTTAGAGCTTTAATTAAAGTCAAAGTCTTCAACTGTTGCGAACTTCACTCCCGGGGTGAGTTAAAAGAAATTTTGTTCCATCCGCTCCTTTGGCATGTAGATGCAAGCTCCTGATTCTTGTATTATATGTTTGATAATGAAGAGACAGTATGCACAAACAAGATAATAGAAAAACAAAACAACAGCATGCAAGGTGCTGATAGCTGAAGCACAATCCAGGACTTGTCTGTGTCCAGCATATCCAGTGCAGAAGACACAGCTAATTGTCCAGCAAACCTGTAAGGGTTCATATATCTAGGAGAGAACTGCCAAATCCAGGGAAAGGGGGTTCTTTTTCCATATGAAGAGCACAATTTGCATGCTTTGACCTTTAATTTCTGAAACTTAATCTTTACAATAACAACTATATTTTCATGTTGTTCATTTCAGTTATAGTGATTATAGTTATAGTTACGGGGCTGGTCTATTATAATGAAGTTATAACAACAGAAGATTATTAGTTACTAAATTCAGCCTTTTGTTTCGGACTGTGTGAGGATACAAAATTCTTGAAATAAGCCTTCACAGAAAATCTCAGAGACTTTTATGATCTCTCAAATAGAATAGAGTAGAGATGATCATTCAGATATGTTTTGCAAAGTTTCATGAGAGAACTATATTCCAACAAATCGCAGACATCACTCATTGATTGACTAGTTACTTTTTCTATGGTTCTTACACTAAAACACATATAACTTACTTGATCCGTTATGCAGGAAGCTAAAGTCTTCAGACGGTCATCAAAGATGTCAAGCTCACCCCTTAGATACACACGCAACAACAAACCCAGAGCATTCAAGTACACCTGAATGCACAATAAAAGTAAGACCACTTCCGCACAAAATGAGGGCGAAATTTGAACAGATAGCAGAATAACATACTTCTGGAGGCACAGCATCAGCTTTTTCCAACTCTTTCCAGATATGTTGGTCATAAACTTCTAAAACTTTTCTCACCGGAGCATGACCTTCCAAGTAACAAAGAGCAACATGCCACCAATTATGTGTCAGCCTGTAGATTGAAACAGTGACGCCACCTCGGGCATTGGAGAAAGCCATCAGGAAATTTATAATAACATATAGCATCTCATTTCTATACTAGAACATTTTATACATACATGAATGACAAGCAAGAACTCCATGAAGATGAGCATTCTTCCATGAAGTCTACTGCATCTTTGAAACGGCATTGATACTGAAGGACATGACACATCTGCACAAGAATTGACACTCAAAAGGATGGTCTATTCTAGCTCTTGCTATCATATAGTACTTAGTCACTCCAAACCAAACTCATACTCCTGATCTCTCTTAAAAGACAAGTTAAAATTTATCCATGACAATGAGCAAAATAGTATGTTCCACTACGGTGGAAAAAACATAAAAAGGCAAGATATCATGTACTGCATCATACTAAGATGATGAGAACCCACAGCATGTTGCGCCCAGTAATCTTGCTTGTTGATCTCATATCCCTTTCTTGCTGCTTCCTCAGCATCAGCCATTCGGCCCAGCTCTAATAACGAAAACGCAAGCATGCCATATATATAATCTTCTTCTTGGTTTCTGGGTAGAACCTGTTGAAATGAAAAGTCTTGTTAACCCCAAGGTGGTTGATAATAAAATATACCTTATGCTATCTGGACAGAAATGAACCTGTTGCACAAGGTCCAGGGACAGGTCAGGTCTACCCATGTAGAAACATAAAACTTGAGCTCTTTTAAGAGTAACTAGATCTCTTGGGTAATCATTGAGGAGCTGTAAAATAAAATGTATGCATCAAATGAAATTAGAGGTTGTATGATTAAAGCCCATATAAATCATTTAATGACATAGTGTTCAATTAGCACTATAATTTAAATTATGTAACTAAGGAAAAAAAAAGACTTAAGCTAAAATTTTTTTAGAAAAAGCCCCCCTTTCTTGAAGGCATTAAGGAAGAATAGGGATTTTCTCTCATGGCCAAAATGCATTAACAGATTAGCTTTAAGGATAGAGGGGGTGAAAGGGTAGGCGTACCTTAGAATGAAATTGAAGAGCAACATCATCATCTCTATTCTCACAAATCAAAGAATTAAGAGCATCAAAAACTGCTTTCTCATAAGGGGTGGCTTCTTCCTGTTTGTTAAAAGAAATTTCACAGGTGAAACATCCCATCAAAAGACAAAGGCCGTACATGAGTACAGAGGGCAAAACACTTACAAGTCGAGAGTTTGCAGCCTGGATATGGAAAGAAGCTCGGGAAGGATTGGCAGAGGAGCAGAGGAAATGAGCTGCCAGAATATTGGCTAACACGCAGTCTTTGTCATGAAGTGTAGCTTCCAAAATCACACGCCTCTCTCTTCCATAACTAAGAACCTTCATTTAGCCAAGAATCAACACCAACCCAAAAAAAAAACTCCCTCTTTCTCTCTGGCAATCCAATTAATAAGAGGAGATAGAGAAAAGAAGACAGACCTGGTGGTAATAAGAGTTGATGGCAGAGATGCAAGCATCCGAGGAAGTGTTGACCTCGTAACCCCAATTGTCCAATTTAACACCACCTTCCATTTCTTCTGTCTTTCTTTCAACAATCACAGTGTTGCCGTCGCGGTCTGTGTAGGAGAAATAAGGACAGTTGCGACAGGGAATAGTGTCGGGGACTCCAATAACGAATCTTGGTTTTATTTCCTTTGATCACAGTGTTGCCGTCGCGGTCTGTGTAGGAGAAATAAGGACAGTTGCGACAGGGAATAGTGTCGGTTTTATTTCCTTTTACGTAGGGACCACCCGTCTATACATTTCGTGACCGTAAACTTCAGTCCTTGTAGTTTATTGAAATTGATTAATTAAGCCTGAGCACATATTTAGCCCATTTGTTTACTGGAAAATAATTTTTTTTGAAAAGTAAATTCTGAGAAAATAAATTATTTTCTGATGTTTGGTAGTGTAATGAAAAATAAGTTGGAAAACACTTTCCAGTGTTTGATTAAGTAATGGAAAATGAGCTCGAAAATAACTTATTAATGTTTTATTTTTTTCAAGTTTATTAAAATAATTTGAAACAAATCTTACAAATTAAA
>Ga0307515_10022641_pt1 | contig 11061 bp, 9 predicted proteins | sample 17_EM_MG_FD_194513 | JGI IMG/M metagenome (GOLD analysis project Ga0307515, IMG submission 194513) | Populus trichocarpa ectomycorrhiza microbial communities from riparian zone in the Pacific Northwest, United States - 17_EM | ecosystem: Host-associated > Plants > Roots > Unclassified | place... | reverse complement strand
ATTTATTTTGGGGCAAAGTCCGACTGGCGAGCGAGCTGATCGACGTTCAAGCGCTCTTCAATGAATATTGGAGCTCTGACAAGCACGAATTCACGGCACCGAGTAAGTTATCATCCCCAACGTACTAGTCCGCTAGTATCTCATCACAAAGCGCAGAGGACATTATTATTGGAAAGTATCACAAGCATCGTTGGCCTTTAGAATTACAACTCGTTGCGAGCACTACTGTTCGTCTTTTCGCAACTGCCCACCGAGGCGAACAAATAACCTTCGCATAGACGGATCCTCTGCGCTCTTCGCTCCATAAACTCCAAGAATTGTTAAAGGGTTACTCTCCGTTGATGTCCGGATCGACCGTGAGGGCTACGGAGAACGCTATTCAGTATGGCGCTGTATTCGCAGAGGTTCGTTTCTCCACGCAGAGACTAGCAGAGCATTGATACCTCGTAGTTGAATCCAGTCGCGAAGGCTGCCTTCGGTGTTGCCAAGATTACGCTTGAGGTTCGTGCTCGCTCCTGGCGTATCAGCAGCAGAGGTAACGCTTGACCATTTAGCTCTTGAGGGTACAAAGCAACTACGGCCAGATACCATTGGACTTCCTCGACCCGTTGAAACGCATTTTGTCTTTCGCGGACATAGTCGCGGACGAATTAGTCGCAGACAAATTAGTCTGCGAAGAGACGGATCTCTTGGAGGATATCATCCCGCGAATGTATGAGGTGATGCACAGGGTCGCGAAAGTTTCATGCGACTATGTCAGAGATGGTTGGTGGTCACCTGATGCGAGAATTATGGACTGGTTGGCCTACCGGCAGACAATCAGAGAAGTGTACAGAGAATTGAGGAGAGTCGCCGAAGACCTCGACCGTGCAGTGAATGTTGGAGCTCTCCGCCAAATCAAAGAGACTGGTAAACTCTCATTCTCTCATTTTCTCGATAGATCATTCTCAACAGTTCCGTGTAGAGCAGCAAATTTTGCTTAGTCGTCTCAAAGATATCAAGGCCGACTATGATCGGGATCTCTGCTGTATGGAAGGCACCCGCAAATCCTTCCTTGGAGAAATCATAGCTTGGGTGACCGATGGATTGGAGCAGACAGATGGCAGAAATACATACTGGATCTACGGCATACCTGGCATCGGAAAAACGTCGTTAGCACATTCGATCTGCACTCGCCTTCACGATAAAGCGCAGCTCGCCGGAGCGTTTTTCTGCAAGAGGGGTGACCAGGAATTGAGAGACCCCAGAAACATCCTTCCGACTCTCATCCACAAGCTCACGATACTCTTCCCCCCTTTTCGAAGGATTGTCGCAGAATATCTTGGTGATGACCCAAACGTAACACTGGAGTCAAGGCGACCCATTGTCTTCCTTGACTTCATCCGCAAACTTCCTCGCCTCCCAAACAAGACTCTCGTCTTTGTCATTGACGCACTGGATGAGTGTGGAAGCACTCAGAGTCGTCTAGGCATCCTGAATGCCCTAACAGAAGCCGCCGCACACGCTCCGTGGCTCAAGGTTATCATCACGAGTAGACCCGAAGTCGATATCCAACGTTTTTTTGATGATCCCACGCAATTGCCGCATCTGCGATATGATTTGGCCACGGATGAAGAGACCACCTCCGACCTACGAATCTTTGCGGAATACCGATTCAGTAGGGTGGCTCCAAGCCGGTACCTCCAATCTCCTTGGCCAGAATCATCGCTGTTGGGTGGAGTTATCTCCCGAGCAGCAGGTCTCTTTATCTTCATCGAGACGCTTGCACTTGCCCTTGAGCACGGCCATGAACCCACGAAGCTGTTGGGGGCGACCTCGCAAGATTCAAGCAGTCCTGGCATGACATCTCTATACAGACTTTACTCCAGGATCGTCAGAGCACGGAGAGTGCAACGCAATGCCGAATTTCGGCGGATGATCGGAGTTCTCCTTGCAACGGCGCCGTACCGTCCACTGTGCGAAGAGACGATTGCAGAGCTGGCAGGAGTGAGACCTGACGTGGTGAAAATGTGGGTGGAAGATCTTGGTTCTATGTTCTATCGAGACGAAGGAGCTAGTGGAGGGATTCGTTTCCGGCATCCATCCATTTCGGACTTCTTTGTGAGTGATGACTGTCAGGCCGACTATCAAGTCAACCTCCGAGGCGCAAATATGGAACTGGGTATTGCATGTCTCAACACCATGGTTGAACAGCTCCGTTTCAACATCTGCGGGCTCGAAGACTCCCGGCTCGCGAATGCGGATGTGAAAGATCTCGGATCGCGAATCAAAGAAAATATATCCGACGCCTTGCAGTATAGTTCTCTGTATTGGTCAAATCATCTTTGCTTTACTCCCGACATCGGTGAGAGGCGTGTGTGGGACAAGCTGAGGATATTCTTTGAAGGACCGTATGCGCTATATTGGGTTGAGGTATTGAGCATTACGGGGATGTTGGGAATTGGGGTTCCAAGCCTTCGAGAACTGATATCAAAATTGGTCAAGGTGAGTACAGCTCCAGCTTTCTGTGATGGGGATTCCAAAGCGACCCTAACTTTGTCTAGGATACAGATGAGACAATTTTGGAAAGAATTCGGGATGTTTCTCGGTTCATGCTCGTCTTCCACACTCCCATCTCTATGAGCACTCCACACACGTATATTTCAACGGGGCCATTCCTGCCCTCAAATTCACCATTATCAACAATCTTTAGCACACATTTCACTAAAGGCATCCAGGTGCAAAGAGGAAAACTGCCGTCATGGCCAGAGTCACCATTAGAATGGATGGGACACGAGGGCGGCAAAGTGGTTTGTATGGGTTGTTCTCCCGATGGGCACCACATTGTCACTGGGTGGAGTGATTGGACGATTCGGATCTGGGATGCCGAGACTGGCGCTCCGGTCGGCAAATGGCTAGAGGGGCACACCGACCGGGTGCTATCAGTTGCTTACTCTCCCGATGGGCGGTATATCGTGTCTGGATCCTATGACAACACAATTCGAATCTGGAATGCTGAGACTGGCTCTGCAGTTGGCAGGCCTCTGGAGGGGCACACTGGCTTTGTGCGGTCAGTTGCCTACTCTCCCAATGGGCGGCACATCGTGTCTGGGTCCCATGACAACACAATTCAAATCTGGGATGCTGAGACTGGATTTGCAGTTGGCAGGCCTCTGGAGGGGCACACTGACTTGGTGAGGTCAGTTGCTTACTCTCCCGATGGACGGCACGTCATCTCTGGATCTGATGACAACTCAATTCGAGTCTGGAATGCTGAGACTGGCTCTGCAGTCGGCGAGCCTTTGGACGGGCACACTGGCTCGGTGTGGTCAGTTGCTTACTCTCCCGATGGGCGGCACATTATCTCTGGATCAGGTGACAGCACAATTCGGATATGGAATGCCGAGACTGGCTTTGCAGTTGGCAGGCCTCTGAAGGGGCACACTGACTCCGTGCGGTCAGTTGCCTACTCTCCTGATGGGCGGCACATCATCTCTGGATCATTTGACAAGACAATTCGAATTTGGAATGCGAAGACTGGCTCTGCAGTTGGCAGGCCTCTGGAGGGGTACACCGGCCGGGTGTTGCCAGTTGCTTACTCCCCCGATGGGCGGCATATCATCTCTGGATCTGATGACAACACAATTCGAATCTGGAATGCTGAGACTGGCCTTGCAGTTAGCAGGCCTCTGGAGGACCACACTGACTCCATGTCGTCAGTTGCTTACTCTCCCAATGGGCGGCACATCGTGTCTGGATCCCGTGACCACACAATTCGAATCTGGAATGCTGAGACTGGCTTTGCAGTTGGCAAGCCTCTGGAGGGGCACACTGACTGGGTGAGGTCAGTTGCTTACTCTCCTGATGGACGGCACGTCATCTCTGGATCTGATGACAACACAATTCGAATCTGGAATGCTGAGACTGGCTCTGCAGTCGGCAACCCTTTGGAGGGGCATACTGGCTCGGTGTGGTCAGTTGCTTACTCTCCCGAGGGGCGGCATATCATCTCTGGATCACATGACAAGACAGTTCGAATCTGGAATGCTGAGACTGGCTCTGCAGTTGGCAGGCCTCTGAAGGTGCGGACTGGCCGAGTGTTTTCAGTTGCCTACTCTCCCAATGGGCGGCACATCGTCTCTGGATCATCTGACAACACAGTTCGAATCTGGAATACTGAGACAGGCTCTGCAGTTGGCAGGCCTCTGGAGGGGCACACTGACTGGGTGAGGTCAGTTGCTTACTCTCCCGATGGACGGCACCTCATCTCTGGATCTGATGACAACACAATTCGAATCTGGAGTGCTGAGACTGGCTCTGCATTCGGTAGGCCTCTGGAGGGACACACTCACTGGGTGGTTTCAGTTGCTTACTCTCCCGATGGGCGGCATGTCATCTCTGGATCATATGACGGCACAATTCGAATCTGGAATGCCGAGACTGACTCTGCATTCGGTAGGCCTCTGGAGGGGCACATTGACTCGGTGCTGTCAGTTGCTTACTCCCCTGATGGGCGGCATATCATCTCTGGATCTGATGACAAGACAATTCGAATCTGGAATGCTGAGACTGGCTCTGCAGTCGGAGAGCCTCTAGAGGGGCACACACTCTCTGTAAAGTCCGTTGCATACTCTCCCAATGTGCAGCATATCATCTCTGGGGCCAGTGATGGGGCAAATCACTTACGGGACTCATCTTCACAAACACCTCCCCGATTTATCCCGAACACTAAATCTGCGCGGCCGAACCGAGAGGGTTGGGTCACAGAGTCGGGGGGCAGCTTACTCTATTGGGTACCCCATGACTATCGCATAGGCCTCCATTCACCGGCTCTTCTCACAATCCCTTCCACATCCCCTGTTCGGTCAGTTTCGCTTCAATTTGATGAATTTGCATTTGGAACGTCTTGGACCCAAATTCATAATGCCACACGATCCTAGCCATCTTATTCTTGACTCTGTGCTTGTCGTTTACTATCTTGGTTGCTTCTTGGTCGTGCTAGTCTCTTATTCTTCACACATTGTTAGATTGCAGGATCTGTGCCGATAATAATGTCATGCGCATATGATTCCCTACCTGCTCTGTTCTTCTTGTTACATTTCGTGGACTATTGATAATAATATGCAACGTCTTAACGTCTAATAGCCTGGGTCTAAATCTGGGGCCCTTCCCTCAGTCCCACGTCTATACGATACCTAGCATTAAATAGATACGCACACATGCATTTGATAATATAGAGTACGAGCCTGACGCTGGCTGGCAGTGTTGGAGGAGCAGAGTGATGGAATATAAACTATATGTATGTACAAGTGTTCTGTCGGAATATCACATTGGGCCAACACTCTGCCTGCTCTGTCTTGCCTCTAGTCCCTTAGTTTCCGCCCAAGAATGCCTTATCAAGGCTCTACATACACTAAAAGTGACACTGATGGCTGATAGCGATACCGTCAGGAAGCCTCCGCCCGAGTGTGATACTGCCCCACCGGCCATAATACGCGCGGCAAATGGAAAGACAATTTTGTGGAACATCTGTTAGATATCACAACCACATCTCTGTCTATTGTATACATTAACGCGCGGGAAGTCATCTGCGCTGCGGGAGTTACGGGCAAAATGTCTCCTGCGTCATCAATACAACCTCCGAGTGATATGTATATACACTGCTATGCCACGGACTATTACTATTCCTGTATCAAACGCTATTTAAGCACAATCTGTAGTAAAGAGTATAGAAGTGGTTTTGTAGGTGAATATCCCTTTCTTCCCATATTGTAAGAGTACGACGCAGAGAACGAGAATAATTAGCGAATAAACATGAACGCCTTAATTGATTCGCAATATATGGTCACCTTTGAAATTCAAACCTCGCAGGTAGCGAAACTTTGAATGAAACTTTTTTTTTTTTGTGGGAAAGGGAGGGAATGCGTCATGCACAGTCGCGCCTGGGCGCGGGTGTGGAGGACTCCATCAGGGCTCGCCAAGTTGGCCTAAGGCCTTTGGACGGGAGTGCCCTGTGTCCTACCCCCTAAAACCCCCCTTTGAAATGAATCTTGAACAAGGCGGTTTAATGTTATTGATCAAACAAGACTCGGATCTTAGATACAAAGAATACGAAGGCACGAGAATCGGTGTGCGGGGATAGTGAGCACAATTTAATCCCAATCAGGAGATAGGAGATAGGAGCGCATGAGAAACGAGTTGACCATTGAAGAAAGAATATTCGCAAAACGAAGACAGAGTGCGAATTTAATGTAGAAAAGTAATAATGGCACGAAGTGTGATAGCAGACCACTAGCAGCATAAAAACCATATTTTTTTGAGTGTAATAACCGCATTAACCTGGAGGGTCAACTAATCCTCGAGAGTAGTCCATAGCCCGGGGAACGGGAAGACAGCAAACCCCTGAGACTGGATGACGACGAGGTATGGCAGGCTCCTATGGTCATCTCCAACAACCCGAGGTCAAAGAGCGCCCAGTTAAGGAGGGCTTTTGTGGGCGAGGGTGGCGAGTAATTGAATCAATTCCTTTTTCGTCAATCTCGCGTGGCTTTCATTGACCATTTCCCTGACTGGCCAAATCGAAGCTGCGTCGTTTGCAAGCCTCAGCCACATAGTACATTCTCTTATTGAACCATTGTGTCAGAGGGCCGAACACGCGGGAAGCCGCGAGTCTAAAACAACTTCGGTGCCGCAAGACGCACCGGCCGTGTAGCGACGCTGGGGATCACCCGCGGGTGTGGAAATTCTGCAAGGGAATATAAATATAGCGTCAGGTGCAGTGTGTAATCTCATGCGATTTTCTGTGCTGCTTGGGGGTTGAGGAGCACGCTCGTTCGTCATTGGTCGATGGAGCACCTCCGAGAGACCGCGTAGAGGGTGCAATTGCTGAAAACATATCCGTACACACTACGGTGATTCTTCAAGCCCGTTGACACCCTGGATCGACTCAACGCCTCGTTTGGCCATGCGCGATGCAAAGCAATTTCCGTGAACTGCTCCCGGCGGGCCCGGGACCTCTACATGCAGAAGCAAGGAGTCCATACGAGTGACCTGAGCGCGTCGTCTGGGTCGGTTTCGCAGCCATCGACGAGCAGGAGAGCAACAGATGCAATTCTGCTTCCATCTCCCGACTGCACGCTGTCAGTACATTCAAATTCAGTATTAGCACACGCAGGAGGACATCTTGGTAGAGGAGATTTGGGTGGCCCGAGCTGCTCTGTGAAGACACAGAGGCAGGGGATTTCCCTAGCCCGAGTACTCGATAGGGTGGTCTCCAGCTCCTGCGTGGTAGTTGTAACGATGATATAAAGGCAGTTGGCCTTTGTCGTGGACCTCCCGGACTCGCGAACAAATTTGTACGATAATCTTCGGCTGCCTCCACGACCCTGCACTGACCGGTTTGCCTTTTGCCAGGTGCTCACGCGCTTGGACACGTGCGTCGGTTCCCACACCCTGCTCTCAAGCCAACCGCAAGGCTCCACTCCATTCTAGACACCATATCAATCTCCCGATCCCACACAACCGTCCATTATATGCCATTGGTCCGTACAGTTTTGAATAGAATTATCCGGCTGAATGTTAACCCTGACGGTCGCACATGGGCCCTGTCAACCAGGGGTGAAGGAGCCAGGTCTCCCGTGAACTATCTTGACAGGTTCCTCCAAATTGCTGGCCGGCCGCTACGCCAGGGGTTACCATCACGCCTGACCAAACAGAGGAGCAGTGGCGTACCTTGTGTACGCTTACGTTTCCACCTCCCCCAGGGGAGCCAGTCGAACGGGATCACCACCATTCCGGTGCTCCTACCGATGACATACGTTGGGACCGACATATAACAAGCAACCTTTAGCTTCTACGCGCTCTTAGAGGAGGTGATTGGATGGCTGGCCCGTGTAGGCCCTGAGCATGGCCTGATTTGACTCTATCTCAACAATAACGGACGACTCCAACATTCATATTCGACCAGTTGGCAGCACCTGCACAGGGGCTTTGCGCTATTCATTAGTCACTTCCTCCCACGCAGAGTCGCAAACCTGGGAGAGACTTCACGCTCGACTGGCTGGAACTTCTAAACGAGTTCACGAGTCGACTCCTATGACACTTCTTTCCACGTTGGTCATTGCTTTGAGGATGTTGACGGACCTTGTATCATCATCTGCTTGTCTTCTGAGAGATTTGCTTCCGCGCCATTCTTTCTTACGTTCAGAATGCCGTAGTTGTTGTGTGCTACCCTATGTGGCAGTATATTTTGTTTTGTAGTCGTGGATTGTGAATCGAGGTCCCGTGCAGCGGGATGTTACGAGGTGAACTCCAAGTAAGTGGCTTCTTTGACCATAGGAGCGCGTGTTTCACTGCATATGCGTAAGTAAGTTCTGGATCGGCGAGAGACAGCAGAGGTATTCGGAGTGACATACGGTTCCTTCGCTCCCTGTCCCTGACTGCGGTGATCATAGCTGTGCAAGAACCCTATGGCCTCGACTGCTTGCTTGCTTGCTTGCTTGCTTGCAACAACAACAACCAACGATAACGCCAACTTTGACCGTGAACTTACGATACCTCAGGTCGACTCGCGTGGGTCACATGCTTACGTATGTTGTTGTATTCTGTTTGGTCATTCCCCAATTCCCCACGCCGCGCATGGGCATGTGAACGTGTCACTTCTCTCGAATACTCTCTCCTTACCGGCATTTCACAGGCTGCACGACGCATAAGTATAGGCCCAATGATATCAACCAATGTTTACGTAATCGCCGGACAACTTTATTTTCACTTGGCCGACCCGAATATCCCCTCATTGGTACTGCTCGGAAGCCCAAGCACCCGGACTACTCCTACACTCACCTCTCTGCACCAATGATACACTCGCCGGCGTACCTCTCCAGCCTGTCGCTCAGCCCGTCGCTCAGTGCTCAATGGCGTACAAACCTTGGTCGACTATAAGGGAGAGGATGTCCCACACTGGCTTTCTAAAGGAGGTCTTGGAGTAAATGCCGTCTGAAGCTGTCTCTTCAATGTCGGGCGCAGACAGAGCCTGAGGAAGTACGCGAGTTGTGAGGCTCATCGTGCATCTCCTGGCGATGTGTGCCTTCGAGCGCCAGCGGCGACAGTCAAAGAAATGGTTCGAGGGGCTCTGGAGGATGGCCAATGAGCGAAGGTGCTGAACGCATCGGTACGCGAGTAGGTTCTGGTTCTGGCGGTTTGTCCTTGCACTCGTCGAAGATTGGGCCGCTTTTGCTAGACAATGAAGGTGTCAGAAAATGCCTAAAAACGACGAGGCTACTCCTAACTTCATCACAAATCCAGCCACCCCGAGTTGGCCTCCTTTATATGATGCATTACTGGAGAGGGGCGGATACGCGCACCGACCGCAACCACATTACTTTGCATATATGTTAATTCAACTAACCTGTAAATAATTTATTCTCAATTCTAGAGGCGGCGCGTCGGGAATATCTGACATGGGGGGCAAGTGTACCTGACAAGACGGTGTTGCAAATAGCCTGCTCATTTATGGAAATTAGCTAATATATCGTTAGTGTATTTATGTCTAATATGCATAACTGAAACGTGCTTATGAGCCCGGTATGAGCCCGTTTCAAGGAGCAAGTGGGTACTGTTGTCAACGCCGCGAGAAGACAACAACACACCACCAGGCGCATGCGAGTCACAGTGGTCGTAGGAAATCATACATTCTCCATACCACAGTAACCAGAAACCCCGCGATCGACCAGCGGTCCATGGTCCATGATCCAGGGAGCGGTGGCGGCTGCAAACCACTGGCACCGGATGATTTGCCACAAAAGTGCATGGAACCCTTAATGGATCTTCCTCGGATATGACCGGGGTCGCGGAAGGCGAACGGCACGCAGGAGGAAGCGGCTCAAAGAGTGCTTTGTGGACGGCGAGTGACGCCTAACCAAATCGCATTTCCTCTTTCGTCAATCTCGCGTGGCTCCGTTGCCCAGAGGAACCCTGAACAAACGAGCATGCCTCGCTTGCACGCGTCACAGTGCGCGGCTTTCTAGTGTCACAACGGAATACGCGGGTACGAATAGCGTGACGGTGGAGAGTGGTCGAAATTGAAGCTTGTGCGGGAGCATTGGAGAGCATCTGCTAACGTCGATACTCTGCAAAACAGATATAAATGTAATTCTAGGTGTAATGTGCATTTCTTGCCTTTTGTACAGTTGCCTTGGAGCTGAAGAGCACGATCATCCACTAGCAGTCGATAGAACGCGTCCGGTAGACCGCGTCGAAGGTGGAACTACTTGAAATATATCCACACATACCATAATCATCTTTTCAAGACCTTCAAGGCGCCCTATCACTCCACGCTCCATTTTGCCATCTGCGATACAAAGCAATTTCCGCAAACTGCACTCGGCGGGCTCAAGACTTGGATGAACAGAAACTAGAGGGTTATAGGAACAGTCTGAGCGCGTCGTCGGAGTCATTTTCGCCGCCGTCGACGCGCTGGAGTGAACCGGAAGCAAATCCCATTCAGATCGCACCTCGCCATCCCCTGGCCGCAGGGGGCAAGAAAAGCGATTTTCAGGCTCAGCACGCAGACGAGAACATGTTTGTGGACGAAACCTGGAAGCCCTGGGCCGCTCTGTGATGACGCCGAGGCAGAACGATGTCTCTAGCGTCCGTCCTCGATCAGAGAGTCTCCAATTTCGGTATCGTGGTGATGAAGTTGCTAGCGACGCGTCCTAGCTTGATCCTCGATCTTGTGAGTCCGCCGACGAATTTATGCGATAATTTTCGACTGCTCACAATTGAATTCCCCTCCACACCTGCCTGACCGTTTTGCCTTATGCCAGGTGCTCAGACGGACGCGATCTACAGCATTTGGCCATTTGCCTGGGATGGGATCTGTTATAAAACGCGCTTGGATGCGCGAGTCGGTTCCCGCATCCTGCTCTGGCTCCCCTCAAGCCCACCGCACTGCTCCACTCTACTCTAGACACCAGATCAATCTCTCGATCCCACACCAAGGTCCATACTATGACATTGGTACGTAAAGTTTTGAATACGCTTGTCCGGCTGGACGCTAACTGACGGCCGCATTCTGTTTAGGAC
>Ga0307515_10022640_pt1 | contig 11062 bp, 16 predicted proteins | sample 17_EM_MG_FD_194513 | JGI IMG/M metagenome (GOLD analysis project Ga0307515, IMG submission 194513) | Populus trichocarpa ectomycorrhiza microbial communities from riparian zone in the Pacific Northwest, United States - 17_EM | ecosystem: Host-associated > Plants > Roots > Unclassified | place... | reverse complement strand
AATTGACCAGGCTTTGAGCTACTGTTTTGGAATCACGTCCATAATGCGGGAACCGCAGCAATATGTAGGGTTCGGAGCGAGTACTAAAAAGATAAGCACGCTCATCTCGCTTTCGCGCACTCTGCACTAGGGTACAGTGAGAAATGGTCCGCATTTGTAACTAACTGTTATTAACTTCCACATGGAGCGGCCCATTCTTAACAGCTATTTTAACTAGTTATTAACAGAGATATTGGGTGACAGTCCCCAGGACTAAACAGTGCTACACACGAGTCTAGATGAATATCGATAGCCTTTTAAGGGAACTGTCGGGACCCCGACTGTTGCGTCGGGGCGTGGATATTATCTCCAAACCGCGCATCTGCAATCCGGCGTCTTAGCCTTTTCGCTCGAATCCCAGCCAGCCCCCAAAACTACGGAGGGCGGGAATGGTGGCAAACTCACCTACTTCAGCCGCACCACATGCTGGTGTCACCTCGACGCTCAATTCTCTGTTCTCGTTGATTCACACGAGGGGGAAGTTCTCAGATACCGAGCAATAGACCTCGGCTAGTGGCACCCTTCTACAACGGATATATATATCCCTAGTCCTGGGGACTGTCACCCAATTATTCGGGGGTTTGGGTTTTTTAATATATATTTCTGTCTCGGGCGCTACTTAGGTGTATTGGCATAGACGTTAAAGATAACCAGCCCCCCAAACCACGTGTATCGCTTTACTTTGGCCATGTCTGTCCCACTCCCGTTGCAAGAGGCTCTGAGAGATTCAATCACTTCTGGAACCTTCGTCGATACCAAGTTCTGGCTCTTTTCAAAACGCGGACCTAAGCCTGGACGCGTTGGGGAACCGAAGGCGCTTTTCGTCAACGGACACGCCGCGAAGCGCGCACCACGGCTTGCTTCTCGTGCGTTGACCCCAGTTGTCTAGGGTACCCCAGGCTAAATTAACTTCCCGACAGTGCTTGCCGAGAGGGGAGCCAAGGAGAACTTGAGAACTAGATTTCCGGCATATAGAAAGCCTTACACGAGCCACTACGACTACGAGGACGACAGTGACCTCGAAGAAGACTATGATGACGACGATATTTCAGACGATGAGCCCGCGAGCGTCCCTCAGGTCATAACGGAGAAGCCGAGAAACAACGACGCTGTCGTTCTCGAGAAATCGGACGCGAGGAGCAGCGAACCTTCTGACATCCTCTCCATCTCAGACCTCGATTCGGTGTTCTCTGAGTCATCCGATGTGAAGGGTGAAACAGAAACCACCTCTTCCACTCACGTTGGCAAGGTCGTCATTATCGAGGATGTGGCCTTCGTCACGTATGTCCGTTTCCCATCTCCCCGATGGGTGTATTAAGATTGCGTGCGACAGATTCCAGGCGCTACTCCGGTACTTGTACACGAATGAGATTGAGTTCGCGCCGTGGGGCTCCACAGACAGACGCAAGGCCCGTGCTCTCGAGAAGATCTCGGAATCGTACGGGATTCCCAGACCTTCACCCAAATCTGTCTACAGACTTGCCGACAAGGTGACGAGTTCTCATATTCACTCTGCTAACTCGGACCGACGCCTTCTCTAGTACGACATACCAGAGTTGAAAGAACTCGCGTTACGACAGATCCGACGAGATTTGTCCGAGTGCAGCATCACCGAGGAACTGTTCAGCAAGTACACCTCCTGGTACATTATTTTCTTTCACTCGGGCTGGTAAGGTTCCCACAGATCGACAGGTACCCCGAGTTGAGAGAACTGGAACTCAGACAGCTGGCACGGATGTTGCTATCTGCTGAGCCTGGCCCCACACTAGGGTTGTTGAAGGTTAAGATCAAAGGATACGCTCACGGGGAGTTGCCGCATGCTGGGAACATCCTTCCAAATCTTTACGAGTTTATGGAGAGTGATGAATCGGTCAAGGAAAAGCTGCCCCCCGCCACCCCATTACCCAACCAGCAGGCCACCGACGGAGATTGGGAGGGGCTCAAGAGGGCGCTGACAACCTCCTTGACCAGCGGGACATTCCTCGACTCCCAGTTTTATGCGGTCGAGTCACGGCCATCGACAGCTCTGCCAAAGATTCGACCAGTATATTTCTGTAGTGCAGTGGGTGGAGGTTTCACGTCCGAGCTAACAGCATGTAAGTCTCTCACTCGGATTATGCGTGGGTGACTTACTGACCTGCCGTTCCAGGTTCCTCTAACCTCAGAGCGCGGAGAGCACCTCCTCGATGTGTAGATGAGTGTGACAGCGATATTGACGACGAAGATTCTGACCCGGAGAGTTCCACGGAGTGCTACCCTTGTTCAAAGCTGTCCGTTGATCCGTTCCGGGTTCATCACTATGAACTCAGTTTGCTCCTTCCAGTGTCAGAGAAAAACCCACAGCCGTGGACTTACCGATAGAACCCGCGCTTCTACTGAAGTCAGGGGCGGCAAAGACGTGAGCCATCGTTTGGAGTGACAACACGTCTTGCTGATCCCTTGGTGTAGTTGGAGTGCCATATTCCTTTACGTGTACACCGGTCAGATCACATTCGCAAACCTCGGTTCGCAGGATGTTACCCCCTCCGAGAAGGAGGCCAAGGGCGGGCGTTCTCAAGGCGAAAGGACGTCTCTACAGGATTCTGAGGGGTTCAGTGCCCTACCTCCAGGTGCTGTTGTGGTTGAGCCGTGCTCTCCCAAGTCTGTCTATTGCCTAGCAGACAAGGTTCGTCTTGTACCCCTTCCGAAAGGATGGGGTTGTCTATAGCTCTTTCGCTTAGGTCGGTTTGACCGGGCTTTGCGATCTTGCCCTGGAGCATATTCGGTCCAAGCTGGATAGGAACAACATAGTATATGAGTTGTTCTCTCCCTTCACCGCAAGGTAAATCATTCCAGGACTCTTGGCGGCCCATCGCACTGACTTAACTCCTACATAGCCACGAGCGTGTCAGGGGAATGGAACACGAGCTCTTCCGGTCTGAGCTGAAGCCTTCGGTTGATGGTACTTTGATCTCCAGCATGATTCGAAGCTCTTCGTCGGGTGTACATTCGCATCGTGCGGCGGCCATGGAGTTGATCCTTGAGAGATCCATTCAGGAACGCCGCGAGAGGATGCTCGTGAAGGCGAAGAACAGCCTACGACCAGATCCTACACCCCAGCCCAAGAGTGGGGCGCCGGATATCCCCACTTCGCAAGCACAATCCTCCACCCCTGCCACTGCATCGCAGCCACAATCACGACCGTTGTCTAGTAATGACGCTATTGGAAGTGCCACAAGCCTCGCGTCGGTTTCCGCTAAGTGTGACGCACCACAAGATTCATCCGCTCTTTCGAAACCCACAAAACAGGTCAAGCAGAGGTGCGAGGAACCACCAGCAGATGTTAAGATGGACCTGTCTCCACCAGAGGACTTTGTGGACCTTGTATGTCCGGTATGCAATGTCACACAACTGCAAAGCGGCCTCCTGTGTGGTAGTGCCTGTAGTCTGTGTTGTAAGGCGTGGCTGATGAAATGCGCTGGTTGCGGGATTCTCAAATTCACCAGGGCCAATTGCTGTACCGGGTGTCACAGAAAGTTCAAGTAAAGATGTGTGTATCCGCGGCTGCTCAGCTGCACTCCGTACTCAGTAGTTCTAATTACAGTTGTTTGCGAAAACCTTGTCTGCTCTCGTTTTTTTTTCTGACGATCGATCGGCGGGCAAATAGCCGAATAGCCGACATCAGAAACGTCTAGCGACTTGTCGGTTGCGGAATGGATCATTTGTCCCCTCGTCCCCCCTCGAGCATGGTCTTCCGAAAATTAGTGGAGAGAGCACTCTCCCTCTAGCCCAGGGGTACCTTTGGATTCTCTGGGAGGGGTCTCAAGGGGTGGAAACAGAATGTTCAGGAACCCAGGAGCATCGTGCTCATCAAGTCACCTCTGGGGCTGACCACAGTGCCCGATGATGACGAAGTTGTCTGTACAAGGCTGGTAAAAAAGTCCAAACTGGAGCTAATGTGGACGAAGTTGCCGCCGGAAGAGGGTGGTGCAGCGCACGGTTTTGTTGGTTGGCAGATCTATGTCGTAGGGAGCGCGTCCACTTGTGACCTGGAGTTGAAATTCGCTAACTAACCAACGGTCAATGGCATGGGGAGCTTCACACTGAGTGAGAATACAGGAATATTTTTCCATCTTTGGGGAGACCTTGACCTTTGAGTAAGCTACAATTTTGGGATTATGTAGAGCGCCGCGATCGCAGGCTCCTTTCATCATGCATGATGCACTGTATTGTAACCGCTGTTCAAGGAATTCAAGTTTCAATATCAAGAGGATAAGCATGGTCACTTCGTTTCCTTGCACCCTACGCGCACAAGTTCCGCATCGAGGAGCATCGGGCGCTTTCTCAGGCTCCTGCCTCGCCTCCCGCTGCGGAGTCGACGTTGGAATGACTATCTCCCTCTCATGTGGGTCCTTCCCACGTCAAACAGACTCGTGCAAGGAGAGGGACCATCTTTGTGCACTACTTTCAGCGAAAGAAACAAATTTACGTTCCAAGGCAGGCGAGCCGCATTACAAATCCTCCCCGACGGATACGCCCTCCGGTTTCTAACGGAACATTGAGCAGACCGGGGTGGGGGGCCGCTCAGGGATCGTCATTAGGCTGGAATCCAGCATCGGATTCAGAGGCGGGAGGGATGTATTTTTTTTTTGGGGGGGGGGGGTAATCGTCATCCGCGAGTTGGCCGTCTCGCTTTGAGGATACGAGCCAAAGAGCCGGATCTCGTGGCCAAGAGCATCGACCATGGCTTCTGAGAACGGAAAAGTGGGCTCAGGTGAAGCGCTCTAAACGGGTGAGGGGTGGATTACAGCCTCAGCGACATTAACTTGTCGCTCGAAGACATCTTCAAGGTGACGTGATCGAGACTCGGCTCGGAGCCAGTTGCACGACGGCCATCATCATGTCCGAACTACCGCAGGAGCTTATCGACCATATCATCAACCACGTCGACGACAGGGATAGCCTCAACGCCTGTTCTTTGGTCTGTAGGCAATGGTCTGCTCGTAGCCGGAAGCACCTATTCGTAGAAATAGATTTCGCTTCCGCGGACCTCCGACGTTGGTGTGCTTGCATCCGTCCAGGCCCGTCGGGACCATCCTCCCTCGTCGAAAATCTGGTCTTATCAGGTTGGTCTGCGTCGCCCGACCAATCAACCCTCCCCAATGCTATCTTCCATCTCCAGTCCTTTTCTGCCCTTCGGGTGTTGATGATCTGCAAATGGCGCATGACCGCCGACCAGGTATCGTCGATGCTTCATTCCTATGGCCCCTCCCTCAAAAACGTGACACGTTTGACACTATGGGAGATCGTTGTCCATCCAGAAACCCTCGCGATGTACATCAGCCACTTCCCATGTCTCGATGATCTTTCCATCTCCACCATCTACCTCCCCAGGGCCCTCGGTCGTACTCGTGATCCCCACCCAGAGCTTTATGTTGGGATTGTCCCAACCCATCCACGCGGAAAGCTTTGTATATCAGGCATTCCGGCGTGCCGGGTGCCAAAAAGGGTTTTTGAAGCCATTGCTCTCCTCGAACCACGGTTCCACCGAATCACTCTTGAACACATCAACCACGATGCGTGGCGGTATTATTGGCCTCTTGTGGAGGCGTGTGCTGGATCATTGGAGGAATTTCACATTCTCGCGGAATATGTGACCGGTGAGTGGACTCACGAGCCATCTCATCTCTGACCCCATGTCGCTCACGTGAGTTCAAGATGCCGACTGCGATGGACTTTCACTGACGTGCTGTCCTAACCTCCGCAAAATCGTCCTTTCGTTGGATCGTGAAAATCGACATTGCAAATTTATCGGGAAATGCTTCTCCACCGTCACGAGTACACAGCTTTCCAAAGTGTCTTTGCGTTTGCCAAGGTTTGTGCCCGCTCTAGGGCCCCCGCACCCAGCACTGTGGGACCCCCTGGACATTATCCTGTACAACCTCGCCGGGAAATACCAACCACGATACGAGGGGGACAAGATGTTGGTCGAGCTGGCGGATGAGTACCCGGATCCTTCTGTAGCCGGGGATTTCTTGTGGAGATATAGGGAGAGGGGGAACTTGCGAATGAATTCGGCAACTTGAGTCGAATCGCCCAAAGGCGAGAATACGGTCTTTCATGATGTACTACTTTACCATTGTTCGAGGGTTTGGGTTTACCAACATAATGTCTCAGGGCGCTACTGTAATCAGGTGTTTCCTAGACGCTAAAGATAATCAGTCTCTCCCAAACCACGTGTATGATATCACTTTACCTTGGCCATGTCTATCCCACTCCCGCTGCAAGAGGCTCTGAGAGATTCGATCACTTCCGGAACCTTCGTCGACACCAAGTTCTGGCTCTTTTCAAAACGCGGATCTAAGCCTGGACGCGTTGGGGAACCGAAGGCACTTTTCGTCAATGGACACGTCGTGAAGCGCGCACCACGGCTTGCTTCTCGTGCGTTGAATTCAGTTGTCTAGGGTACCCCAGGCCAAACTAACTCCCCGACAGTGCTTGCCGAGAGGGGAGCCAAGGAGAACTTGAGAGCTAGGTTTCCAGCATATAGAAAGCCTTACACAAGCCACTACGACTACGAGGACGACAGTGACCTCGAAGAAGACTATGATGACGACGATATTTCAGACGATGAGTTCGCGAGTGTCCCTCAGGTCGTGACGGAGAAGTCGGGAAACAGCGATGTTGTCGTTCTCGAAAAATCGGACGCGATGGGCGGCGAACCTTCTGACATCCTCTCCGTCTCAGACCTCGATTCGATGTTCTCCGAGTTATCCGATACGAAGGGTGAAACAGAAAGCACCTCTCCCACTCACGTTGGCAAGGTCGTCGTCATCGAGGATGTGGCCTTCGTCACGTAGGTCCGTTTCCCATCTCCCCGATGGGTGTATTAAGATTGCGTGCGACAGATTCCAGGCGCTGCTCCGGTACTTATACACGGATGAGATTGAATTTGCACCATGGGGGTCCGCAGACAGACGCAAGGCCTGTGCTCTTGAGGAGATATCAGAATCGTACGGAATTCCCAGACCCTCACCCAAATCCGTCTACAGACTTGCTGACAAGGTGACAAGCTCCCATGCGACTTCTGCCAACTCGAACTGACGTCGGTTCTAGTACGACATACCAGAGTTGAAAGAGCTCGCGTTACGACAGATCCAACGAGATCTGTCCGAGTGCAGCATCACCGAAGAAGTCTTTAGCAAGTTCACCTCCTGGTACGTTATCCTCCTTCCCTTGGGCTGGTCAGGTTCCCACAGATCGACAGGTACCCCGAGTTGAAAGAACTGGAACTCAGACAGCTGGCTCGGGTGCTGTTATCTTCCGACTCTGGCCCTACACTGGGGTTGCTGAAGATAAAGATCAACGGCTACGCTCACGGGGAATTGCCGCATACTGAGGATATCCTTCCAGCTCTTTATGACCTCATGGAGAGTGATGAGTCGGTCAAGGAGGCACCGATTCCTGCAGCTGCATCACCCGACAAGCAAGCCACCGACGGAGATTGGGAGGGGCTCAAGAGGGCGCTAACAACCTCCCTGACGAGCGGGACGTTCCTCGACTGCCAGTTTTATGCGGTCGAGTCACGTTCATCGATGGGTCTGCCGAAGATTCGACCGGTATATTTCTGTAGTACAGTGGGTGGCACTTTCAGCTCTGAGCTAGTAACATGTAATTATTTCACTCGGATTATTCATAGGTGACCTACTGACCCGTCGTTCTAGGTTCCTCAAAACTTAGAGCGCGGAGAGCACCACCACTTCGGTGTGAAGATGGGTATGACAGCGATATTGACGACGAAGATTCTGACCCGGAGGGCTCCGCGGAGTGTTACCCTTGCTCAAAGCTGTCCGTTGATCCGTTCCGGGTTCATCACTATGAACTCAGTTTACTCCCTCCAGTGTCCGAGAAAACCCCACAGCCGTGGACTTACCGATAGAACCCGCACTTCTACTGAAGTCAGGGGCGGCAAAGACGTGAGCCATCGCTTGGGGTGACAATATGTCTTGTTGATCTCCTGATACAGTTGGGGTGTCATATTCCTTTACGTGTACATCGGCGGGATCACATTTGCAAACCTTGGTTCGCAGGATGTTACTCCCTCCGAGAAGGAGGCCCAGGATGGGTGTTCTCAAGGCGAAAGGACGTCTCTACAGGATTCTGAGGGGCTCAGTGCCCCACCTCCAGGTGCTGTTGTGGTTGAGCCGTGCTCCCCCAAGTCTGTCTATTGCCTAGCAGACAAGGTTCGTCTTGTACCCTTTCCAAAAGGATGGGGTTGTCTATAGCTCTTTCGCTTAGGTCGGTTTGACCGGGCTTTGTGATCTTGCCCTGGAGGATATTCGGTCCAAGTTGGATAAGAACAACATCGTGCATGAGTTGTTCTCTCTCTTCACCGCAAGGTAAATTCATTCCAGGACTCTTGGCGGCCCATCGTGCTGACGTAATTCCCACACAGCCACGACCGTGTCAGGGAGATGGAGCATGAGCTCTTCCAGTCTGAGCTGAAGCCTTTGGTCGATGGTGCTTTAGTCTCTGGCATGATCCGAAGCTCTTCGTCGGGTCTACATTCGCATCGTGCGGCGGCCACGGAGTTGATCCTTGAGAGATCCATTCAGGAACGCCGCGAGAGGATGCTCGTGAAGGCGAAGAACAGCCTGCTACCAGATCCTGCATCTCAGCCCAAGAGTGGGGCGCAGGATATCCCCACCCCTCAAGTACAATCCTCCACCCCTGCCACCGCATCGCAGCCACCGCCGCGATCATTGCCTAATGACACTACTGGTATCGCCACAAGCCTTTCATCGGCCTCGGCTAACCACGAAGCATCACAAGACCCATAAGCTACTTCGAAACCCACGGAAAGGGTCAAAGGGGGGGACGAGGAACCACCAGCAGATGTTAAGACGAACTCGTCTCCACCAGAGGTCTTTGTAGAACTGGCATGTCGGATATGTGATATCAAACAACCGCGGAGTAGTCTCCGGAGTGGCACCTTCTGTAGTTTGTGCCCCAAGAGGTATCGTATGAAGTGCGTTGGTTGCGGGACTCACAGACATAGCGACGTCGATGCTTGTACCAGCTGTCACAGAAGGTTCAAGTAAGATATGTGTATCATCGACTGCTCAGCTGCACTCTGTTACTAGGTAGTTCTAATTAACACTTGTGCCCGACGGTGAACAAGTTGTCTGTACAAGGCTGGTAAGGAAAGTCCGAACCGGAGCGGCTGTGGATGAAGTTGTCGCCGTGGGAGGGTGTTACGGCGCACGGGTTTTGTACCCATCACGGTGATGATCACGAGGTGGTTGGCAGATCTATTCCGTATAGGGGACGCGTCCATTTGTAACCTGGAGTTGGAATTGGCCAAACAGCCAACGGTCAATGACATGGGAAGCCTCACACCGAGCGAGAATACAGGAATATTTCGTGGAGACCTTGACCTTTGAGTAAGCTACAATTTCGGGATTCAATATGTAGTAGAGGGCCGCAATCGCCTCCTTTCGTGATGCACTTTATTATAATCGCTGTTCAAGGGATTTGGGTTTCAATATCAAGAGGATAAGCACGGTCACCTCACTTTCTTGCACTCTAGTACACTTTCTTGCACTCTAGTACACGCCCAGGTTCCGTGTCGAGAAGCATCGGGCGCTCTCTCAGGCTCCTTGGCGTTCCGGAATTGAAGTCGTCCGCCTCGCCTTCCGCTGCGGAGTTGACGTAGTTGGATTGATCACCTCCCTCCCATGTGGGTCCTTCCCACGTCAAACAGACTCGTGCAGGGAGAGGGACCATCTTCGTGCACTACTTTTAGTGAAAGAAAAAAATTCTGTTCCAGACAGGCGAGCTGCATTACAAATCTTCCCCAACGGATACACCCTCCGGTTTCTAACGGGACGCTGAGCAGACCAGGATAGCACGCCGCTCAGGGACCGTCATTAGGCTGGAATCCAGCCTCGGATTCAGAAGTGGGAGGGATGTGTTTTTTTTGGGGGGGGTAATCGTCATCGGCGAGTCGGCCGTCTCGCTTTGAGGATGCGAGTCAAAGAGCCGGATCTCGTGGCCAAGAGCATCGACCACGGCTTCTGAGAACGGAAAAGTGGGCTCTGGTGACGCGCTCTACATAAACGGGTAAGGGGTGGGTTACAGCCTCAGCGACATTGAATTGTCGCTCGAAGACGTCTTCGTGATCGAGACGAGCAGCCGAGTCAGTTGCACGACGGCCATCATCATGTCTGGACTACCACAGGAGCTTATCGACCACATCATCGACCACGTCAACGATAGGAATTGGTCTGTAGGCAATGGTCTGCTCGTAGCCGGAAGCACCTATTCGCAGAAGTGGATTTCACTTCCGTAAGGAACCTCCGACGTTGGTGTGCTTGCATCCGTCCAGGTCCGTCAGGACCTTCCTCCCTCGTCAAAACCCTGGACCTATCAGGTTTCGATACCTCGCCTGCGTCGCTCGACCCATCAACCTTCGCCAATAGAATCTCCCATCTCCAGTCCTTTTCTGCCCTTCGGATGTTGGTGGTCTGGGAATGGCGCATGACCACCGACCGCATGTCGTTGATGGTTCATTCCTTTGGTCCCTCCCTCGAAAATGTGACATGTTTGACAGTGGGACACATCGTTATCCATCCGGTAACCCTCGCGATGTTCATCAGCCACTTCCCACGTCTCGATGATCTTTCCATCTCCACCATCACTCTTCCCAGGGCCCTCGGTCGTGCTCGTGATCCGCACACCGAGCCATATGTCGGGATTGTCCCAACCCATCCACGTGGAGAGTTTCGTGCATCAGGCATCCCGACCTGCCGGATGCCCCTAAAGGTTTTTGAAGCCGTTACCCTCCTCGAACCACAGTTCCACCGAATCATTCTCACACATGTCGACTACGATGCGTGGGGGGGGGTTATTGGCCTTTTGTGGAGGCGTGTGCTGAATCGTTGGAGGAACTTCACATCCTCGCACATGGGACCGCCGGTGAGTGGACTCGTCTCGATCTCCGATCATATGTCGCTCACGTGAGTTCAAGGTGCCGACTGCAATG
>Ga0307515_10022639_pt1 | contig 11062 bp, 5 predicted proteins | sample 17_EM_MG_FD_194513 | JGI IMG/M metagenome (GOLD analysis project Ga0307515, IMG submission 194513) | Populus trichocarpa ectomycorrhiza microbial communities from riparian zone in the Pacific Northwest, United States - 17_EM | ecosystem: Host-associated > Plants > Roots > Unclassified | place... | reverse complement strand
TAATTTTATATTACTTTTATAAATTACTCATATTAATTATATAATTAATAACATCATAATTATATTATATATAAAATATCTAAATTAGTTATATAATTATATTAAAATATAAATGGTTTTTTTAAATAATTTTTTACTATTGTAATGTATATAATTAAAAAAATTATATTTATATTATTTAAAAAGCTATTTTATCAATTTAGTTCTTCAATTTAGCTTTTTGGGTGGAGATGCTATCAGGGAGAAGGGTAGACGACATGTCTTCTAAATTACTACCGATATTTTAGTTGAAAGACAACCCTATATTACGTAAGCCGCTTCTCTGTTATTCCTCACTTCCTTTCTTTCTCTCTTAAACCCTAGAGAGAGAGGGCCTCCTGCTTGCGGCGCTCCCTTCTTCTTCCTCTCTTGCTCCCGGCAAGGTGAGTCAGCTTCTCTTCTCTTCTCGAAACATTTATTTTCTGCTCTTGTTAGATTCTTTTTACTTTGCAACTGTTTTCATTCGTTTATTTTTTTTTGCTTGTTTTTAGTTCTTTCCATGGATTAATTTTTGGGGTTTTTTATATGTTTTTCATCAAGAAAATTGCTACCAAATCCCATTTATATTTGAATATGTGCATCTGTCTTACAGAATAGAAAGAGTACAAAGATGGTGCAGTATAATTTTAAGAAGATTACAGTGGTCCCTAAAGGGAAGGATTTTATTGATATCATCCTTTCTCGGACCCAAAGGCAAACACCGACTGTTGTCCATAAGGGTTATGCTATTTCTCGGCTCCGGCAGTTTTACATGCGGAAGGTGAAGTATACTCAGTCGAATTTCCATGAGAAGCTTTCGACAATCATTGATGAGTTCCCTCGTCTTGATGGTATCCACCCGTTTTATGGCGACCTCCTTCATGTGCTATACAATAAGGATCATTACAAGCTTGCCCTTGGTCAGATTAATACTGCCAGGAATCTTATTAGCAAGATTGCTAAAGATTATGTCAAGTTGTTGAAGTATGGTGATTCGTTGTATCGGTGCAAGTCTTTGAAGGTTGCTGCGCTTGGCCGAATGTGCACTGTTATTAAGAGGATTGGCCCGAGTTTAGCTTACTTGGAGCAAATCAGACAGCATATGGCAAGGCTACCTTCAATAGATCCAAATACCCGGACAGTCTTGATTTGTGGGTATCCTAACGTTGGGAAGAGCTCTTTCATCAACAAGATCACCAGGGCAGATGTGGATGTTCAACCTTATGCATTCACTACCAAGTCACTCTTTGTAGGTCACACAGATTACAAGTATCTGAGGTACCAAGTGATAGATACACCGGGGATTTTGGATCGGCCTTTTGAGGATCGTAACATTATTGAGATGTGCAGCATCACAGCTCTGGCACATCTTCGAGCTGCTGTGTTATTCTTCTTGGATGTCTCTGGGTCATGTGGCTATAGCATTGCTCAACAGGCTGCTTTATTTCATAGCATTAAGTCTTTGTTTATGAACAAACCGTTGACCATCGTCTGCAACAAGACTGACCTGCAACCACTTGAAGGGATTTCTGAGGAAGACATGAAGTTGGTCATGGAGATGAAATCAGAAGCTATGAAGACTCTAGTTGCTCAAGGAGGTGAAGCTACCAATGACGCTGATGTTCTTCTGACCATGAGTACCTTGACTGAGGATGGGGTGATTGCTGTGAAGAATGCTGCTTGCGAGAGATTGTTGAATCAGCGAGTGGAATTGAAGATGAAATCCAAAAAAATAAATGACTGCTTGAATCGGTTCCATGTTGCAATGCCAAAGCCACGTGATCAAAGGGAAAGGCCACCTTGTATACCTCAAGCAGTTTTGGAAGCTAAAGCGAAGGAGGCAGCGGAGAAGGAGAAAAGAAAAACAGAAAAGGATTTGGAGGATGAGAATGGTGGTGCTGGTGTATACTCTGCCAGTTTGAAGAAGAATTACATCTTAGCCAATGATGAATGGAAAGAAGATGTACTCCCAGAAATTCTTGATGGTCACAATGTGTATGACTTCATTGATCCTGATATTTTGCAAAGGCTTGAAGAGTTGGAAAGTGAAGAAGGTATCCGACAGGCAGAGGAGGGAGATGAAGATTTTGAGCTGGATGGTGAGGAATTAACCCCGGAAGAGAAAGAAGCATTGTCTGAGATCAGGAAAAAGAAAAGCTTGCTCATTCAAGAGCATAGAATGAAGAAAAGCACTGCAGAGAGCCGGCCCACTGTACCTAGAAAATTTGACAAGGACAGGAAGTTTACGACAAAAAGGATGGGGAGGCAGCTGTCAGCTATGGGAGTGGATCCTTCGAAAGCAATTACTCGTCTTCGTGAGAGGTCACTCTCGAGGAAGGGCCGCAAAAGAGAGAGGTCAACTGACAGGGAACATGATGGTGGTGATGCTATGGATGTGGACCAGCCAAATAAGAAGCTGCGTCTGAGATCTACATCTCGCTCTAGGTCGAGGTCACGGCCTCCAGGTGAGGTTGTTCCAGGAGAGGGCTTCAAGGACTCGGTTCAAAAAAACAAGGCCCTTAAGCTTTTCAAGAACTCTGCTAAAAAGAGGAACAAGGATGCTAGACGTGGAGAGGCAGATAGAGTTATTCCTACACTCAAACCAAAGCATTTGTTTTCTGGGAAACGTTCTATTGGAAAAACTGAAAGGCGTTAAATACTCAAGGTAATATTGCAAGTGTTGCTTTGGACAGTTTCCCTGATTGTGTTTTTCTTTAATTTATAGTACTTTGTTGTTGGGGTCTTTTTTATGTGAATGGAACTTCTAGATTAGACCTCTTAGTATGATGTAAATTGCAAGACAGAACAGAAGTTTTATGAGAGGGAATCAGTCCCCCCAACAAACAATTGAATCTTTTCCAGTATCAGTCAAAGTATTGTTATGAATCTTTTCCAGTCTCGGTCAAAGTATTGTTATCATCCCACTTTTCATTGTGTTTTCCAATTGCATATTCATAATATGTTGTCCTAATGATCCTGGTAAAAAGAGCACATCTAAAATAATTAATGCTGGTGATGTGCCTTTTGTTCTTGCAGGGATTGTTGGTTGATTTTTGCTACTGAGTATACTGAACCATGTGGCGTGCTTCAGTGCTTGCTGTTCAAGGCAATTTTGAGAGAGATTTAATTATACGTTTGCTGCTAGGTTCTGAACCTCACTGGATAATGTATTTTCTTCGATTGCTTTTCTATAATTTGTATACAGAGGATATTTGAGATTTGTTCGGGTGAGCTCCGTTGCTGCTAGGTTCTGCTCCTCTCTCTGTGAATTTTGCCAGCTTCTTCAATTTCACTGCTTACCTTTTGCTCTTGCCCACTGTTCACATGGAGATATGTTCCTCTTTATATATTTAATTTTGTCGCAAGTGCCTTTTCATTTCATGTGGGCTTTTACTTGATTAGGATTGGAGTTTACCATTTCGAGTTTGGCCATTTTTTACCATTTCTTCCTTTGTTTTCTTCATCGTGAAATCGATAAAAGTGCCTCCACATACCACAGCGGTTGCAGGTTTGTTTTGCCAATTTACCCGAGTTGCTTGGTTATGTCATTCCTTGTGGGATTCTTAAAGTTTATTGCCCCAAATTAAACTCCCTGGAGTTGAGACAAGATGTATAGAGAAGACAGCGCATCTCTAATTTAGGATGTTCTCTTGAATCTGGATCAAAGATATATTCAAATTGATGCTCCCAGCAAAGTTTGGTCAATCTTGTGCCCCAGATTCATAAGAAATTGAAGGCACTACTGGGCCAGATGACTTGTTGAGCTGTCTGTTACTCACCGAAAAATGCTCCTGCGCTTGGCTTTCCTGTCAAAATGTAAGTTCTTGTTATGATCTTAGACCTTTTCTATTTGTGTTTCTTTCTTTTTGTCTAAGCTTGATTTCCACGAGGACCTTCAGCTGATGCCCCAGGCACCTCTAGTTAATTAGAGTTAGCTTAGTTTTCCTTCGAACAATAAAATTTCAGGCAATTTTTCCTATGTAGGGTTATATTCAATTAGAACCTGGTGAAACATCATTTACCTTTCCTAGGAAAGCTGATATATGATCAGCTAGCATCAGTGCCAGAACTGGAGTTGCAGGCAAACACCAAGCTGGGATTATCAATATTTATGAAGGCAGTCCACACTATTAATTAAGTTTTGAAACCTAAGGAGAGAGCACGTTGCTGCTCTTCACTTCAGCAGCATAAACATGCTTTTGCTAGCATCTTCTTATTTTTAATTAGTTATATGCACCTTAGTTTTCAGCTTCTACATTTGTTTGTAAACTAATTGCGAAGTCACCAACTGATCCTCCTTTCTAATCCAAAAAATATACAAAAATTAATAAAGTATTGTTTTCGACCAACATTCTGTCATTGATATTATTTGACAATGACTTGGTGTTTGGCTAAGATATACTTTAATGTGCATATAACTTTATATTGCTACAATTATTGTGGTTATTTTGTTCTCTTATGCACCTTTTTTATATATATATATATAATGGTGATACTGACCCTTATATATATATATAAACTAATAGTATTTCTAGTTTTTAGTTAATCTTTTATTATTAATGATTTTTATTCTTGTGATTCATTAGGGTTTTAAGATGTTGATCCAAATATAATTCATAATTCTAAATAAAATAGAATTAAATAAATTAAATAATTTAATTTATTATCAATTAAAGAATAAATTGATTTATATTTAAAAAATGAGTGCACCGTTTAACAACATGTCTTGATTCTTTAAATATTACAAAAGTCATACGTGATTTGACTTATTAATAGTTTAATAATCATTTTAAAGTAATTATTATCCTTTCATCAAGAATGTTTCGATTTAAACATTGGAGTATAGAGTGTATCTACTCTGTCAATTTATGTTTGTTCTCAACACTATAGTTATTGATTCTTTAAATAAAATTTAAAACTCTTTTCAGATTTTATTTCATCTTGTCCAAGAATTTCATAATCAATATTATTTAAGATTAGATAAAATAATTTTTCTAGATGAATATCACTCCAACATCTTCGTATACTCTATGTTATATTCAATATTTATTCTTGATTAAGGCAATATATAATCAAAATCAAAATATAACATTTTTTATCTATAAGATAATTAACTTAGTAATTTCAAATCTAAAGATTACTTATATAATTTTTATAAGAGTCTTTTCATATACACAAGTGATTTCTTCATATAAATAATCATACGAGTTATTTTAATGGACATGTTATTAGACAAATACCTGCATATTAGTTGTAATTATATTTTATACCTTAGTTTATAAGAAAAATTATTTTATTTTACAAATAGAAGAATATATTGTGTAGAGGTCAATACATTTAGGAAGGCAAAATAAATCTTATAATTATTTTAAAGTATTTTTATTATGAAAACTTTATCTTTACAATAAATTGAACCATTCTTGTTAAGCTCTACTGCGGACAATAAATTGATTAGCTATAAAGAAGTTGTAAAGCCTTATTTCCTTTAAATATTCTCTTGGCTGTCTATTGTTGATGCTGTGAAAGATCTATATATTGGGATCATGTTCTGTCCTTCCTATTCAAACCGAAAGTGGTCTAAAAGGAGGAGGAGGAGGAGAAGCATATTTCTCATTCATTTAGCATACTACCCTACCAATATATATGATCTCTGCTTTTTCCATGGATTTCTTTTTTGTTGTTTTTAACTCAAATGATCAAATATATATCCTAGTCCTGCTGGGAATCTTCCTCGATTAATTCTCCATCTTAATTTGCTTTTGTGACCTGGAATTAAGACCATCCTCATTGGGCCAGTCTCATTAACTCAAAGGCATATTCGCTCGATCATTACGAGAAACCATAACAGGTATAGAGACAAAGCTTTGGAGAACAGTAAAGAGAAAGCATAGAAGAAGTTGGGACAATGGAGTGCCGTCCAATATTTCCCTGGAACTTTTCTTCCTTCATTATTTATGATCTGGCTTTACTTTAGATATCACAGTGATATATACTGCAACAAAAATAAACTTTAAACAGATTTTTTTTGTTGCCCTAATGGCTGGATTTTATATATGACCACCTAGCTAGCTACTTGTATTTTTGGTTCAGTATGGAGACAGGCCATTCTGTAAAAGGTATAATCTCTCTTCAACAGAAATACTGTAATCATGAGATTATTTGAAGTCAATACAATATGATGTGCTTTAACTTCATGGATCAAAATGGTGAGGTCACCATATATTATGGATCTTCAACCTACACCCCCACAAATCATAAGTTTCCACACATGAAAGTTCAACAAGTACTTAATGTGATTGTAGAATCCCTATCATCTTCCCCACTTAATTGATGTTTGGCCCTCACAGGTACTTCTTTTTTAACCTTTTCTGGACTGACTTTTCAACTTTATGACCTTCCTTTAACCTTTTTGGAATCTGGGAGTGATTGGTAAAACAATGAAAAAGAAAAATCAGGCACAGGATTGAGGATGAACAAAGTACAGGATCATGTATGTATGGCACACCTGTCATCACATTATTCAGTTTTCTCAACTCCAATCCTTGCTCGTTTGAGCCTTTGGGGTCTACTTGTACGTGTTCTATTTGTTGGTTAACGTCTGGGTTTGGACAATCTCTTGTGGTGTCCACCAATAATGCTTAACATCTATATATCTGGCCTTTATGCCTTGCCAGTTCCAGTGTTGAAAAGTGTTGGATTTTTTCCCATTATAACTTGAACTACCATGCACAGGTATTTCTATAGAAAAAGAGAAATGATTTGCTGTAATATTGATATGATCACAGCTGCGTTCTAGAATATCAATTCTGGACTGTATATGGGGTGAGTTTGGCAGATGAGAGGTGATTCAAGCATGTATAATTTCCTCGCATTCTAGAAGATGATTTTCTTAAGCCCGGAATGTAAGTAGAGAAACCTACCCCATTTAATTTGCTGTCGACTGCCCTCGGTATTTCTAAGATAACTCTGAATTCCCAGCCTAGTATAGGTTTAAATGTCATGTCTGCTTGTCTTAAATTCTTAGATGAAAGCAGACGTACTTCTCTTTGTTGGTTGGCGATAAAACGTACAGAAGCGAAGTGATTTTGTTTGGTCTAATTAGAAAAAGGTCAGGAAAAAAGTCAATTGTTTGTTTCACCATTTCTTTCATCTTTATTTCACATCATTAATTAATTCATCTCTTGCAAGTACTGTGATTGAATATGTCAATGGAAAACTAAAATTAGTTCAAGGAAAAGAACCTCGCTTGCTTATATCACAAGGAATTAAAGGGATTAGAGAACTCCACACATGGAATTAATTCAGGCAACATCTCAAGAGCTGTAGCTGATCAGTACTCGTACAGCCTTGGTGTGGATGCATGGTTGATCTCTAATGGAGAACTACTTAATTTCCCCTTCTCTTTTAACGTGATTTACTAAATTGTTAGTTGCTGATAAAAATATGAATTTTGGAAAACTGGATAGTTAAGGAAACTGGTTTGATTTTCTCTAGCTACAAGACACAGGAATAAGCTACACAGCAGAAAGAAAAGTCCTAAATCACAGGTCAGGGGTAGGTAGCTAACCACTTTCACAGTGTTTCCCAGATGGAAAAAATGCTCTGCGGGTTTCATATGCAATTCTAGAAATGACATTAAAAAAAAACTGTTAAATAACAAGATATTAAAAGAGGGTGATTGAAAACGCCATCTCTCTTCTTTCCTCAACTTAATTTCTCACATGAAAATAATGAAAGATTTGTATTTGGAAGGATGGAGTCTTTTCTACTCTTGGATGCTTTTATTATTATGAATTGAGGCCTCAACTTGTGCATCCATTGCCAAATTATTAATCACCAATTATGTGGTCCATTGAACATTTTCCATGTGTTTTTGGAGAATTATATATTCTCTATTATCTAATTCACTATCTTCAATTACACGTGTGGATGCTGGACATGGAGAGAGAGGTTGGAAGATTATGTGAAGTGGAAGCAAATATCTTGGCTTAGTTATGAAACAAACTCCTTTTTTTTTTTTTTTTTTTTTCCCTTCCGTGGGTGTTCTGACGAGCTAGCTTCAGCGGCCTCTCTATGGCACAATGTATGATGATTACCTTAGAGTGAAGAAAAATGAAATGGAAAAGGACAAGATCATGGAGTCAAAGACAAGACGACCACCCATCTCTCTCATTTTCTAGCCGTCCCTCTCCAAACCGTTTTACTGCTCAGACTCATCAACCAACTCCCCTCTCTCTCTTTCTTTCCTATATTCTAAGCAATACCCCACAACCATCATCAAAATCATGATCATCAAGCCCACTCTACCAAGCCTCCTCTTTCTCTTTCTTATAATCTGCCACTCTATAAAGTCTTAACTAATCGACATCAAACCAGTTGGGAAGAGATATAGATCACCTTTCTAGTGACAGGATCCAAAGGCTCTCAGAATGAGGAAGCCAGAGGCCTCTGGGAAGAACAACGTTAATAATATTAACAAGTTCAGAAAGGGCTTGTGGTCACCAGAGGAAGATGACAAGCTCATGAACTACATGCTAAACAATGGACAAGGTTGCTGGAGTGATGTGGCAAGGAATGCTGGTTTGCAGCGATGCGGCAAGAGTTGCCGGCTTCGTTGGATTAATTACTTGAGGCCTGATCTCAAGAGAGGTGCATTTTCACCCCAAGAAGAAGAGATGATCATCCATTTGCATTCCCTTCTCGGCAATAGGTATGTTCTTACTATCCCTTGCTAACTCTATTCACTTGCTGAATATCGACCTTTTGCCCTTAACTTCTCATCAGTTAACTATTGTTAATTATTAGTATACTGCTTTTTTGAATTCAGCAACAAGGGTTCAAATAATACATTAACTTGATTTTAGTGGGTGGGTGTACAAAGCAGTTTTTCAGGAGAGTTTTCAAGCTCACTACTTTCTACAGTACTGATGAGGGGATATTGGAGTTTTTTCAAGCTGTTGCTAATATATACATGAACAGAGATGAAAAAAATAATTTGATAAACAACTGTTACTAATGCCATATGACACACCTAAGAAAAGAAAAATATATATTGTATACCATCAATAATATATACGATGCAAGGAGGCTGATGAGCAAGAATATTATATTCTTTTGTCTAGGAGAACAAAGGCAAGTTCTTTCAGAGAGTATAAAATTATTTTCGAGATATCGAGTCAAAATATTTTTTAACGGTTTGAATACTTTTAGATATATACCTTGTCTTTGCAACCTTTAATTAATACTTAATAGATAAGAATATAGTAGAGAACTGCTGCAAATTAATTATGGAGAAATATATATCTTGGTTATTTCTCCCCACTAAGTCAAGTTCCACGCTCTTGCCTCTATTATTTCGAAAGGCAAAGTTAACAAACGCAATCAAATCAATCGAGAAAATTCATGTACAATAACCAGAGTTTTTTTTTTTTTGCTCTCTCATTTCACAAGTTATGGTGGACAATTAGCTGTCATATTTTGAAAGTCTGACAGTACAGACTCGGATTAGTCATCTCTGCTGATTAGATCATAACACGAGGAGAGCCCAGCCAGCTAGCCAAATGCCTTGTTATCCATGGAAGACATGTATACAAGCTGATAAAGACACTTATCTGACGGTCTTTGTTTGTCTTTGGAGTTGAAGGCACCCCACCTATACATATAACAGTACTGTTCTTGTTTTAGTATTCAAGCATCCAAGTTATTGGTCTTTATTTGTCTTTAGAGTTGAAGACACGGCACCTATATATCAATATTCTTGTCTTAGGATTCAAGCATCCAAGCCATCCATGCATTAATTAATTCGTATAAACATTAAAAATGTACAGCAATATTTTAGTCCTTGGAATTACAAGGGCAGGTGTAGCTAACTGTAAGTAAGTAGAGAAAATGACATCGGCATTCTTGAAGTAGTATAAATCTTCGATCCATGCAGATCATGCACGAGTCTAAGAATAGAATATTAAGACTCCTTTGAACTTTGTTTGAAACTAAGTTATTGATTATGTAATTTCTTTCCCTTTCAAAGGTGGTCTCAAATTGCGGCTCGCTTGCCAGGAAGAACGGACAATGAAATCAAGAATTTTTGGAATTCAACAATAAAGAAGAGATTAAAGAATCTGCAGTCATCCAACGCATCACCAAACACAAGTGATTCCTCCTCGGAGCCTAGCAAAGATGTCATGGGAGGGTTGATGTCGACCATGCAAGAACAAGGCATTTTCTCCATGAACATGGATCCTTCAATGTCATCTTCGTCATCGTTAGCAACCTCCATGAAAGCAATGATTCTAAATACCATGATGGATCCATTACTACCTATGCTTGATTATGATCATGGCCTAAACATGTATGGCGGTGCAAGTGGGTACGAATCCATTACCGCACCACCATGCATGGCTCAAGTTGGAGTCCTTAACAGTGGTGATCATGGTTTTTATGGGGAAGGGATCTTTGAAGGTATTAATGTTGAGATTCCTCCTTTAGAGAGTGTAAGCTGCATGGAGGAAAATGCAAAAACCCAGAATATACAGGATAACAACACTGACAAGTACTCATATAGTAGTCCTGTGAATAGTCTTTACCACAAAAACTGCAACATCACTAGTAATAACAAGACAGATAGCATAGCTGCTGATCAGATGGGGAACTTATGGCACGGATCAGAAGAGTTAAAAGTGGGGGAGTGGGACTTGGAAGAGTTGATGAAAGATGTTTCGGCCTTTCCATTCCTTGATTTCCAATGATCGTTGAATAAATGGTTTCCCAATACACATAATTTTTCAAGTTTAGATCGGCCTTGCCACATATTCACCCTTCAAATACTGTTATCACTCAACCCTTGTATTGATCTATCCTTTTTCGTCAAGAAACTTAGCAATTTCATGTATAGTTCCGATGAGGTACAGGAAGCATGGATTAATAAAGGTCAGGAGAGTTATACATTAATTAGTGACCAAACATTTCTTGTACGTAAATTTATGTACCTTATGATATTATTGCAATTTCGATCGCCATTAATTACCTCTCGAGCACCGAAACATTG
>Ga0307515_10022637_pt1 | contig 11063 bp, 3 predicted proteins | sample 17_EM_MG_FD_194513 | JGI IMG/M metagenome (GOLD analysis project Ga0307515, IMG submission 194513) | Populus trichocarpa ectomycorrhiza microbial communities from riparian zone in the Pacific Northwest, United States - 17_EM | ecosystem: Host-associated > Plants > Roots > Unclassified | place... | reverse complement strand
CCCCCCCCCCCCCCCCCCCGAGGCCTCTAGGGAGACGTCGGTTACATAGATTTAGTACTACACCATGCCAAGACTGGTGATATTACCTATATCTACAATATCGCGATTATTCATTCATATCGCGATATTCTGATTGGCTTATGAATTGAATACGATATTGGGCCTATTTATTCATTCATTCATCATTGCCAACCCTGGTTGATGTCATAGCCCCCCAGTTTTGGTTCGGATGGTGGGAGGAGGAAAGCCATTTCCGATCTTCCAAGGTTTCCGAACACTCGACGAATGGGATAGTTTGATGTATGATCATATGGATCTGAGATCATATCCGACCTGACATAGATTGAATCTCCATGGGACAAGGCGAGAACCCCTTGTAGAAGCTTGGGGTCGATGTTGAACTCTCCGGTTTCTAGCATAGCAAGACAGGCAAATGAAGCAGCAAGGCGGCTCTCCAAATCACGAACGGCGTTCCCTTCTGTTGGCTCCTCATGGTCTGGCGACCATGGCGACCATTCACTGTTTTGATCATGTTGAGGCAAGGCCGGGAACTCTGGTATTTGTCTCGACATGGACGAGTCCTGCACTGACGAGTCTTGCGACCATTGACCGAGCCGACTCACCCACTGAGCCCATAATGCTTCATAGAGCGGTTTCTCAGCTGTTTCGATGCTAACAGTGGCCCCTTGTAGAGTGTCATACAGGTCGGTCGCGAATGTCAGGGCCTGTAATGAGCACTTCTGCTGATCGTATGTAGTGCCTCCCAGACCCTTGCTCCACCATGAGCCGAGATAAGATCGCAATACTTGGATATCGACTGAAGAGGATGAAAGGAAGCGCTCAACCTCGTTGATGTTGGGGGTTGATCCGTATGGCGTCATCGAATCCCGCTTGATCTTGGCTCCCGCAGCTGCGAATATTGCTGCATCATCTATATCCCCTAGGAGGATTCTATAGATAGGCTCATCGTCGTTGTTAGGAGGCTCTAGCTTAAAACTCCACTTATCTGCGTGTATTATTTCATTTGATTGGACAATAGCACACCGCTCACCAGTCTCTTCAATTGCTTGTGACAGATAGGGAAGATAGCACCCGGCATACCGCTTGCCTTCGGGGCACAGGTGACCCTTTCCGGCTTTCTTCCCTACGATCCCTAAGACAGCTCGCGAGGAGTTGCAAGGGAGAAGCCCATCCTTGTTTATGTGGCAAGACATGGTACAGATAACTCCAGCCTCTGCACAAGCGCACTCAGGACCATCCAGAGACACGCAGCTGCACGCATGTCCGTTGCAGCTCACATCTCTGGGCACTATGCCCCAAAACGGACATGGGACGGTTTCTCCCTCAACTTCGTGACGTGAAGATGTGCATTTATATCCAAACGCTGAACAGGGCCATGGTTTAAACTGCATGTCAGCCCCTCGCTCGTCACTGGAGACGCCACCCCTGGTTATGCGGGAGCAGTCCTTGTTACAAGGTCTTCCGCCCTCCTTTGGCGATAGGGCGACTATCCATCGAATATGACTTGTAGACACTCCGTAGCGTTGCCGTTTGGCTAGTGGTTCACCAACGTCGCTGGAGAACTTTGAGTGTGCTGATCTTGGGGGCAATGCTGTGGCAAATGCATATGGGTAACACGCCTGACGGAGTTCTCGTCGATACCGAATAAGCAAGTCTTGAGGATGCGCACCCAAGGTCGCAGCAATTTCACGCAGAATTGCAATCTTCTCCTCAACTCCGGGTATCAAGCCAAGAAGCGTGGGGAACTCCTGTAGACCGAAGAAGTTGGGCGAGTTTTGCTGAGGGTCGTTCAACAAAGTGGAGCACCAGCGCATTCCCAGCCTTAGCAACTTTTTTGACTGGAGACGGTCCATGTGACTAGCACTAGTGAGCTTCTGAGCGGCATCCGCGAGAAACTTCAACCACTTAACGGTGACTCTAGGCTGGTTGACAAGTGTGGAGAGCTGGATTATCAGGCCGCACAGCCTCTCAACACTCGGACAGAAGCTCTCCCATTGCGAAATTATGACACCCAATACGATGATCCAGAATTCGCGTATAGTGACCCGAGAGGTCCTCGATGCGATCTGACGCTCTACCACCACCGGAGCCGAATAATAGCGCATCCGCGCCAGAGGCAACGACCAAAACACACCTTCCTTGTTGTGGATCGCGCCGTATGCCGGGATGGTGAGCAGAGCCCCGTTCATGAGTTCATCATGCTGCTTGATGTCCTTGATCTCCTCAAGCAATACTTCCATGTTTGGGTAGAGGTGCCACGACGACATCGCAAGTAGAATGGCGCCATCTTGGACTTGCTGAGGTATTCCTTGCACCAGACGATCCATAGCAATCATGCCCGATCTCCAAGCCTCGGGCACGCTATCGTACGGATCCTTCTTCGAGTTGACTGGAAGTCGAACGTTGTTGATTATGAGCATAAGCTGCGTTTGCTGGAGTCTGCGGTCGGCATCCGCAGTTTGGAGCCAGGAACGAGCACTCGCGTCCCAGGAGGCCAACTGCTGCCGGGAAAATGTCTGCTTGGATGCCATGATTGTTGCTATATTTTCTATCGTACTTTCGTTGATTTGTTGTTTTCGACGGTCCGCCAGCTCGACCCACAAGGAAGTGGCCTCGTGGCCTTTCCAGATTTTTGCCAGCATACAAGCAAGGAGATGAACAGCAATGGCACCGGGACCAGAAGTCGCAGCTGCCCAGATACTCGTGCCATCTGGGCCAACCTGGGGTGCGAAAATGCCTGTATTGAGGCCCTTGTGTGACTCAATCTTGGAACGGCTTGATATGGCTGATGCTCGTTTGCCATAAGCCTGGTAAAGATGCGGAACTAATGGTGCTAACGCCTCGAAAAGTGCGCCGAGTTTTCTTGCAGTGATGTGGGTCTGTCCTTCCTCTGCCTCGCCTCGTCTTCGCGTTGAGAGAGCATCACCAACGCCGAGAAATTCCTGGGGCGCTTCGACCTTCATCAACGAGAAGTCCAGGTTGAAGTTGGCGGCAGCAACCGTCACCTCCTGCGGTACCGACACGAGCGCAGGATTGAGTTTTGAGAAAGCCGGCTTCGCAATCTTATCCATTGTGCCAATAAATAGTTCGAGGTTGATGGAAGCAGCAAGGCTGGCTTGGAGATGGCGGTAGGTGGGGAGTATAGCTACTTATTAACTTGATTCCCCGCAAGCCGTTCCGCCTTCGAGCGTGCCGCAGCGCCTAAAAGTTATGCCACAGGACATTTCCGAACAATGTACAGGAGAAGAATAGTTCTAACTTTCATTTAGAAAGCGTGGTAGAAAGGCTGCTGCCTAAACCCTGTTAGCGGCTTGCACCTAACTGTGCGCTTAATAATCATCCGGAATACTAACGCATAATTATTAGGGCAGTGTTAGCAGCAGCATAATTAGCGGCAATTACAGAACATTATTGCAGCGTTCAATATCTCATATTGTGCGGTACCCTACTAGCAAGGAGGGCCGACCCGCTCCGGCTATACCCTTGCGGAGGTTGAGGGCTGCACGTGAGGTAAGTCTGAGTACTTTTTCCATTGACTCAGCATGCCCAGACTAAGAAACCGATGAATATCCGCTGCGCGGATTATCGAATATCCGCAAGCTAACCTATTCGATCGATCGATCTGTTTCTTAGTCTAAGCCACTTTAGCAAGCTTTTAGAAGCTAAGCCGCTCTATTTATATAAGGCAAACCATTAACTTTAACAAAATTAATATAAGTAACTGCCACGTCTATTATCCTGTAAATACCTATATTAGAATCGCCTTAATTAGCTCTCTAATTAATAGATTTTCTAGAACTAACTGCTAGCTATAAGTGCATCTAAAAGGCGTTAAAGAAACCCCTTTACTTTGTCTAGTAGGAGCTAGTCTTCTTAAGCTTTTAATAATAAACTACCCTCTCTATTAACTAATACCGCTAAAGGATTAAGAGATATAGTGGATATAATACCCGAGGGCATTAGTAGTCTTATCCTACCCCTATTATCTCCTCTATTACTATCCTTAGCTTAAATATGGTCCTTAATAGCCTACTTACTACTACTAAACTGTATAGATCCCTAAGAGGATAAAGAAGTAAGAGTTAATAAAATACCTATAATATCCGTAATATCCATAATATCTACTAAGAGGATATCCGCTATAGAAAAGGTCTAGGTAATTATTAACTATCTTAGGTTATAGCGGATGTCTATAGAAGACCTAGCCCTTAAATAGATTATAATAGCTAAAGGTTTACGTAAGGCACTAAAGGAAAAAAAGTAAAGGAGCTCCTTAGTAAACTCCTAGAGGATACTAATATCCTAAATATCTATACTAAAGAGATAGAGAAACGCGGTATAGTAGGTATTAATATTACTTTTACTATCTAGGGAAAGCTTAAAGAGCTAAGAGAGAAAAAGTTACTATTTAGCAGCTTTAACTAATATATGGATATTAAGCAGCTTAACCTTAGGTAGTGCTATTAAGCCGTAAAAACTTACGCATCTATACTAGAGCATATAATTACAGCATATTAAAAGGGTTAATACAAATATTCTTTATATAAAGACCGTGCGGTTTTAATAGCTTCTACGCTTATATTTAGCCTTTTATAAAACTCTGTAAATTATATCTTATAGCTACTAGAGATATATCTTTAAGCTAATGGCGTTAAGCGCTACGTGCTTTCTGTGCTCCATAAGCTTAGATTAATTAATAGTTATACTACTTTAAATTAGTAAAAGAAGCGGGTAGTCTAAAAGATAAGGTTTAGCCTATAATATCCGCGGTACAGGTATACACTAACTTATATATAGGTAAAAATCAGCTTAATAGGTGCGGCTTCTAATATAATTGTTATTTATAATAACTTTAACTACCTCTAATAAGTTAAGCATTAAACACTTAGAGATACTAGGATGTTTTATTTGCGCATAACTAGTAAGCTTATCTTTGGCGTATATATACCTTATAGTAGGCTTTAATAAAGTATGCTTTATGCGGATATCTTAATTAAGTTTTTAGATATTATAAAGGCTCTAGGTAATCTATAAGACGAGATATAAAAGTAGATCTTAACAGCTTTAATCTATAAAGCTATTATAGATATGTACCTAGGCCTTAATATATTACTTAGCAAAAACCTACGGTTTAAACATCTATATATGCCTACTATTAATATAATACCTACTGCGCGGACGTCTAGGCTTAACCTAGGACCTATTATAACTAGAGAGGCTTCTATATCTAAAACCTATGAGGTACTAAATAACATCTTTCTCTATTAAATAAATCTATAATATACTAATAAAGTATTTAAGGAGCGACTATTTCTAATCTATGGTAATTAAAAGACCATAAAGCTTATTTGGTTATATTAGGGAGAATATACTAAGTTAATATCCGCCTATAATAGCCTATATTAGGCTCTACCTATTTTAGCTTTTTAGTACCTAAAGCTAAACTACCTATATATAGTTATATAGTATTACTATAGTAGCGAGCAATTAGCCTAAGAGTACTCTACTCTATATACCTATATAAACCACCTAGGTTAAAGGAATATCCTAGCTAAGTATATGCTGTTTTATTATATAAAGGAGCTAACTCTCCATAGCTTTAACGCTTATATTATAGTATTACTCCATACTTAGATTAAGGACTCCTATAATACTAAGTCGCCTATAAATATTAAGCGGTACCTTAAGAGTCTATCTCTATAGCGTCTATTAGTAGTAGTTAAGGGTATCTATATAGCTATTTTCGGCTAGGAAGTCTCTTAGGCGGCCAACTATATTAGCTAACCTATAGAACCGCGGTAAAAGGGTCACCCTAAGTAGGCTAGCAGTACTATCCTTATAAATACTTCCTAAGCCTACCAATACAGAGTTTCTAATATATATCCGCTTTTTATAACTAGTAAAGATATATAAAGTCCTTAAGCACGCTATTAAGCTTATAGATATCAGCCCACTTAGCCGCGTACTCCCCTATATCTATATCTATTTTATAGGTAGTTAAAACAAAAACTATCTACTAGAGATATTATTATTTTTTAGTTGACTTTAATAGATGCCTATTCTTCTAAGCTCTAGTAAGCTATTTTAGTAAATAGTTTAGTAAATAACCGCGGTAAACGGAATAGTTATTACTTAATAAATCTTAACAATAAGTTACCCAATAGGGAGCTAAAGCAGCTTATATACACTTATAGCAATTTAACGTTTAACCTAGACTTACTCTTCCACTAGAGTATTTATATAACTAATTATATAGGGCTACTATATATAAAGTTTAAGATTACGTTTAGTAAACGGATATCTACTTAATATACTATTAAATCTACTACGGCAGATATTTAATTACTTACTAATGCAATTACCGCAGGTTTTATTATCTGCTATTAAGCATAGTAAGTAAAGATAAAAGCGCCGCCTCTATTATAACTAGGTATTAAATAACTTAATTAATCTGCTCTTAACGAGTTTAATTTATGGCTAGGTAGTAATCTTTCTACCATATTTAATAAGCTTAATCTCTATAACGATAATAATAAGTTAGATAGCTTTATGCTACCTACTAACTTTACTTAAACCTAGCTTTAACCTATGTATAAGTTACTTAATAAGTAATATAAGATATCAGCTATAAGCTGTTACTATAACCGTTTAATATCCGCTATAGTTAGTAGCACTAGCATATATTCCCAAGTAATTAATATTATTAATTAATTAATCTATTTAGTTCCTAGGCCGCGCTTATTAGGGGTATAGGGTAAGAAAGGGAGGGAGGCGTCGTCCTAATAGATATTAGCTATTATAGTTGCAATATCCACTTAGCGGATATAAGGTAAATGTTGGTTACACAAGGTGATATCACGTAGCTACGGTTCGTAGATAGTATGATGATTATTCTATAATTGTAGAAAGCAAAGGATTATAAGGATCGCAGTGCCTAAGTAGGGGGGTAATGAGTTACCATAAGGGTGACTAATCAGCGACACATAACCTCTGTCTATACATTCCGACACTGGCAGTTCTTTCTTTGTGCTTGTGGCGCTGCAGATAGAAATAGCAAAAGTCTATTCAGGTGGTAGTACGGTACCAGCGGCGGTAGTGATAGTAGTTGGGTATAGAGCTTGTCTATTAATCGGTCGGTTAATTATAGGCAGATCGGCACGGAGTCTTATTATAGGGTTGGTTCGCAGGTATATTAGTTACAATAGTTATTGGGTTTATAGCTGCCGCAAATACTAGCAGATTTAAGAGGGTAGAGGATGGAGAGCGCGTTGGCGTTTAGGGTGCATTATTAACGTAATTTTTAATATAGCAGATCTATAAGGAAGGTAGCAGATAGTATCGCGGTACCGCGTAACAACTATATGTCTTACTCCTAATACTAGCGACTTTTCTTTTTGTGGTTGCTATACAAATACTACTTAATGTTATTGTTATAACCTTAAATGACTAGCCTTAACTTCTTAAATATACGAACTAATTCCTCGCTAAACTTCTTCTTCTGGTCCGAATAGAGCTTTATAAGCTCTATAAGCAACTTTAAAATGCCTCTAAGTGGCGCTGGGCGACATTGAAATTGCATTAGAGATTAAATATTATAGGCTGTAGTAGGAACATAGAGCTTGATGGAGTAGGGCGTGGTACCTAATCTTGCTGCGGAGGTTCTTGCGGAGGTTACTGCGGAGGTTATTGCGGAGGTTGTTGCGGAGATTGTTGCGGAGGTTATTGCGGAGGTTGTTACGGAGGTTGCTGCGGAGGTTACTACGGAGGTTGCTATGGAGGTTGCTGCGGAGGTTATTACGGAGGTTGCTAAAAGGTAATAGATGTCTGTGGAAAAGTAGAGGCTTATTATAGAGGTTACTGCGGAGATTGTTGCGGAGATTTTTGCGAAGCTTGCTAGTAGGACAGAGCTTAAGGCACGGGTTAAGACACGGCAGCCTAAGGAACTTAAGGTGTTTAATAGCCTAAGGTTATCTGTGGTGTTGCTTATAGCTATCTATTATTGGGATTCCATTAAGAGTTAAACTTTTTTATAACGCGTATTTGGTGCTTAATCTCTTATAGAGTCCATTTGTGCTCTTTTTTTGCGTTAAGGACTTACTCCTAAATATTATCTCTAATAGTGCCCCCATCTATAGGGACAAATACTCTATTCTCCTAAAGGAAGTCTTAAAAATCCTAAATAATAATAATATTTCTAAGTACCTAGGTATTAGCAGTTTATCCTATAAAATCCTTCCTAAAATATTCCTATAGTTATATATCGGTATAGTGTCTACTTTAGTAGAATAGAATATGGTGTAGGAGGAAGCCATTAACTTATTTTGCCGTATAGGTTATTATATTAAAAACGGGAAATTTATCCTAATTTTTATTAATAAGGAACGCGTACGTAGCTACCCTTAGTAGTAAGGAGTCTTTCTAGTCGGTAGCTATGTTTTTAAAGGAAGGGGAGTGTTATTGGTATAGGGATTGTTATTTAGTACGCGTTTGTAACAAGAATCTGCGATTATAGGGCTTAGGACTAGTTTTGGCCTTAAATCGCGAAGACTTATAAAGCGTGTTGTTCTACGTAATGGACGCAAGAATCTATAATCTAGGAAAGGCTTAGGACCAGTTCTGGCCTTTTAAATCCTTAGATTTGTGGAAGAGTTCTATTTAAGGTTTAGAACCAGTTCTAACCTTAAAAGACAGCTTCCTCTAGCACGAGTAGCACTGGTACAGTGGCTCGTCTCTTCTTGGTGGAATACCTAGCTATTCTATAGTATAATAGTGAAGTTAACCACTAATTAGTGTTGGTTATACAAGGTGATATCACGTAGCTACGGTTCGTAGATAGTATGATAATTATTCTATGATTGTAGAAAGTAAAGGATCGTAAGGATCGCAGTGCCTAAGTAGGGGGGTGATGAGTCACCATAAGGGTGACTAATTAGCGACACATAACCTCTGTCCATACATTCCAATAGTAAACTTACCTAGTATTAGCTAACCCCGCCTAATATTAGCCCGCTATATACTAATTAGTATTACCATTAATTTCTTATAGTGCTTTTTACATATATTTGCCTCTATTTAATTACGCTAACTGCCTTTATAGTACTAATAAAGATATATCTAACTGGTAGGTTACTAGTGGTATAAATATATTTAACGGCTAGTATAAGGGTAATAATAAAGGAGTAGGAGCTAGAGACCTAAGAGTTAGTAAAGGTATAGGTATATCCTCTTTCTAAGTTATTAGCAAAACGTTTATAGCTAACTATTAACTAGCCTGTAATATATTAGCGCTACAGCAAAGCACTAATTACTATAGCGCTAATATTTTAAATCTCCTATCTAAAACCTATAAAGCCCGTATAAGAGCTTATAATAAGCGCTTATCTATAGCAGCGTGCTACTCTAACGCTTAGGAAAACCGCTCTAATATCTATATAATTAACCTAGAAGAACCTAAGAGTTACCCTATTTTTTTTCTGCTTTTATTCTTTATCTTCTAAAAGCTTAATAAAAGACGGAAGCTTCTTACTAAAGATATTAGGATCCCACTTAGGCATTACTTACCTTAATAATACCGTATCTAGAACCTACCCTATATTATAAAGGCGATAAAGCTACTTATCTGGTATAATATAATTAACTATAGGCGTTTATAGTATATCCTAATACCTAGCCTCCGCCTATTGCATAAGCCACTTCTATATATTACTTAATATAGGCTCCTAGTAGGTTTTCGCGATATCTATACTATAACTAATTGTCGGAATGTTAGTTATGTGACGTGGTTACGGGACCACGAAGCGAGATTAGCTAATCTGACCTTGGAGCAAACCCCTATTTCTAGATAACATTAACTACCAACTTTAACACCGCATACGTACCACTACAAGTAATATTCGTGCATGTTAATAATGCGAGTATACTAATACTGATTAGTAGACGTATAGATTAGGAAATACGCAATAAGCTAGAGCTTAAGAACCGTACTAGAAACAGTACACGGATCGCCTAGCCCTACCTACTTTATTAAAGGAGAAAGCTATATTACCCTTAAAGCTTAAAACCACGTATTAGCTTAACTGCTAACGCGTTAAATCGCCTAGAGAATTATATTTTTACTTAGAGAAGATTACGACCTCCCTTAAGCTTAAGAGAATTTATACTAGCCTTATAGCTAATATAACAGATCGCTAAGAGAATAGCAATCTTGCTAAGAATACTTTATAGGCCTAACGGCTATAGAGGACGTATATACCCTTACCTTAAACCTTAACCTCAAACCATAATATACATAAAGACACAACAATATAGAAATTGATTAGAAGGAGAGAATTGCTAAGTACGGCTACGGAATTAACTTAAAGACGGCTATAGATGATAATCTAACGGAGTATATAGAGACTAAGATATACCTATACACACAATCTAACCTTATAGACTATTTATTGTGGATAGTATTTTAGGAAGACTTTAAGGACTTTATACCAGAGATCTTTAAATAAGTATAATTTAATACTAAAATAGGAATTCGTAAATACCTAGTTAAGAGAGGAGTATATGTTGTTAAGCAAGATAAGAGATACTCCCTTAATAAGGTGCTAACGGACGTCGTTAATAAAGAAGAGTTTCATAAATGGACAGATAAAGAAATTAGTCTAGCCCTTATTAATATTAAGCTAATGATTACTATAGCTCTATAAGACCGACTTAATTTAACCCTAGATAAGCTTGCTATAGCTCTATTAGTGTTAACACCTTTCTATAGTCCCTTACTAGCTATTTTAACTGCTGCACTACTAGCTATCCTAACCGCTATACCACCAGTTGTCCCGATCGCTGCACTGTCAGCCACTCTAATTACTACCCCCGCTACCCCTACTATCCCTCCTAATCCTTAATCCTCCAACTACAACTAAATCTATACCCTTATTGACTAATTGCTATAGTTAAGAGAGTAGCAACTATAGCAGCCGCAGTAACCGCAGCAGCTATATATATATATACCACCTAAACTAGCCGTGCCTAGTGGAGAGTAAGGACCTAGG
>Ga0307515_10022635_pt1 | contig 11063 bp, 10 predicted proteins | sample 17_EM_MG_FD_194513 | JGI IMG/M metagenome (GOLD analysis project Ga0307515, IMG submission 194513) | Populus trichocarpa ectomycorrhiza microbial communities from riparian zone in the Pacific Northwest, United States - 17_EM | ecosystem: Host-associated > Plants > Roots > Unclassified | place... | reverse complement strand
AAGCTTAGCATAAACTTCACAAAACACAAACCCTCAAAGGAAAAAAAAGGAAAGCTAAACAGATCAGAACTGAGATTATATTCTTGCTGGGAATTATGCAGTTGCCAAGTATCAGTCTCTACGTACAAGAAGAAAGGAGGTTCAGTCATTCCAGTAAGGTTAAGCTGCATCTGCTGCGAATGCAAAACAAAGAAAAAGACGAACATGTTCATTCAAAGAGAGGAGGAGAAGGCAGCGTATTTGAATGCAGGATCAGGTGGTGAAGATGGGAATCTAACATCCAACACCATTTTCATAGAAAAAAGGACGATCTCCAGACATCAATTGCCTAGAGGTCTTAGCCAGTAGAATCAGTTCAAGAGATGTGTAAGACATTAAGACCAAGCACAGTGCGAAGCTTATATGATTGAGGAGAAAACATTTAATCACATGGAGTTTTCTGGGACAGCAGAGTTGTATCACCTTATATGTAAGGAGATACTTCACAAAAAGTTTTTATCATAACTAATCCTTTGAACTCATCCATGGAGCCATGACTGTTCATTATCTGTACCTGAAACTTTCACAGGCCTTGAATATGGGTGTTGGAGACTCCTGGGTAGAATAAAACCTAGAATACGAACATCGTTCATCGAAACTAAGACACTAGCATGGTCTCCACAGCTAAACCAAATCATGGTTAGAGGTGTCAGGATTCTTAATTTAGTTCAAAATTACCAATCGATTGCACTGATTAACAGAGTCTGCGCCTGTAATTAAGTAACTAAGCTCTTCGAGCAGCTAAGTGAGGGCATGTCAAGACTCAGCACCATAGAACATTGCGACAGCCTAAAACGATAACGAAGGTAAGTTAAAGGATATACCTGGTACTCACAATCATAACATGGAGTGAAAACTAAAATAAGAATGAATTATTCTGCAAAAATAATATAAATTATATATTAGAATTTTAATTTACAGTTTAAGCTTTTCATATAATTATTTGATATGATATAAGTTTTTAATAACCAAATAATTACAAGATTTACTTTCATGAAATTTTAATTTTTCATTCCAATAAAAATTAGATAACTAAACACAAAATAAAAGCGGGTTTATACAAGTTTTAATATTATTATTTTTTTATTTGAGAGGATATTATTTTAAAAAATAATATAAATCAAGATGATTTTTTAATAATAAATAAGAAAATATCTTTACGAGTTTAACACTTATTATTTTTGTGTTAGTATCATCAGAAAAATAATAGAAATATTTTCAATATAGCAACGTCATTTATTTAGATGTTTTTTCATATGAATTTTTTTTTTAAATAATCGCTACTATAATACCAAACACGCTTTATAACCCTGATGTAATGTGGAAACAACCAGGAATAGGAAGTATAAAAGATGGCAGGTGCCCAAAATATTATTTAAAGGACTGAAACGACAAGTACCAGAAACTTAGAGGACCATTCAAGAAATTCGCCAAGTTCCCAGTGATGTCGAGCCCAATCTATACAATCTAATAAATCCATCCCATGGCCCGAAAGATAGTGATTTGCAAAGCTGAACAAATCAACCAATAACAGCCATCCACATCAGAACAAATTCAAAAACCATAACGATCAGAATCTCTCTTTTACTTGCTTTACACTTCGACTTCTCCATAACGTTCAACTTTACTGTTTCCCCTAACACAGCTCCAAGATTCAAAACGCACACTCCATCCATTTCTTCAGCTTAGGTTCTTGAAAAGCCTGCCTTGTGTAGCAGACATCTCCAGATTATTCAGAACACACCCCGCGTGGGAGGAGGAGGAAGAAGAAGCTAGCAAAGATGTGTTGCGGGACAAAGGTGTGCATGATGTGCACTTGTGTGATATTGGCGGTGATCTTGATAGGGTTATTGTTTGGTTTTGGGATTTACAAAAATGGGTTTCATAAGTTGAAGGATGCAATTCATGAATGTGATTCTAATGGTTCACTTTGTGGAACTGGAAGGCCGTTCTTGGGTGTTGCAGCTCCTCCCGCTCCCTTGTAGGAGTCTTGTGTTCTTTTCCTTGCAGCAATTCTTTTAGGGTTTCGATTTTTTCATAGGCACTTGCATTAGTTTTCCAAGTGATTCATATCATAATAATGTTTGTTTCTTGCTATTTAATTCTTTAATTCTAGTCATTGTTGAATGGAACGATGCCTTATGGTTCTCAGATCTGTTTCATTGAATTTAACTCTTCTGATTTTGCAATTGAAAAAAATTACTGCCCAGCTGAATTTACAATGTTAGTATTGAAGATTGGTGACTTCCCACTCATTACTGTAAAAATAATAATGAGTTGATTTGTAAAACCATAAAATCTTGTGATTTTACAGGGTTATCAAACTAAAAGCTCGAAAACCAATAAAATTAAATTTAATTCATGCAAAATCAATAAAATCAGATCAAATTTACAAGTTTTTAAAAAGTATAAGATAAATGATTTTCTTGGTTTTATATGAATTACCAGCCAGCCAACTGGTTACCTTGTTATCTTTCTGTATATTTTAAGGTGTTTGAGTGTTATATGTTATTTGCTACTTCGATAGAATTATTAATATATAATTAGCCAAAAAAATTTACCAAGTACAAAAAGACCAAGGCTCCGACTTTTTAGCATATGAGAAAATTTGGCTTTCATCAATAGCATCATCCATGGTCAGCAATGCATAATTTCACTGATAGACCACGTAGGTCACCTCTATGTTTCTTATCCTCTAATAATGCTCTCTTCTAATCATTTGTATATATAAGGTCATTATCCGCAACTGTATAATGCTGAGGTGGAGAATGAGAAACCTCACATCTAGCATGAATTTAGCAACAAAATTGATTTTTGATGTACAGTTGGGTTTAAATGTTACTAAATGGAGATGGCAAAAAAAGCACAGCGAAGTGACCAAGGATAAAAGTTTCCCTAGGTATATCCATTTGATCTATCTCCACTGCGCGCTGATCTCTTCTGCAATTCGGCATCATAATGTTGCATGGCTGCCTCGAGAGCCTGCACAAATGGCCTGGTCTGTGAATTCCAGCCAAAACAAAGGATGCAAATGCAAAAAACCAATTGAGAATGTTTTGCTGGTGACTTGCGATTTTGGGAGTTGGCGAAACAGAAGAAAATTAGGGCATTCGTTAAGTTTTGCAAACAGAAGTTGAAATTCCAATATCGCGTTAACATTTCCGCCAAAAGAAGCATACCAAAGGCCAAAACAGATAATTAACAGCTAAAATTTCAATGCATCAAAGCACCAAATCCTTGACTTAAATCGAGACATGGAAAGAAGTGTTGACCTGTTGCATTGGTCGAAGAAGTAGAGTGACCTGATGTCGAAGATCTGACTGCACAGATTCCTTCAGCTCCTGAGATTGAAGAAGAAAAGACATAAGAAAGAAGCACTTTAAAAGATTCGTGCACAACCCGTAGAATAGTATGCTGGAGAAATGAAAATTACAGGTCGCATGTATCCCGCGAGAGCCAAGGACATGTTTTAAAAATAAAAATAATGGGATGCAGAGCACCTATATCTGAGCCAAGAGCTCCATGCAAAACCATGGACAAATATATGCTTGGTAAAAACTTTAGCAAAAGGTAATGGACACCCAACACCCATACTATGTACTTCGTTCATGTGAACCTTAATCAGATGCAAAATGTTTAACAAAGAAATTATCCCATGCTAGACATGAGACATCTACACAAAGATGCCCATGAATTTCTGTCACGAAGAACAAACAAGATAAACACGAGATACAACTAGCTCCATTGAAGGATGAAGTTGGTCTACTACTAGCAGCATACACTGATAGTTAGCAGTTATCCTTCATACATTGCACTGATGGTCAAATCACAGTGACACCGTGTGCAAGGTGCCAGAAAGATGCACTTTGAGACTTACGAGAAGTTTGGATGGGGGAGTAATAAGTTACGGTGTGCATGAATTTAAGATAGCTTAAGGGTATGCTTGCGACTCATGCAGTGTGGGTGATAAAATTGTGTTGTCACATAAAAGAAGAAAGCTGAATGGGGGAATAAAATATTACACAAGGAGCTTATTGCCAAATTCACCTGTAGCTGTGAATCAATTTTTGACATTGCATCCTTCAATCTGCTTACCTGCAAATATTCAATGAACACAGATATATATATATATATATATAGAGAGAGAGAGAGAGGAACGATCAGATGGTGGTGCAATAAAAGAAATTCCTCTTCAAAGCAATATCTACTTTGGCCTTTGGGCTCCTGGGAACACTATTCCCAATCAACCTCATGGCAAGAGGAAATCTTGGTTCATGGATTCATTATTCAGCTATAGTTATATAGTCGTTAAAGTTGTCCTTGCCAAAAGCCTAGAAGAGTCTGTTTCAATACCCTGCTCAATCCTGACACTGATCGTATGTTGCATTTTGTAGGTTCAAATATCATGCAACATTCTCATTGAAATTCTGAATCCAGAAATCAAATGGAACAACCTCACTCAGACAAAAGAATCACAACATTTACCTTAGTATAAAGATAAGTAGTAGTGATTGGATATGATGACCAATAATGCTTCAATAACTCCTGAAGAGACGTCCAGTGCTGAAGGCAAGTTTCCACATGAACATAAGAAACGAAACCAAAATCTTGCAATAAAACCAATAAGGTTAACAAAATAAAAACTAATAAACTAGCATTAACAGCAATATCATACCATGGATGATCCAGTGCAAAGAATTCATTTTTTTTTGTGAAGGCAGAACAATATAAATTACAAACACTCACATATAGCAGCTCCTCTTTAATTGTATTTGGCAATGTGTCCAAAACACTTAGCCCATGATTCTTCCCAGTATCATATTTGGTGCTTGAGATATTGTGGGTCAAGACTGAAAGAACCTGCATCATAGTCACATGACATACACAACATCATTAACAACAATATGCATGTTTTCCGGTAAGATTTAGCAAACAAACAGCAGATAATTTAAAATATAAAATATATTACCTTTACTGCAACTTCTGGTTTAATTATGGGATCGACCAATCCAGTGGTTTTTATGAGGGAAATGGAGTCCCTCAAAGAAGCATATGATTCTTCTGCACTCAGGATGCGTTTTACTGGATCAGTTCCAATACTGGTATCTCTTGAATTTTTAAGAGCAGTAGCTTGTTGAGAATCAAAGTAGTCCCTTGGATCCTGGATTCAAAAACATAAAATCACATATCTGAATCACAAAATTCTACTGCAGACACATGATGACGAGAAGACAATCAAACCTTGATAGAAAGTGGTGCCAAAGGAAGATCACTTGACGCCTGAAGATCATCAATTTCCATCATTTTTGAAATCCTACTTAATCTGTCCTGGTTTGCATTCATATCAGTTTCTTCATTTGAAGCATTCTGTCCTGGCAACAGAAAAAACAAGGATGTTTTCATACATGACCAACTAGAAGGGGAATAAAAGGAAGCCAACACAAACCATACTAACCCTGTTTTGACTGTTTAAGTGCCTCTGCTACAGTCTGAGTGTCTTTTAATTGTTCCTCATCTACAAGATAACAAATCTTAATTTCACAAGAGTATCTAGTTGTAAATTTCAAGGGACACAAACAGCAAACTGAACAAGAAACAGACACAAAATGATATTCATTGCATGCTTAAAGCACTTGGAAGCAAAATCAGATCGATGGAAAACTCTTACCTATAGGTGTTCCTTGAAGAACAACAGCGGCATGCCTGTTTAGCTCCTGTGACAGAGTTCTTATATATAGTTCATGCTGTGATTCAGTTATTTCCTTGCTACCATCACGGACAATCCCATGATCCTGTATTTTGTAAAGTGCAACCAAGGTTAGAGAAGATAGATAAAAAAGCTTACTGACTGATTCAGACAATCAACCAAGAGAAGAAACTGGGATTTTCCACCAAAAAAGCATACCAGAAAGTAGCATAACTACTAGATTTAATTCAAATCCATAAGGATGTTAAGAAGGGAAGAAAAAGAAATCCCATTATGCTTTTTTATTTATTTATTGAGACATTCCATTTTCATAATAATCTATCGACCTATCTGTCACTTTTTTTATTATAGAAAATTAGTATAAGATAATCAGAAAATACAAACTCTAGTCTTGTTTCTTAGTTGGAGTTTAAAATATAAGCTTACCATTTGAATTGAATAATTCATGAGGGAATAAGAACTTTCAAGAATATATTGTCTTAAAATGAAGGTAGGTGTTATCCAACTTACTGGAAGATGTGTGTAATCATCCCCTTCATCAGCTTCCATGTTTAGAGTTGGATCAACACATCTGATCTGGAACAAAAAGTATCGAGCAACTCAATATTTCTCAATTCAGAATATAAAGACATAAAGATGCAAAAAAAAATGTCAGTATTTAGAAACAAATATATTAAATAATCAACCAAGAATGAATACCTTCCGCCGAGTTTCGCTAGCCAAAATATCATCAGGTTTCAGGAAAAGAGCAAGCTCCTCATCTTCAGCAGCTTCTGCTGCAGCAGCAGCTGCAGCATTAGCATTTTTTGCATGCTGGAGGTATTCTGCTCTACAATATTTGCTCCAGAAATCCCTTTCTGACATCTGGAACACAGGGAAGGAAAAAAAAAAAAAACACCAGAAAAGTTCAGAAAAGCAAAAATCTGAACAGTACATTGACTTTGGATAATTATTTAATGATAAAGTATAATGGCCTTGTCATGAAAAACACCCTTGAAAATTTTAAAAGTAGTTCCAATGCTCTCATTACCTTTTTGGGAACTAAATCCAAGTATGCTCGGTGTACTGCTGGTTTCTCTGCAAAAACCTGAGACACAATTTAATCATTAAATAAATGGATGAACAACAAAGTTATGAAATAGGTGGAAGAACATGGGAGTGGGTATACTCTACTAGGTAGGCTGTAGAATGTGATTTAGCATGAAGAATACCTTTTGGACCGCTAGTGAAAGTTTAATTAGCTAACAACTTTGTACTATCCTTGTTTTACATTTCCTAGAATTGTAAGTATTGAATAATCATGAGATATCTTACCTCACGAACAATCTCAGGAGTCAAAGTAAATGTAACTTTGTTTGTCTGGAATTCCAAGAAATAAACAAATGTAAGCTTTCCACGTCCAAAAGGCCACAAAAAAAGTATATGAAAACAGATAAAATCTCCACAGCAAAGACAAACAGGTAAGAATTCATGCACCAGCACATGCTCGCTCTCTCTCTCTCTCTCTCTCTCTCTCACACACACACACACACACACACACACACACAAACACAGAGAGGGGTGGGGAGGGAAGAAGGGAGCTGTATAGTACTCGACCGTCTGTTGATGGCTTGGTGTCTGAAAGCACGAAACTTTTAAGGCCTGTCCGTTGTTTTGACTTTTTGCTGAAGTTCCCACCAAGCAACTTCTGCAATTCGATTTAAGGAGGAACGCAATTAAATATTCCTTAATAATGCCTTTTACAACCAGAATGACAGCTTCAAGGCTGATGGTTTCCATCAGAGAAAACATTAAGATTTAAACTGATAAAAACAGCAAGTTCAAATACTAATGAAAACAACATCATGAAAGCAAGATAATCACACATACATGTTCAAACAACACTAACCTTCCTAGTTGCCCAAAATTCAGCTTCTGTCAAGATACCATCACTCACAAACCGCTTATGAAGGTTCTGCAACTCACTGAATGATAAATTTTGGTGGTCAAATGAATCAAGGAGATAAGAAAATCAGCTCACAAAAAAAAAAAAAAACTGATGCATTTAGCATAAAAAAATCTAGTTATGATGATAATAAATCAAAGTACAGTAGCTAATATAGTGTGTTAACAATTCAAATAGGACAATCACCATGGAATGGATGAAATAGATATGGATTAAAAAAAATAATAATCTTAGTGTGCTATCTCATTAAGGGAAAAATTCGGTTATGTCCTCCACCTTTTCACAAGTCTTCAGAAAATATAAAAGCATTGGTTTCTGAACTCATTTCCCATCATCTTTCCATGCTCTGTTCAAATTTCTGTCAGACGCTCTTAAACTCTAAACTACTCATTTTATGTTCTTAGTACAGATTACACTACTTTGCCAAATAAAAAGGATCAACAGTAGTTAGCTAAAATTTGATGGCAAGCACTGCAAATACCATGAAAGGTATAGAATTTGATAGCTAAAATTTTATGTTCTTACACTACATCCATGCTCTGTTCAAATTTGCCTCAGACGCTCTTAAACTCCAAACTCCTCATTTTATGTTCTTAGTACAGATTACACTACTTCGCCAAGTAGAAAGGACCAACAGTGTAGTTAGCTAAAATTTGATGGCAAGCACTGCAAGTACCATGAAAGGCATAAGTCTTATTCTTTAAATACAAGTAGTTAGACAAGTTCCTTGATCCTTGGTAAGTCATCAAATCTTTGTTAGCAACTTATTTTTTTTATACAGCTAATTTTGTCTTTCTCTGATTGCTTTGAAGGCATAGAATAGCTAGTGTGAGTGAATATCTATGAACTTGAGGCTAAGTTTTCTTTCAAACAATTCTTTTCAAAAGATATGTTTTCCCTCCTTAATTACTGATTAATTAAAAGAATGCAGATCTTGCAATACAGACAAGTACAATCTCCCTTTGTAAAGGCCACATAGCTGTGTATGAGCATGTACCACCATATGTACACTCTTTTACCATTATACATATTTCAAGGAGAAAATTAAAGAGATTCACGTTATTATAAAAGAAGCTGGCTTGATTACCAAGTAGTCACCAAAAGGATTCGTGCTATAATTGCTCTATATCACGAGTTTGAATAAATAAATTTACCTATTTTCTTGCAGCATATTCATCCGCAAAAGCAATTCTTCTGTGCTAGGTTGTTCAGAAGGAACTTCTGAAGTGTCTATAGGCTTTGGTGTCTCTCCAGTCTTCGAAAGGGCTTTGCCTATTTACAAGGCACCAAAACCATAGCTTCAGAAGAAGCCCACACAGGATTGACATATTATTATGATTATCGGTAGTCTAAACACCAAGCAACAAAAAGTTTACAAAAATTGTAAGAAAGCTGAAAACTCTGACAAGTTCCATTGAACAGAGAGCAAAATGAAGGCAAGGGCTTAGATAAACTTATTATGATGTCCCAGAGTTAGCACTAATAGAAGGCTATCCTTTAAATTCATCAAGAAAGTGACATTGGGGTTCCTCATCAATCAATCATTAGGATGAACAGAGAGATACAAGTCTTCTCTTTCTCACATGAACTCGACAGTGCAGGCATATAAAAAAAGATTCAAGTTATTGCAACACTATGCATAGAAACTGGACAATATTATAAGCTTACAGAAAAAAATACACAACAAATAAACAACATTAAGAATGTACTCCGTGTCAATAAGGAGGTGACAAGCTGAAATATAAACCTCTTAGGACAGATTTGGAATTCTGTCATGGGAGAGAAATGATTATATTTCGGTGTGATTAGTAAAAAATAAGAGATCCTCCACATTAGCAATTGATTGCGTTGTTTCCAGCAATTTATATAATCTAATACAAGATTCCATGAAAGACAAGGGATGATTCTTCTCCCCTAAACCCTTCTTTTTACTCTACCTAACAGAAATCTAAAATACTTAACATGATACAACTTTGTATGCGTGTTTTTAACTTGCATCTAAAAACCCCCTCTCCATGCATTCAATTCCATAACAACCAAACCTGCTACAACCAATAGAATCAAACAACTCTTACACCAAACTCCATAAGCATATAGCTTCAAGGGTGTAGCAGAAGACAATTGACAATTTGACAGCTTCTTTACAAAGAACACCATTTCACCAAGAATTTTACCTCTACTGTGAAGGTTATCAATATGAACTTATCTGAAGCAGCCTCAAAAGGGAAAAAACAGCCTCTGGGAGGGATTTAACTTTTCAAATAGCTGTAAAAGGAAAACCTGGCAATCTCTATTGAGATTAACTCTTAGTCAAGACCTTGTAAATGACTTCACGGTAAACTTGACACTTAAGATGGTCACCACTCTCCATCTTCACACACCCTCCTCTGCTGCTATAGTTTTAATGCTATAATCCACTTGAAAAAATATCACAGAAAGTTTCAAATATCAAGCTCCCTCACAAGCAACATTCAAAAAATATTGCTTTCAGAAACATCCAAGCATGAGCTCAGTAAGGGGGGAAATGGTCCTTATGAAGGGAATTGCCACACCAAATATCACAGGAAAACATGATCCCCCTTTTCCACATGCAAAATCCATGTAGGAGAACTCTTCCTCTGCTCCACAAAACAATATCTCCTTGATGACCATAGAAACCCACCACGTTGATCTAGTTCCATATTTGACAGTTTACAAACCATCTTTAAACACCACAAACCATTCTTCAATCACTATTTACCTCAATTATGTATCTTCAAAATCACTTATGAAAAAGGCTTCGTTGAAAACAATGGCAATTTGATAACTAATCCCCCAAACTTCAGAGGGACTCATGGCAAGATTGAGCATTCATCCATTGTAGCCAATAAAGTCAACAACATTACTTTGCCCGAACTATGTAATCACCATAGTGTTTACTACTGCAAATACCATTAACTTTTTCAATCCATTAATTGCATTATCATTGCAGATTAAAAGGTAACCAAACAATCAAAATAGAACTGCAGTCACTTGCTATTACATTATAGTTCTGGTTATAATATACCAAGCACTTGTATCATTACAAGACGCTAACAAATCCATAATAAATCATAATCTCTGATCAATAGTAAATGCATCAAAGAGAAACTAGAAATCAGCATCATCTCTACACTTGAGAATCGAGACTTACCTACACACTCTTTGCAAACGTGGAGATCATCATAACTTTCAAACTCAAATATGTAACTCACACCCTACAACACCAAAAAAAAAAAAAAAACCATTTAGTACAAAATCAACAACAAGAAAAAGAAAAAAAAGAAGAAAAAACTAACAATCAGAAACAATTCTATAATATCCAACACGGGTACCTGACTCGAAGTGAGATTA
>Ga0307515_10022634_pt1 | contig 11063 bp, 10 predicted proteins | sample 17_EM_MG_FD_194513 | JGI IMG/M metagenome (GOLD analysis project Ga0307515, IMG submission 194513) | Populus trichocarpa ectomycorrhiza microbial communities from riparian zone in the Pacific Northwest, United States - 17_EM | ecosystem: Host-associated > Plants > Roots > Unclassified | place... | reverse complement strand
CCGGTTTTGTGTGGCCGGTGTTTTTCACGGCCGGTATTGTGTGTGGCCGGTTTTGCTGCGCAACCGGTGGCCAGAGCTGGCCAGCGCACGCGAGCTGACTCGCGGAAATTAGATAAGCAAATTTATTACCAAAAAAGGCAGTACGTTTGCTGACAAATCTACGACTTTTACCCCCCTCCTCCCCCTATAGTCTCGCAAGCTCGACTAATGAGTGACCGTCCGTAGGGCTACGACGTGTAAGCATGAATGTCCGGACTTTTAAGGGAACTTTCAGGATTCCGTCCGTTGCGTCAGGTCGTAGACCGAGCATCTGGAATCGCGGTGCCACGGCAGACTTGTTTGGAATCCACCTTGATCAATCAGTTGTACGTGATGAGGAAGTTCCCAGATATTGCATAGTAAATCTCGACCACAGGCACCCTTCTAGTAATTTTATAGATAGTTATTGCCTTACGGCTTACGTACAGTCACTCGTTTAAGGTACATCTTGTCCGTAGAATCAACAATTACAAGTATATAATAGGGTTGAGCCCGGCCACAATCATTTTCGCTGGGAGAGAGTTGGGGACGACAGGCCCGTTGGGCGACTTTAAGTGCCGTTTCCGGATAATCCCATATCCGTTCCGTCGAACAGAAAAAGGGCAATATCCCCTCGAAACCACCTCTAAATAGGGTAGAAATCGACGGGATAGACTCCCTACCTCTGGTTCGGTTCAGACCAGGGCAGGAATTCCCCCCAGGGGAAATCAGGGCGTCCGTGCGACGTGCGAGAGGTGCGTGCGCGCGCGATATGGGGGTGTGCGCGCGAGACTTAAGTTTGCGTGGTGCAAATTCTTTTTTGTGCATTTCGAACGGCATAGGCGAGCACCTGGCAGGTGCCGCGCGTTCCCAAAAAGGAAGGCGCGATCAATCCCATCAATCCGCGCGGTGAGCTGGCGATGCTCGCTTTCCCCCAGGGCGAATATTGAGAATTTCTCGCTCAATTCTTGTCCGTTCGACGCCGCGTTTAGCGGGATCGGTTGCGATTGGCATCCTGCGGACGGTAGCATTTTTTTCGTATTTTATTTCGCACTTTTTTGTGGCCACCCATTCCGAATGGGGCCAAAAACTACACTTATGTAAGGTAATTTCATGCAAACCGCAATAAAGTATACTGAGTGATTATAAGTGGTGGAACCCCCCGGATGGGTGCCCGAAAGGGGGGGATGCTGGGGGAAGGATTTCCCACGGGCAATCATCCTCCCGAGGCAATATTGATGGGAGGAGCCGCGCGAGGGAGGCGGGGGAGGGTCAGGGGAGCCGCGTGATGGCGGGAATTCTCACGATCGGTCAGTCTGATGGCGGGGGACCTGCAGGGCGCACCCCGATCATCCCCCTGGGCCATTCCCGCGCCCGGTTCCCACGGATCCTGCCCCAGGGCCTGTATATACGAGTAATATACAAACCCGGGCAGCTGGTGGTCACCTCAGGAGGATACACGAGACCCTGGAGTTGTTGCGCAAAAGTCCCGGCAGTTACTCCGGGTTTGTATTACAAATTGGGTAAGTACTGTTGTGACTTCGGCGAGATCGCGTTTTCTGGGATCCAAGGGACGATCACGCTTGTCATGCGAGGTGGGTTCTGCACATACGATGGGCTAGAGGGCACGCGGCTTTGTGAGGGTGAACTCCTGCCGTCGCGCAACCATCGGTTGGGTGCCTACTGGGACTATGACGGATCACTCCGGTTTGCCAAAATTTCTGGGGCCGAGGGGCAACTTACGATTGGTATTTACTAACGAGCTCCAGCCAGCCTCCAACCCCTCGCTTCCCGTGGTCGCGTCGTTCCCTGTGTCGTCTCATGACGGGGAATTTTCCTTCTCCCCGGTTTCTTCCCATGCATCATTTGTCACCGAGACGGAGGTTGCCATACTGGATGTTCGGGAATCCAAAACCGTATTCCAGACCAAAGTGGCTTGTCCACTCTACATACCACCAGGCCACTTCTCTACCAACGGGCGCTTATTTGCGTGCCGAACATTGACGGATGAAATTTGCGTTTGGGAGAAGGCATCTGCCGGTTACATACCTTGGAGCAACCTCAGACCCCAATTGCCATCCACGGGGTTTACCTTCTCACCCGTCGCGACCTCAATCCTGAGTTGGGGCTCAGAGGGGATCGAGCTATTGCACCCAGACAATTCCTCAGGTGGGACACACACCGCAACTGCACGGCGGGAAGATAGCGTTGTATCTAGGAGGGTGATTGTCGATCCAGGTCATTTATTTTTCCACTTTCGACTGCCTCACACTCATGATCCAATAGTTGAAATGTTGGCGCCGGACATTTGTCTCCGCATTCGAGGGGGCGGATACCAACACGGCGATTGGCAAGGCTGCCTCCGGGATACACGGGAGACCGTCTAAGAAGCGATCGAGTCGTGGGTCAAAGACTTCAACAGGCCGCCCATCTTCTGGCTAAACGGGACCGCCGGGACAGGGAAGTCGGCAATTGCGCAGACGGTCGTGGAATGGTGCGATTCGCATGGCCAACTGGTGTCATCTTTCTTTTGTTCACACGACGCCAATGACTACGGCAACATCCGACTCATCTTCCCTGCCCTCGCTATCGAGCTCGCGAAGAAGCACCCCAAGGTTCGGTCGATTCTCGTGTCCCTTCTTCGGTCCAATCCAGACATTGTGTACGAATCACACTCCGACCAGGTGGAGAAAATGGTTGTCAAGCCACTGAAATCGGCAGAAGTTCCAACTGTCATTGTCATTGACGCGTTGGATGAGTGGGTGAATGATGCATCACAATCCGCCATTCTCTCCGCTGTGGAACATTGGATTAAAGAGATCCCGAATGTCAAGCTCTTTGTGACTAGTCGACCCAAACCCCACATCTTAACCAGCTTCCACCTTCCGCTCCTCAGTGACCTAGCCGATATATTTACCCTTGACGACACCGCACCAGATCTGATCAACAACGATATCCGAGTTTTCCTCAAGCACGAGCTATCTGGGCTTGCCATCAGGAAGGGGCTGGAAAACTGGCCAACGACTGCACAGCTGGATCTGCTGTGCAACAGGGCAGCCGGTCTCTTTGTGTTCGCCGTTGCAACTGTCAAGCTCTTGGGCCGCACACATAAACCACCCGACGAACAATACACCACCATTGCGCATTCCCCAGATTACACGTTCCACGAGGGAACAGTGTGGAGAGTCCATCAGGGGTTGAGTCTCGATTCCATGTGCACCTCCATTCTCCAGGCGTCTTTCAGAAATAACGATGATGAAGATGATGCCATTGTACGCTCGGTACTCGCTACTGTGGTTCTAGTGACCCTCCCTCTCCCACCATCTGCAATTGCTGACCTCATCTGCTTGGAGGTCGGCGAAGTCGAGTCCATCCTCGGGTCAATACAATCGCTTCTGAGACTCCATGAAGACCCCGATCAGCCCGTCCGCCCATTTCATAAGCTGCTTTCCGATTTCCTCACGTCCTCAATCCGTTGCGTGGACGAGAGGTTCTACATCTCCCCCAGGAAATTCCACTTCGAAACTGCCCTCTTCTGTCTCAAGCTAATGAATGAGACATTGGAGGACAGTCTCTCAGTCGCGCTCGAGTATGCATGCACATCCTGGTACATCCACCTCACACAGGCTATGGGCGATTTCACCGACCTTCTCCCCACTCTACACTGCTTTCTGGAAGAAAAATTCGAGGCATGGTTGGAAGCGCTTGACGTCCTAGGAGCCACGGCGGTCGCTGTGTCCGCCCGGGACGAAACCGTCTCTTGGCTCCGCGAGGTGCGTTGTGGTTTACTCTAAGACATCCCCCAATACTTACGTACTTCAAATTAGGTGGCAAAATTTAAGCAACACCGCCACATTGCCGAACTATGTCTGCTTTCTATGAAGCCATCGGTGTGATTGCACCGCGGATCTTTGGAGGGTAGACGCGAATGCAAATAATGTATTGGAATGTATTTTAATTAGAATTATCGAGTACCTTCTCTCCTGTACTTGTGGTGAGTTTGAATCCGGAGCGGGTTGTACTCTTTTTATCAGCAGAGCGGCTACCTTCACCTTTCCACCCCGTGTCTAATTTCCGGTGGCCGACCACCGACACAATGCATGCATCGATTAACTCAGGGTGGACAAAATGGTGATTCGAAAAAACAACAATGGAAACGAACACTACGTCGGAAACGAGAGACGTGTTTGTGGGAGCCAAAGTCTGAGAGAGCTAAGGAGGAATACGAGTTTGATGGCTTGCGATCCACCGTAAAAGCGATGGTGAGTAGCCATTGCTAACGAATACATACATAGGACGTGGAGGCTATATGCACAACTTCAACTAGAAGTACTTGATCGTTACAGGGAGTCACGAACTAGCACTGACGGTACACCCGGAGACGAGGAACCGCGTGTCGGGACAACGGTCGGGATTGGAAAGGCAGTCGGGAAGGAGTTTGTGGAACGGGAGGACCGGACGATCGGGGTCCTCATGGAGCTCCAAGAGCGAGTAAATCGACTTGAGGAAGTCCATGACCTCGTCCACGTCCAGGTCCTCACCGGTCTGCGCCCGAACCGTCCTGGGGATCGCAGTTGGTGAAAACTGGGGAGCGAATAGGGCGGCAGCGAGCACTGAACGCAGCGTAGCGTCGTCTTCGGTGTTTGGGAACGATACCTGTAAAATGGAGGTGCACAAGGAATCGAGACTCAATTCCCCATGGATTCTCTCCATTTTCCCCTCATAGCTCGTGTCGCCTCGGGAGTGCTCGATTTTGGTGTATCGTTTGTTGGGAAGCTTGCCTTTTTGGCTCAAGAACTTTACAGTCGCAACGGCGTATGCAAAGTGACCGCCCGCTCTATCGCATAGTAGATCCAGCTGCTTCTCCGTAGGCCAGATTTTCAGGTTCTTCCGGGTGGCGAGCTCGGATAGCTCGTGCCCAAGGAAGATCCGAATATCGTTGTTATTTGGATGTGGCGCGGTGTCGCGAAGGGCGAAGGCTTCAGTGATGTTCATCAGGCGACCGAAACAGCATTTTATCTGAGGTTCCGGTCGGCTAGTGATGAAGAACCTGACGTTAGGTGCCTCACTGACGACCCTCTCCAACGCTGAGAGGATCTCGGACGATGACTCCGTGTCTTTACATTCATCCAAAGCATCGATGACGATGACCATCGCAACTTCTGCGGCCTGGAGTGGCTTGATGATTAATTCTTCCACCTGGCTCATTGGTGACTTGTGCACAATGTCTGGGTCGGACTGGAGATAGGGAACGAGGATCGATCGGACCTTGGGGTATTTTTGTGCGAGTTGGAAAGCAAGGGTGGGGAAAAGGACGCCGGGGTTATCGTGGTTCTTCAAGGTGTCGTCGCGTTTCCTCGAAGCGACGTCGCTCGAACAAAAGAAGAAGGACGCTCCCAACGTGTCGTTTGCAAGACACCGTTCCGCAACTGTTTTGGCGATCGTGGACTTCCCTGTCCCGGCGAGCCCGCTCAGCCAGAAGATGGGAAGTCGACCCGAGTTCTCGGCCCATTGCTCTATTTCGTCCAGGACGGCCACCCGCGTCCTTTTAAGGCAGCCGTGGCGTCTCCTGTGTTCGTGCCCTGCGCCGCATGCGCGTTGGATACTGTTCAACACACCCAATTCGGCTGATCACAAACAATGAGCGGACGTCGATTAAGAGCAGATATAATCTAACCGAAATCCTGCGGTGACTCGTTGCGTTAATCTCCGGGTGTTTACATGCACCCGTTCGACGACTCACAATCTGTTTGAGATTTTGATCATATATGGCTTGTTGGTGCGCCGTCTAGACCGGTTGCCTGAATGAGGAGGCCCATGGAAACCGTTCTGGATCACCACTGACCTGGTAATCGATGACGGCGTCTCGGATATCGTCCATGAGCTCAGACACAATTTGAACATCTTTCTCGTTTTCCGTGTAATCCACAGCCTCGACGCGATCGAGTACCTCTTGAAGCTTGTGTTTGATCTGTTCGAGGGTGCTATAAAGGAGTCAATACAGTATTGATTTAGGAGGGACCGGAATAACCGACGTGAACATGTTCACCCGTTGCCTCGAGTCCTGCGCGTTGACCGCATCCTCGTTGTTCTTCCCTGAGCCGAGCTTATCCAACCGTGCAAACGCGGCTTCGATCTTTCCCTTTGTCATCGGTGATTTCTGGGGACGCATCAGACGGGCATCCCGATGGACATGTGTGATCGTACCTTGTGCAGCGTCAGGAGCTTGTCAAAGAATGACTTGTGGGGCGGGGTGCTTCGTCAACATTGGGGTCCGGGAAATGAGTGATGAGAGGCCTTACGGGAAGTTGTCCCATCTGGTTATATATCGATTGTTGTTGTGAGAGCTGTTCCATAAGCGTTAGCTCTGGTTTACACCGCATGGTTTCCGCTCACCTGATAATACACAACTGCATCCTGGAGTTTCTCGATAAGGTCGACCACTTCTTGAGAGTGTTTTCCCTTGTCAAGGAACCCTGCCGTCTTTTCCTTTGCCTTGTCGAGAAATTCTGTCGTCTTTTCCTTCGCCTTGTCAAGAAATCCTGCAGTTTTTTCCTTTTCCTTCTCCTCCTTCCCTGATATAGCCTGAGCTCGTGTTCGGATTTCCTCCAAGGAGCTAAACGCGGGATTAGAGCGGGTTACAGGGAGCGCGGTGGAGTTCACCTGGAGAGTTCCTCACGCCGCTTCTGCTCCTCAGGGTTGAGGTCAATCGTGATGGCCATGAGGTTATTCAACTTTGCCAGCCGCAGAGCGAGTTGTTCAACCTTTTCCCTGACATTTTTATATTCCTAAGAGCAGCATCAGCAACAAGTCGAAACGATCCGGTACAGCCGTACTTCGTAATGTTTAATGAGCGCATTGACACATCCCAGAGCAGACTTGAGCGGTGGAAACGCATCCGATGTTTCCTTCGCGATGTCCAAAAGTATCTTAACACCGCTTGCTACCCTCTGCACATTCTCTGTGGATGGTCAGAGCGTTTGAAATCCCGGTATAATCGAGCATGCTCACTCGGACTCGAAGACCCTCGAGAGGGGATAGACATGGGTTTCTTGCCGATTGTGAGATGCGATCCCAATGGAGGAAAGAAGGAAGCCGGCTGCAAGCTGGGGCGAGAAACCACGAGGTGTTTGTTTGACCCCCCGTGACAGCGTCAGAGCGAGCGTCAATACGAATCAATACAGATTGTGGCCGCGAGGCAGCTTAGACCAAGTGAATACGCAGAAAGATCTCATGTCCGTAAGGTTTTGGATGATGGTGGGGTTGACAAAGAAAGATAATGACTTCGTCGCGGCGCGTTCAACTCGGAGTGTCTGCTGCCTTCCAACGGGATATTGATGCAAAATTGGTGAAGAGATTTCTTCCGTCAACGACAGTTCACAAAGGAATAGTATTTGAACAGTGCGGGTGCTCATTTTCACAAACCCAATACTCTTGAGATTGAAAGACATCACAGGTTATGGCCCAACAGTCTCGACACTGTGTTTCCCACTTGAAGGAGAGGGAAAGGATCGCGCTTCAGTGATATCACCCACCCACGCTCGGGTTGAAAACGCCTCATCGAGCAATATGGGCATCGGCCGCGACCCATCTCAACCTCCCATTTCTCCGCTAGCCGCCGTTCCTCTCTCTCTCTCGTCTTCTGCATCCTCACCATGTACGGTCTAGCCATTGAGCTCAGCGTTCTCACACTCCCCGCGCAAGTCCCTGATTCCCAAAGGACAACTCGCAGACAGCGCCTGAAAGCGGGTCTCCCTGTCGACCAGAACATGACCAGAACCTCAGGTCGAGGTCGCGACTTTTCTGACCGAACTCGAGTACCCATCTCTCGACCCAAGCTAGATCCCCCAGGTCAAACGTCGGTAACGAGACTGTTTCAAACTAGCGTGCGTGTTCTGTGTAAACTATTAAGCGGGGTACTAGCTCTCAACAACCTACTGATGTTTAGGGCTTGGGTTACTCTCTCCGAAGGACGAGGTGAAGTGCACAGCCCACGGGTCATCAGGGAACAGCCCGATCACTTTCAAAGCGCTGGAAGTGACGAAAAGTGGCGGAAAGCGCACAGAAGCGCACTTTCGGGCGGTTCTGAACTGAATTTTCCCGCAGAAAACTTCAAGACCACCCGATCTTAGGAGAACATCCATTGCGCATTCACAAGGATAAGCAGGTGGACTCGAGAGCCAGATAGCAACGAACATACAGATTTTGTCATAGGTAGGTAAGATACGGTAGCGGGTTAATACAATTTGTAATACATGTGACAAGATGCGCAACGTATCATTGGCGTTCGAACTCGAAACTTGATAACACGACAGGACTGACAAAACAGAACGCATGTGTACGTAAGGTGCTGGGCGGCACGAACGGGCGCTTTCGTGGGAATGAGCCAGTGTTGGACAATCAATGATTAAAACCGAGTCAACAAGTCACACCCAGTAAAAAGTCTGGGCGATCGACGGCGAATTTGGGCGAATTTGGGCATTCCTCGCCCGTTTCCGCCGACTACCGCCCTCTACAATAAAATGGGACTTGTTTTTAAGAAATAAGAAATTGCGTTGGCGACTTTGCCCATTGCCGCCGTAGGGCTGACGGGGTCAGGGATGGGCGACACTGGGCGACACTGGGCGACACTGGGCATTATAGGGCGATTCTGGGCAGCGGGGGTCATTTTAGATATTGTTATAAATTTGATTTCGGTCAGCGCAGGGCGAATATGGGCGATGTCAGGCGACAATGGGCGGTATTGGTCGATTCAGGGCAGCTATGGGCGAAATACACGTGAAACTAATAGTACATCCAAGTCAACTGCTCGTCGCGTCCTTTTTCACTTGCGGGATTCCTGCACCGCTATTTCTTGGCCTAGGGGAAAGCAATATTGCGTAAATGTCATACGTGATAGAATATATGATCGTGACGTACCTTTGCCTTCGTATTGTTGTCTCTCGCTTGTTTCTCGGCGGCCTGATGCAGCGTGAGGTGGATAAGATAGCAATGTATATCACGGACATACCTTTCTCGCCGCCTTACTCAGATTACCCCAGTGTGTGTCGAAATCGGTGCTCTTTGCGCCCTTGTTCTTCTTCATCCACTCTTCGGCGCACAACCATCTGTGTGGTAATCATTAGTGGAAACAATATGAGTAATATGATGATCCACTTGCCTTCCGGAGACTCGCTTTGGCCTCGGTGCGTAGCTCCAGCCAGTTGTTTCTGCCGATGAAGAAACTGTAGAGCTGCTGGCAGCACTGGTGGATTCGCCTTCAGATCGACGCTCGAGATCCTTAGACGAGCCCAGGATTGGGTTATATTCAGGGGTCGGGGAGCCTGACATTTCGCTTGGGATCGCCGTAATATGATCTTCGTTTGGTACCCTGGTGGTATCGGGCGCGTCTACGAACGCTTGGGGGGTAGGGGTCGTCGACTCGGAAGATGGGGCGAGATGATCCGTGGAGGGGACGTTCGGGGTTTCCGGGACCACCTCATTGTCCTATTGTCATCGGAAGTCAATCAAAAGAATGAGACGACCCTAAAATCCGTACCTGGGCTGCTGGAACGATGTAAGTAGATGGTTTGATGACAATATCTGCGCTGAGGGGAAGGAATGTCAGTATGATCGACTGATGAAAACGCCCGAGAAATTGAGTACAATGGATCAGCCTATTTGTATTCAGTAACCGTGCATATAATACGAAAGAGGCGACTTACCTTCTTGGCATTGGACTTGGGCGTGGGCTTGGGCCGAGTGGGGATCCTGGGGATGGTATTGGGAGGTGTTGTCTTGGGCCGCTTCGAGCTAGGTCCAGCTTGACCTTGTTCGAACGAATGTTCCCTCTTGAGGGTTCCTGGTTGCGTCTCGGTCTCGTCGTGAGACTGGCCCCGTACAGTACTTTTGGCCGGCGACCAGTGAGAGAAGTTGTTGGTCCAGAGACGGTCGGCCTTCCAGTGGCCCTCGCAGAGACGAAGCCATGGGTACGCTGCTTCTATCAGATCGCGGAACTCTTTGCGTATATCCCATCCCATGTTAGTAATGTTGTCCAGGCGTTCACCCTTGTCGTATTTCCCCTGCCAGAATGCCTTGATGTCCTTGGTGATCTGCCTTCGCGTAGTGATCGGAAGGACATTGCCAAATTGATCTTCTAAGTACACGGCGGTGGTCGCATCCTCTCCTTTGTCGGGAGATATTCCCCTTTTTGGGTGGCGGATCTTGTTATAGGCGTCTTGCGTCCAGTGCTTGACAAGCTTGTAATCCTCCCTTCGTGGGGAGGGGGGGATGATCGCGTCGGTCTGCGGTGCTCCAGGAGTCTCGATAGATCTGGAAGTCCCGGTAGAATCAGAAGTCCCGGTAGAATTAGATGTCCCGATATCAGTGACAAGCTTCTTGATGTCGGCCCTAGTGCGATCAATCCTGCCAGCGAGTTTGTCGACGAGAAGATCATGCGACATCCTACAACTATCATTAGTAGCGCAAATACAGCTGCCAGAGGAAAATAGACTTGCTTTAATTCATCGTATCGCCCTCTCAGTTCTACGTTCTCAGATTGGAGCTCTGCATATTGTTCGCGCAACTGCGCTAGCTCGAGGGTCACTGGGAAGCTGGGACTCGACAGGGAAGCATGAGAGAGACGAGCTGGATGAATACTAGATGCGCGAGAGCTTAAACCAGTGTTATCCATAGCAACGCGGCGATTAGCGGCCATAGGCGGCCAGTGGGCGGCCTGAGTATACGACATCACATCAGATTCCCTAGCCGGAGAAGAATCGCTCGAGATATTGATAACTGGAGGCGAAGACATTCGGCTGGAGACGTTGATAGGACTAGAGAAATTCGGGTAGGCAGACATCGTAGGTGGACTGGGTGGACTGAGTAGAGACGAGATTGATAACAAGAAGCGATTTTTGGGGATTGGGGATTTTGTAGCCTCGGGTACACCCGGTCCACTATCTAGTTCTGGGCGAACAATATAATTAATCCTATTCGTTTATTATGCCTAATGGTCGTCTGCTTCGACTATATCTAGTCCAATCCGTTCTACCATAAAAAACTGA
>Ga0307515_10022633_pt1 | contig 11064 bp, 6 predicted proteins | sample 17_EM_MG_FD_194513 | JGI IMG/M metagenome (GOLD analysis project Ga0307515, IMG submission 194513) | Populus trichocarpa ectomycorrhiza microbial communities from riparian zone in the Pacific Northwest, United States - 17_EM | ecosystem: Host-associated > Plants > Roots > Unclassified | place... | reverse complement strand
TTTTCGTGGAAGGGGAGTTTTCATGTCTTGCAACTATGATCCTCCTGGGAATTATATTGGAGAAAAGCCTTATTGAATGTGTTTCTTGAAATTTTGCCTAGTTTTTATTTATTTTTCTATTTTTTTTGTGGAAACCTCGTATGATTATTACATTCTATCATATGGGTGATTGATGTGTTCTCCTTGACACAATTTTCACCCTTCTTTATTTTATGTATTTATTGTAAAATAAATTTCAATATCACATGAAATATAATTAACGATGTAAGGAAAAAAAAAAGATTTTTCAAAATTAACGGTGTGGCTTCTCATCCTTTCAGTTTCGGCTCGTCTTTTTTTCACTACAGCGATCTTAGTTTTCAAAGCATTCAATCTCGTGTCATTGGTAATTATTTATAACTTTAATACTAAATTATGTTATTTTTTAGCTTGTTTTAAAATACGGTGTTTTTTTAAATTTTAATTTTTTTATTAATTTTTTTATATTTTTAAATTGTTTTTATGTGCTGATATTAAAAATAATTTTTTTAAAATAAAAAAAATATTATTTTAAGTGTAAAATACTTTGAACCGCAACCACTATCATAACACCAAACATATCATTTATATGAAAGACTACTTGTATGTGTGTTTGAGAATATGGTAGCGGTTGTTTTTCATTCCAAAATATATCAAAATAATATTTTTTTTATTTTTAAAAAATTATTTTTAATATGAGCACATCAAAATAATATAAAAATATCAAAAAAATATTAATTTTAAAAAAAATTAAATTAAATTTTTTAAAAACACTCCAAAAAAAAGCCTGACACATCCATAAATGAAGCTGCTTCTATCACAGAGTAATTAAGAACATCAACTAACCAATTAATATGAATTGTGAACGAAGAGAACCAACTAACTGGTTTAAATGCACCAACTGTAGTTGCCAAGGGAAACTAGAAACAGTTAGGTGTAATTTGTTGCCCATGCCTTGCCACGTGGAATGCTTCGTTAGTGTTATTAAACACAGCTTCTCTTTGTACGAGTTAATTTGATTACTTGTCGTTCCAGTCTTTAACTTGAACTAATTTTTAAATTAAATTATATAAAAATTAATTTAATGTGAATTATTTAATATTTTTTTAATGATTTATTTTTTTAAAACTATTTTAATAATTTTTAGATATTAAAATAATATTATTTTAGAATGATTTTTTAACTAGTACAACTCGTAATTTAGATCACAAACCTAATCAAGTTTTAATAACTTTTCTTGCTTAAATTATTTTTTTATTTAATTATATAATAATGGAATTAGATATTAGGATGATGAAAGCAAGTTTTAATCATAAAATTTAAAAAATATTAACTAATCAATTTTATGCATTTCGATGAAGAAATTTAAGAATAATAAATTTTAAAAAAAATCATAAAAAATATATTTTATTCTAATTAAATATTAAAGAGAAAAATATTTTAAAAATTACACTTATTAAGGGAATGCATAATCATCCATAAAACAATTGATGATATTATTATAAAAAAAAAACCCTAATATTCTTTTTCAAAAACACAATGGAATAACTGGATCATCATTTTAAATATTATTCTAATAAAAAGGTACATGTAGAAAAAGATGCATGTAGGCTTGGCCTTCTAGCATATAGGCGCCTAGCTTTTAAAAACATGTCATACATGCATGGGCGTAGAAAGCTTATGGGAAAATAGCCATGCTCACATGCCTAGTTGGTTCAAAAAATTAATTGATAAATAACATGTTTTTTTTTTTTTTTTTGTTGAAAAAAAATTAGATGACATGGCATTTATTAATTTATTTTCTAGCCATCAAAAACCATCTTCAATGGCTAAAAAATTAGGTATGTGTTTTTTTACCCCTAAAACCTATTTTTCACATGAAAACACCAATAAAATACTATAAGGACCTTAATAAAATCATGATCGAGTCAAGGTGTACACTTCTTATAAGAGCCTGGAACAACTGAGATTTTACTTGTTCATCTGAATTCACAAAATATACTTGCTAGAAGGTGAAGTTTCCTCAAATCTAAAAAAAAAAATATATGACTCGTGAGGTTGTACCAATAAGGTCAACCCTTGCCCTTGAGCAAAGATAAATAGGCTATTATAAGTAGACAAATGGCTCGCACCTTGTATTTTATTTTTCAAACTAGCCGTTATCTTAAGAATAATTAATATTCACCTCCTTGCAAAAGTACTTTCACCCAAAAAAAAATGCTTTGGTACTTTTTTTTTAAGTTCATTTTAATATTAGATTTATTTAAAATTAAATTTTATAATTTATTTTAATTTGTTTTTTATAGAGTAATCTCAGTACTGGATACTCTAGTAAATCAAATTCAAAGAGGATGTGAATTCATTGTTGATCTCTTCACAAGACAGTTAATTAGAATAGGGATTTGATAATTTTTTTAGATTTTTACTAATTTTTTTAAAATTTTATTATTTAATGTTAAATTTACTAGAAATTAAACTTTAAATTTACTTTAATTTTTCTCTGTATAAGATTGTGCGAATGCCATGAAAGGGACGGTTGGGCTCATGTTTGTTTAACATCCAGTAGAGTTGAGCATGATTCAGATTTAGCCGAGACATTTGGCTTTGGTTCCTGTTAGCTAAGGATTGTTTTTTGCTGGGATGGTATCATTTTCATGTGCTCTTTCTATGGGGACTCTTCTTTATTTGTTTTAGATTATTGCAGTAATCATTCTTTCCTGCCAACTATATATCCTTTTAGGCCCTCTTCCCCTGCACATATATATATATATATATTTTTAATTTGTTGTCCTCCATACATTCCCTTTGTTTTCTTTCCGGTTTTCTCCCTTCTTAATTCTCTTTCTCTTTAGCCATTGCTGCTGTTTTTTTGGCGTGTTTATTAAAGTTGGATGGTGTTCTTCAACTGCTTTCTTGCTCAATGATGAAGTCTGCTGGTTTTCTATTTAAAAAAGAGTTGGTTTTTGTTTCTTCTATTTGTGTATTTTTTGAATTTTTTTGTGCTTGTGGTGTTCCACGGATATTGATCTTGCTCCTGTAATGGAAACTTGCGATTAGTAAAAAAAAAAAAACAAAAAATATAACAAGAAAAATCAAACAAAAAAAAAACTGATTAAAAAACAAAAAAACTAGGTCAATTTGGTTTGGTTTAAAGCTTCTAAAACCAATTGAACTGAGCTAAAAAATGCATTAACTTAACATGGAATAAATATAAAATTTTCTTGTAAAGATCCAACTTTAAAATTCGTTGTCATAGTTGCATGCCCACTTGCCCCCTCTTCATCCTTCTCTCTCAATCTTTTCCACGACTCCACAGCAGATCACTCATAAAATTTGCATCTTTTTGTTAAAACATAAAAGTTTATATTATTCTTAATTTATAAAAAAGAAAAGTTAATGCATAAGTTTGGATAAGTTAATGCTAAAAAGTTAATTTATAAAAAAGAAAAGTTAATTTAATATTCACTGTTTGGATAAGTTTTTCTTGCAATGATTTCTTGTGATTTATTTTTAAAAAATAAATCATTTAAAAAACCATAAAAAATCCCATTAAAAAACAGATAGGTTTTGCTAATTTTTCTGTAGAAAAAACCAAATCAAACCAAACCACACAAAAACTGATAAGCTTAAACTAGTTTCCAGTTAAGTCTAATTATATATATATATATAATTTGGTTTCGTTGGATTTTTTATAAAAAATAAACCGCATCGAAAATACTGACTCCTAGCTCTTTCTCTGGATTTTTTCATGCAGTTCTTAAGAAGTTGTGGCGCCTTGACTTTTTCTGCACACTTTTGTCTCTGTTGTTTGCTGTGTGCGTAGTGTTACAATGCGTTTTGATTTGAGTTGTGTTATTTTTTCTAGATTGTCGCTATGTAACTACTGTTCTTGTACGATTTTAATGGAGTGAATTTTACGTAAATAATTAACATTAAAAAAACTACTAAAAGATGCATTAGGTTTTCCTAGCTATTTTACTATTTATATAAACAGCTGTCACTCTTTTTTTATTATTTTTTTTTATTTTAATGTGGAACCACTTCTCCTTCAAATGGTTAATTAATGATTCTCATGGTCTACGATTCATGTGAGCATATCTACCATACTATCTTTAAAAAGGCCACCCGTCAGTCTATTCATGAATAAATATTTGGTAACATTGTTTCTGACTTGCAGATATATCAGCTTCACACGTGCATTCAAGCGTCGTGTGGTATATGCAAATGCAAATTATGATCACATCCTTTTCCTTCCTCAAATTTGCTTTTGAATTATGGATACCTTCCATGCTTGAATTCAACAGTCACCAGTTATTTTTTCTTATGAACATCCATGCATGGTTACTATAGTTTCTGGATTGACTGGCGTGTTTTGTTGTCCTTTCATGAACATTAGCAAGAAATTACTCCCTATTTACGTCTCAGATATGTAAATATTGTGTCCCTTTGAAAAGATGAAGTTGGCAAATGAATTATCTTAGGTATCAGAATAGAACCACCATATGCATATGATGCCAAGTTTCCACTGGGATGAGCTACTTGGCTTCGCCTTGCTTTCCTCTAAATTTACAAATTGCATGACCATTGCTGAGTGTGCCTCAAATCTTACAGATTTTGTTGCCTGTTCACTCAATTGAGGCTCATGTTGAGATTTAATAGATACAAGGCATGTTGGATTTATATTCTTATGCTGTCAACAGAGAAAAAACCAGGCTGAGATTGGTCTAATAAAGGTACTTGAGGAATTATTTATCTGTCATTTATTTCTCCTTGGAAAATATTAAAGAAGAATTAAGGCCTCAAATATACATTTTGGAGTGAGGTATTAGTTTCAAAAAGGAAGAAAGAAAGAATGACCAAGACTTTGAGGCATGAAAACAACCTTCTAAACAAAAAAGCCGACCTTTTCCTCTGGGTGAATTGTGCCTTGAGTGCGGTAATTGTCAATGGTGCTTAGGTTCTGCACTCGGAAGATTATTGAATAATAAAGTGTTCTAACTTTTATGAAGGTTCTTCATGAACCATTGAATTCCTGGTCAAATGCAGGTTAAGGTAATCATCATGAAGTGGAATAGCCTTGAAGGATATTGGTCTCCTTTTCAATTTGCTCCTCACAGCTGCATAGTTTGAAAACTTTCCTGTGAGTTGGATAGGCTATTAAAGTGAAATTGTATTCCTGAGTTTTACATTACCTTTTTATTTCCTGAGTACTTTCATTGCTGCTTGTTTTTTCTGATCCTTGTGTTTGCAATGATACGTCTGGTTTCTTTGTCAGCAAACTCGATAAACTTTTGCAGAACTGCTCATTGACAATGATGATATGAACTCAGTAATAGTCATTTTGCTGCATGTCTAATCAACACTCATTGTTTTCGCAAGAAAGTGACATAATGCAACTTAACAGAATGCTTTCATACCTCTTTGTACAATCTTAGCTCCCCTACTGATTTTGATATTTCTACAACGCAATTCATGGGAGCAACCTCAATAACCTGACATTTGACACGGAATCATTAGAGACTGTTATTGATGTTAGACTCCTGAATTCTGAAATCCTAAAGCTGTGTGGAACATTTTACCTCTGCTGATAGGTCATAATATGATCTGCTACATCTTTTCATCTTTAGTTTTTGATTCATTTTCATCTGATATGATACAGTATAGTCATTAGTCACTCTGTAACGGAGAAGATCTCTCTAGATGAAGACTCAGTAAACTAATGAGTTTTTACCTTGGAATTTTTCGTCCTTTCGACTGACAGACTCGCATCCATTGCAGCAACTTCAATTTTCCTTATTGTCTCATGAACTGAATGTTCAGACCCTAGCCTGGTTTTCTGCTTCTTGTCTTCCTAGGAAAGAGAGGAGATTGATTGAAATTCACAAATGAACAAAGGAAGTTTGCAGTAATTAAATTCAAGTTCTGATTATAGACTTGCCTGTTCTTCAAAGAGACCAGATAAATCAAGGTCATGGGACATTGCTATCAATTGGAAAGCGTTTATGAAACTTGAGGATTCAGGGGTCTCTGTTTCTGAGGCATTGTCCTGCTTAGAGTTTCAGGTATTCAGGTGAAATCATAAAACTTGCTGTCATTTACTGTTTATGGAAATTTACCTCATCTGCATCAAAAGCAGCATTAACATCATCCAGGAAGATTTTCTCGTCGCTTTCATATCCACAAGAAGGCACGTAATCTATCCGAAACCATTCATCTTCAATGATCTCTGGTATTGTTATTCTCTGCAATGAAGGATGATGGCATTGTTTTCTTTGTTATGATCTTAGTATTTGTTAAAGCATAAAATCTTTCCTTGGATATACCTTTCTGGGATTTGGATCTAATATTCTTGATATTAGCTTCCTCTGACTTTTTGTAAACCACAGTGGACAGGTGTATTCAGCTGTAGATATCTTTACACAAACAGATTAACAGGGTCATCAATGGAGTGATTTCTTTCTCACTTGGGAGAGAGAATTAACAGTGCACATATATAAAATAATACCTTCTTATATAACATTATGAGGTTACGTTCGTCAAATGGTAGATATCCTGACAGTAGTTCGAAAAGGATTATCCCACAGGACCAAACATCTGCAGCTGCTCCTTCATAACCCTTATTTGCAATAAGCTGCTTAGAAGAAAATCACCATTAGCTATAGTGGTGAGGAGAATTGAGGTACAAGTTTCTAAACTATTCCCTAGCCCTCAACCTCCCTTGTTTTCTCAGATGTTACCAGCTGAGAATGATTTTCAGGAATTTGGTAAACAGGAAAGTTGCTTCTTACCTCTGGTGCTACATAGCATGGAGACCCACAGGCTGTTGTTAGCATGCTAGCAGGCTGTCGATCATATATTCAACCAATGTTAATGGGAATTGTACGAACTAACTTTGCAAATAAATAAATAAGAATAGAAGAAAGATTGCTAGACTTTCAGTACCTTGTGAAATGCACTTAGTCCGAAGTCGGAGACTTTCAGATTTCCTTTGCTGTCCAGAAGTAAGTTTTCTGGCTGTACACAAGATGTTCATTAATTTGTGTAAATACTTTGTAGATAATTGACAAATAATGCGAAGAACATTGTATATTTTACCTTTAAATCTCTGTGATAAACTCCTCTGGTATGGCAATAGTCCACTGCATCTATCAATTGATGAAAGATTTTTCTTGCTTCTGATTCATTTAGTTTCTTGGCATACGACTGAGTAAACAGGGTGTGAACAGGATTAGAAATGTCAAATGAAACACTTACTCTAGGAATTGCAGATGCTGCTACTTGGATAATCCTTACCAGCTTGTCTGCAAGTTGTCCTCCTGAGATATATTCCATTACCATATAAATCTTTGTCTTTGATCCGATAACCTGTAATTGTAATTCAACACCAATAAGTATTGAGAAAGAGCTCTCCGACTTGCCGAGTTGAAGTTTAGTTGAGGCCACGTGACACCACATGAAACTAGCTAACGTACCTCATGTATCCGTACGATGTTAGGGTGATGGAGGAGTTTCATAGTTCTTATCTCCCTTTGTACCTGGAATTAGTTTTAACTCCGATATATTAGAAAGAAGCATGTTTGGTTTTGTTAGTGATCAAGACCTTACTCCAGGAAAGTGGAGAGATTCACCTGATTCTTGAGACCGCTTTGCATGACCATGTTCTTATCCATGATCTTGATCGCAACCTGATGGCCATTGGTGGTGTCTACAGCAAGCTTAACCTTTGCAAATGTTCCCTCTCCGATTGTTCGACCTACCTGGTACTTACCAAGTTTATTTCCGTATGCCATATTCTATGACAAAATATCGACTCCTTTCTCCTTCTTCTTCAGCTAATAACAACTATTCCTTCTCTAGCTTCTGCAAAATGTTCCTCCCTTGTTTTTTCTACTGATATGGATCACGAGCACCTGCACCTCTTGCAAATGTTTCTCAATATCCTCTTTGCTTCAAACCGGTGGCTAAGCGATTAATTTGATTGAGAATGGAGGTTGACTCGTGCTCTTCTTCCCAGCAACTACCATTTACATGGCTCTCAATATTTCTCATGTCTGTTTTCAGAAGGAAAGTATCCGTCTCTGGCACAAATTTTTCTTTCCTTCTATATAAACGCATGTGTATATTTGTTGGAGGCTTAGAATAAGTTTCTCTCATGGAAGAAACGATGACTTGTTGTTAGTTGGCTAGTCGGTTGACTCTGTTTTGAATGGTAAGTTAGCAGTTGCTGTAACATGTACAGTCTTAAATATACTTGTGGTATGGTCACGTCTTGCTGGTTTGTAAAATACGTAAACGTCCACCCAAATTATGGCAGCCCTTCACTTCAGTTTTGGATTTGGATCGTAGCCGTTTTATTTTATTTCTTATAATTAAAATAGGAAGATTATTCAAATTTTAATTTTCCATCTGACCCATTAAATGGGGTCTCAAAAGACATGAACAATTTCATTTTTTATCAGCTATTTCGTTGCGTCATTGATGTCGCATTTTCTTCATTCACTGACATCATATTATATGCATGCATGTAACGAAGGGCGGAGGGGGGGGGGCATAGAATAGAAGGCAAAGATGGGCTGTAGCCCAGGTTAAAAAAAAAAATAGATCCTAAAAAAACCTAATAACTCACCTTAAAAAAACTCCACCTTCTTCCTTTACCAAAAAAAAAATCAAATAAAAAAAGCCATGTTTTGCTAGGTGCTGAGAAGTTTTTTAAAAGGTAAGTTCTTTACCCTAAATTTTTATTTGTTTTCATGTATCTTTTATTTTGAATTTAAATGCAGAGGAAAACTTAAAATTAATTTTGTTATAATCTTAGGGTTGGATCAATTCCTAAAATAACTTAGAGAATTTGCAGAGCTTGTGCTATTTATTGCTAGACTTGAAGGTTTGATTATTACTTTAGTGTATATTTAGTTTTTATACTTGTTTTATAAGCTATTATCTCTTCCCTCTTTATTGATAATTTCTCAGGAAGTTTGATATACAATGTTTGCAAGTTATGCCAGCCAGACCACTTGTTGACAGAATAGATACAGAAAATCGATTTAGTCTACAGCTTTATCCGTTTATCGGCCATCAACATCGAGCACACAAGCACAAGTTATTGTGTTTATATTTTTCTGGTCTTTATCATCTTAATTCCTTTCTTCCTTGAATTTGTAACCGCAGACATCATACTAATTTTTCAAAATTTAGAATATGTAATTCTTTAGATAAAAAGGCAAGTCTAGCAGTTTTCAAGTTGAAACTTAAGTTATTTGACCTAAAAAAACCCACATTCTGCTGGGTGTCTGGAAAGCTTTTTGAAACTTAAGTTCTTTGACCAAAATTTCTATTTCCAGTCTTACCATGCAATTCTAGCAGTATTCAAGAAGTATAACAAATTCAATTAACATGATGTTTTACCATTTTATCCCTGTATAGTCTGCATTTCATGAATATCCTGTTATGGCATTAATATTTATGCATCTTGCACTTGGCTTCCCTAATCCCCTGTACTTGAATAGGTTATAAATTATAATGGAAAAATCAAGGAAGCAAGAGAGAAAAAACTATGTTTTTGTTTTTTAAACCAAGCAAACAAACATCAACCAGTAAAAGACATTCTTCATCCAATGTTAATGTCTTAAATCGTAATGACCAACCCCCTTTCAAATCTCAAAGAGTTGAAATTGATGTTAATACTCTTGAACGAGATCCTAGGATATGAATTCCATTGTGGCAATAACCTATTAATCAATAAGATAAAATTAGAAGAGTTTGTATTAAAATGGATCCATATCAACCTAAGCTAGCAGAGTATCGAAGGACTGAATCAGGGAGACAATATCGTCGATTTCAGTACACTTGGTTTGATCAATTTCCTTGGTTAGAGTACTCTCCATAAAAGGATGCAATATTTTGTTTTCTTCCATGCTTTCTCTTTGAAAATAAAGTGTCTCGTCATCCCACATTCACCACATAATAATGATGTGAAATCTGCTGAAAATTTAATGAAAGTAAGTAGACATGTTGATAATAATAATGTCGTGAAATCTATTGAAAATTTAATGAAAGTAAGTAGACATATTGATAAAGTGTTGAATGTAAAAATCGTTGAAGAAGTTCAGAAAAATCGGTTGCGACTTATGACAACAATTGAAAGTTTTCGATGGCTTAGCTTACAAGCATATGCATTTAGAGGTCATGATGAATCTTCAGCTTCTAATAATCAATGCAATTTTATGGAGATGATAAGACTTATAGGAAGATTCAATATTAACATTGATGATGTTGTCTTAGAAAAAAGCTATGAAAAATGCAAAGTATACCTCATCGACTATTCAAAAAGAGATTTTGCATATTCTCGCGAACAAAGTGAGGAAAAAGATTTGTGAAGAAGTTACAGATGTAAAGTTTTGTATTTCGGTTGACGAAGCCAAAGATGTATCAAATAAAGAATAAATTACTATTGTTTTGAGATTTGTTGACATTTAGGGTTTTTTACAAGAACATTTTTTGGAATTATGCATGTTTCAGATACTACTTCTTCAACACTAAAAAAAAAATTATATACTCGCTCGATATAACTTGCATATCCTCAATATGCGAGGTCAAGGGTATGATGGTGTTATCAATATGCGTGACGCATGGAACGGACTACAAACTCTACTTTTTAGAGATTCCCCTTATGCATATTATGTACATTAGTTGCAGCAACTAGAAATGAGATTTCTATTTGGTTTTTTTTTTTTTTAAATTGACAACCATTATCAATCTTATTAGTGCTTCTCTCAAACATCATACCGAGTTACATTATGCTCAGGCTATAGAAATTGCACATATGGTAGCTACTTGAGAACGTGAGACTAGTAGAGGGGCTAATCAAATTGGTAATTTACATCGAAGTGGAACAACTCGGTGAAGCTCTCATTTTGATTCTATTTGCAACTTAATAGATATGTATGGTATAACTATTATTGTGCTTAAAAGTATGGTTTAAGAAGGATCTCCTAACTCTATATGTGGAGAAGCTGGTGGTTGTTTGATTGTGATGGAATCTTTTGA